>Ga0181537_10000002_pt1 | contig 373596 bp, 326 predicted proteins | sample PEATcosm2014_Bin_39_FD_119765 | JGI IMG/M metagenome (GOLD analysis project Ga0181537, IMG submission 119765) | Peatland microbial communities from MTU Mesocosm Facility, Houghton, MI, USA - PEATcosm2014_Bin23_10_metaG | ecosystem: Environmental > Terrestrial > Soil > Wetlands > Peat | place... | reverse complement strand
CATAGGGGCCCAACAAATCCTCCAGGAAATTGCTCTTGCCGAACTCCGACAAACAAAACAGGTCACGCAGGCAGAACTCGCGGACCGGCTCGACGTCAATCAGGCGGCCGTTTCAAAACTCGAGCGCCGAGCCGACATGCACCTAAGCACGTTAGCCAACGTGATCGAGGCTTTGGGCGGTAAGCTCGAATTGCGAGCGGAATTCCCAGACGGGGACGAATACGTTGTTGCGCTCGCGACAAAGCCAAAGCACGCGATAGCGTAGTATCACCTGATTTCGACGCACCGGAAATCCAGCATCTCATAGGGACTTGCGGGTACTGCGGGGAGATATTTCCACATATTCGCGCAGGAAAAGGACTAGGAAGTAGAGGAATGTATGAAGTGAAGTTAAAAAGAAGCCGCCGAAAGGTCCCCGCAGCTCCCCGCAGTGTTGCGCTGTAACAAGTCGTTGATGCAGGACTCTCACCGGCACGGTTCAGCATAAGTCCTTTAATGGCAATTGGTCGAGCATTCAGTAGCCTGGCACAACCGCCTTTTTTTGTATTTTTCTCGACCACATCCATGACGGGAAAAAACTGCTACCATGACCCACAGCGATCTATTTAGCTTTTTTTCATTGATTTATCCGCATCCAACGCATTATTTCTATGCCGCTTACGAAGTAGTTACAACGTTAGTTAAATCTACTTACACTTGCTGTGGGTCCCGTGTATGGCTCGGCGCAGGAATTGAGAAGGCTGCGATTGGTCAGACTTAGAGGCTGTCCACAAATTTCAGCCGAGCCCAGCGCCTGGGCAGACGGGCAAACTAAGCGCGATCCGCGGGGCGGCAAGAACTGAAAAGAAAGATGTTCAGCCATGCGGTGGTTCCGGCGATCCTTACGGCCAAGATTGGTGGCGGCAGGGAGGAACGAAACGGGCGCTCGGTGAGTTCGATGGGGTGCTACAGACGATCCTAGCTTGTCAAAATGTGACATTACGAGAAGAAGTCCCCCCAGATTCAGAGTGGGCTGGAGAGGGATTCAAAGGACTTGCGCCGGCCGGACGTTACAGTATGGTTAGACTGTCACTTCAACCGAAGGCGGCCATCAGGGATTCGTGGCAGGCTTCCGATGCTTGCTCGTCACTGACGTGGGTGTAGATCATCGTGTTCGAGATGTTCTTGTGACCCGCCCGCTGCTGTATAGCATAAATATCCGCGTGCTGTGCCGCCATAGTCGAGCAAAGCGAATGCCGCAAAACGTGGGGATGCGCTAGATCGGGAGGAACGCCTGCAACCATCGCATACGCTTTGAACAGCCGCAGGAACTGCATCCTCGTCATTGCGCCACCTTTCGCGCTCGGGAACAGGGTCTTTGAGCCATCCTCGCGGCGTTCCTTGAACCAAGACTTCAACGCCAGGACTTCATCAAGCAGTGGCTCGCCCTTGTGGCGATCAAGCGATTGAACGCCCGACTTCGAGCCTTTGCAGCGATTAACAACGATGGTCTGGGCTTCCATATCGATATCGTCCAGTTTGAGGCTGCGAGCTTCCTGTGAGCGCAGTGCATGACGGAATGTGAGCAGAAACATGCACCAATCGCGTGTCGATGATTCGCGTGCAGCGGTCAGTATCGCCCTAACCTGTTCAGTTGTAAGAGCGTTCATCTTTTTACCTTTCGTTTTCGTGGTCGTCCGCCGAGTTTGCCGTTCATGCGAGCCGACCGCGCCTTTTCGAAAGAAGTCACAGAGCCGCCCTTCGTGCCTATCTGTCTGAGATATTCGCGGATTGCTTTGTTCACGATGCCAGTATCCCAAATCGCTTGGGTTATTTCAATGGTACGTCGGTACTGAATTTCGCCTCCACCCCGTCAGCCCCAAGCCTCGTTTACGATTCCCGATTGTTCTAAACCATTTCGGGGTGCAGGCGGCGATCAGACTTACGTGGCTTTGAGCGGGCCAAAAATTACAGGGGGTCCCTTTGGAATCGTAATTGTGAATCAAAACCCCCCAACATCCTTCCGTCGGCGGGCTTGCTTGGCTACACGCACGACTTTTGTTTTTGGCGAAATGTAAGTTCTCCCGCGCGCGTCAGGATCAAAAAACCCAGCGTACCTTCGCTGAGTTCCTATTGATTGCAGAGGCCTGCAACGCTCCAAAACCGCCACGGCTTAATTCACTGAACATCCCTTATCGATTGAGCTGATCCGCGGAGTCGCCGCATAAGAACATTTTGAATAAAACGATTCGGCCTCGGTCGTGACTGTATCCTCCACGCACTGAGCGCGGCGGTACAGCATGGAGCAGGAAGGACGAAAAGTGTAGTCCTTCTCTGAGCTTAGATCAACTCACGTGCAACCTGATCACTCGTGATAATTCCTGCTACGACGCGCGAATCCACCGAGAATGGGTCCGATTTGCGGGGAAATTTGGGAGGAATTTGCGTCTCGTCCCGTGAGTCCAAAGGGTGGGGCCAGGAACCAAGGGGAGTCATATGCGACTTTTCCGGGATAGCGAAGAGAGCGCGAGTCATTTCGGCTACCTCCGAAATGAGGGCGACAATCACAAAGAATTCCGCTTGCCCAAAAGTATGAATGCGGCGCCTCAAAAAGAAGTGTTTGAGAGCACTAGCCGATTGAGTACCGGTGTTAACACGGACTTCCTTTCAACCGTCTGACAAATTGTTGTGTCGTTTACGTTATTTCCTTGACATCGTCGGGGCAGTCGTCCTATACGGGTTCCCGTTGTCGATTACTCCAGAGGCCATTATCGTTCTAAATTACTTATTTTCGAAGGTGGAGGCGTCGAGATGAAGATCGTTCTTGTGTTGTTCGCGCTTGTAGTTCTTCAATTTGCTTTCTGCGATAACGCAACGGCGCAAGCAGGTCCTGGCTGCATTGGTTTGGTTGGCAACGGCTGCCAAATAAACGCTTATAGCATTGGGCCCTGCCCAGGATGGTTCAACTGTTACGTGGAGGGTCCTTGGTTGATCCTTTGCCAGGTAATGACGCCTCTGTGCGCTCCTGTCGCTGCGGCGGCGGAGACGCGCTGTGGTGGCCAGTGTGCTACAGACAGCACGCCGGTCGCTAGCAATCCGATCTCACTCGCAACAGGCAACACGTATATCCAGGAGCAAGACGTGTCGCTACCCGGAATATCGGGCGGCCTGAAGTTAGTCAGGACTTGGAACAGCATGTGGCCTCCGAGCCAAAGTGCCACGCAGGTCGGCCTCTTTGGACCCAATTGGCGGTCAAACTACGAAGAGCGCGTGTTTGTGGGAAGCGATAACTACATCAAGTATGCGCGCGGCGATGGGAGCTTTTGGTCGTTTGGAGTCGGGGGGCCAGGATGGACTACAGCCGCTCCGGCGAATGCGGGAGCTACATTAATCGAAGGGCCTTCCTATTGGACTCTAACTCTCAAGAATGGAGAACAAAGGCTTTTTGACAATGTGAGTGGGCACCTTCTGACAATCATCGACCGAAACGGGAATCAGACGCAATTGACGTACGACGCCGTTGGTCGCCTCACAACTGTCACCGATCCCGTTTCACGGCACTTATATTTCAACTACCCAAACGGTTCCAGTTTGCTAGTAAGCAGCGTCACGTCCGACTTCGGCGTCACTGTGTCTTACTCCTACGACGGCCAGGGGCGCGCACTTCAGGTTACCGAGCCAGATCTATCGACATTCAACTTCCAATACAACAGCAACTCGTTGATCTCAGCCGTTGTGGATTCCAACGCCAAGATAATTGAGTCTCATACCTACGATAGTCTCGGCCGGGGCTTGACTTCGTCGCGCGCGAACGGCGTTGAGGCCGTCACGATCTCCTACGCTACGCAATGACGTCTTTGCTGTCCGGCGCCGCAATCTGAATATATACGACCAAACCTGTTGGGTCCAAAGTTCGGAGGTAGCTGAGATGCGCGGGAACAAGTGGGTGCGAGTAGTTTTTCTAGCCTTCTCACTATGCCTCTTAAGCTGCGGCGAAGTCTGGGCACAAGCGCCGACGATCAGCGGCATTTCGCCAAGCTCAGGGCCAGTCGGCACGCTCGTACAGATCACCGGAACGAACTTCGGAGCGACGCAGGGAAGCAGTAGCGTATCGCTAAATGGAACCAGCGCTGCGGTCATCACCTGGAGTGCCACGACGATCGGGGTTCTAGTGCCGTCCGGTGCGTCGTCAGGATCATTTTCCGTCACCGTAAGTAGCCAGCATGCGAACAGCTCTTCGTTCACGATTACATCAATTCCTCAGGGCTGGTCCGACGGAGACATTGGTTCTGTGGGTCTCGCGGGGAGCTCCTCATACGCAAACGGCGTGTTTACGGTGAAGGGTGCGGGGACAGGAATTTACAGTGGCGTGACAAGCGACAGCTTCCATTACGTGTCTCAGCCGCTTACGGGCGACGGGACAATTGTCGCCCGGGTTGTGAGCTTAACCGGCGGATCAAGTTACGAATCAGCGGGTGTAATGATCCGGGAAACTCTTAGCTCGGGAGCTACAAACGGTTACGTATCCTTCTGGGGGTTGTCTTCATCGGTGACTTTCACTGCCCGGCCCAGCACGGGTGCGAGTACTTCTAGCGCGGGGCTACCCAGCCTACAGATGCCGTATTGGGTCAAGTTGGTTCGAAGCGGGAGCACGTTTAGTGGGTATGCTGCGCCGGACGGCCTAAACTGGGTTCAGGTTTGGACGACCCAAACGCTCGATATGGCTCAGGATGCGTACGTGGGTTTGGGTGTAACGAGCAACACTACGACCGCCCTCGCGACGGCTACGTTTGATAGTGTTTCAGTGACTTCGACCGCAAATCCGGCACCGATCATTGCGAGCGTTTCCGCGACAACGGGATCAGCGGGAAATCAGGTGGTGATCTACGGGTCCGGATTTGAAGCAGCGGGTGTAGTGACGCTAAACGGTTCAGTCGCCACCATCGATTCCTGGAGCAGTTCGTCGATTACCATCACGATTCCGAGCGGTGCAGCATCCGGAAACCTAATAGTTTCCGTAGCACCTACCATGAACGACAGCAACCCGGTGTTTTTTACGGTGACCTCGCATCCGCTTCCCAGCGGATGGCTGGACGAAGATATTGGGCCAGTAGGCATGGCAGGAAGCGCGAGCTACACGAACGGGGTTTTCACGGTTCAGGGAGCGGGACAAGGAATCTCTAGTGGGGTGACAAGCGATAGCTTCCACTTCGTGTATCAGCCATTATCCGGAGACGGCACGATCGTAGCTCGCGTGGTAAGTCTGACGGGCGGGTCGAGCTATGAGTCGGCGGGAGTGATGATCCGAGAGACTCTCAACGCGGGCGCCACAAATGGATATACATCACTCCAGCCTTTATATCCCGACGCAGTTTTCAGTTATCGCCCCAGCACGGGGGCAAGCACCTCGACCGCAGCGCTCCTTAATTTAAGCCCGCCGTACTGGGTCAAGTTGGTTCGCCTCGAAGGCACCTTCGCTGGATACGTAGTCCAGGATGGGGTGAATTGGGTTCAAGTCGGAGCCACTCAATCGCTAGAAATGGCGCAGAATGCGTTCGTCGGCTTGGGTGTAACCAGCAACAGCACCACGGCTATTGCTACGGCTACTTTTGACAATGTGTCGGTATACCCGGACGCCAATCCTGGCGCTGTCATTTCCAGCATTTCCGCGACGACCGGATCCGTCGGAAGCCAAGTTGTAATTTCCGGCTCTGGATTCGGAGCTTCGCAAGGAAGCAGTCTTGTAACCTTGAACGCCACACCAGTAACGATAGTCTCCTGGAGCAGCTCTTCGATCACCTTCACGATTCCGTCAGGCGCCACATCGGGATATATGGTGGTATCTGTCGCGCCCAGCATGAATGACAGCAACCCGGTGTTCTTTACAGTGACCACTCAACCGCTGACGAGTGGTTGGATAGATCAGGATGTGGGACAGGTGGGTCTGCGCGGGAGCGCCACTTATGCGAATGGTGTGTTTACCGTGCAAGGGGCGGGCGGAGGATTTTCAGGAACGGCTGACGCATTTCATTTTGTTTACCAGCCTCTATCGGGTAACGGAACTATTGTCGCGCGAATCGTGAGCGTGGGGTCAAGCGCGCAGGCTGGTGTAATGATTCGGAACTCGCTGAATCCGGCCGACATGATGGCAGACGGGGACTACTACGGGGGCAGGATATATTTCCGCTATCGGACGACGGTAGGAGGAAGCGCCTCCAATTCAAACGGCACTGCCAGCCTGCCTTATTGGGTAATGCTAGTGCGAGCCGGGAGTACGTTCAGTGCCTACATGGCTCCTGACGGAGTGAACTGGGTCCAAATCGGAACGAGTCAAACCATCACAATGTCCCAAAACGTCTTCATCGGTTTGGGCGTCAGTAGCGACACCACCTCCAGCCTCGCCACTGCCACATTTGACAATGTTTCGGTAAGCTCAGCCACGAACGCGGGTCCTGTCATTACTACCGTCTCTGCTACGACTGGCTCGGTTGGAAATCAAGTACTGATTTCCGGGTCAGGCTTTGGAGCGTCGCAAACAACCAGTGTGGTAAAGCTCAATAATGCGGCGGTGACGATCAATTCATGGAGTGCTTCATCGATTAGCATCACGATTCCGTCTGGCGCAACGTCCGGATACCTCGTAGTTTCTGTGGCTCCTGCCATGAACGACAGCAACCCCGTGTTTTTCACGGTGACCACACATCCGCTTCCCGCCGGATGGCTGGATCAAGATATTGGGCAAGTAGGCATGACAGGAAGCGCGAGCTACGCAAGTGGCGTGTTCACGATACAGGGAGCCGGACAAGGAATCTATAGTGGTGCGACCAGCGACAGCTTCCATTTCGTTTACCAGTCTCTACCCGGAGACGGCACGATTGTTGGTCGCGTGGCGACTTTGACCGGTGGGTCAAGCTACGAGGCAGCTGGAGTGATGATCCGAGAGACCCTCAACGCTGGAGCCACGAACGGATACGCCTGCTTTTTGGGCTTAGCTGCTGACGGCTGTTTTTATTATCGTCCGAGCACAGGAGCGAGTACGACAAGCGACGGGGGGCAGGGCGGTGTATCCGTGCCTTACTGGGTCAAAATTGTGCGAAGCGGATCCACATTCAACGCTTACAGCTCATCGAACGGATCGACCTGGACGCAATTGGGAGCGACCCAGACGCTCACCATGGCGCAGGACGTGTACGTCGGTTTGGGCGTAACCAGCAACAGCACGTCCGAATTAGCAACGGCAACATTAGACAATGTGTCTGTTACGAGCGGGCTTATGCCTTTTGTATCCATTCTGTCTCCGGTGGCCGGACCGGTGGGAACGTCTGTAACAATTAACGGAACAAGTTTTGGCAGCACAAAGGGCACCAGTACGGTCACGTTCAACGGGACTGCCGCTCTTTCGGTGACCAGCTGGAGCAACACGCAGATTGTGGCAGTTGTACCGACTACAATCACGACCGGACCCGTCGTCGTAACTGTGAATTCCGTGGCGAGCAACTCAAACGTCGTGTTCACGGCCTACAACCCGGTGATAAATAGCGTGACTCCGCCCGCCGCACCAGTTGCCGGCCAGATAACGTTGAGTGGTTATGGTTTTGGTGCCATACAGGGCAGCAGCACGGTCCAGATTAATGGTTTGGCCGCTTACGCCATGACTTGGAGCAACACGAGTGTTCTCGTTTCCGTGCCTCAGCATGCAACGAGCGGTCCCGTCACGCTCACGGTGAATGGAGTCGCAAGCAACGGAGTGAGCTTCACGGTTCTGGAAACGCCCACCATCACAGGTGTTTCGCCTTCGTCAGGTCCGCTTAGTTCGTCAGTGACCATTAGCGGAACCGGGTTCGGCCCGTCGCAGAGCAATAGTACGTTAACGTTCAACAGCACAACCGCGACCGTGACTAGTTGGAGCGATACGTCGATCACAACGACGGTGCCTACGGGAGCTTCAACCGGCCCAGTCACCGTAGAAGTCGCCAACGACACCGTCTTCGGGCCGACGTTTGAGGTCACCGGATCACTAGAATTAACTGATTCGCTCGGCCATCAAACCAGCTATTCGGCGGGCATGGTTGGCGGAAAGTGGTATGTCGCATCAGCGCAAGGTTCCGGATGTTCGAGTTGCACCGTTCGCGGAACTATCCAAAACCAGTTCGATAGCTACGGGAACGTGACTTCCCTGACAGACGCACTGGGGTACGTCACTTCCTACACCTACGATTCGAACGCGAATGTGTTGGAGACGGTTCAGCCGGTGGTCGGTGGCACGGCCCCCACAACGACGTACACTTACAACAGCTTCGGCGAAGTGCTGGCAATGACCGACCCGCTCGGCCACGTAACCACGAATATTTACGACTCTCACGGTAACCTGTTATCTGTTACTTTGCCGGGTCCGAGCGGCACTGCCCCGCCGAGTATCACGCAGTTTGCTTACAACTCGCTAGGTGAGCTCACGCAGATCACAGACCCTCTAGGAAGAATCTCGACTATCACGTACACCTCGGTGGGCTATATCGCCACAATCACCGACCCGCAGAGCAACGTCACGACCTACGCATACGACTCTCGCGGCAACCGGACCAGCGTCACGGATGCTCTCAACCATCAAACGACGTTCGCGTATGATTCCGGAAACAGGCTGCTCACGATCACCTATCCCGACACGACGACCGCAAGCTTTACATACGATTACCGCGGCCGGCGGATTACTGCAACGGATCAAAACGGAAAGAAGACGACCTATGCGTATGACGATGCGGACCGGCTAACTAGCGTCACCGATCCAGCAAATAATGTCACGCAGTACAACTACGACACGGAAAGCAATTTGCTGAGCATTGAGGACGCGAACAGTCACACCACATCGTTCACCTATGACGCTTTCGGCAGAGTTACTGAGACGACTTTCCCCTCGACACACTACGAGCAGTATGCCTACGATGCAGACAACGACCTCACTAGCAAGACCGACCGCAACGGCAATACGATTACCTACGTGTACGACGCTCTGAACCGGCTCACGCAGAAAAGCTACCCAAATTCGACCAGTGTGGAATACACCTACGATCTTGTGGGCAAAGTGTTGCAGGTGAACGATCCGACCGGTACATATGGATTCTCCTACGACAATATGGGGCGATTGATTGGAACCACGACGCAGTACACATTCCTGCCGTCAAATAATTTCACAAACTCGTATACCTACGACGCCAATTCGAACCGGCTGACGCTGACTGATCCGCAGGGCGGCGTGACGTCTTATGCTTACGACACGCTGAACCGGCTCAGCACGCTGACGCCGCCGACAGCCTTCTCCAGCAGCGGATTTGGATTTACCTACGACGCACTGAGCCGCCGAACGCAGATGACGCGGCCCAACGGAGTGACCACGAACTATACTTACGACAATCTGTCTCACTTGCTCTCGGTGCTGCACCAGGTGTCCTCAAGTACTATTGACGGGGCCGCCTACACCTACGATTCTGCGGGGAATCGGACGGCGAAGACGAACGAGCTGTCGGCGGTAACGTCGAACTATACATACGATCCGCTCTACGAGCTGACGCAAGTGACCCAAGCGACGAACACAACGGAGAGCTATTCGTACGATCCAGTCGGTAACCGACTGAGTTCGCTGGGCGTATCTTCCTACACGAACAACTCATCGAACGAGCTGACTTCGACTTCCGCCGCGAGCTATGCTTACGATGCAAACGGCAACACGACAAGCAAGACAGTTTCAGGAAACACGACGAATTACACGTGGGATTATGAGAACCGTTTGACTAGCGTAGTCCTCCCTGGAACGGGCGGCACCGTGACGTTCAAGTACGACGGGCTCGCCCACCGAGTGCAGAAAGCTTTCACACAAGGCTCGACGACAACCACGACAAATTACTTATACGACGGAAATAATGCCGTGGCCGACGTTGACCAAAACGGAAACGTTTTCGCCCGCTACACCGCGACACAAACTATCGACGAGCCTCTGGCTGAGCTTCGGTCCACCACTACAAGCTACTACGCGCAGGATGGCTTAGGTTCCATCACGTCATTGACTACTTCGGCCGGAGCATTGGGCAACACCTACACGTATAATTCGTTCGGTAATCTGACCGCGTCGACCGGCTCGATTGTGAACCGTTTTCAATATACTGCGCGCGAATTTGATCCGGAAACTGGAATATACTTTTATCGCGCCAGATACTACGACCCGACGATTGGGCGTTTTATCAGCGAAGACCCTCTAGGCGTGCGGGACAATCTGGACATGTACGTTTATGTCCGCAACAACGCAGCAAGCTACAACGATCCTTTCGGCTTATACCAGTTGCAGGGTTTTTCAGGCGATCAGCAAGTCCAACTTATGAACGCAATTAACGAAGCAATCGCCAAGTTACGTGCAAACTGCCCCAACTGTGGAGGGGCGGATGGGGCTAAGGTAGCGGATGCGATTCAGGGGGCTACCTTCGTGTACGACCCCAAGATGAATCCCAAGTACTGCGGGCAAACCGGACTGTTGAGTTTCTTGCGAATTCGTCACGTGGTGTCGCTTGGACCGAATGCTTTTACTCCTCTATGCTGTACATTGGCGTCCACGGTAGCCCACGAGGCCGTCCATCTTACGAGCGGCGGCGAGGATAAGGCATACGGCCTAGAGAAGTCATGCTTCGGATGTCCCCAATGAGGAAGCGATGAAGAAACTTTACTGGACGTTTGTGATAGCAGTAGCCGTAGTTGCCTCAGCACCTAGCGCTTTTGCTCAATGTGCGAGGGGAATGGTTACCGTACAGGGCAAAATTGAAAATCTGCCTCCAGGAACAGACGTAGATGTGACAGTGGCCCTCAAAACTCCAAGGGGAGACTTCTCCAAATCCTCTGTAGTGTCCAACGGACAGTTCCGGATCGACGTGGACTTCAGCACCTTGAAATCCTGGTCGCCACTTTCGGGGCACCATTGCTCCAACGTACCAACGTTCGTAGATGTCTCACTGAAACATGCGAATCAGATGTTGGTTCAAGAGGAACTCAAGTTCACCGATAACTTTGAAACACGGGATTCGCTCACTTACAACTTGAAGCGTGAACTGACGCTCGACGCCTCGAAGAAGACCGCGCCTGGAAATGGTCTGTAGATTCAGCTTCACATACGATTATCGCGGGCGGCGGATCACTGCAACAGATCAAAACGGGAAGAAGACGACCTACGCGTATGACGATGCGGACCGGCTGACTAGCATTACCGATCCGTCAAATAATGTCACGCAGTACAACTACGACACGGAAAGCAATTTACTGAGCATTGAGGACGCGAACAGTCACACCACATCGTTCACCTATGACGCGTTCGGCAGGGTTACCGAGACTACTTTCCCCTCGACGCACTACGAGCAGTATGCCTACGATGCGGACAATGACCTTACCGGCAAAACTGATCGCAACGGCAATACGATTACCTACGTGTACGACGCTCTGAACCGGCTAACGCAGAAGAGCTACCCGAATTCGACCAGTGTGGAATACACATACGATCTTGTGGGCAAAGTGTTGCAGGTGAACGATGCGACCGGCACATATGGATTTTCCTACGACAACATGGGCCGGTTGATTGGGACCACCACGCAGTACACGTTCCTACCGTCAAATAATTTCACAAACTCTTACACTTACGACGCAAATTCGAACCGGTTGACGCTGACTGACCCGCAGGGCGGCGTGACTTCCTATGCTTACGACACGCTCAACCGGCTCAGCACGCTGACGCCACCCACAGCGTTCTCCAGCACCGGCTTTGGTTTTAGCTACGACGCACTGAGCCGCCGAACGCAGATGACGCGGCCCAACGGGGTGACCACAAACTACACTTATGACAATCTATCTCACCTGCTTTCGGTGCTGCACCAGGTGTCCTCAAGTACTATTGACGGGGCCGCCTACACCTACGATTCTGCGGGAAACCGGACGGCGAAAACGAATGAGCTGTCGGCGGTAACGTCGAACTATACATATGATCCGCTGTACGAGCTGACGAAAGTGACCCAAGCGACCAACACCACGGAGAGCTATTCGTACGATCCAGTCGGTAACCGGCTGAGTTCGCTGAGCGTGTCGTCTTACACGAACAACTCATCGAACGAGGCGGGTGGCGAATCCATCCGCGCGGCACCGGACTGAACCTATGCACGATTGAAACTCGCGGGGGTGCCGAATCTTTTCTGCGGTTTCTGCAGAAAAGGTTCGGGTTTTGACGTGCTCCTGATTTGCCTTCAGGCTTTCGTTCTCGGCGCGTAGCGAATCCTTCCGCGTAACACCGGAGTTGATTCAAGTCACGGATTGAATTTTTAGGTGGAGGTGGCAAACTCTTTCGCATAACAGTGGGGTCATCAACGCAGGCGGCGCACCCTCCCGCATGACACCGGATTTTCTTTTCTGCAAAGGGTGCGGGGGTTGATTCCGCGTGGTCGGCCACAACAAGATCAAATTTATCGAAATTTAAGAACAGCCAGACTAAAGTCCCAAAGTGTTTAACCATCCAGCTAATCGTGACTTGCCCAAAATCCTCATCGCCAGCTCGCCCGCAAGATTCAATCGATATTCGCCATGAAGTCATCGCAGCGGAAGGTCCTACAAGACATCCCTACGAACCACGTTACTCGGATCGTTCCAGTGCTGGTTGTTCAGGACCCGATCTTGCGTGGGCCACTGGTCAACTGGATGCTCAATCGCATTTTCAATCGAGCGCTTGACCGGGAGAAGTTGCGTCTTGGAGTTGCGGTAGAGCCGCTAAACGTCGTTAGCATCCACGAAATGGAGACAATGGCGGAATCCGCTGAGGCGAATGGCTTTGACATTTTCCACGGGCTCCAGTTGCGATGTATCCGTTAACGCGACGAATCGGAACTTCGGGCAACGTCGCTTACTATATACTCAGCTTGACACATTAATTCTAATTAAGTATACGATGAACTACGTGACGCGCTGTGATGAAGGCTTGAGGTGAACCATGACCGACAGACTTTCGCGAAGAGACTGCCTTGGAAGGATGGGTCGTGTAGCCGGGTATAGTTATGTGGTTAATGCTGTCGGCTGGCCGTTGAACCGACTGACCGCTGGGGTGACGGCGATCCCGGTTCACTCTGTCCTTGTAAATTTTCAGTACGAAATCACCGCGTGTTGTCCCTATTATCAAGGCAACGGAAATTTCACACAGTACCCTGTTAAGTTTCAGCCAGATACCAAGTACATTAAAGTCCTCATTACACCTCCGGGAGAGCGAGAGAGAGAGCTTGACGGTGTGCCTGCCAGCGAGTTCCTTACAGACGCCCACAATGCACATTGGGGCGGTACCTTCGAGCGGACGAGCAGCCCCCTTCCAAACGGAGCCAAGGGCATTTGGGTCATGAGACTACAGGCGCTAATTTGGAGCTCTACGGCTTTTAACCCGAGTTTTTGCAACGCGTGTTCAAACGGCGGTCCATCGTTACAGATCAGCGCGTCATACACGGTTCTCATAAATGGCGAGCAAAATCCATCGCTTCCAAATCCTTATGGAAGTGGTCATTGGTCGGCCGCGCAGAGCAACAAGCCTCAAAACCAACAGTTGATATGGACGTTCAACGTATCTTGAATCCTGAACCGGCGCGGGAGTTGATAGAATCAATTCACACCCCGGGTATCTGCCAGACAATGTGAGGCCGTCCTGCTCGGCGAGGCAAACATTCCCGGTACCTGCGTCTATTCGCTAAGGCCTTCAGTCAAATGGATGACATTACTTCCCAATCAGGTGGCGCTGCGGTTGCTGCCATCGGAACTACGATGGTTGGCGTCCCGATAACAAAGGTTTTCTATTGGATTCAAACCGACGATACAACTTACGTCCTCGGCCCAGCTGAGACCAGGCACCAGTCGTTGAACGTCACTCTACTCGTTTGGGGCGGCAGGAGCCAGCGGGCGATGCTCTGGCCTACGCCTGCGTTGCGTGCTACATTTTCCACAACAGTGGAGGGCCAGATGAGTTATCGGCCGACGTGCGGTAATATCAGAAACCGTTCGACTCTGATAGCGCTCATCGTTCTAGCTGTATCGCCAGCATTCGGACAGTCGTCCGCTAGGAATAATCCCACCGCAAAAGAGACCCTGCATTGGATGCAAACTACGCTGGAAAATGGCGGCGGAGACTACTCGGTCGGCCATGAAGTTCGCTCGACCAGACTAGCAGATTTTGACGGCTGCAAGGTTCATTTCATTCACTCAACTCACCAAGAAGCTTTCCTCTACGGTGAGCCTGCGCCCGACAAGAAACCGTGGCACATGGACCACTTCTTCGAGCTAAGCGACATCGACCCGGATGCTACTACCTTCACAAAGGGCATACCTCTTAAGCTGCCTGCCCTGCTGACTATACACACGCGAAATGATGAGAAGAAAATAAGGAGTAAATACGCTTGGCAGTCGGAAGCCGATTCCGAGCCTGAGGGCACTTATATCATTTTCAGTTTAGACTCTATCGATACTGAGTATGTCGGCAGGTTCGCGAGAGCCTTTAAGCATGCCGTGGAAGCTTGTGGCGGAAAGCCGTCAACCTTTTGAAAGTCTGAGCAATTTCCCCTAGCCCATCGGTTCTAGCCATCACATGGTTAACACTCCGCGCAGGCGAATCGAGGGATCGAATGCAGCCGTGGAAATATCCAGTTCCGCCCATCCTGTACAAGTTCCTGTCGCCCAAACGCTTTCATGTGCTTCCCGAATGTCGGGTACGATTCAGCCAACGCACTGCTTTTGATGATGAGCATGAACTACGGCCGGAGTACGAAATCTTTGGTACGGGGATCGAGATTTGGAGATACGCGACCTCAGTCGGGTTTCCGCTGGGGATACCCACTCTGGGGATACCCGGTGATGTCCACGCACAATATCTAGCCGACAGTCCTCGATTTCAAGAAACGGCGCTAACGAACTTGAAAATACCTGTCATTGATGAGCTAGGAGTCTTTTGTTTGACGGAAACGTCAGACTGCGATCAAATGTGGATGGAATACGCTGACAAGAGAACGGGTTTCGTTATCGGTTTTGCCACCACTCATGGAGGATTTCAGTTGTTGAAGGGCCGGGGTAGCCTTGGCAAGGTCTCGTACAGCGATGAACCGTTTGGGAGCGCACTCGCCGGTGTTCTCGATAATAGCGGTGCAGAAGCAATGTTCCGAAAACGTATGAAGTATGCGTACGAGAACGAGTGGCGGGCCATCCGGTTACTTGCGCGACTTGAGCGCGGTGCCGATGACGTATTTTTTTCGCCCTTCGACCCTGCAAGCATCAGCGAGATCATCATCCAGCAGGATTGTGTCGTAAAAACCGAATTGCGACGGCTATTGAGCGCGGACTCGCGATACCAGCACGTGAAGATGCGCACCAAATGAAACCACGGCAACGGCCTTCAGGGGCGATTACAGCGATCAGTCGGATTACCGGACAAATGGTTTCTGACGGAATTTCAACCAGAAGCCGGGACCATCGCATCGCCTGCACACCATTTCAAAAACATGACAGACTAGCTTCCTTGCATGAGAACTTAGCGTATCCACAAGTCACAGAAGACAACTCGCCTGTTGATTCTATGCAAGTTGTTTATTTGCAAACTCAAAATCAGAATCCGGCTTACAGGCTTGCCCCGCAGAGTGCGCACGAATTAGCCAAACGGACGCTCATCGATCTGAATAGGCGAAACGTACCCAATCCGTACCCAAACTCGTCCAAAACCCCACCAAATGACCCGAATTCGACCGAATGACAGGATTGTAACCAACTGAAAACAAAGGACGGGAGTAATGACGCTCACAGCCACAGACCGATGCTCTACCAGCTGAGCTACGCTCACCAGAGAACGCTAGGAAATAATGTTACGCAAGTTCGCGCCCGGTTGCAACCGGTGAGAGGAGGGCCTTTGAAAGCGGTGCTTTAGAACGAGGGCATAGGTAAAACGGCGCGATGCAAGTATTGCGTCCTATCGAAGCTCATGCGTTGCGGCATCCGGCGCTATCTCGCTTTTCGCGTTCTGCGGCGGCGGGCAGTTCGTGATGTTTTCTCTGGTTCTGGGGCAGCGCGAGCGCCATCGCGAAATCTCTTGAACGCGTCGAAGATCTGTTGGCCGTACAGCTCGGACTTTCGTTCACCGAATCCGGAGACAGCAAGAAGCTGGCTTATCGAAGCGGGGCGTTTTCGGCAAAGTTCGTCGAGCGATGTATCATGCATCACCACATAAGCCGGAACACCCTGTTGCTTCGATGCTGCTCGCCTCCATTCGCGAAGATATTCGCGGAGTTCGGAGTCCACTTCTGCAATGGCGGGCTTGGGGGCGGATCTTGGCGTGTCAGAGCGGGCGAGCGGAGCAGCCGGTACTCGGGATTTCTGGGGCGTTGGGCGCTTGGCTTCAACTGGATCTGCAAGCCAATCGAGCGCGAAACCGCAGGCATCACAAGCTTCGCATTCTTGCCATTTCGGGTTTTCGCCAAAATGAGAGCAAATCTGGCGATGGCGGCAGCTCCCGGACTCCACGAAATCTCGAATCGTGTGATATCGCTGCCAGGCGCGATCTATCTCCGCTGGATCGGTCAACTGCCCGATGAAATACGCGAGCAGCCCGGCATCTTTTTTCTGCCAAAGCACGACGCAGTCGGCAGGCTGCCCGTCGCGGCCCGCGCGTCCTGCTTCCTGATAATATTGCTCGATTGATTTGGGCAGCGATAGGTGAATCACGGCGCGCACGGCTGCTTTGTTGATGCCGAGTCCGAAAGCGATGGTGCCCACCAGAACGCGAACTTCATCCGACATCCAGCGTTCCTGATTTTCCCTACGCGTTTCGTTATCCATTTTGCCGTGATACGCGATGGCTGAAATTCCATGCTCCTCTAGAAAATCGACTGTCTCTTCCACTTTGTTGATGGTCGGCGCGTAGACGATTACGTTGGCATCCGCATACTGGCGCAGCGCTTTCAGCAGCAGGCTCGAGTGCTGCTGGCCCACGCATTCCTTGATGATGTAACGCAGGTTCGGCCGGTGAAAGCTCGCGATATATTTATCGGGGTCGCGCAATTGGAGCTGGTCAATGATGTCGTGGCGCACTCGCTGCGTGGCGCTGGCGGTGAAAGCTGCAATCGGCCGGTCGGGAAAATGCGCGCGGAGAGAGCTCATCTGCCGGTACTCCGGGCGAAACTCGTGTCCCCATTCCGAGATGCAATGTGCCTCGTCGATCGCGAAAAAAGAGACGGGCACGGTTCGAAGCCACTCGATGGTATCCGCGCGCGCGAGCCGTTCCGGTGAAAGGTACAACAGCCGGTACCGGCCATTTTTCGCTTCGCGCATGATTTCAGCCTGGCGCGCTCCCGCCACGGAGCTGTTCAACAACGCGGCCGCGATACCCATCTGCGTAAGTTGAGCCACCTGGTCCTGCATCAGCGCGATCAGAGGCGAGATTACGATCACGGTTTGCTCGGTGAGCAGGGCGGCGGGTAGCTGATAGCACAGAGATTTGCCGCCGCCGGTTGGCATCACTACGCAGGTGTCATGCTTTTGCAGCAAGCTTCGGACAATTTTTTCCTGCAGAGGGCGGAAAGAATCATAGCCCCAGTACCGGCGCAACGCGGGAAGCAGCTCAGTTTCAAGATTCACGCCATCAGTATAGTTCGAAAGCCTAATGAACTTCGCCTCTCGCAAATTAGTTTCCTCATTTCGACGACTCCTGAGGGTTTACAATATCCGGGCTCTGTGATTGAAATCTTCCAGCCAATTGAATGAGGTTTACATGGATACGAAAAACGCTAACGCTTCAACCGACGGCAGCCGCAAATTCCTGCGTCATGTGCTGGCGACGATCGCCTACCGCGGCGGCAAAGCGATGCGCGGCGCTCCTGCCGGTTTCGCTGAATTTCACGCTTCCGAGACTACTCGCACTCCTGGCCAAATCCTGGCGCACATCGGCGATCTATTGGATTGGGCTCTTTCGCAAGCCAGCGGGAAAGAGACGTGGAGCGATTCGAAACCGATTGCTTGGGACGATGGGGTGAAGAGGTTTTTCGCCGGTTTGAAGGCGCTAGACGATTATATCGCCTCGGACGCAGCGCTGGGTTGTACGCCCGAAAAGCTCTTCCAAGGAGGGCTCGCGGACATGCTCACCCACATCGGGCAAATCTCGATGTTGCGACGGCTGGCCGGTTCTCACGTGCGCGCGGAGAATTACTCTCGCGCCGAAATCGTTGCGGGACGAGTCGGTTCCGAACAAACCCCGCCCACGAAGGAATTCAATTGATAGTGAGGCATTTTCGCTGCGTGAGTTTTCCGACGGGATGAGTGATGCGTGGAATAAATTATTCAAAGCATAGAAAAATAGCCGGGGGCTTAGGCTGAGGGACCCCAGCCACCCGGCTCTTCTCACCCATCTCCGCAGGGTCTGGGTAAGAAACTTTATGCGGCGGATTCGCCGTTACGCATGAACTCGTAACGCTCGATTGCTGCTGCCACTCCTACTTCACCCGCATTTTCAGGACTGGATCGCAGAACACGTCCGAGACATCGGACGCGAACCGGACCCGCCTGAGTAAGCTCGTGCGGAAGAGTCATTACGATCTCTACCGGCGAACCGCTGCGCAAACCCTTGGGCAAGTGAAAATAGAGGCCACGCGAACTTACTTCGCGCGATTCCGTTGCAGCCTCGCCAACCACGCTTTCATCCGTCCAGCGGACGGTGAGCGGCAAGCGCATTAGAAATCTTCGTGTTGCACGTCGCTCTTTTAAAGCCACAGGAAACTACCTCCCTAGGTACTCGACCATCGTGGAGCCTAGGCCCCTTTCCACCAATAGAGCGAAAGCCTCAATTCTTGGCAACCTATAAGGACCAAAGTACTAGACCTAGCGAGCAAACTGCGCCAAAGGCGAACGTTTTCGCTGGATTCCAGGGAAGGCTCACGCAACTGGGACCTTGCGGAACGCCTTCAGAATGTCGTCCAGCGTTATCACGCCCTCGAGCTTGCTCAGATCGGCGCGGCTCAGAACGGGAAGGGCGGGCCAATCTCCTGCCCAGTGGAGCGCCTCTTCGAGCGACATATCCCGGAAAACGAACGGCAACGGGCCTGTGGAACTGGCTTGCGCAACAGTGAAATGCTCGGAAGCGTCGGTGGCCAGTCGCTGGAGCTCGGCAGGCTCGACGTGGTTCCATTCTCCCGGCCGCGCGCGCACGAAGCACAAAGTCCCCTCCTTAGCTTCCACGCGCTTGAGCGCTTCCGAAATCTTTTCCCCGGGTTCCAAAACCACGGCGGCATCAAGGCGCATACCGTCTTCCACCGTAAGAACTAACTGTTCGCGGCGTTCTTCGACCGAAGGCAGGACCAGTCCGTCCTGGCGCGCGAGCATGTCAAACAGCGGAACCTTCACATACGAGCGCGAAATTCCGTAGGCGATCAGGCTTGAAATCATTACGGGCAGAATAGCCGTATAGTTTCCGGAAAGCTCGATCACCATGAAAACCGAAGTGATTGGCACGCGCAGAAAGCCGGCGAAAAACGTGCCCATTCCAACCAGTGCAAACGTACCGACCGTACCCGGAAGACCAGTAAAAAAATGCTGTTCGATTGCGCCGACGGCGCCGCCGAGCATCGCGCCGATGAACAGACTGGGTGCGAACATTCCGCCCGGGGTGCCGCTCAAAAATGAAAAGCCAGTGGCGAGAATTTTCAGCGCGGCCAAGACCAGAAGCAGCTTCCAAGTGAATTGTCCGTGCATTGCTTGGTCGATGATGGGATAGCCCGCGCCCATCACTTGCGGCAATCGGATGCCGATTAGGCCGATCAACAATCCTGCGACGGCCGGCTGAAAATGCTGCGTCCAGCGAGGAAGGGATTGGATGCGAGGCCGCGCGTAGGCCAGCCACTTCAGGAAAATCAAAGATGCTAATCCACCGACGATTCCCAGCGCGATGTATGCTAACAAGTCCACGGGCTTAGCTACCCGAAAGGCTGGAACCCTAAACAAGGACTCGGGCCCAAGAAACGCGCGCATGGTCATTACGCTTGATATGGCGGCCAGAACGATCGCGCCAAGCACGCCTGCGCTCCATGTTCCAATGACCTCTTCGAGAACGAATAGCACGGCGGAAATTGGCGCATTGAACGCGGCGGCGAGACCCGCGGCCGCTCCTACCGGCGCAATCAAGCGGATTTTCTCCTGCGACAAACGCAACCGGCGGCCCATGAGCGAAGCGATCCCCGCGCCCATCTGCAAGGAGGGATCTTCCGGCCCCAGCGATTGTCCACAGCCGATCGCCAACGCACAGGTCACAAATTTGCCGATGACAGTGTTGAACGGAATATAGCCGTTGGAAACGTACACTGCGGATTTTGTCTGGTTTACTCCGCTGCCGCGTGCGCGTGGGAAAGCGTAAATGACAAGAAACGCGACTACCAGACCGCCGAGCGTGGGAGCAAGAATGACCCGCAAGGTCGAAGGAGCGAGTGAGGAGCCCAGCAGTTCGATTTGCGTCCACTCGATTGCGATGCGGAAGCAAACCACGGCCAAGCCGGACAAGATGCCAATCAGCACAGCGAGAAAGAGAAAAAACTGATCTTCCCGCATGGTAAAGATGCGATGTGTCCAGGTTTCCCACAGAGCGCGAAAGCCGGAAGCGGAGTTCGAATTCGAAGGCGCGGCTGACAATGGAGGAGAAGGGGCGGTCGAAGCGACACCGATGGGTTCAGTCACTGGGCTGGCACTCCGCGTCTGCGCCCCAAAAGCCAGAGCGCGCGATCGGCATCTTGCGGATTTCCGCAGGCGTCAGCGGCGGCATTTTCCATTTCGAAAACGTGGGCCATCACGTCCTCAATGGTTTCGGGATGCTTCTCGATGTATTGCAAACTTCCTCTTGCTTCCAATTCTTTGCTGTCGGCGAAGGTCTTTTGAAGCGGGGTTTGCGGCGGCGTTACCGATAGCGATTGGCCTTCTTGGCCGGCGCATGCCAGCAGGCGCCTGCCGGCGAGCGATAGCGCGTCCGCAGCCTTGCGCGCCTTATCTTCGCGAGAAAGACCTGCGACAAACGGATTCACGGCGTGAACTTGCCGGGCGGTCTGATACATCTCGACGACATCCGGAGCCTCGCGTTTCTCCTCCGGCAATCGGTCGAAATAACTTAGCGCAAGATCATACTGGCCAAGTTCGAGAGCGGATATAGCAGCCCCGAGCAGTGCATCGAGGTCCTGATTGTTCGCGAAAACTAAGGACTGAAAACCGTCCAGCGCACGAGGCCAGAGTTTGGCTCGCAGCAATAAATTCCCCACAATTTTGCGGCGTTCCGGATCATCCGCCGGCGTATTGTCGGCGAGAGCAATGATTTCAGGCACGGCCTGCCGCGCTTCTCCGCGGTCCAGCAAATATTCGGAAAGTTCCCGGCGAACCTGCCAGCGCATCGCGATCGGATCGTTCTCCCATTCGCCGTATATCGCGGCATGGTAATAGCGAATCGCTTCGGAGGTCACACCCTTGTGCGCTGCGATCCGGGCCAAGGCGAGATTCACGTCTCCGCTGCCGGGAGACTCCGACAAGAGGTTCAGCAAATACGAGCGGCCTTCGTCACCACGCCCTGCAGCCGACAGCGCCTGCGCCAAGTGAAATTGAAATTTCGCGTTGCCGGGAGAATAGACCAGCGCGTTGCGGTAGTCGATTAGAGCGGACGGCACATCGCCTGCTTGAAAACTGGTTTCGCCTTCGTCAAACCAATTATCCGCCAAGCCGTGGATTTTCTTGTGGTACATGCGCGAAATTGCAGCGGTGATAAGTACGAACAAAATGAGCAAAACGATGCACCCGAACAGGACTGCTTCGCGCGAAAAAATCCGCGGGCTTTTTTTATCTGGTGCGCCGGCAATTGCTGCGGAACTCACAGTGATTTCCTTATGAAAGCATACCTTAATTTCTGCGTTCGATGCAGACAGGGTTTGAATACCAAAGTAGCAAGGTGGAAACAATTTGGTAAGAAAATCGAAGGTGAAAGAAGTATTAGGCTTGGTCGATCAGGCGGTGATGGATAGCGTACAGGGCAAGTTCGAGCCGGTCGGAAACCCCGAGCTTGTCGAAAATATTATGCAGATGATTTTTCACCGTCTGTTCGCTGATGAAAAGCTTTTCGCCAATCTCACGATTGCGGAATCCCTGTGCTACGAGCTGAACGATTTCCTTCTCGCGTTCGCTGAGCAGCGGCTTCTCGCGGCGCTGGCCGGACTCGGCGGACTTCTTGAACGCGTCGATCACTTCGGCGGTCATGCGATTGTCGAGCCAGATTTCTCCGTCGAAAACCTTGCGGATACTTTTCACCAACAAGTCGCTGGCGGACTGCTTCAGAACCACTCCGCGCGCTCCAAGGCGCATGGCGCGAACAACGTCGCGGTCATCTTCGGCTGCGGTCAGCACGATTACACGGGTCGGCAGAGTTTCGAAGTTCACTTCCTCCAGGACGCCCAAGCCGTCTTTCTCCGGCATGCGCAAATCGAGCAGAAGGATGTCGGGCTTGAGCTTCGCCAGCATCTTGACGCACTCATTCCCGTTCGAGGCTTCGCCGACAATTTGGATCTCGTCGGCTGCTTCGAGCAGCTTGCGGAGACCGTCGCGAAAGATAGCGTGGTCATCCGCAACCAGGATACGAATCACCTGTTTCGCTTTCGTCATTTTCAATTCAGTGGGATTTCTACCGTAAGACGCGCCCCGTGCCCGGGATTCGACTCCACCGTTAGCGTTCCCCCTACGCTTCGTGTTCGCTCTTTGATCGAAATTGGCCCGAGACGCAGCCGGTCCAGTTCCTCGCTTGTAAACTGCCCAGAGAAACTGAAGCCGCGACCGTTATCGTCCACGACGAGAGAGACTTTCGCCTCGTCTTGCCCTAGTTTTACCACGACGTGGCTGGCCGACGCATGCTTTTTTACGTTGTTAAGTGCTTCCCTGTATATCTGGAACATTTCGCGGCAAACACGGTCGGGAAGCCGCAAATTGCGGTCTTCTATGAACAGATCGACCGCCAAGCCTGACTCGTTGCGATAACGTTCCGCAAAGCCAAACATCAATTCCCGCATATCGGCGCTCTCCACGCGTATCGGACGCAGGTCCGTCACCATCCTGCGAAGCTCCTCGCTTTCCTGCTTTACGGTCATTTGCAGCGTCTCGAGTTCCTTGCCCGCTTGTTCGGGCGTCCAGGGGAATTTGCGGCGCAAGACGTCGAGCTGGATATTCAAGCTCAGCAAAGTTTGAAGAATTCCGTCGTGCAGGTCGCGCGAAATTCGGCTGCGCTCTGACTCCACAGCTCGTGCGCGCAAGTGGCGCAGCCGAAAAACATTTTCCATGGGAGGACCGATGTGGCGGACAATTTGTTCCAGCCAGCGCAGATCGGCGGGCGTGAAGCGCTTCTCCGGATTTATGAGCAGCACACGGCCGGTGGGACGCCCGCTCGCATCGATCGTAACCGCCAGGAGCGAACGAGCGCCAAATTCTTCGCGCGTGGATGGCGGAGGCGCCAGTAGCGTTCGAACGCGATGGCCGGTACGCCGGTCCCATCCAAAACCGCCATTCTTGCCGTCTTTATATTCCCAGCACAGAGATACCTCAAACGCGTCGGCGAGGAAAGTATCGGAGCGCGAGGGCGATAAAGTTTCCGGGCCGGTCGGTTCACGCTCAGCAGCGCGAACCTTCCACACGAAAATTCGTTCGAGTTCATCGTCGCGGATCGCCAGGCAGGCCTGCTCGCATCCAAATTCGAGAATCAGTTCGCCTAGCGTCTGGCGAATTGACTCGGTCAAGCCGCGATCGAATTGCAATAACTGCGTGATTTTTTCCAGGAACTGGCGGCGTTCGAGGTGATCTCTTTCTCTCGCGCCTAAGAAGCCCATTCCCAGTCCCGAAACCAAGGCGCCTAGCCCGATGGAGAGCCAGCGCCAAAGTCCGCGCCAGCTAAAGGTTTCTGTCGCGGCTACGCGCAAAATAATCGCTATCGACGCCGCACTCACAAGGCCGAGCATTGCCCGCGTGCTTCCGCGAGTGGCCAGCGCAAAAACCACGAAAAGGAATAAAAACCAGGAGGCGGAAACCGATGGGGTGAGCGCCAGAAAGACCGCCAGAATCGCCACATCGGCAGCCAGCGGAATCTGAAAATGTCCTTCGCCGACGATGCGCTGATAGACCACAACAGCCAGCGCCACGACAAGGTAGGCAGCAAGAAACAGCACCGACGCCGGGCGTTGCGTTGTGCCGGACATTTCGAGCAGAGCCACAAGCGCAAGAGCCACGAGGACGGCTCGGGCCAGGGTGACCTGGCGTTCCAGATACAATCGCTCGGCGCTATCGAGAGGCATCGTGGCGGGTGATGATCTAGACAAGTTTAACAAGGGGACCCCGCGGGCCGGATGGGGCGTGCTAGTGAATGTATGCTTATGGTAATCGCGCGGCGGCAGCCGCTTGTGCGTAGGAATCAATGCTCACACGAAACTCGACCACACACGGTTTGACAATAGGTGCATAATCGTTCGGGAAAGTAGGCGCGACGCAGGGGAGCCCGGCTTGGCAGACCGATATACTCGAAACGAAGTTGGGCGCATCTTGGGACTTGAGGCGGGGCGTCTGCGCTATTGGGAGCGGCTGCGTCTTGTGCGGCCTGAAACGCGATGGGGCCAGCGGTTCTATAGTTTTGGCGACCTGGTTGCCCTCCGGTCGATCCAACGAATCACGCTGAATCGAGTGCCCGCGCGCAAGTTGCGGCGCGCGGTTGCTCTCGTCGAGCAGCAATTCGGCGGATTTTCTTTGCCGCTGCAAAACCTTCGTCTCGTGGAACTGGGGCGCGATGTGCTGGTGGTCCCGCCGGGAGCCGACAGACCGTTTAATCCTTTCCGGCAGCAGTGGGCTTTTCCGTTTGATATGCCGACGCGACCTGCGAAATTGCATTCGATGGCCGGTCCCACGCCGGAGGAATTCTTCGAGAACGCGCTGAGTTGTGAAACGAAACAGGACACGCTGCCGCAAGCTATCGAAAATTATCTGCGCGTCGTGGAACTTGCCCCGGATTGGATCGAAGCGCACATCAATCTGGGAGTCGCGTATTACCAGGTGGGCCAACTTTCGGATGCACGCGCGGCGTTCGTTGCAGCGGTTGCGCTCGATCCATTGAACGGCATCGCGCGTTACAACCTGGGCTGCACTCTTGAGGAGCTGGGCGAGTACGACGAGGCTGTGGACCATTTGCAGCGCGCTGCTCGCGCGATGCCCGGCCACGCCGATGTACATTTCAACCTCGCGCTGGCGTACGAGAAGCGCGGCGAGCGCCGCGCGGCCCGCGATCACTGGACGCTCTACCTGCGTCACGCGCCAAACGGAACTTGGGCGGAGCAGGCCCGCGCGCGGCTAAGACGATACTCAACTCGAAGGAAAACCGCCGTACCGATACCGTTCCGCCGCCCCAGCTAGTTCGTACGACGGCTCACTTGAAAGGATTACCATGACTCGCGTGATGGCTTTGCCGGTTTGCGCTATTCTCTGGCTGCTCGTGTTTGCGATGCCTTCCAATCCGCAAAAAACCAATCCGGACGCGAAACCTTCCGGCCATTCGGCCGCGCAGAAATTTGCGGAGTTGAGCGATCGATTCATGAAGGATTCCCTGGCTCTTTCTCCCACCAGCGCTTCCCAAGCCGGCTACCACAAGCATGAGGATTCAAAAACCCGCAAGGTGATTGAACTCGACGCTTTGCTGGACGATATGAGTTTGGAAGCCATGGCGGAGCAGCGCGCGTTCTACGCGAATTGGCGCGAGCGATTTCACAACGAGACGCCGGTATCTGCGCTGGACCCTCAGGATGCCGCCGATTGGCAACTCATCGACGACCAGATTGGGCTCAACTTGCTCGAATTCGATAAGATTCAGAATTATCGCCACAATCCGACGGTTCCGGTGGAGCTGATTGGAAACGCGCTCTTTCTTCCGCTGACGCAGAATTACGCGTCGCACGACGTTCGCGTGGGCCACGTTCTTTCCAGAGTGGACGCGATTCCGCGTCTTTTAGCGCAGGTGAAGAAATACCTCAGCGATTCCGATCCCATTTTCATTTCGACCGCGATTCAGGAGAACGACGGCAACATCGACCTCATCGAAAACACGATTGCCGCGGAAATTCCGGCCGGTTCTCCCTTGAAAAAGGAGTATGACAAGGTCGCGCCGCCGGCCATCGCTGCGCTGAAGGATTTTTCTAAATGGCTGCAAGACGATTTGGCCAAACGGCCTTCGCGTCTGACCTGGCGGCTAGGCAAGGACTTTTACGATCAGAAATTCAGGCTGGTGATGGAGACAGACGTCACCCCCGAACAAGTGCTCGCCGATGCCGAAGAGGGGCTGCGATCGGTGCGCGCCGAAATGCTTGAGTTGGCGCTGCCCATGCACGCAAAAATGTACCCGGATCACAGCGATCATTCTGACCTTAGCGTTCACGAGCGCCAGAATTTGATCATCACCGAAGTGCTGCGCAAGATATCCGACGAACATCCGCGCCCCGACCAGTTGCAACAGACCATCGAGGCCGATCTCGAAAGCATCAAGCAATTTATCCGCGAGAAAAAGATCGTGTCGTTGGGCACGCGCGACAATTTGAAAGTGATTCCGACGCCGCTCTTCGAGCGTGGCATCTATTCGGTGGCGGGATTCCATAGCGCGCCGCCGCTGGAGCCTCAAGCCGAAGCGGAATACTGGGTAACTCCCATCGATCCCAAGATGCCCGCGGACAAAGTGGAATCCAAGCTGCGCGAGTACAACAATTACACGCTGGAGTGGCTGAGCATTCACGAAGCGCTGCCCGGCCACTACGTCCAGTTCGAGCATCTGAACAATATTCAGCCCGAGAGGCGCAGGCTGCTGCGGTCGCTCTACGCCAACGGTGCTTACGTGGAAGGCTGGGCCGAGTACATCGCGCAGGTGATGATGGACGAAGGCTTTCTGAACAACGATCCGCGCTTCAGGATGGTGATGCGAAAAATCCGCCTGCGATTGCTGGCCAATGCAATTCTCGACGTCAAGATGCAAACGATGGGAATGACCGACGAACAGGCCATGGATTTGATGACCAAGGACGCATTTCAGACCCAGGCGGAAGCTGAAGGCAAGCTGGTGCGCGCGAAACTTAGCTCGACTCAGTTACCGACATACTTTGTAGGTTTGCGCGAATGGCTCGCGTTCCGCAATAAGTATCAGGCGGAAGCGGGGAAAAATTTCGACATGCTCAAGTTTCACGACCTTGTGCTCGATCAGGGTCCGTTGCCAGTCCCTGTGGTAGAGAAGCTGGTGACGCCGACGGCGCGTCAGTAACGTTTATTTCCATCCAGAAGTTTCTTTCCGAAATACTCTCGAAATATGCCCGGAGCCGGCAGGGAACGAGCAACCTCGCGCCAATCTAGACATTCACAATACTGGAACGAAGGAGATAGAGGAGATGAAGAGGTTCCCAGCAATAGTGTTCAGGCTGCCTCTCGCAGCCTTTATTTTGTGCAACGTCTTCGTTGCAAACGCGGCAGCGCAAACACCAACCGGAGAATCGGACCGCAAGCCGGTGATCGTGGAGTTATTCACCTCAGAGGGATGCTCCAGCTGTCCGCCCGCCGACGAGCTACTACAGAAATTGGAAGCGCAACAGCCCGTAGCGGGAGCCGAGGTCATCGCGCTGGAAGAACACGTGGACTATTGGAATCACGACGGATGGAACGATCCATACTCTTCATCTGAGTGGACGGAGAGGCAGACCGTTTATCGGACGATTTTCAACCAGACGGAATACACGCCGCAGATGATTGTGGATGGGCACAGCCAATTGGTGGGCAGTAACGGACGCGAGGCTCTCATCGAGATCGAAAAAGCGGCACATCGCGTGCAGACGGCTGTCGGGATAAATTCGGAAAAGGCAGACGAGCACGGCTCGCAGCGGTTCACTGTCTCAGTCGGGAAACTTGCCGGAAACACTCAGGGGGATGTTGCGGAGATTTGGTTGGCGGTGACAGAAGACGGCTTGCAGTCTTCGGTGAATCGCGGAGAAAATGCCGGACACGTCCTGCGTCACACTGCAACTCTGCGATCGTTGCACAAGATAGGGACCGCGGATGGAAACGCGCCATCGATGTCGTTTAAAGGCGATTCTCGCGTAAAATTCGAACCGCGCTGGAAGCCGGAAAATTTGCACGTGGTGGTTTTTGTGCAGGAGAAAAAGAGCCGCATAATTCTCGGCGCCGCTTCCGCGAAATCGTCGCAGTAGAGGATTTGCGATTGATACGGGAATTCGATGCCAAGAAGATGAAGGAAATTCCTCGGCCATGAAGCAGATCTGTTACACAAACTACGACGGACCCCTGGGCACGATGCTCCTTGCTGCGGACGAACGCGGTTTGCGGCTGATCAGTTTTGCGCGGGGCAAGCGGCCTGAACGCCCGCAATCTGGCTGGCAGCAGGATCGCGCGCCCTTCGCTGAAACCATTCGCCAATTGCGAGCTTACTTTGATGGAGAGTTAAAAAACTTCGATCTGCCACTGTCTCTCGAAGGCACCGAGTTTCAGTTGCGTGTCTGGAAAAGCCTGTGTGCTATTCCTTATGGTCAAACGATTTCTTACGGCCAATTGGCGCACCGCATCGGAAGCCCGAACGCAGCACGCGCGGTAGGTTTGGCCAACGGTTCCAACCCCATCCCGATTATTGTTCCTTGTCATCGCGTTATTGGGAGCGACGGCAGCTTGGTTGGTTACGGCGGCGGCCTCTCGAACAAAAAGGCGCTACTGTTCCTCGAAAAAAAGCACGAGTTTCTTCCATTTGACGTCAGTCAGTGAAAGCTTGTCTGATTGTTTTCGCCACACTCCTGAAGAAGGGCGAACCATAAATGCCGGAAAATTTCTTTCATGTCGCTGAATTGCAAAAGCTCCGCGCACAAGGCGGAAAATCATATTTTGAGTTCCTGCGCGTTCCCGCTCTGAGCGCGGGTGTTTATGCTCTGCCCGCGGAGGGAAAAGATTCCCAAAGCCCGCATAAAGAGGATGAATTGTATTACGTTGTTCGCGGACGAGCTCGCATGCGCGTCGCGGCCGAGGAGCATGCGGTCAGCGAAGGCAGCATTATTTTCGTGGCGGCGGGCGTACAACACTACTTTCATGAGATTAAGGAAGAATTAATCGTATTGGTTTTCTTCGCCCCTGCCGAGAGCTAGTCGTCCTCGATCATCGCAGCAACCAATTCCAGCCATAAATGAGCCATCCGGACTGAACCTTTTCTGTCCCTGAGGACAGCTTGCTCGCTCCCCGCCGGTCTCATAACCTGTTTCTAAGGAATCATTTATTCGAGTCTCATGGCCCGGAACATGCTGAACGTTGCTCTGCGTCGCGCTGGATGGGAGGCGAAACACATGAAGTTTGTAAATCGCGGACTCCCGTTTCTTGTGCTCAGTTCGTTGATCGTGCTCCTTTTCCTGCAAGCAGGATGTGCCGGCATCAGTGGCGGCGGAGGAAAAACCGGGGCAACTGTCCCAGCCGTCCCGACGGGTTTAGCGGCCGTACCAGGGAACACGCAGGTGATGCTGAGCTGGATGGCGAGCTCGAGCGCGACAGGGTATAACGTCCAGCGTTCCACCACCTCAGGCGGCCCTTACATGCAGATTTCAGCGCCGACCGCCACGAACTACACCGATACCGGCTTGACAAACGGGACGAAGTATTTTTACGTTATTTCTGCCTTTAATTCGGTCGGACAGAGCGCGAATTCATCGGAAGTGAGTGCAACCCCAGTCCCGGCTGCACCCGCAACTCCGACGGGCTTGGCGGCAACCGCGGGGAACGCACAAGTGAGTCTGAGCTGGAATGCGAGCACGGGTGCGACGAGCTATCACGTGAAGCGTTCCACAAGCAGCGGTGCTGAGACGCAAATCTCCGCACCCGCTTCCAACAGCTTCACCGATACTGGAGTCACAAACGGCACCAAATATTTCTACGTGGTCTCAGCCGTGAACTCCGGCGGCGAAAGCGCCAACTCGTCGGAAGTAAATGCCACACCGGCAGCTCCCGCTGTGCCTCCCGCAACGCCGACGGGATTGCAAGTAACTGCAGGGAACGCGCAGGTAAGCCTGATCTGGAATGCAAGCACGGGCGCGACCAGTTACAACGTCAAGCGATCCACGGTCACCGGAGGACCCTTCAGCACCACGCTCGCTTCTCCCACCGCTACGAACTACACCGATAGCGCGGTGACAAACGGAACAACGTACTTCTACGTGGTATCCGCGGTAAACGCCTCCGGTGAGAGCGCCAATTCCGCGCAAGCCAGCGCGACACCCGCCGGCGTGGCCCCCAACGTGACGATTACTATCAATCCGTCGCAAACGAAACCCATCTCGCCTTGGATTTACGGCATCAATTTTTATTCTGGAATCACGGGCGCTCCACCGCAGCTCACTTTCGACCGCGATGGCGGCAACCGCTGGACCGCCTATAATTGGGAGACCAACGCGTCGAATGCGGGCAGCGACTACTTATACGAAAACGACGACTACCTAAGCAGCAGTACGGTCCCGGCAGAAGCAGTGCGAAGTTTCATCGCAGGCGACCAATCCAACGGCCTGGCGAGCTTGATCACCGTCCAGCTTCAAGGTTTGGTAGCTGGTGACGAGAGTGGCCCGGTGAGCGTTGCCGACCCGCCAGATTTGTCGCGCTTCAAACAAGTCGTCGACCAAAAGAGCACAGTCTCCAGCGTTCCGTTCACGCTCACGCCTCCCACCACCGACGCCAACGTGTACATGGACGAATTCGTCTGGGCTTTGGATCAGAAATTTTCCGGGATGGGCATCTTTGGGACAAATCCCGCGCACCCCACCTTCGTCAGCTTGGATAACGAGCCGGAGCTTTGGAACTCGACGCATTTGGAAGTCCAGGGGCCGAATCCCGTCACTTCGGCCAGCTACATCGCGAAGACCATCACACTCACCGAAGCTTTGAAAGACCAGTTTCCCAACATGGTGATCTTCGGGCCGGTTCACTACGGATTTCAGGGCATCTACAATTGGCAGGGAGAATTGAGCGCTACGCCGAGCGGCGCGAATTGGTTCCCGGACAAATACCTCGCCGCGTTAAGCACCGCGTCGGCTAGCTACGGCAAGCCTCTGGTTGATGTATACGATTTCCATTGGTACGTCGAAGAGTACGATGCAAACGGGAACCGAGCTACCGACCTGAGCGGAACAACCTTGACCGATGCACAGGTCCAGCTAATCGTGCAGAGTCCTCGAGCGCTTTGGGATCCCACCTTTACCGACTCCACCAATAGCAATCCGTGGATCTACGAGGAACTTGGCAACACACCGATCAACCTCCTCGGACGGTTGCAGGCCAAGATCAACGCCGAATTTCCGGGCATGAAGATTTCCATCACGGAATATGAAAACGGCGGCTGGAACCACATCGCGGGCACTATCGCTCAAGCAGACAATCTAGGCATTTTCGGCGCGCAGGGTCTTTTCGCGGCGAGCTTCTGGCCTCCGAATGGAACTTATCCCTACGCCCTCGCGGGTTTCCGCGCCTTCCGCGATTTCGATGGAGCCGGCGCCAACTTCGGCAACACCTCGCTGCAATCCACATCCAGTAACGTGCAAAACGTGATGGTTTACGCGAGTTCCGACAGCACCACACCGGGAAGATTCGTATTCGTGGCCATCAATCGTTCTACTACGTCGCAGGTGACCGCGATCAACGGCCAATCACTCTCCGGCACCGCTCGGCTATTTCAGATGACGGCGGCTTCTACTCAGGGTCAGAATCCTATACAGCCGGTGTCCATCGGAACGATGGCCGTAAGCGGCTCGTCTCTGACGATAACGCTGCCTGCGTTGAGTGTGACCACCATTGAAGTGAATTAGCGCATGTCTAACACCATACCGTTTGAGCCGGACTCCCTCCCGCCAAGAATGTGGAGAGTCCACAAGGCTTGCTGAACGCAATTTGGCGAATCAGAATCCCAATCACGAGGCCTCTTGCGGGCTCGTTCGCGAAGGCGGGCGTGATTCAGTGCCGGAACAGGAGTTTGCTACGCCTTTTTCGCTAAGCCGCGGATGTAGGCGACGAGACCTTTAATCTGATCATCCGTCAATTTGCCCTTGTACGCCGGCATTTTCTTGCCCATGCCGTTCGTTATGATATCGCTCAACTGCGCGTCCGTTTGCTTCTGCACCTCGTCGGAACGCAGGTCTTTCACGCCCAATTGCTTCCCGGTCGCCCCGCTACCGCTTCCGTCGTCTGAGTGACATACGGCGCACTTAGCTTTGTAAAGAGCGGCGCCATCCTGCGCATGTGACGGTGCGGCAACCACCAGTACGAGAGCTCCCAACAGAAGAGCCGCGGACCCCGTTCGAGCCATTCGATATTTCATTTCATCCCTCCCAAAGGAATTTCTGAGACACAGCCATCATGTGCCAGATCCACGCGCTTCAAAATGCATACCGCAGCGAGAATGTGGCATTGCTGCCGTTAAAATTCGCTGATTGGATCGCTGCAAGTCCGAACGGGCTGGTGTTTCCCGCTTGGGTGAAACCGTAATAATTCCAAGACATCTTGTAGGTGACGTTTCGATAGACATCGATTGCGATCGACGCATACGGCCGTTGATAATTGAAATCGAGCGTGCCGGAAGGCGTGAGCGGATTCAGGAAAATCGTGTTGCCGCGGACAAAGCTGCCGCCGTAACCCAGCATCGCTGTCACTCGCTTCATGGGTTTCCACATCACCGCAGCGTGAGCGAAATGATCGGTGCTGCTGTAAGTGGAAAGCGCCCCCAATCCGGTTCCAGGCGGAGTTGCAGTTGGCGGTGGGCCGACGGACGCGCCCGCAATAGGGCAAGCAGTCGTAGCGACTCCGGGAGGAGAGCTGCTCGCAATTCCAGTCAGCGTAGCGGGAGGAGGCGCGGGATTCGGGAAAGCGTAAGTGATGGAATAGTTAAAACAAATCTCGGACTGCGTGTAAACATCCCAGTAGTTGTACCCGAAATCGACGGACAAGCGTGGATTCACCATCAAGATCGTGGCGAAGCTGTACGAGCGGTCGTGTTCCAGGTTGTTGACCGTTGTCACGTTGTCGCGGTTTTCATGAATCTCAACCGCGCCATCTACGGTCGCCCACGGCCGCGGTTTGTAATTCGCATGGATCTTATAAGACTGCACTTGTCGCGGATCGATCCGCGTGAAGGATTGGTCGTTGTAGCCGAACTCAAAATCGGTAGTGATTCGCAGAGCATCAATAGGGCGTGCGACGAAGCCTAGCAACAGGGCTTGCTCGTTAATGCTAGTAATATTGCGAGAAGTGTCGTTGCCAGCCTCCGGAAGCGGGTTCCCGGGTGAACCTTCCTGAATCGCACCGGCCAGCGGACCCGTTGTTAGCAGCGTGCAGCCAGCCGGAAGTGTCGGAGGCGTTGTCGGCGGTGTCAAAGGGGCGCAGTCACCACGTGCCGCGAGAAAATCGTTTCCAGGGTTCGCTTGGGTCGCGAGCGGCCCAGCGGGCCCGCCCGGAAAGGTGAACTCTCCGACGTCAAAAGTGGCGTCCATGCTGGAGATCTTCCGGTTCGTGTAGAGATAGCCGATGTGCGCGCTGTACCGCCTGGTGAAATCGTATTGGAGTTCAAGTGTGTTCGACTTGATGTTCTGCCCAAGGAATTGCGTAGCGATCTCGTTTGTTATATCGGCGGCAGAGCTGCTGCTGTGTTGCGGACAAGTTGGCGCGCTGAAGGGGGCCGGGCAGGTCGTCGAGTTAAACGTCGCTTGTGGCAGCAATAGGCCCACAACACCCGCCGCGGGTGAAGCCGTTCCGAAGGTGGCGGTTTCGTTGGTGTCCCACACTCCGGGAATGCGCCAGTTGTCATAGCGAAACTCATCGAGGATCCTCAATTTGTCATTTATGGCATACACGCCGGACCAATTCGCATTGACTGAAACGCGCTTTGCATCGGCCGGCCCTCCCGTCGTGCTTCCGCGCTCGCCGGTGCGTGCGGTAAATCCGTTCACTGTCTCAAGGAAATCCGGGATTTGGTTGTTGCTGGTGCTGTAACCCACCGAGCCGGACATTTCAAAATTCTTGAAATAGTTTGATTGGAAGCGGAACCGTTCGGTGGGCATGAAGTTCCGCGGATTCCCTACCTGGCTATAGGACAAAAATCCGTTACACGCGGGGTTGGCGGTGTTGGTCGTGCCAGTCACGATCGGCGCCGCACAGGGAAGGGCCTCGGCGTGCGTTTGCGTGCTCCAAATGTTTCCCAGGTCCACGGGAGTGCCGTTCGGCGTGCCCAGCCCCGTGGGATTTGCCAGGACGAATCCGAAATTCTGCGGATTCGCCACCGGGTTATCAGTGACGACGTTGTCCTGCTTGAAATAACTGAGGAATTCGTCAAAGGAAAGCGTAGTTCGGGGCAGAACGCGGAAATCGACTCCCGCCCGATACGCATTCGTCGTGTAACTATAGTTCTCATTAAAGTCCGATATCGTTCCCCCATCCGTGGTGAAGAAACCGGGTCCCTCGTCGCGGTTCCGGGAATATCCCAGCCGGAATCGCACCGCCGAATTCGGAAGCAGCGTGAGATCGTAGTCCTGCATGCGGCGCACAAGATCCAGTGCATGAAGCGAATTGTTTTGCGCCACCGCCGGCGAAGAGCAGAACGCCGGGAGGCCCGGGACGCCTGGGACGGGGGTTGCATTGAGCACCGAAGGCGGGCTGACGATGCAGCCGGTCGTCGGGGAACCAGCCGGGTTCAATGCGGCCGGGTTCAACGGATTGGCGAACAGGTTGTAATCCCAAAAGTTCTTGTCGCGGCGGAACAGCAGCCGAAAGTCGTACCATTTATTCTTTCCGATACGCAGGCGGGTCACGTCGTTCGGATCGCCGCCGTATCCGAAGTTGCTGAAACTCAAGTTGTCGAACAAGAAACCATTGTGATCGAGCGAGCGCATCTCTAGCGTGTAGTCGAAGAGTCGGAGACCTGAATTGAGGTTCTCGAAGGTATCGTAGGTGTTTTGGTTACCGTTGATTTCGCTCGCTCGATACCCGGCTTCGATCGACGAATGGATATTGTAATCGCCGGAATTGATTCCTTTCGATTGTCCGGAGTCGTCCTGGGCCCGAGCAGCAGGTGAAAGGAAAAGCGCCACGACCAAGATCGCAAAAGGAATCGAGCGAGCTCCCGGGCAGCCTTTCATGGCTTTTCTCCCTGCGATCCGAAGCTGCATTCCGGTTTTGTCGGCCCTCTCGCTGAAATCAAGGTCATCTCGGCTCCTATTTGAAGAAGGTCGGATCGAAGTTAGAACCGTGAATTTGGGAGTGACACAACACGCACGATTGGAAAAAGCTAGCCTGATTGTGGAACGAAGGAGCTCCCGGCGCCCCGCTGAAGCTTGAGTCCGTGTGGCACTGCAGGCAGAGAAGGTTGACGTTGCTCAGTTTCAACATATGGGGATTGGGTCCGCCGTGCGTCAAATGGCAGGACTCACATCCGTCGATCTTCACAGGTTGGTGTTCGAAAACAAACGGCCCTTGCTTGTCCGTGTGGCACTTGAAGCAGACCGCATCCTGCGTGGAAGAAGTCCGCACCTGGTGAGGCTTCACCGTGCCGTGCACGTTGTGGCAATCGCTGCACTGGATCAGCCCTTCGTTCACGCGATGATGGAACGGCATATCGAACTGGGCTTTTTGCTGGAGATGGCATCCATAGCAAAGTTCGGGTTGGGACTTAACAAGCATAAAATCCGATTCTTTGCCGTGATGCGGCGAATGGCAGGAGACGCAACTGACGTTATTTTTCGAATGCTCCGAGTTGATTGCATTCATGTGCTGCGCGCCGCTGGCGTGGCAGGTCAGGCAGCGCGCATTGACTTCTTTGGTTGAGTGTTCGCCAAAAATGAAAATCTTCGTTTTGTCGCCGCCGCCCGCCACATGAGCCGAACCGGGCCCGTGACAATCCTCGCAGCCGTGCTTGGCGATCCCGCCTTCCTGGTACGTCTGCTGCCAGTGCGCGCTTTTCTCCCAGCCGTTGTATAGGTCTTCATGGCAGGCCTTGCAGGTCTGCGCTCCAACATATTGCGGAGCTTCGGAGGAAGCCGCGGGTGAAGCCGAGGGCGAAGCTGTGCTGGCCGCTGACGGGCTGGGCGGTTTCGCGCCCTTGTCGGGAGCCTGCTGACCGTAGCCCGCAGTAGACGCGACTACCAATAGACAAGTACATAGGACTGACAATAGAAGAACTCGAGAAGCTCTAGGATTTGTCAGCATTGGCGTCACACGATTCCGCAATTTTTCACTCCCTCCTTGATTGTTCTATTTCCTCGCTTCGGTGGCACGGAAACGTTCCGCGCTTTATGCGAGCGAAACTATGCAAATGAAAGGCCTAACCAACGCGAAAGGCAGCCCTTAAGTTTCCCTCATGCAATGACCTAGATTTCGACTGGAGCGGATCGTCACTTGTCCGTCCCGGCAGCGTGTCAAAAAAGGAATTCCGTTCCTCAATGGGATTCTTGGAATCACCAGACCCGGATTGGCTTGGCGGTGCGGCACCATCGGTCGGCGGTCCGAGTTTCGCGCTCGTCATCGGTGTCCTCAAAAAGTGCACAATGCTAGAGCGACCTACTTCTCCGAAACTGTTCCAAATTGCACAGTTTTGAAAATTTAATAAAGACTGGCGGGTTGCAGCAGAGTGACGGGACGCCGGACGTTTCGGCGGGCATGGCTTTCGAAATTTTGGCGGACTATGCCCAGAAAGCTATGATGGAGGACAGGCCGTTTGGGATGAGCTGGAGGCATAGACGGCACGGGAATTCCGGTCAGTGAATAGGAACTGAGAATAAAAGATGCCGCAGATTTCTGCATCGGAGTTTCACGCTCTGCCGCTTCGCGTGCACACGTTTCTCGCCGACGTCCCGCTGCATGACGTCTGGGCGGTCGACCTGCCGACGCGCCGCGCTGGGGTTACCCTTTCTGAATTTCTTCGCCGGGCGAGCCGGGACGGATCCGGCGCATCTCATGCCGAGACCAAGAGATTTCCGCCAGCGGCCCGCGCGCTTTTCGCTCTTCGGTTTTTTCTTGGACGCATTTTTCGACTCGAGGCCGAACCGAAGGATGCCTTGGCAACCTCGTTTGGAAGTCGACTAACGGAAGAGGATCGTGCTCGTTCTTTTGTCGCGTCGGGAACGCCGGAAGGACTGTTCCGTGTGGTCTATCGTTTCGAAAACGAGCAGCTGGTTGAAATACAGAATCGCACCGTCCATGGTGCGGCGCTCAGCGCCCTCGCTGAAAGGGCCGATGGCTATCGATTCTACTTCGCGGTCTACGTGCGGCGGAGAACGTGGATTACGCCGTTTTACATGGCCTTGATCGATCCCTTCCGAAAATGGATTATCTATCCGGCGTTGCTGAAAAAAATCCGTGCTACATGGGATCGGAATATCTGAGTAAACGACTCACTCCACAGTACCAGCTCCGAAGAAATACAAGAAACTAGGGGAGGCGCTCGCGGGCGCAGCGAAAGCCGACCACGATGCTGCGGACCTTGGGTTTGAGGATGTAACGAGAGGAGACGCGCGCGTGCCCCTTAACGACTCCGCGCCAAGAGCCGCCGCGCGAAACGCGAAACTCTCCGTAGGCTGGGCCCCTGGGGTCGAACTCGGCGCTTTGACTGTAGTAGGTCATCCCGTACCAGTCCTGGACCCATTCCCAAACGTTGCCGAGCGTGTCATACAACCCGAATCTGTTCGGCTTCTTCTGCCCCACGGGGTGAGAAGCGCCGTCCGAATTGTCGTGGAACCATGAAATGTCAACTAACGAGCCGTAACGGCAGGAATTATCACCGGCGCGTGCCGCGTATTCCCATTCCGCTTCGCTGGGCAGGCGATAATGATAGCGGTCCTTTTTGCTATTGAGCACTTCGCAGAATTTTTGCGCGTCTTCCCAGCTCACTCCTTCGACCGGAAGAGTGGGGCCCCGGGTATAGCTCGGATTGGTGGCGGTTACCGCTTCATACTCGGCCTGTGTCACCTGGAATTTGCCGAGCTCAAAAGGGCGTGTAATGGTCACTTGATGAAGCGGCTTTTCGTCCGGGAAGCATTCGTCATCGCCAGCGGAACAGCCCATCATGAAGCTGCCGGCCGGGATGCTCACGAAGTCCATATGCGTGGCCTTTCCTCGCAACGGTTATAGATGCCGCCTGCGTGAAACACGGTGCAGCGCAAGAGTTCTTCTTGAAAAGTTGCCGGAAACATCCGCTTTGAATTTTCCGGCGCGTGCATGCTACCTCTGTCGCTCTGAGGACACAACAGATTTGCGGTCCGGGCGTTTCCAGCGAGAGTACCGTTGGCGTTTAGTATCTGATGGTGTACGAACGCCAAGGGTATTTGATACGAGGAGCGAGAAAGTGTTGCAAAAAGATGCGCTACAATGCGAGGATTCCGCCCGCTAGTACCGATGGCACGCCTTCGGGAGCGATGCGACAAAAGGCGGTTTCACAATCTCAACCGGGCGAAGGTCTGCGTTGAAGTTGAGTAGTATCTTGGAGGTGTTGCGTGCGAATGCATGTTCTGAAAATTGTAGCGTGTGTGTTGGCGTGCGCTGTCGCGGCGCCTTGCCGGGCGCAGGATCGGGTGACGATTCTCTACGATGCATTCGGCGAATCGAAGGAGCTGACGAAGGATTGGGGATTTTCGGCGCTGGTGGAGCATAACGGAAAGCGCATTTTGTTCGACACCGGGAATAATGCGACGATCTTTGAGCACAACGTGAAGGCGCTGGGCGTCGATCTGACGAAACTGGATTTCGTGGTGATCTCGCATCGGCACGCGGATCATGCAACGGGATTGCGATATGTGCTGAGCGTGAATCCGAACGTTACGGTATATGTGCCCTCGGATGGATCCAATGGATTTGGCGGAGCGCCGTTTTCGAAGTCGTATTTGCGGGCGGATGACAGCTTGCCCGCGAGCATGCGGTATTTCGGCGGAGCGGAGCCGGATCATTTCACGTCGGGCAAGCTGTACGACACCGGGAACTTTGTGCTGGTGAATCAAACGACGGAAGTCTCGCCGGGAATTTTTCTGGTGCGCACAGTTTCGCAGAAGCAAGGGACGCTGGAGCTGCCGGAATTGACGCTCGCGATCAAACGGCCGAACGGATTGCTGCTGGTGGATGGATGCTCGCACGCGGGCATTGAAGCGATCCTGCAAGCGGCAAGCGCCGTGGATCCCAGGACGGAGATTGTGTTTGGCGGTTTGCACCTGGTTACCACGCCGGTGGAAGAAATCGACGTGCTGGTGGAGAATCTGAAGACGAAGTGGAAAGTGGAGAGAATCGCTCCGGGACATTGCACGGGCGAACCGGCATTTGCGCGGCTGAAGAAAGCGTACGGCGAAAATTATTTATACGCGGGATTGGGGACAAAAGTGGAACTACAGTAAAACAAATCCGAGAGTCGACGGGAGAGCTTCGCGTTAGGAGGGATTATGGAAGCGAGACAGTGCACGAAGTGCGGGAAGACGTCTACGTCGGCGGTGAAGTGCTCTCATTGCGGGTTTGAATTTCCGCAGGCGCGAACGCGGGACGACGAAATGGAAGACCGGCTCATCAATGAAGGAAATAAAGCTCCGTCGGAAGCGACGGAAGAAACGATGGATGATGCGATGAAAAGGCCGCTGAAAGTTCCCCCGCGGCGGAAATGACCAGCCGGAAAGAGACTTTACCCACCGATCGAGAGCCTGCCCGCTACGTGGCGCAAGCAGAAAAATTTCACGCGTACCCGACGACGCGCTGGGCGTGGTACACGGTTGTGATCCTGTTGTGCGCGTACATTTTTTCGTTCATCGATCGGCAAATTCTGAACCTGCTGGTGGCGCCGGTGCGGCGCGACCTGGCGATCAGCGACACGCAGATGAGTTTGCTGATTGGATTCAGCTTTGCGCTTTTCTACGCGCTGCTTGGGCTGCCGTTCGGGCGGCTGGCGGATTGGGTGAACCGGCCGCGGTTGATTATTTGCGGAATGCTGATGTGGAGCGTGATGACCGGCGGATGCGGGCTGGTGAGTTCCTACGCGCAACTGTTCGTGCTGCGGATGGGAGTTGGAATCGGCGAAGCGACGCTGACTCCCGCCGCCTATTCCATGATTTCGGACTCGTTCCCTCCGGCGAAACGGTCGGTGCCGTTCAGTGTGTACACCACGGCCACGTTCGTGGGCGGCGGATTTGCATTTCTTTTCGGCGGATTGTTGCTGCGATCGTTCGGGACGCGGGAAGTTTTTCAATTGCCGCTGCTCGGGCCGGTGCGCGCATGGCAGACGTTATTTTTGCTGTTGGGTGTTTCGGGAGTGGCGTTCGCGATGATTTTGTTCACGCTGCGCGATCCTTCGCGCAAGGGGGCGCGCGTTCTCGAAAATAGCGGCGCGCGCGCGAGGGTGGAGCGCCTGCCTCTGAAAATAATCTGGCGCTACTTTGGGGCAAACCGGAGAACTCTGGCGTCGTTAATTCTAGGCATGGCGGTGACAGCGCTGGCTTCCTACGGGACTTCGGCGTGGGCGGTTACGTTTTTGGTGCGCAATCATGGAATGTCGGCTTCGCGTGCGGGGATTCTTTTCGGCGGGGCGCAGATTGTGTCGGGCTCGCTGGGAATGATCAGCGCGGGGAAAATGGTTTCGTGGCTGATGATTCGCGGGTATCGCGATGCGTACATGCGCGTCGCGCTGCTTTCGTGCCCGGGATTTTTCGTGGCGGGGAGTCTTTATCCGCTGGTGTCGAACGCCACGGCGGTGATCGCTTTGCTCTACGCCGCAACGTTTTTTGTATGCATGCCCGTTTGCCTGATTCCGGCGGCGATTTTGGAAGCGGTGCCGAATGCCATGCGCGGCCAAGCTACTGCCATGTATCTTCTGGTCGTAAATATAATTGGGCTGGGCCTCGGGCCAACGGCGATCGCGCTGGTCACCGATCGCGTATTTGGATATGACGCAGCGGTGCGCTATTCGCTGCTGATTGTCCCGGGGATGGCAGCGATTCTGGCCGCGATACTTTTTTTCGTGGGGCTGCGATCGTATAACGCGAGTCTCGGAAGGTTGGAAATTTGGTTGAAGGAAAATGTGTAAGCTGCGCGGCGACGCAAAGAATTTTGAGCGCTGAATCGAGCGCAAAGTCAAAAGCGGTGCCGCACCTCGATCATCCCAGTAACTTGCCGGCGAGCCAGTAATCGACGCTGAACTTTCCCGGACCGGAGCAGATCAGCCAGATAAAGAAGAGCACGTACAGGACTTCCGGAAGGTAGAGGACATCGTCGAGCCAGTTGAGCGAGGATAGCTTTTTAGGCACGGTGGAAAGCGTGTTGGTCAGGATGGCGACAATCATATCGATCATTAGCGCCGCGCAGGCCGGGCTCGAAAGAAACCCCACAGCCACCAGGGATCCGCAAACGAACTCGACACTCGCCACGAAATAAGCTGTCTGGCGCGGAAACGGAATTTCGGCCTTCACCAGCGTGTCGTAGACTTCTTTGGTGCCGCCGGCGGAAAACAATTTGTTTGCCCCGGAGATGGCGAAGAACAGCCCGATCGAAACGCGTACCAGCAGGATGGCATATTGCTCCAAATCGCTGCTACCCGACATCGCAAACTCAATCAACCGTTTCCAATCCATCTCGATCCCTCCATGGGACGATGTGCTGCAGCGATACCCTATATCACACAGTTCGACTTCTCCGGTAACCGCCTTGCGTCTCCTGATCTGCGGATTGTGAAACAGGAAATCTTGGGTCCCGTTCTGCCGGGGGTGCCGAGGAGCGTAGCGTTGGAGTGGGCGCTTGTAAGCATGGGAAATTTGAATGCATTCCATCCATTATCGCGATTGTACTTGGAGCGGTGCGAGGGGGTAGTAATCGAACATGGGGAATGCGCGCTTTCGAGGCCATCCGGATCACGACGCTTGTGGTGTGGGCTTCGTAGCCCAGTTGGGCAGCCTCGGCTCGCGGGACGTCATCGAACGAGCGCTCACGGCACTCGTTCGCCTCACTCATCGCGGCGGAGTGGATGCCGATGGCTCCAGCGGTGACGGAGCCGGTCTGCTGCTCCCCATTCCGAAAGAGTTCTTTCGGGCTCGCGCTCTAGAAGAGCGCATCAATCTTCCAGTTGAATTCGGCGTCGGCATGGTCTTCCTGCCACCCGGCAAGGAAAATGAAGCGCGCGCTTCGGTGGAAAAGCTCTCCGCGCTTTGCGGCGTGCGATGTTGCGGCTGGCGCAATGTTCCGGTGGACTCCTCGATCCTCGGCCCGTCCGCTGCTGCTACGGTTCCGGCCATTCAGCAAAGCTTTTTCGGCTCCGACGAAACCGGCGAAGCTTTCGAACGCCAGCTATTTCTGCTGCGAAAACGGGTCGAAACCGAGGGAACTCCTGGGATTTATTTCTGTTCGCTCTCCTCGCGCTCCGTGGTTTACAAAGGACTGCTCGCTCCTTGGCAAGTCCCCGAGTTTTATCCGGACATCGCTCACTCCCAATTCCAGGCGTCCTTCGCCGTTTTTCACCAGCGCTATTCCACCAACACACGGCCCACCTGGTCTCTGGCGCAGCCGTTCCGGTTTGTTGCGCACAACGGTGAAATCAACACGATCGGCTCCAACCGCCGCTGGATGCGCGCGCGTGAAAAATCGATCCTGGAAGAGATGGGCGCCCCGGAATGGTGCCGGCTTCTCGAATCGGGCGTCAGCGATTCCGCCAGTTTCGATAATGCTCTCGAAGTCCATCTGCGCCGCGACTACAGCATCGCCGCCGCGATGCTGCGCCTGGTCCCGCCTGCATGGGAAGCAGACCCCGATCTCAGCCCGGACTTAAAACTGTTCCTGCAAACGCAGGCTCGCGAGCAGGAACCGTGGGACGGTCCGGCTGCTCTCGTTTTCAGCGACGGTCGCTACGTCGGCGCGAAACTCGACCGCAACGGCCTGCGCCCGCTGCGTTACACCATTACTTCCGACGGCTTGCTAATGGCCGGCTCCGAAGCCGGACTTTCCAATTTCGACGACAAACGCATTGACGAGCGCATGCGCCTGGGACCGGGCGAAATGATCATCATTGACCCCGCCGAAGGTCTGGTCTGGCGCGGCAATGAAATCGCTAAAATTCTGCACGTCGGTGGCGGAAGCGAAAACTGGCTACCCGCGCGCAAGATCGAGCCGTCCACGGAATTTTCCGGCGCGTTTACAGAACATCCCAAGCGCGTCGCCTCGGCTCTCGGCTGGAGCGAAGATCAATTCCGCATGCTTTTCCAGTCACTCGGCATGGAAGGGAAGGAAGCGGTTTGGAGCATGGGTGACGACGCTCCGCCCGCATTCATCTCATCCGGCCGACGCCCCTTGTGGGATTACTGCAAGCAGCGCTTCGCACAGGTGACCAATCCGCCGATCGATCCGCTGCGCGAAGCGCACGTCATGTCTCTCGATGTCCCTTTGGGCAAAACGCTCTTCATCGAATCGCCGCTTCTCGATGCCGGACAAATCGAAAAAATTCGATCGCACATCGGCGGTCCGGTCCGAACTTTTGATTTCACCTTCGAATCAAGTACGGGCGTCGAAGGGGCGCTCGCCGCACTCGATCGTCTTCGGAACGAAGCCCGTTCCGCTGCTGGTGAGGATTCCCGGCCTCAGTTAATTATTCTGACTGACCGCAATATCCTCGCCGGGCACGCCGCCGTTCCCGCGATGCTTGCGCTTGCCGCAGTTTGGAAAGTTCTGGTTGAATCCGACGCCTGCGAGATTCCGCTGGTTGTCGAGAGCGGGCAAGTGATCGAGACGCATCACCTGGCTATGCTTGTTGCCGTCGGCGCAAGTGCCGTCTTCCCCTATCTCGCGCTGGAAATGTCGGAGAAATTAAGTCCGGGCGGCGCAGCGCGCTACCGGACCGGGATGGAAGCGGGTTTGCGCAAAGTGATCGCGCGGATGGGCATCTCTGCGATCGGGAGCTATCGAAACAGTCACCTTTTTGAAGCGGTGGGACTTGACGCCGACATTCTCGACGCATTCTTCGAAGACGCTAGCGCGGCGCTCGGCGGCAAAAACCTCGCCGGCATTCTGCGCGACAGCCTCGATCGTCACGCCGCGGCGTTCATGCCCGAGTCGCCTGAAATGCGCGACGCGGGTCTCTACCGTTTCCGCCAGACCGGCGAACAACACTCAAGTTCGCCCGAGCTTGTGCGCCGCATGCACAAATACATTCAGTCGCCCACGCCCGAGGCGTATCAGGCCTTCGCGGAACTTGCTGAGACGCGCGAGCCGGTAGCAGTTCGCGACTTGATCGCCATCGCTCCCGGCAAACTTCCTATTTCGCTGGATGACGTCGAGCCAGACACCGCGATTCTCGCGCGCTTCAGCACGCAGGCCATGTCGCTCGGCGCGCTGGGCCCTGAAGCCGTGCGCACTCTTGCGATTGCGATGAATCGCCTGGGAGCTCGCAGCAACACGGGCGAGGGCGGCGAAGACGCCGATGTGTACCGCTTTGAGCCGGAAGCGCGCAACCGCGTGAAACAAGTTGCCTCCGCGCGTTTCGGGGTCACAGCGGAATATCTCGTTCGCGCCGACGAGCTGGAAATTAAAATGGCGCAAGGTTCCAAACCCGGCGAAGGCGGCCAACTCCCGGCGTTGAAAGTCACATCCTTCATCGCTCGCATACGCCACGCCGTGCCCGGCATGTCGTTGATTTCTCCGCCGCCGCATCACGACATTTACAGCATCGAAGATTTGGCGCAGCTCATTTACGATTTGCGCGCGATCAATCCCCACGCGCGCATCGGGGTGAAACTCGTTTCCGGCGCCGGCGTCGGAATCATTGCTGCCGGAGTCGCTAAAGCGGGCGCGGACGTCATCACCATCTGCGGTTTCGAAGGCGGCACGGGCGCTTCACCGCTTACTTCCATCAAAAATACCGGCTTGCCGTGGGAAGTCGGCTTGCGCGAGGCGCACAAAGCGCTCTTGCTCACCGGCTTTCGCGGGCGCGTGCGCTTGCGCGCCGACGGCGGCTTCAAATTCGGCCGCGACGTTATCATCGCGGCCCTCCTTGGCGCCGATGAGTACGGCTTCGGCACCGCCGCGCTTCTCGCCATCGGCTGCGTGATGGCACGACAGTGCCACTTGAACACCTGCCCGGCGGGCATCGCCACACAGAACGAAAAATATCGCGCGCGTTTCACCGGCAAACCGGAAATGGCCATGGCCTATTTTCGAGGCGTTGCCGCCGAAGTTCGCGAGCGCCTGAGCCAGCTCGGCGCGCGTTCGCTGAACGACATCATCGGCGCAGCCGATATGCTGAAGCCGCGTGATCAAGAAGCCGCTGAAGCCTTCGAGGAGCTACTTGCGCCTATCACCGGCTCCGCCACGCAGTCGACGGGCATGCTCATCGAGGGCAAAGGACTTCACCAGGAACTATCGCGCGCAGTGGGCCCCAGCAAAGCCGCATCCATAAAGCCGCTCGAGTTCGCCATCGCCAACTCGGACCGTAGCGTCGGCGCGCACCTGAGCGGGGAAATCCTTCGCCGTACGGAATACTCGGGCCTCGGACGCCGCACCATCCAGTGCGAATTTCACGGCGCCGCCGGACAAAGCTTCGGCGCCTTCCTGATCTCCGGCGTGACCTTCCGCCTCACCGGCGAAGCGAACGATTACGTCGGTAAAAGTTTGAGCGGCGGCACGATTGCCATCACTGCGGGCCCCGAAGCTTCACAGCGCGGCGACGTCCTCGCCGGCAACACCGTTCTCTACGGAGCCACCGGCGGCGAACTCTACATTGCCGGATGCGCCGGTGAACGCTTCGCCGTCCGCAACAGCGGCGCTCTCGCCGTGGTCGAAGGCGTGGGCCAGCACGGATGCGAGTACATGACTGCGGGTATCGTAATCCTGCTGGGTCGCGCCGGGATCAACATGGGATCGGGCATGACGGGCGGTCTGGTGTACGCGCTGCGCAAATCGCTCGCCGCAACTGATTACAACTCCGAATTTGTTCGCCGCGCCGAAATCGAAGAGCCCGAGCGCGGCTGGCTGCGACAAGCCCTCACGGAGCACGTCCGCCTAACCGGGAGCCCCAAAGCGCGGCGTCTCCTGAAATCTTCATCGTCATTTATGTTGGTTCGTCTTGAGCCGGTCAGCCTGCCATGTTCCATCCAGCAGACCTGGGCGCCCATCCTTTCGCGCTGGCGCAAACGCGACCGGCGTTCGCTAGTCGTGCGCGTCGCGCTTCGCGCTGGCTCCCCCGAATCTCCCGCCCCCATCATTCATTAGAGAGGCCAGCATTTCAGGATTCGTTCGCGGTCATTTCCGGCCGACGCCTCAAAGACACGACGCTTTAGGTGGCTTTGCCTCTAATACCGGTTATAAAGGCCTGCTGAACGCGGTTAAAACTGCGCCCTCGCACCACAGCGGTGACGATAGTTCGAGTAGCCTGAGGATCACTGAGGCGCACGTAGCGGCAGGAAACATTGCGATCAATAGCCATTTCAGGGACGAGCGAGACGCCGACGCCGGCGGCAACCATTCCTAGCAGACTGCTGAACTGTCCGCTCTCAAATACAATGTGAGGCGTAACTCGGGCGCGGGTGCAGGTGTCAATACTCAGATCCCGGAAACAGTGGCCGTCGCGCAACATAACGAACGATTCTCCGCGGAGGTCTTTGAGGGCCAGCGATTTTGCAGAGGCACGCGGATGGTGTCTGCTCAATGCCGCAAAGAGCGGCTCGGTTCGGATAGGGAACAGGTCCAGCTCCTTGTGGCGCAGCGGGAGTGCAAGAATGGCCACATCAATAGAGAGGTCGCGCAAACCTTCTATCAGGACCGAAGTGGTTTCTTCAACGATGCGCAGTTTCGCGTCGGGGTACCGCTTGGCGAAACCGGCCGCATAACTCGGTATCAGATAAGGCGCGACAGTCGGAATCACGCCGACAGCGACACTGCCGCGAAGGTCTGTATTCTGATCGGCCGCGCTGGATCGTGCTGCCTCCATCTGCTCCAAAATCGTGCGAGCGCGAGGAATGAAAGCGCGTCCCGCCTCGGTGAGGCGAATGCTGCGACCCAGGCGGTCGAAAAGCTTGGTACCCAACTCTTCCTCGAGTTTCAGCACCTGTTGTGAAAGCGACGGCTGCGTAATCTGGCAGCGCTCCGCGGCGCGGCTGAAGTTGCCCGTGTCCGCGATGGCGCAAACATATCGGAGCTGATTAACTTCCATAGGGTATGCCTATACCTAAAATGGGAGTAATGTATTGGAACTATGTCCCATTTGCATGTTAGTTTAATTTGGTCGAAATCGCAGCATGGATTTCAACGAACTTGCTCGGCTGAATTTCAATGTCTGGAGGAGAGTACATATGGCTTCTGAAGCGAAGTGCCCGTTCCATCACGGCAGCAGCGCAAACCCGACAAATCGTGACTGGTGGCCAAACCAGTTGAATCTCAATCTGCTCGCTCAGCACTCATCGCTGTCCGATCCCATGGGCAGAAATTTTAATTACGCGGAAGAGTTCAAGAGCCTGGATTACAACGGGCTGAAGAAGGATCTTGCGGCGTTGATGACCGATTCGCAGGACTGGTGGCCTGCCGACTTCGGTCACTACGGTCCGCTATTCATTCGCATGGCGTGGCACAGCGCCGGAACGTACCGCATTGGTGATGGTCGTGGAGGCGGCGGCCGAGGTCAGCAGCGTTTCGCTCCACTGAACAGCTGGCCGGACAACGTCAACCTCGATCGAGCGCGCCGCCTGCTCTGGCCCATCAAACAGAAATACGGCAAGAAAATTTCCTGGGCCGATCTGATGATCCTCGCGGGCAATGTCGCGCTGGAAACGATGGGCTTCAAGACTTTCGGCTTTGCCGGCGGACGTCCGGACGTTTGGGAACCGGACTTGGACGTCAACTGGGGAATGGAAACGACCTGGATGGGGACTGAAAAACGCTATTCGGGTGATCGCGATCTCGCAAATCCCTTGGGCGCTACGACCATGGGACTTATTTATGTGAATCCCGAGGGCCCGGAAGGCAAGCCGGATCCGCTTGCCGCAGCAAAGGATATCCGTGAGACTTTCGCGCGCATGGCGATGGACGACGAAGAAACCGTCGCGCTGATCGCAGGCGGCCACACCTTCGGGAAAACTCACGGCGCCGGACCCGGCACCCACCTGGGCAAAGAGCCGGAAGGTTCGCCGATTGAGGAGCAGGGCCTGGGCTGGTCGAGCGCCTACGCCACCGGCATCGCAGGTGACGCAATCACGAGCGGCCTCGAAGTGACCTGGAGCAGCACGCCGACGAAATGGAGCAACAGTTTCTTCGAGCACTTGTTCAAGTACGAGTGGGAACTTACGAAGAGCCCGGGCGGCGCGCACCAGTGGAAGCCGAAAGGCAAAGCGGCGGACACTGTGCCGGATGCCCACAATCCTTCCAAGCGTCACGAACCGGCCATGTTGACCACCGATATCTCTTTGCGAGTCGATCCCGTTTACGAAAAAATCTCGCGGCGTTTCTACGAAAACCCAGCTTTGTTGGCTGATGCGTTCGCGCGGGCGTGGTTCAAGCTAACGCATCGCGACATGGGACCGCGCGCTCGCTACCTTGGTCCGGAGGTTCCGAAGGAAGAACTGCTTTGGCAGGACCCTGTCCCCGCAGTAAATCATAAATTGGTCGATGACAAGGATGTCGCGGCCCTGAAAGCAAAAATTCTTGCCTCTGGGCTGACGGTCTCGCAACTGGTCACAACCGCTTGGGCGTCGGCCTCCACCTACCGTGGGTCCGACAAGCGCGGCGGCGCAAACGGCGCGCGCATCCGCCTCGCCCCACAAAAGGACTGGAAGGTGAATCAGCCCGCGCAGCTGCAGAATGTTCTAAAGGCACTGGAAAAGATTCAGAGCGAGTTCAACGCCTCGCAGTCCGGCGGTAAGAAGATCTCGCTGGCCGACTTGATCGTCCTGGCTGGTTGCGCAGGCGTCGAACAGGCCGCGAAGAATGCAGGCGTCAACGTGACTGTGCCATTTGCTCCAGGCCGCACGGACGCTTCCCAGGAGCAGACCGACGTGAAGTCTTTCGCCGTGCTCGAACCGGCCGCCGACGGCTTCCGGTCCTACCGCAACGGAAACTCTGAGGCATCAGCCGAAGTCGAACTGCTCGATAAGGCGCAGCTCCTCACGCTCACCGCGCCGGAACTCACCGTCCTAATCGGCGGCATGCGGGTGCTGAATACCAACTACGGACAGACCAAGTTGGGCGTCTTCACCAAGAAGCCGGAGGCATTGACCAACGATTTCTTCATCAACCTGCTCGATATGCGCACGGCGTGGAAGGCGACCTCGGACGCGAAAGATACGTTTGAAGGACGGGATCGCAAGACCGGCGAAGTCCGCTGGACGGCAACGCGAGCCGATCTCATCTTCGGCTCAAACGCGCAACTTCGGGCTCTGTCAGAAGTGTACGGAAGCTCGGACGCGCACAAGAAATTCGTTCAGGACTTCGTTGCGGCCTGGGCCAAAGTGATGAACCTCGATCGTTTTGACCTCGCCGCATCCCGGAGCGCTGCCTGAGGCCGAGAATCGGCTAAGGCGTCCAGGCTAGTATTCGGGGCGCACGGTTACAATGCCGTGAGCCCCGGAATCTGGCTCATCGCAACTTTTGACCCTCCGCTAGCTTACCTAGTGAAAGCGTTGCCTACAGTAATGCCTGTATTGCACATGGCGGAGTTGACTGTATCCTTCGGAGTTTATTAGGGCGATTTGCCGCGGACCCGATGGCCACCATACTCTGCATTGATGACGAAGCAGACGTCCTGCACGCGCGCAGACTGCTCCTGGAATCTGAAGGCTACCAAGTACTGGAAGCGGCAAGCGCAGCGGAAGGCCTCGGATTGTTGAAATCTTCCAAAGTCGATTTGGTCGTGCTGGATTACTGGATGCCCGGGATGAACGGCGTGGCTGCCGCGCGCGAGATCAAGAAAATGGCCCCGACTCTACCGGTAATTATGCTGTCCGGACTATGGGAGTTGCCGGGGGAAAGCGTGGGCATAGCCAATCGATGGATCTTGAAAGGGTACAGCACGAAAGAGCTCTTGGAAGCAATTAAGGCCCTTATCTGAGCCATGAATAAAGTGTGCTGGGCCCAATACAATTCGAATTTTTTTCTTACCGTGGCACTCCATTTTTATTTGTTCCTTCAAATCACGCGTGGGTAAGAGCGCGAAAATAATGGCACATCCTCCCCGGCCCCTACCTCTCTTTCCACTTAGAGCCCTAATTTATACGTCCAGCGCGGAACAATCGAACACCTGCGGTATCTGTTTCTTAATTTCAGAATTCATAGTTCGGGACCATCGGGAGACAACGAAATGATATTTCGCATTCAAACTCGAAATGTATCCCTCGGAGTATTTTGCCTTCTGCTTTCGTTGGGAATGGCCGAGCCATGCTGGTCGCAGGACTCGCAGGGCGATCAAACGAACGAGCCGCTGAAGCAACTGACACTCTCGCAACTCGGCGATGTGGAAGTCACCACCGCTTCCAAAGAACCCGTCGAAGTTTGGCATACTCCCGCCGCAATCTTTGTGATTACGCATGACGACATCATGCGCTCGGGCGCCACGAGTATTCCGGAAGCTCTTCGCCTGGCGCCTGGTGTAGAAGTCGCGCGGATTGATGCCAACAAGTGGTCGATCGGAATACGAGGATTCGGCACCAGACTTTCCCGCTCGGTTCTGGTCATCATTGACGGCCGGACCGTTTACTCCACTTTGTTTGACGGAACCTACTGGGAAGTTCAGAACACATTAATGGACGACATCGACAGAATCGAGGTGATCCGCGGGCCGGGCGGCACGATCTGGGGACCGAACGCCGTCAACGGAATCATCAATGTCATCACCAAAAAAAGTCAAGACACGCATGGAGGACTCTTTAGTGCCGGTGGCGGAAACGAAGAACAGGGTTTTGCAAACACGCGTTTCGGAGCAGGCAGCGACAATTTCAGCTACCGAGTGTACGGAATGGGATTCAATCGATCATCCGAATATCACTCGGACGGCCGCAACTTCGACGCCTGGCAAGCGGGCCAAGCCGGATTCCGCTTGGATTGGAATTCGAACCAACGCGATAGTTTCACGGTTCAGGGTGACCTGTATGACGAAGCGGCCGGCGAGAGTGTAGCGGCCGCCACCTACATCCCGCCGAGCGAGAAGATTATCGACGCCGACGCGCGACTTTCGGGCGGCAATATCCTGGCTCGTTGGCAAAGAGTGTTTGGGGAGGGCGATGACATTCAGGTTCAGGCTTATTACGATCGGACCAATCGGTACGAACCGAATTTCGGCGAGCTTCGCGACACGTTTGACGTCGATTATCTCCAGCGCCATCGCTTAATGAAGCGCCACCAGCTTAGTTGGGGTCTGGGAGCACGCGCCAGCCGCGGCCGTGAACTCGAAATTGTCTCTGGTCTTACCTTCGTGCCCAATGAAAGGACAGATCAACTCTACACAGCATTTTTTCAGGATGAGATTTCCCTGGTCGAAGACCGTCTATCGGTCCAGGTCGGCACGAAATTGCTGCGCACAAATTACACCGGCTTCCAATGGGAACCGAGCGTGCGACTCCTGTGGACTCCCACAAAGACGCAGACCGTGTGGGCCGCCTTCACGCACGCGGTCCGGACACCATCGGACGTCGAACGCGACTTCTTCCTCTCGAGCTATCTAGGCACTGCGACCGACGGCCTGCCGTTTTTCGCGCGCTTCAATGCCAATCCTAATTTCGGGTCCGAGCAGCTCAACGGGTGGGAACTTGGCTACCGGCGGTCGATTGGTTCGAATGTCTACGTGGACATCGCCGGCTTCTACAACCATTACCACGATCTCCTAAGTGAGGAAATCACCGGGCCGGAAACTGTTGTGGTCACTCCGCAGCAGACTTATTTGCTGTTGCCCGCCCAATTTCGAAATGGGCTTCTCGGTGAGACCACCGGAGTCGAGATCGCTCCTGAATGGAAGCCCACCAGCTTCTGGCGTTTGCGCGGTTCCTATTCATTCCTGCACATGGGTCTGGAAAAAACCGCCGCATCACAGGACATCGGCACCGCGCCGATAATTGATGGCTCGAGTCCCAAGCACCAGGTCACTCTGCTCTCCGGATTCGACCTTCCGAAGAAAACCACGCTGGACCTCGACTACCGGTACGTGAGCGCTCTCCCCGGCCAGACGGTGACCGCGCCTCCGCAGGTGGTGCGGTCGTACTCGACTGCAAATGTGACGTTCTCTTGGACCGTAAGCAATCACCTTAAAGTGTCCGCTGCGGGCTTGAATCTGTTTCAGCCGTTCCACGCGGAGTACGCCGGCGATCCTGGGCCCTTGGTAGAGATCAAACGCAGCGCGTACGGCCAGGTAACTTGGACTTACTAGCTCGATAAAATGCCCTGCCGCCGACAAATCGTTCGCTGGAAAAGGCCCCGCGGATTCGTGGACCTTCGAACCGTCCATATCGCGGCGCTACTGGTAGCGTGCCTGGGCATGTTCGTGTCGCAAATCCGCGCTCAGCAGCCGAAACCCGGCGAGTACAAAGTGAAGGCAGTTTACCTTTACAACTTCGGGAAATTCGTTCAATGGCCGGAGGCTCGCGAGACGCGAGATCAACTCGAGCCTTTTCTTATTTGCGTGCTCGGAAAAAATCCCTTCGGCGGTCTGCTCGAGAGCACCATCAAAGGCGAGGACGTTAACGGCATGCATTTGTCGGCGAAACGAGTGACCAACGCGGCGGATACGACCGGTTGCCGCATCCTCTTCATCAGCTCGTCGGAAACGGATCGCCTGGGCAAAATATTGGAAGAACTTCAATCGAAACCAATTCTGACCGTGAGCGACATTGCCAACTTTTGCGACCGCGGGGGAATGATCCAGTTCGAATTGAAAGATGAGAAGGTTCGATTTGCCGTTAATATGACTGCCGCCGAGAAAGCGGGACTGACGCTCAGTTCTCAATTGGTGAAGGTCGCCACTTCCGTGCGGCGAAATCCTTGAGGGTGACGTGAGCTGGAATGCTTAACATCCGCGGATCGATTTCAAAAAAACTGACGGCTCTAAACCTGTTGGTCAGCGGAACTGCCGTGCTGTTAGCCTGCATTTCTTTCCTGGCGTATGACGTAAATAATTTTCGGCACACCATACTGGAAGAACTTTCCATTCAAGCTGAGATCATCGGGTCCAACGCCATTTCGCCGCTGGTTTTCAACGATCCCCCGTCGGCTGCAAAAACTCTCGCTGCCTTGCACGCCTCTCCGAACATTATTTACGCAGGCATTTACACCCCTGACGGGCAGTTCTTTGCGGGCTACTGGCGGGACCCAAAGGATGAGCACCATGCGCTGCCGCTGATCGCTGCCGAAGACATTGGGAACCGTTGGATTCGAGAGCGGCAATTCGCGGTCGTCCAGTCGATTGTCTTCGACGGAAAAATGATCGGCACCGTGTACATCCGTTCAGACGTGCAGGCTCTGATCGATCGATTTAAGGACTATCTTATTATCCTGGCCGCCATTTTGATCCTCTCGCTCGTGGCCGCCCTTTTCGTCTCGCGAATTCCTCAGCAAGTGATATCAATGCCTATCACCGAATTGGCGGAGACGGCCCGGATCGTTTCACGCGACAAAAACTACGGGGTACGCGCAAATCCGAGCGGCAGCAGCGACGAAATAGCCCTGCTCATCGATGCGTTCAACGGAATGTTGACTGAGATTCAGAAGAGAGATATGGCCTTGCAGGAAAGTGAAGAACAATTCAGAACGCTGGCTAATTCCGTTCCGCAGCTGGCGTGGATGGCGGAGCCTGACGGCTACATTTTTTGGTACAACCGGCGCTGGTATGAATATACCGGAACCACGCCGGAACAGACCAAGGGCTGGGACTGGCAATCTCTGCACGATCCGGAGGTGCTCCCCGAGGTGCTGAAAAAATGGCGCGCTTCCATTGAGACCGGCCGGCCATTCGAGATGGTATTTCCACTCCGCGGCCGGGATGGTTCCTTGCGGGATTTTCTGACAATTGTCGTCCCCGTCTGCGATGCGCACGGGCGGGTTGTCCGCTGGTTTGGAACCAATACCGACATAACGGAACAGCGCCGATCCGAGGAAGCACTGAGAAAGAGCGAGAAACTCGCGGCTACTGGACGCTTGGCGGCGAGCATCGCTCACGAAATCAACAACCCGCTGGAAGCGGTGAGCAATCTGCTTTATCTGGCCCGAAAGCAGCCTGCAAAAGTGGAAGCATACCTAAAGGTAGCGGACGAGGAGCTCGAACGTATCGCCGAGATTACGAAGCATACTCTAGGCTTCTACCGCGACTCTTCTACACCCGTGCAGCTGGAGGTCTCCGATATCCTTCACGGGGTGTTGAGCCTCTACAATGGAAAGCTCAAGTTTAAGAAGGTCGTGGTGAGGGAGCGATATCGGAAACCCGCCCAAATTCTCGGATATGCCGGCGAGCTCCGGCAGGTCTTCGCTAATTTGGTGATCAATGCAATCGAGGCATTAGGGGAGGGAGGTACTCTCGTGATTAAAGCCAGTAAAGGTCACGATTGGAAAATCGGCGGGGTCGCCGGTGTCCGAATCACCTTGATGGACAACGGCGCGGGTATCGACCGGGCGAAAATAACGAAGATTTTTGACCCTTTCTATACTACAAAAGGGAATGTCGGAACCGGTTTGGGACTTTGGTTAACGCAGAATTTGGTTCGTAAGCACGGCGGAAGTATTAGCGTTCGAAGCCGAACTGATGCGGACCGGAAGGGCACGATATTCTCTATTTTCCTGCCCGCTAAGGCCGGCTAAGGACGAGAATCAAAACCTTGAACGCATACGGATGGGGTGACCATCGAATGATACATGCACATAGCAGCACCGTCATATTTACTCTCGACCCGCCGCCTTGGCAGCACGGCGGACCGGCGGCCGGTAGTCAGGACTTTTCAAGCGGTTCGGAGCGCAGGAAGGTAGTCGTGGTAGATGACGAATCGACGATTGCGGATACACTCGTCGAGATATTGAACGGCGAAGGCTTCGACGCTGTCGCTGCTTCCACCGGTTTGGACGCCATCGCCGTGGCCCAAAAAGTGCGGCCGCACATTGTTCTGAGCGATGTGGTGATTCCAGGTCTCGACGGGGTGGAGACAGGAATCAGAATTCGCACTCTTTTTCCAGACTGCCGGATAATCCTGTTTTCCGGTCAGGCAGCTACTCTCGACCTCTTGAAAGCCGCTCGAGAACGCGGCCACGATTTCGAAATCCTGGTCAAGCCTATAAAGCCGGAAGTTCTGCTTTCCATATTGAGACAGCGTCCCCCCTCTGGGCAGGCCGATTGAATTCTTGCATCGCGTCGCGGCACCACTACGATCGAATTGCTAACTGACTAAAAGGATGGTCGGGGCGTGGAGATTTGAACTCCAGGCCTCCTGCGCCCAAGGCAGGCGCGCTACCAGGCTGCGCTACGCCCCGATGTGATTCAGTTTTTGATTCTAGCTTACTTTGCGAGCTTGTGGCCACGTTCGCCGGTCTAAATCTTTTCGCGAGCGACCCACGGGCTGGAAATTGCCTCGCGCTGTGCCGGAACGATACTCTGAGCGGAAGGACGCGAGGAATTCGTCGAATCGATTGAGGCGATTGCGTCTTTAAGCAGGCTAAAAACATCTACAATAGAAGTGACCGTACAAACTCAGTCTCTCTTTACTAGCCGAATTCTCGCTTAACTCCATGACACTATCGGCACAGTTGCTCTGGCTGCTCATCCTTGCGATTCCCATCGCTTCCGTTGCCTGGACGATCACGCATGAAGAGTTATTCAGCGAACCGCGCAAATGGTGCGAAAAACACAGCCAGCGATGCCGGACGCTCTTGCAGCGAAAGTTTTTCTACCTTTTTACATGCGAATACTGCTTTAGCCACTGGGTCACGGCATTTTTTCTTTTCGTCACGCGTTTCAAATTGCTATTTTCGGATTGGCGCGGTTATCTAATCGCGGGGTTCTCGCTGGTTTGGGTCGCCAACGTGTACATGAGCTTTTTCGCCAGAATTCGCCTGGATGTGAAACGCGAACGCGTTGAAATTTCCGCGGAAGAAACAGCCCTGCAGCAGGGCCATACTGATTTAAACAAGTCTTGAGCAAATCCCGCGGAGTTCAGACAGTCTTATCTTTCGAGTAGCAAATAGTCTCGAGATTGCACTCGATGCATTTCGGATTGCGCGCGTGGCACACACGCCGCCCGTGCCAGATTATTTGGTGAGAGAACAGAATCCATTTTTCGCGTGGTAGGATATTTATCAAATCCTGCTCCACTTTTTTCGGGTCCGTGTTTTTTGTCAGATCGAGGCGGCGCGATACGCGCAACACGTGGGTATCAACCACCACCCCTGAGGCAATGCCGAAAGCCGTTCCAAGCACTACGTTGGCCGTTTTCCGCGCCACGCCGGGAAGTTTGAGCAATTCCTCCATCGTTCTTGGCACTTCGCCACGCAGTTCTTCAACAATCTGCTTGCTTGCGCCCATAATGGATTTGGTCTTGTTGCGAAAAAAACCGGTCGGGCGAATGTCTTGTTCCAGTTCTGCGGGATTCGCGTACGCGAACGCTTTCGCGTTCGGATACTTCTGGTAAAGCATCTGGGTCACCTGATTCACGCGCACGTCGGTGCATTGCGCGGAAAGTATGGTCGAGATCAGAAGCTGAAAAGGATTTTCGTGAGTGAGAGCGCAGGTCGCCGTAGGATATGCCTCATCTAGTTTCCGCAAAATTAGGTGTACGCGTTCGGGATTGGTCCCACGCACTCCGATGCCCCGGCCAGTGCCCTTGGCGGATGTTGCTTTCGCCGGTCGGCGATTGCGCGCAGATTGTTTCTTGGCTATTTTCTTTGATTTTTTGCGCATCAGGCGAAAAACTATATCACGGGCAGGCTTAGCTTCGACCCGAACACCTTTGTGCAGCCCGGCCAGTTTTACACTGCAAAGAAGAGGTTCTGCGCAAAGGGCCATTCAGTGTCAAACCACTGGCCGGCGCAGCGGTACCCCGTGCGTTCGCCCATCCGCGGGACTTCCTGCGGATCGTACTTATGCGAGCTTTCGGTCCAAATGGTTTCGCCTTCGCGCAGGACGAAATTGAATCGTGCTTTGCGGAGCGTGACGCGCTGCCAGACGGTTGATCGAAGATGCATTTCAATTCGACGCTCAGTCTCGTCGTACCGCACAGTGTGTTCGATGCGCGAGAGATCGAAATCCCCATCCAGTTCGCGATTGATTCGCGCCAGAAGATTCTTGTTAAATGCGGCGGTAACGCCCGCTGCGTCGTCGTATGCCGCGAGCAGTTGCGGCACGGGCTTTTCGAGGTCGGTGGCGAGCAAGAGGGCATCGCCTTCGCGCAACACGTTGCGAACGTCGCGGAGAAACTGATCTCCGGCGGGCCGGTCGAAATTTCCAATCGTACTTCCGAGGAATAGAACCAACAGATGTTCGCCGTCGCGGCGCCGCGCGGCCACTTCCTGCAGCCCATCCAGATAGGCGCGCTCAAATCCGACGATGCTCACCCGGTCCATCTCGCCCAGTTCCTGCTGGCAACGATGAAGAGCGCTGCTGGAAATATCGATGGCGTAATAGTTCACGCGCTGGCGCCGCGAAAGCGCTTCGAGCAGAAAACGCGTTTTCTGGCCGCTGCCGCTGCCGAGTTCGGCGACTACGAACGGACCTTCCAGGCGGGAAATAATATCGGGCGCGTAGCGCTTCAGCAAACGCATCCCGGCGCGGCTCAATCCATATTCGGGCAGCAGGCAGATTACATCGAAGAGCGCCGAGCCTACTTCGTCGTACAGATATTTCGAGGGCAGTTCTTTTTGGCCCGGCTGCCCGAGTCCCACGATGACGTCCGACGAAAATTCGGCCAGAGCCTGGCTGGCAAGAAGTGAAGGGGCCAACCGCGGTGAAGTTGCCATTTCTATTCCTCCACGCAACGGAAAGTGGAATACGCGTACGGATAATGCGGCTGAAACCAATTCCGGAAGGAGCGCCGCAACATGCAAGCGTCCGTGCGCGCCGAACCGCCCTTCATAACGAAATGCTTGCCGTCGAAGAAATCCGCGGAATAGCCGGGATAAAAGGGAAACGGTTTGAACCCGTTCAAGGGGCCGAATGGGGTCGATGTCCATTCCCAGCCGTTGCCGAGGAGATCCAGCACGCCAAAGGCGCTCGCGCCCGCGGAATGCGCGTCCACTGGAGTGGGATCCCAGCGCTGGTGATGAAAATTCCCGTGATGACTTTCCGGCGGCGCATCTCCCCAGGGATGTATTCGCTCGCCGCCTTCCGGCGTGCCGTAGGCCGTGCGATGCCACTGCGCCTCCGTGGGCAATTTTTTTCCTGCCCACCGCGCGAACGCGGATGCTTCCGCGTAGCTCACATAGACCGGCCACGACTCCGGCAGCGGGATGGTTCCAAACATCGCGCGATATTCCCACTGAGCATCCGGGCCGGATGCAGGCGAATCCGAACGGCGCAGCCAGAAATGCGGATATTCGAGCCGCTGCTCAATTTTCCAGGCCCAGTCTTCCGCCGTCCAATAACGAGAATCATCGTAGCCGCCCGCGCGGACAAATTCCAAATATTGGCCATTGCTGACCGGGAAGGCGGCAATCGAGAAGCTTGGGACAAAAACTTTCTGCGTCTCAAACTCATTGTCCCAGCCGAATGATTCTCCCGAATCGCTTGACTGCCCCAGCGTGGCGGTACCGGAAGGAATCACCACCATTCTTTGCATTGGCGCCGGCCTTGGGTCGGCGGACGGCCAAGGCTGCGGCGTTTTTCGATCAAGAGGCAGATTGTGGAATAAGTAAGCCAGCGTCTCAGCGTGCATCAAGCGGTGCTCGATCGCGACGTGCAGCAGTTTCCCGTCAGCAAGCGCCGGGCCGCTAGATGCAAGCGCGCTTCGGTCGCGCAGCTTCGCGTCGAGCCTTTCGCGCACGTCTCTTTTATATTTTTCAACATTCGCAATATTCGGCCAATCCCCGGGTACGTCAGTCGGAAGGCCGCCGCCCACCGGGTCGATGCCAAACGCAAAAAGCTTGTCGAGCGCAGCGTCCTGAGGGCCGGTTCCCAGCGGGCCACCCAAGAGGTTTTGATCGAAAGCTTCGAGATGTCCGAGATAAAAAATCAGGCGGTGGCGTTCGGGCACCGGGCGGTCGTAAAAAGAATTGGGAGGCAACAGATTAAATAGACTGTCCGTGCGCGCACGTGCTTCTTCCATTTTGGACAGCAGAGACGGCTGTAGAGAAATCGCGGCGCGCGAGGCTGCCATGGACTACCTCGGGAGAAAAAGGAACCTACTTTGTAACCCCCTATGCGGTGCGAATGCAAGGGTGTTGAGAGGGCACATGGTTTAGATGCGCCAGCCGAAGAAAAGTAGCAACTTAGAGCATGCCCGCCAGCGAAATTAGCTTCCGAAAAGCCTTCCCCCGGTGGCTGTAAAGGTTCTTCTGTTTGTGCGTCAGCTCCGCGTAGGTGCGATCGAGTTCCTCAAACAGAAAGATCGGGTCATAGCCAAATCCATCTTTGCCGCGCGGCTTCTCGGTCAACATGCCCTGCGCGAAGTCGGAAGCAATAGCGAGAAGACGCCCTTGTCTGGCGATCGCCGTGACGCAAATAAATCTAGCTTGCCGCTGATCACCCGTTTTCCCCTGCATCTCGCGCAAAAGCTTTTGGATTCGATCCTCGTCCGTTGCGTTCGGTCCCGCATAACGCGCGGAGAGAACTCCGGGCTCGCCATCGAGCGCCGGAACTACCAAACCTGAATCGTCAGCAAGAACGGTTTCGGTGGCGAAGCGGCTGTAGTGAATTGCTTTGCCCGCAGCGTTTTCAGCGAACGTGGGAGCGGATTCTTCAAACGCCGGGATTTCGAAGAACTTCGGAATGGAATCCAGCTCGACCGCAGAGTCGCCGGCAAGCTCGCGGTATTCGCGCAACTTGCCGGGATTGGAGGAGGCCAGAAGAAACTTCATGAATAGGGTACCGCGCGCAGTCACTGTCAACGCGCAGGAGCGGCGAAATTCATATGCAGCAATTCTTTCTGCGTCTTCGTAAGTGTGCGAATTCCACCCGCGGCCAAAATAAGCAGCAGCTCAAGTTCGCGCTGCGTGTAGGGGCGTCCCTCCGCGCTCGCCTGTACTTCAACGAATTCGCCGCTGCCGGTCATCACCACGTTCATGTCCACTTGCGCGCGGGAATCTTCTTCATAGGCGAGATCGAGAAGCAATTCATCTTCCACGATCCCCACGCTAATCGCTGCCAGGGAATCTTTCAGCGGGATGCGGCGAAGCATGCCGCCCGCGACCATGCGTTCCAGGGATAGGGCCAGCGCGACGAAAGCTCCGGTAACCGAAGCGGTGCGCGTGCCTCCGTCGGCCTGGATCACGTCGCAATCAATCCATACCGTGCGCTCGCCCAACGCTTTCAGATCCGTGACGGCTCGAAGCGTGCGCCCAATCATTCGCTGTATTTCAAGGGTGCGTCCGGACTGGCGGCCGCGGCTGGACTCGCGCGGTGTTCGGTTCTCGGTTGAGCGCGGCAGCATTCCATATTCGCCGGTCACCCAGCCTTTTCCCGAGCCCTTCAAGAATCCCGGCACTCCATCTTCAACCGTCGCGGTAACGATCACGCGTGTTTGGCCGGCTTCAATCAGCGCGCTTCCTTCCGCGTGCGGAATAAAGTCCGGCGTGATTTTCACCGGCCGTAACTGATCGACGGCGCGTCCGTCTGTTCGCAATGATGAAATCTCCTCTTTGAGATTGGAAGACCGGATGGCTGAATCTTCGGTATCGAGTGTGACGACTGCGAAGGCGAGTGTCAATACATCACGAAAGCAAAGCCGCCTTTGCGGCTGGCATGCCCGGCGCGATGCGCTCTCTAACTGTATTCGCGGCGGATAGATGTTAGTACAGAGATTATTTTTTGTTGCCGCGTTGCGCCGCGGTGCCTGCAATTGCCGCGGGGATTGGCGAAGCCGGAGGATTCAAATCAAAAAAGCCGGTCAGATCGATATGGCCTGCCAGAGTATCCACTTCCTGCCCGTGAATCAAAATCTTTAGCCGGGTCAGGCTAGGAACGCTATTTTCCAGAGTAAGGCGGATGGAATCGACCGCCATTTCTTCGCTCAATATCCCCGACGGCGTTTCGGTAGCCAGCGCGTCGGAGAAGTCCGCGATGGCTGTACCGTCTGGCAGAACGTAGAAGCCGAGCAGCGCAGCGTCCGCTGGGATTGTACGTTGATCGGCCGTGGGAGGGTCTTCGATCAGCTCACTCAACACTTGCTTGGCGCGCTTCACGGGGTCAGCCGAGAGAGCCATAGCCACCTGAACGGGCGCAATTTTGTCGGGACCCGCGGCCCAGTAAATTTTTGTTTGGACCTTCGCATCGGTCGGCGTCGAAATGCCCGGCGCCAGAAGCTCGCGTCTCGCCTGTTCTTCGGTCTTTGTGCTCACGGACAACCGCTGAATTCGCCGATCCAGGCCGCGCAAACTGATTAAACCGATCAGCACAGCCACGGACAGAATCGCCAGCGTAATTTTCAGGTTGCGCGGCATCAGTTTGACCCCGGGGCAGCGGTCGAGCCGGCAGCCGTTCGCGACGCAACGATACTGTGGACGATTGCGATGGAAACGGGAGCTGCCATCTCGATCAATTGGTTGGGATCAGAAACAGACACGTTCGAAATTTCGACTGCAATCGCGGGCGCTTCCACTGAACGCAAACCTCGCACCGCCGCCGCCGAAGATGCGCCGGGCGAACCCGGAAATCGCAGCGCTAAGTCCGCCTGTAGCGCGTCGGCCAGATGGCGACTTGCATCGGTGTAGGGACGCTGCGCTTCTTCCCAGGGCACCAGGCTCGCCGGCCTAACCGGACGAGGAACGCCGGAGGGCGCGCCTGCATTCGAGCTGCCAGCGCCTGGAACGGCGTCTGGGAATTGATAAGAATAAACGCGGGCGGTGTGCAGCGTTCCCGTGGAAGCAATGTGGAAGCTGACAAAAACCGCATCGCGATAGGAATTGGCGAGCGCTGCGCGGTCGTCGTAGGACGGGTTTGAATCATCGTTTCGCGTCATTACCACTCGAAAACCTTCACGCTCCAGTGCGACGCGAGTAGTTCGCGCAAACAGTAGCACCAAATCCTTTTCTACGAGTCCATTTTGACCGCGCGCTCCGCTGTCCATGCCGCCATGCGCTGGGTCGAGGACGATTACAGGCCCCGTGTGTATTGGAATTGGCGGAGGAACTTGCTGTCCGCCTTGTGGCGGCGCAACTTGCTGCTGCCCAGGCGGGGGTTGCTGAATCTGCTGCGATTGCGACTGCGTGGGAGCTTGCAACGCCGGCTGGGCGGGCTTCAGCGGTGCTACCAAAATGGAAGCGCCCGCTACAAAAAGAAAAGCCGCGAATAGAAATGAATTTCGCACGCGAAAGAGAATAGCAGAAATGGCGAAGCGCGCCGTCGTGAAGAAAAGCGGCGGCTGTCGATTAGGCATCCTGCCGAATCATGTCGGCGGCTTTCTCCGCGATCATGATCGTAGGGGCATTTGTGTTTCCGGCGATAATCCGCGGCATCACGGACGCGTCCACCACCCGGAGCCGTTCGATTCCGCGAACTCGCAGGCGCGCATCCACCACAGCCATAGAATCATCGCCCATCTTGCAGGTGCCAACCGGGTGGTAAAGCGTCTCCGCCTCGTTGCGAACGAAGTCCGAAATTTCGGCGTCAGTCTTCACATTCGCCCCGGGAAGCAATTCGTCTCCGGTGTAAGCCGCGAACGCCTTGGAGTGCGCGAGCTGCCGCGAGAGCCGGACGCCGTGGACGATGACGCGCATGTCCGCATCAGTCGAGAGATAGTTCGCGCGAATTGCCGGCGGCTCCAGCGCGTTCGCCGAACGCAGCCAGATTTCGCCGCGGCTTTCGGGCGTAATGAGCGTAGGCCCGAAACCAAAGCAATGCTCCGGGCGTGGGCTGAAGCCGTGGTTCACGTAATAGGCCGGCCCGAACAGAAGCTGCATGTCCGGTTCAACTAGCCCGGCTCTCGTACGCAAAAATATCCCAGCTTCCGCGACGTTCGATACCAGCGGGCCGTGTTTGAAAAGAAAATAGCGCAAGAAGTTTTGCAGCGACTCGGCGCTGGCCATACTTACAGGCCTCGTGCAGAAATACCCTACCGAGACCATCACATGATCTTGAAGATTCTTGCCGACACCCCGCAGGTCGTGAAGAGTTTGCACGCCTGCTTTTCCTAGTTCGTCCGCCGGGCCGATTCCCGAGAGCAACAACACTTGAGGCGAGTTAATCGTCCCGCCCGAAAGAATCACTTCGCGATCTGCTCGCGCTTCCTCCATAACGCCGTTGCGAAGGTAGGCAACGCCCAGGGCGCGTCCTCTTTCGATGAGCAATCGCGAAACAAGCGCGCCCGTCACAACGGCAAGATTCTGGCGATGAAGAGAAGGCTGCAAGTAAGCGTCAGCAGCGCTGTGGCGCTTGCCATTCTTCTGCGTCACTTGATTTAGACCGGCTCCCTCCTGCACATGCGCGTTGAAATCCGGATTGCTGGGAATTCCAAGTTCGCCCGCAGCGGATAGAAATGCGCGCGTGAGAGGATTCACATACCGCAAATCGGCGATATTGAGTGGGCCGCCGGAGCCGTGATATGCGGAAGCTCCGCGTTCCTGGTTCTCGGATTTCTTGAAATACGGGAGTACATCGGCAAATCCCCAGCCGGAATTGCCCAGGCTTTCCCAGTGATCGTAATCAAGCGCGTTTCCGCGAACGTAAATCATCGCGTTGATCGAACTCGACCCGCCCAGCATTTTCCCGCGAGGCCAATAAAGTTGCCGACCATTCAAGTGCGGTTCAGGTTCAGTGCAATAATTCCAATCCACGGCAGTCTTGTAGAGCTTCGAAAATGCTGCCGGGATTCTTGATTCTTTCGGAGTTTTCGGCCCTCCGGCTTCGAGCAGCAGGACGCGCACTCGCGGGTCTTCCGTCAATCGCGCGGCCAGGACGCATCCAGCCGATCCAGCTCCGATGATGACGTAGTCGTAGGATTTAGCTTGCTTCGCCATAGCCGTGGCGAGATTAAAGGATTACGACCCACTTCGCAGCAACAACTTGCAGTCGAGCGTGGAGCATTCAGAAGGAGCGGAAGACGAAAAATCTACGCAGCTTTGCGCTGCTTGATCGCGGTGGCTACCCAACCATCCTTCCGAATGGCGGATTGGGCCCAGTAAGCAAAGAATCCGCCCGCAATCAGAAGGACGCCAAAGACCAGCGCGCTGATTCCCCAGATTTTCTCAGCCTCACTGTGGACCATTGCGAAGCCCAGAAGCAGCACGGGACATACACCTAACAGCAGTGCCCCGGGCAATCCGCCAGGCACGCGGAAGGGACGGCGAAGGTTCGGCTCCTTGATGCGAAGCGCGACCAAGGCTACGAACTCCAGCGTCAGACTCATTCCGTACAGAAGAATATCCAGCGTCACGAGGCGCTCGAAACCCAAGCCCAGGCACATGGCCCAACCAGCAGCGCAAACCAGGATAGCGACCCACGGAGTGCCCGTTTTCGGGTGTAATTTTCCGAATACCGCCGGCAACATCCCGTCCTGCGCCATGGCGAGAGGCAAACGGGAATAGCTCATCACCAGTGCATTGAACATTCCGAACGCGCTCATCATTCCGCCCAACACGAGAGCCACGCGAAAGGCGCGAGCTGCCAATGGCCCGCCGACTAATCCCCCCATCATTCCTGCCAGATCGGCCCACGATCCGGTTTCAAATGATGAAGAGGGAACTCCCGTGAGCCACATGGCTGCGAACGGGACCACATAGCTCAACGCCACAACCGCGACTGCGAGCAGCATCGCTCGCGGATAGGTTCTCTGCGGACGCTTCACTTCTGTCGCAATCGTTGACGCGTTATCCCACCCCATATAGTTCCACATGCAAATCAGCAGACCGCCGACAAGCCCCACGGTAGAGGTTGTCGGCGCGGTGCTCACTCCTGCGAGCGCACCCGCCTTCAAAGGCGCGATCAAGACGATCAGCACGAACGGAGTAGAGAGAAGAAAAAACAGCCAGAGCGAAGTTGTCGCCACCACGCGAATCCCGGCGATGTTCATCAACGCACAAGCCGCGACCACGGCCAGGCCTACCATCACGCCTCGGTGGCCCACGCCGAACCACGGAATCAGCCTGGAAAGGTAGGCGACGAACAGTGTGGGATAAATTGCCATGTCAAAGATGCTGGCAGCCAGCGAAAGCCACGCCTCTTGAAAGCCCCAGAAATTCCCCAGAGCGCGGCGTACCCACGCGTAGAACCCGCCTTCGGCAGGCAGCGCGGCGGAAAGCTCGCCGATCATATAGGCCGTGGGCAAGCTCCAAATCAACGGCGTCAGCAATAGCAGCAGAATTCCGAGTCCGTACCCCGCGCCGTGGATGATGTCTTCGGTGCCGTATGTGCCGCCGGACACCATGAAGAATGTGGCAGCCACCAGCGGCCAGAGAGTTAGCTTTGCCGTGCGTCTCGTTGGGGAAATTGCCCGGGTAGGGAATTGGGCTGGGAGGGATATCGTGCTCAATTTGTTGTCGCGTCCTCCGTATCAACGACCCTCGCGCTCTCACCAGAACACTCGGCACGAGTTCGTAGAACGCAGAATACGGATATTCGCAGCCGATGCAAGAGTTATTTGCGTTCAATCGAAAATATTTATACTTGGCAGGTTTTTGCCGAAGGTCTTCTCGGTGGATTACTACTGCGGAGTCCCGCGGGTTTTCGCTTCGCGCCGTTGTCGAGCCTCTTCGGCCCATATCGTTCGCTGCTCAGCGGTCAAGACGCCCCAGACGTTCTTGCGCGTGTCCATTTTTATCTGCTTCGCTTTTTTTTGCCTTTGGTCATCGTTTAGCGTCTTGTCTTTTTGCATCGCCTTGAGCTGGTCTTGAGCGTCTTGGCGAATGGATTTGATTCGCGCCTTCTGATCGTCAGTCAGTTTCAGCGAATCGTCCGCTTCCGGAGTATCGGGATCAGCTTTGTCGCCCGGCGAGGTTTGCGAGGACGGCGCGCTTGCGGAGGCATGTGGATTCGAACCCGAGGCGCCCTGGTGTGATGTTGCATTCAGCGTCGGGCTAACGAAGAAGCTAATGCTGGAAATCGCCATTAGAACTTGCCACTTTTTCATATTTCCCTCGATTTTGGCTCCACATCGCCGTGGCCCTGTCGCGCCTGCCCGACAAGCCCAAAATCGGGCCATACGGGAAGATTGTGGGAACTGGTCGGCCCATCAATAAGTAAACGCTTTCCGTGTACAATTTTGAGAATCACTTTAAGCCCCGCCTGCTGAAGTACTTGTGACTGCCCCACTTTGGAACATCGATTGCCATACCCTTATAACGCCTGCAGCAACAGAAGTCACGCTGCACAGGGGGGCGGAGCAAAGAGGAGCTATATGAAGTCAGCACTAAAGTTTGTAGCAATGTTCGCGGTTTTCCTTTTTCTTTCGGCCCTCCCTGCGAATGCCGACTCTACTGGGACGATGACTTACACGCTCTCGGGTCCCAATACGGCTTCCTTCACGATTTCCATGGGCTCCGGGCCGGGTTGGGCTGATGACGGCACCGCCTTCACCATGGATCCGCTCAACCTTATGGTCGATGGTACTCCCATGACCGATACCGTCGTTTTCTTTAACTCCTCGGACCTCGGCGGGCTGAACAGCGTTTTCTCTTGCCTGCCCGACTTGATTGGGCCGCAGCTCTATACCGGCAGCGAGTCTGATCCCACCTTGTTAACCGGGGTTTTTGAACTTTTCGACATCAACACCGGAGCGGAATACACGCTTACTGCTTGCGAGACGTCCGCTATGCCTGAGCCGTCCACGGTGCTGATGCTGGTTTCGGGTCTCGCGCTCGTGGGGCTGGGTCTCAAGCGGCGATCTTCGAACCCGGCGGGAGCGAACTAGCCGGGACTCGGCTAGGTTTTCTGTAGCTCCGTCAGCGCAGCCAGGACTTCTTCGCTGTGTTTGCTGGGATTTACGTCCATAAATTCCTGCACGATGACGCCGTCCGGATTGATGATGAAGGTGTGCCGGGCGGACAGTTTTTTCACGCCGAAGTTCATAATCGAACCATACTCCTCTGAGACTTTGTGGTCCGTGTCCGCCAGAAGCTTGAAATTCAAGCCTTCCTGCGTGCAGAACTTTTTGTGTGAGTCCGCGGTATCCACGCTCACTCCCAGAATGGTTACGCCCTTTGCTTGATATTGCGCCAGGTCGCGCTGGAAATTGTGTGCTTCCGTCGTGCAGCCGCTCGTAAAATCCTTGGGATAAAAATAAAGCACCACCCATTTTCCGCGATAGTCGTGCAGGTTCACCGGCGTGCCTTCCTGCGAATTCAACGTGAAATCAGGCGCGGCGGTTCCGGTCATGGGAGGTTTGTCGCCGGCATTTAAAACGCCGTAGCCCACGCCCAGCAGCGCCACCAATGTCGCCAACATTACGATCATACGAGCGAAAGTTATTTTTGACGCGCTCATCTCAACGGTCTCCTTTTCCCGCGGGGTTATTATGCGTCATCACATCTTCCCGTCACAAGGTTTGGCGCATTCACTCGGGTGGTGTGGGCGGCGTCCCCCCGCCTCAGGACAGAATTTCGCTTTGCAGAAGATGGCGGCGCGCGAAGGCGCGGCCCGACCCGCTCTTCAGGTATCGCTCGAACTTTTCCGCCGCCCCTGTTCTTGGAACGCAACGTAGATCATCAATTCCCAGGGCTTGAATTTGTTGGTGTGAGTCGATTTTCCAGCGTTGTGTTCCGCGAGACGCCTCCGCAGATCGCCGGTTGAACCTACGTAAATCTGGTTGGGAGAACTCTCGCTTCGGAGAATATAGGCGTAGTACATGAGGCCCGCCTCCGCGCGCCTAATTTGGGGGCTGTGAATCGCAGCACGTCAGGTTCGATTGATACGCGTCGCCCTAACAGACCAGCTACGGCCGGCACATCTGCCATAGCGCGCCTTATGCGCGACGGCAGATGGAGGCGGGGGGAGTCGCAAGGCCTACGGGCCTTGTCCTGAGCGAAGTCGAAGGGAACCCTCTACGAGAGCGGCCTTTTTTTCGCGGCTCCAGCGTTTGAGTTGATTTTCGCGCTGGCGGGCGGATGAAAGTGTCGGATGCTGCTCGAACCATACCAAACGGACGGGCCGCCTAGCCGCCGTCCAGTCCGCTCCCTTGCCATCGTTGTGCTCTTCCGTCCGGCGCGCAAGATCATCGGTGACCCCAACGTAAAAGGAATCGTCGGAGCAGAGCAGGATGTAACAGTAGAACATATGAAGAAAATCGAAGCTTGCCCTTCGACTCGCCCAGACTGCGGGCTCGCTCAGGACACTTTTTTCGCATGGCGAAAAAAGTGGAGGCGGGGGGAGTCGAACCCCCGTCCGAGAAGCCTTGCTGCGCGAAGACTACATGCTTAGCCCGTTCCGATTTTTTCGTCGCGCGCGCTCAGAGCGGGCAAGACGCGCGAGCAACTAGTCCGATGATCTCGCCGCCGCATTACGGACCGAAACGCGGCAACCAGCCTACTGTGTGACGCCTCATCTCAAACGCGTAGGTGACGCCTGAGGAAGCGCGTAGCCTAATTTAAGTTAGGCTGCGAGTGCCAACTGTGAGTTGCCAGTTGTGTTGTTTCACTCTGTTACGGGCGAGTGAGCCCCGGCATGCCTTCGGGCCGCGACAACTTCCGTCGAAACCGTGTCGCCCCCTTGGGAGACTCTATTCTACCATTCGCGAGGATGGGCGCCAAATTCCCGCAACTTAACGCCGGAAAAGCGCGAACAGAGACGCCAATACACGCCCAGGAACGTGTGCGCGTAATGTCAGTTGACACACTACGTTACCGTTTCCATAATCGCAAAGAGGCAGGGAATCCCTTGAAAGCTCGACAAAACTCGCTCGAGCACAGTCTGGAAGAAGCGGTTTCGCGCGCTTTGCGCGACAATCTCGCTCCGCTCCAGCGTACCGCCGACGACTTGCAGCACGCGTACGCGGACCTGGTTGCGGCTTGCTCGTCGAGCCGCCCGAGCAATGCTTTACCTGCGCTACTTCGGGCGCAAACATCCGCTGCGGCGCTGGCCGCGGGGCTTTCCGTGCTGTCGAATTTCGTTGCGGTAGCGCTGAATCCGCGCGAAGAGTCGAGTCCCGGAGCGCGAGCGCGCGCACTTGCAAGCGCGGCTGTGGAAGTGGAGGAGGAGGAAGCCGCCGCATCCGAGCCGGAGCACGAATCCGAGTGGGCCGAAGAGCCCGCGGAAATGCCTGTGGGCACCATGGTTCCCGAGGACGTGCCGCTCGAAGAGCCGCCTCCAAAATCCACAACGGAGATTCCGCTCGAACCTGTTGCAGCGTTCGACGTCGCCAGCCTCTCGCCGGAACTGAAAGATCTGCATCGCCGCGCGAACCGTGCAGCCAAAGTTTCCATGCAAGACATCAAACTGTTACGGCCGAAAGACGTTAAACTTGGCCGGGAACACAAAGATATTTGTCATCGGATGCGCAGTGAACTCGATAAAGCCCGCAAAGAATACGATCGCCGGTTTCGCGCGATTCAGGATCATCCAGTGGATTACTTCCACCAGTGGATGGTGGAAATCCTCGGTGAGGGTGATAGCGAAACCCTCGGAGAATATCCTTATCCCTCGCCCGTTCTGCGGCAGTAGAACGCTCGGGATGAAATTCGCATTCCGTCTCGTTCGCTTGGGCGCAGCCTGCTTGATTTTGTCCTTCCCCGCACTTACCGCGGCTGCGCCGCAGCATAAAGCCGCCGCTTCAAAGAAACCTGCAGCACCGGCCGAAAAGCAGCTCGAGGTATTGGCGCGCGCTTTGAAGCAGAAAAATCCGGCTGCGTACGCGCAACTCAGCGCCATCGCCATGCAGAAATCTTCCGGCGTTCTCGGAATGCGTGCCGCGCTGGTGCTCGGTTATTACGACTACAACCGGGCGCATTACCCGGAAGCGGCCAAGTGGCTGGCGCGTGCGAAAAATGATCCGCTGCTGAGCGACTACGCGCTGTACTGGAGCGCGGAAACGAACATCGCTTTGAACCGCGACGCGGACGCGCTGGTACAACTCGCAGAGTTTCGCCAAAAATACCCGGACTCGGTGATGACCGAACAGGCCCTGCAATCCCTCGGCGTGGCTGCTCTCGCTCTGAACCGGCCGGGCGAGGCGCTGGCCGCGCTCGATGCATACGCGCTAACCGTTCAGCGGCCCGCGCTTCTTTTCCTGCGCGCGGAAGTTCGCGAGCAGTCCGGGCAGCAGCTTGATGCCGCCGCCGATTATCAGACGATTTATTCGCTCTATCCTGCCAGCGAACAAGCTCGCGAGGCCGGCGAGAAATTGAATTTCCTGCGCAGCAGCAACATTGGCAAGCAAATTCCGGCCATCCCCGTGGAACAGCAGATCGCGCACGCTGCCTTGCTTTTCAATGCCAAGGAATGGGGCGACGCGCGCAACGAGTATTCGCATCTTGCGTCCCAGCTTACCGGCGCTGACCGTGAGCGCGCCACGCTGCGCGTGATGGAATGCGAAGTGCAACTAGGGACGGTGCCGTCCGCGCTGATGGACGTCAAAATCACCGATCCGGACGTGGACGTGGAGAGATTTTATGCGCTCGCGCAGTGGTATCGATCACAGTCGCGCGAGCCCGACATGGCGGCTGCGGTGGAATCGGCTGTTTCGCGCGCACCGGCCAGCCATTGGGCCGAAGTTTCGCTCTTCCTGGCTGGAAATTATTATTGGGTGCAGCTCGATCGCGATCGCGCGGCCGGATTTTACAAGCGCCTCACGGATAATTTTCCCACTTCGCCGGATGCCACGCCGTCGAGTTGGCGCTTCGCGTGGGTGGCGGTGCTGAAGCGCCAGCCAGACGCAGCTCAGCTCCTGGCCCAGCATCTTCGTCAGTACCCGGGTTCGACGTTCACGCCTGACGCGTTGTATTGGCTTGGCCGCCTCGCTGAAGAAGCCGGGAATTTGCCGCTGGCGCGCAGCTACTATGGGAAATTACAGGAACGCTACCAGCAGAATTATTTTCAGAGCTTGGCTGCCGTACGGGTGCAGTCGATCGGTTCCGAGCCCACCGAGGACACCGATCTGTTAGCGACGATTCCGCCCGTCGCTAAAGCGCAGCCGGTAGGTGACACGATTCCGGCTGCAGCGATGCCACGGCAAGCGCGCGCCGATGCGCTGCGCTCAATTGCATTTGACGCTTCCGCTGAACTTGAATTGCGCGCAGCTTACGCAGCCACGGGCGAGCCGCGGCTCTTGCTGGAAGCGGCCCAGGCGGCGGTTGCCGCGGGACATGTGGGAGCGGCCATCGTCACCGTCCGGCAAATCTATCCGCAGCTTGATTCGCGGCCGTTCGATCAAGTGCCTCGCGACGTCTGGCTAGCCGCGTATCCGCTTCCGTTCGGCACTTCGATTCGTCAATGGTCGTCGCGCGCAGGAGTTGACCCCATGCTGACCGCCGGACTCATCCGGCAAGAATCGGCTTTCGCGCCGGACGCGCACTCGGGCGCCAATGCGCTCGGATTAATGCAGCTATTGCCCAAGACCGCGCGCCAATTGGCGAAGAAAGCCAAGGTGAAATATTCCCACGCGCTTCTGTTCGATCCTGATTACAACGTGCGGCTCGGCACCATCTATGTGGCGGGACTGAAAAATGATTTCGGGAGTGTCGAATCGGCGCTAGCCGCGTACAATGCCGGAGAAGACCGCGTGGCGCAGTGGACCGCGGGGCAATCCTACCGCGACCTCGCCGAGTTCGTGGATTCGATTCCGTTCACCGAAACGCGCGAGTACGTGGAGATCGTCACGCGCAACGCGGAAATTTATCGCAAACTTTACGGTGGCCAACAAAATGAACCCGTCAAACTCGCCGCAAACCGCAAGCACCAACCCTGAGCTTTCCCTTAAAACGGCGCAATTCACCGAGTCCGTAATCCGCGAGATGACTCGCCTGTCCGCTCAATACAAGGCCGTGAATCTCTCGCAGGGCTTTCCCGATTTTCCCGCTCCCATCGAAATCAAGCGCGCGGCGCAGGAAGCGATTGCAGCGGAGGTCAATCAGTACGCCATCACATGGGGCGCGAAATCCCTGCGTGACGCCATCGCCGAAAAATTCTTGCGCACGAACGGCTTGTCGATCGATCCCGAGCGCGAGATCACGGTTTGCTGCGGCTCGACCGAAGCGATGATGTCGGTGATGATGGCGATCATCAATCCCGGCGACGAAGTTGTGGTGTTCGAGCCGTTCTATGAGAATTACGGGCCCGACGCGATTCTTTCCGGCGCCCAGCCGCGCTTCGTCAAACTTCATCCGCCGGATTGGAAGTTCGATCCGCAGGAATTGGCTGCGGTTTTCGGCCCTAAGACAAAAGCGATCATTTTGAACACGCCGAACAATCCCACGGGAAAAGTTTTCGAGCGCGCGGAGCTGGAACAAATCCGGGATCTTTGCGTGCGCTGGAATACGTTCGCTGTCACGGATGAAATTTACGAGCACATGTTGTACGACGGCGCGAAACATATTTCCATGGCTACGCTCGACGGAATGCGCGAGCGCACGATTACCATCAACGCGCTTTCGAAAACTTACAGCGTCACAGGCTGGCGAGTGGGTTGGGCCATTGCGCCTCCGGAAGCGACGTCGGCGATTCGGAAAGTTCACGACTTTTTGACGGTAGGGGCGCCCGCGCCGCTGCAAGAAGCGGGTGCCGCAGCTTTGCATTTTCCGCAAGATTATTACGACACGCTGGCGCGCGAGTACGCGGTTCGCCGGGATCGGCTGCTGGGAATTCTTACCGAAGCGGGATTCCGCTGTTTCAAGCCGCGCGGCGCGTATTACATCATGACCGATATCTCCGCTTTCGGCTTCCCGGATGACGTGGCGTTCGCGAAATACCTGGTGAAGGAAATCGGCGTGGCGGCGGTGCCGGGCTCAAGCTTTTATCGAAATCCCGCCGACGGCCGAACGCGTTTGCGCTTCACTTTTTGCAAAACGGAAAAAACGTTTCAGGCCGCGGCGGAGCGGTTGGCGAAACTTAAAGTTGGCTCCGGAACGCGCGCGTGAAATAAAAGTGCGCGGCTATGTTAGAATCCGCGAGATTTAATCGGGAGCACGCAAGGCCATGAAATTCGATCTGATTCCGCCGGACACTCGCCTGACTGCGAACGGGGAAGGGCAGCCGTACGAAATCGCCGCGAGCGAGACGCGCACGTTTCTCTGCTCGATGTTTATAGAGGATCAGATCGAACAGGAATCCGTGGACATTTCAGTGTGGGGTTCCGCGGACGGCCAAGACTGGGGGAAATTGCCGCTGCTCAAGATGCCGCAGCGATTCTACCGCGGCGAAACGCGGCAGATTCTGGATCTAACCCTGAAACCGGAAGTGCGCTTTCTGCGCGCGAAATGGGATCTTGCGCGCTGGGGCCGCGTGGCGCCGCATCCGATGTTTGTCCTCGGCTTCCATCTCACCGAAATTCCCGCCTTCGCGCAAACCGCCGCAGCGCAATAGCCATCCGCTTCTCGACCTTTCGCAACCAGCGCACCGCTGAGTGAAATCCTTACGTATTCAAGTCGAACGATTGCAGGTAGGCCGGCACGGTGACGGGCCACTGAAACCGGCTCGTGATGGCTCCATGAAATGAATCGAGCGCGGCCGGTTCGCCGTGCACCAGGAACGTCTGGCGCGGCGGAGCGGTGAAGCCCGAGAGCCACTGAAGAAGTTCGCTACGTCCTGCGTGCGCGGAGAGCTGATCGAGCGTAACGATTTCGGCGCGCACCGGGACTTCCTGTCCGTAGAGACGCAGGAATTGCGCGCCGTCCTGCAAAGCTCGCCCGTTTGTACCCTCGCCCTGATAGCCCACCAGCAGCACGGCGTTGCGATCGTCCGGCAGCCTTCGATCGAGATGGTGCAGGATGCGTCCGCCGGTAGCCATGCCGCTGGCGGAGACGATGATGCAGGGAGAATTCACGTTATTGATTTTCTTTGAATCCTCAACGCTGCGGGTCATGTGAACCTCGCGCAAGTTCAGCGGGTCTTTATCTCCCTGCTGCTCCAGCGCCGTAAAATCCAGGTCGTGGTCTTCGTGATGACGCGCGTAGATGCCGGTGACGCTGATGGCCATAGGGCTGTCTATATATACCGGGAGGTCAGGAATTTTTTTCTGGTCATCAAGCTGGCGCAGGTAATACATCAAAGTCTGCGTGCGCCCGACGGCGAAAGCGGGGATCACCACCACGCCGCCGCGCTTGGCGACTCGATTAATCACGTCCGCAAGCTGGTCCGGCACCGATCCTGTCGGATGGTCTCGATCCCCATAGGTGGATTCGCACAAAAGAAAATTCGCGCGTGTGGGCGCTTCGGGATCTTTCAAGATAGGCTGGCTGTAACGGCCCAGGTCTCCGGAAAAAACCACCAGCGTTTTCTTTTTGTTTTCCGTGATGGTGAGTTCCAGCCAAGTGGAGCCCAGAATGTGGCCCGCGTCATGCGGCTTGACGGAAAACTGTGGGCTGATCTCAAACGTATCGGCGCGCGGAATCTCCTGGAAACGATTGAGCGCATTTTGCGCTTCGGCGACGGTGTAAAGCGGGAGAGGCGGTTTGTGACTGCTGTAGCCTTTCTTCGCGGCGTACTGCGCGTCTTCTTCCTGCAGGTGGGCCGAATCGGGGAGCAGAAGCTGGCAAAGTTCGCGCGTGGCCGCGTTGGCAAAGATGGGGCCTTCGAATCCCGCGTGGACCAAACGCGGGAGGTATCCGGTGTGGTCGATGTGCGCGTGCGTGAGCAGAACCCAGTCAATCGTCCCAGGGTCGATGGGCAGGTTGTTCCAGTTTCGCTGCTTCAGCTCTTTGGAGCCTTCGAACAAACCGCAATCCACCAGCAATCTCTTGCCCTCTGCTTCCACCAAATACTTTGAGCCTGTTACCGTTCCTGCTGCGCCGAGAAAAGTTATTTTGGGCATCGGGCGCCTATTCTAAACGAAGAGGTTGAGAAATCGCTTTCGTTTCTGCGCTCCAGGCTTGGCCGCCGGGTCGTTCAACGAGCTTGACCGAAACGCGCCGTGGCTTTAGTCTCTGCGCTTCGGCTTTCGCGCTTCGATTACAGGCAACGCGGCGCGCACAAGTGGAGAGAGCATGAAAATTATTGCCGGGCTCGTTTTGACGATGTTGCTGGGAGCGGCTTTGGCGGCGCAGGATCTGCCCACGAATCCAATCCAGAAAGGCACATGGGAATTGGGACTATTCGGCGGCGGTGGAATCGGCTTGGGCAAATCGGATAACACGCAGTTCTTTTATGTCGGAGGCCGCGCCGGACGCGTCCTGACGTCGGATCATCTCTCTGGGATTTTTCGCGGGAATTTCGAATGGGCCGTGGACGTGATGCCGGTCTATGTCGTGTTTCCGCCGGAGAGCGCGGTTTATGGAGGCAGCATCAAGCCGGCGATCTGGCAATGGAATTTTACGAGCTGGAAGAGGGTTGTTCCTTACTTCGCCGCAGAGGGCGGCGTAGTTTTCAGCAGGGAAAATATTCCGCCGGGAGATACTTCGCAGATCAATTTCACTCCGGGAGCTGCGTTTGGGGCGCATGTGTTTGTGAAACCGAAACGAGCGTTGCTTTTCGAAATCGAGTTCGGCCATTTATCGAGCGCCAGCTTGGGTCCGCATAATCCCGGATACAACGGCACATTCACGGCTACCGTGGGCTATTGCTGGTTCAAAGGCCGGAACTAAGAGCCTCGCGCTTGGGTCAAAATTTGAGAAGCGCGCATGAAACCTGTGCGCCGTTTGTTTGACGCTCGCAATCGCAAGATGCTATAAAAGCTGTAACAGTATTTGCATTCCCGTGGGGCCGTAGCGCAGTTGGGAGCGCGCCTCGATGGCATCGAGGAGGTCGCGGGTTCGAACCCCGCCGGCTCCACCAATCCTTTCAGTGACTTGCGACCTCTTTGGGACGCTTCCCGGCGTAGTACCTTCGGCACATACCCACCCGTTTAATTTCTGCTATGCTGGTAACAATCAGGGCGAAGCGGTGTCTAAACATAGCAGGGACACGCCCTGAAGGGAGACCCGGCGGAAGGCATGTCCGACCTAGCACAAACTTTGCCATGGGGCCGCGACGAAGCCGTCCTAGTGACGGAGCTTCAGGCGGGGTCTGACTCGGCCTTCGACTGGCTGGTCACCTATTATCACGCCGGGGTGTACAACTTGGTTTACGGCATCCTTTCCGACGCTGCCGACGCCGCCGATGTGACCCAGGAAGTCTTTCTGCGAGCCTTCCGCGGGATTCACGGGTTTCGCCAGGGCAGTTCGCTGAAAACTTGGCTTTACCGTATCTCTGTGCGGCAAGCTTTGAACCACCGCCGCTGGTGCTGGCGGCATCATCGCCAACAGGTTTCGATAGACGCCGAGGTGGAAGGCAAGAACCCGGCGCTCGACCTGAAAGACCTGGAAGCGACGCCTCTGGAGCAAGTGGAAGCGGCTGAGATGCAATCGGTGGTGCGCAGGGCGCTCGCGCAGGTGCCGGACGTGTTTCGCAGCGCAGTGATCTTAAGAGATCTAGAGGGGCTGTCTTACGAAGAGGTGGCGGAAGTGCTCGAAGTTTCTGTAGGCACGGTGAAATCGCGAATCTTGCGCGGCCGGCGCGACTTGCGGGAGATTCTCGAGCCCATGCTTCGCGTTACTCCTGGGGCAGAATCTGTTGAAACGCCGCGCCGCAGCGCGCACGCGTTTTCGGCGCATTCGTCAAATGTCCGCGTGATTCCAACACCATCCGCCTCGGCAACCGCCGCCGACGTTTCCTTCGCAACGAGACGACGAGGAGGTGCGCGATGAATTGCAGCGAAGCTGCACGCCGCCTCGCCGGATATTTGGATGGCGCGATTCCGTTGAAGGATCATGCCATCGTTCGCGAGCATCTGGATTCCTGCCGAGAATGTCGCGACCTGCTGGAAAGTTATCGCCGGCTTTCCGTCAGTGTGGCGAAGGTTGAGCGGGTTGCTCCCCCGGCAGACTTAGCCATGCGCATCCGCGTGCAAGCGGCCCACTCAGTTTCTCCATGGGCTGGCGTTCGCCGCTCTTGGTCTCGCGCATTTTTGGGATTCCAGGATATTTTCGACCGGCTCGCTGTTCCGGCTACCGGCGGAATTCTTACCGCGCTGGTGGTTTTTGTTCTCATTGTGCAGAACGTCTTGATCGGCGTTCCAATGGGTGCGGTTGCAAATGATTTGCCGTTGAACCTGGTTCAACCCGCGCGCCTGGAAAGCCTGGCGCCGTTTCCTGTCCCGGGAGTCGTGGCCACCGAAGGCCATCCGGATTCCGGCGTGCTGGTGCTGCAGGCCACGCTCAACGCTCAAGGTGAAGTTGTGTCGTACGACATTCTTTCCGGCCCCAATGACGCCGCAGTGAAACATCAGATCGATCAGGTTCTATTGTTTTCGCGGTTTCGACCGGAAATCAGCTTCGGCCGTCCGACTGGCGGTGGACAGGTTTTGCTGAGCTTCAGCGAAGTCCGCGTCCACGGATAAAACCTCGATTCTGTTTCATCACCTCCAGCGATCCCACGGCGGCGAGTCAGCCACCAATCATCCGCCCGGTAGGATTCTAGACCCTACTTTTTCTACCGACATCGCTAGCAACATTTTTGGAACTTTTGGACTCCCAATCCGTCAAGAGGAACTATAGGCAGGCAGCTCACTTCCATTGAATAGGGGAGCGTGGCATGTTCCGTCGTTCGCGGTGGGAGATTCGGGAGCTTTCCTGCATAGCTCTGTTTGTTACTGGTTTTGCCATTCCCTACCCCGCAAACGCGCAAGGTTTTGTAAGCGCCGTGCAGTCCCACAAACGCGTATTCCCGGAAATCACCTCTGGCGTAACAGCCATGAAGCGCGACTCCGCGGGGCGCTACTACGTTCTCGCGACGCCGCCTAACGTGATCTGGATATACAGTCCCCAGGGAAAACGGATCGGACAGATCCCGCGGGTGGGCGCAGAAACCGGCAAGATTCAATACGCTGTCGATTTCGATCTGGATAGCGATGGGTTCCTGCTTGTTGCCGACCGTGCTGCAAACGCTATCGAGATCTTCTCGCCCGACGGGTCTCTGCTCAAGAGCGTCCCGGTACTCGCTCCCAACGGCGTGGTCGCGCTTCCAGACAATCAGTTCGCGGTGTCAACATTGCGCTCGAAGCGTCTGGTGGAAATCCTTTCCGATCAAGGGGACTTGGTTCGCAGCTTTGGCGATCCTGCCGAGGCCGGCGCGGATCCGTTGAAACAATTGCAGAACCTCGGAAGGGTTTTCGGCGATAGCAACGCTGACATTTATTTCGTCTTCACCAGCCTGCCCGAACCGACCGTTCGCAAGTACGATCGTTTCGGCTATGCCGCTACGGACGTTACCGTGGCAGCGAATTTGTATGCGCCATCGGTGGCTCCGGCCCCGAGCGACCGCGTGCAGTTTGGAGTAAATTTCAGCGAGACGAGCTTTTCCGATTCTTACAACACCTGGGCCGCCATCGGCAATAAGGGTGACCTATTTTTCGGCGGCGGTTTGTCACCCGGCTTGGGCGCCCGCATTGGAGAAGGTCCCGCGACAGCACAGTCGGCAACGGCGAGCATTCTCTCGACAGGCGCTCCGTTAGGCCCCGGCGGAGGCGGTCCCGGCGGCACGGCCGGCGGCGGAATGGTATCTGCGCAGGGAACCTTTCAGGCGAATTCCCTGCAATTCCATTTGGGTGGCAAGCCGAAACGCTCCGGAACCAGCGATGACTCGCAGGACTCGCCTGTTTTGTACGGAACGGGCAACACATTGCTATTCACTGCTCCGGATTCGTCCTCCAGCGATCCATTCGGCTCGAACAATTCCTTCGACAGTTCCACGGAGCTCTTTTCTTTTTCGACTCCCGCGGGACAAGCGCCAAGCACGGGATTGACCGGTCGCGGCATGGGCGGTTTCGGAGGCGGAGGAATGTTTGGCGGGATGGGACTAGGCCAGGGACTTTTTTCCGGAATTGGAGGCTTTGGCCAATTAGGAGGAACGGCTTTCGGCGGCGGACCGGGCGGATCTTCTTTTACTAGGGACACCCAAGCGTTCTCGGCGCCGGCTACCGGCACGGAAGGTTTTCGCGGTGGCTTTGAGCGAGGCCTCGGCGATACGCATTTCGGCGGTGGCCGCGGCCGCTACGGCGAGGGCCTCTATAACTTGACCGGCACCGTGAGGGTTAATCTCGATCGCATTGGCGGCGAGTCGGATGACAAACCAACGATCGCTGCTGTGGGCGTCGATCGCGTTTCACAGGACATCTGGGCGGCAATTGGCAGAGTGCTCGTGCACTTCGACAAGAACGGCGACTATCTTGGCGACTATTACGTCGCCACTCCTGAAGGCGCGCCTCTGCGCGCGAGCGCAATTATCGTCGAAGCTGACCGGTTGATCGTCGCGTCAGATTCACGCGGGGTATACGAATTTCCGCGGTCCGACGCGAGTGCTTCTCATTTTTCAGCACCAGGGTCCGCCGGTACGCAGCGGGCACCCCATCAGACCTCGCCTCAGTAGTGGTCATTTGTCGCGTGAAACTTCTCTCAAACGGCTGCTTCGCACGCGGGTTGTGTTAGCGCAGGGGCGCAAGGAGTCCGAACGTTGGGGGATGGGCGATTGCCTGGATGGAAGCGCTGTCGTACAATGCACCGCCTGTGCCTGATACTTCTTCTTACGTAGGCCGTACCATCTCCCACTACACCGTCCTCGAAAAACTGGGCGGCGGAGGAATGGGCGTGGTGTACAAGGCCAAGGACACGCGCCTTGGCCGCAACGTGGCGCTGAAATTCCTCCCCGACGATATTTCAAACGATCCGCAAGCAATCGAGCGATTCCGGCGCGAAGCGCGCGCGGCATCCGCGCTTAATCATGCGAACATCTGCACCATTTACGACATTGGAGAATTCGAGGGGCGGCCGTTTATCGCTATGGAGCTGCTGGAGGGAAAAACTCTGAAGCACCGCATTTCCGGCAAGCCCATTGACGTATCGGAGCTTCTGGAGATCGGCATTCAGGTCGCGAACGGGCTCGATGCGGCGCACTCGAAAGGAATCGTGCACCGCGACATCAAGCCGGCGAATATTTTTCTCGTGGAGCGCGGGCAGGCGAAAGTTCTGGATTTTGGTTTGGCGAAACTAACCGCCGTGCACCAGCACGCCGCCGAATCTGTGGGCGCGGCGTCCATGAACACCCAAACGCATATGCTCGATAGGGACCAACTGACTAGCCCGGGGAGTGCTATGGGCACGGTGGCGTATATGTCGCCGGAACAAGCGCGCGGAGAAGAACTGGATGCACGGTCGGATTTGTTTTCGCTCGGCGTCGTGCTCTATGAGATGGCTACAGGCTCGGTTCCTTTTTCTGGCGCGACCTCAGCATTAATTTTTGATGGAATCCTGCACTCTGCGCCCGCGCCTGCGAAAGAGCTAAACCCGCGCCTGCCCGCGGCGGTGGAAAACGTTTTCAGCAAGGCGCTGGAAAAAGATACCGACCTGCGTTACCAGACCGCGGGAGAACTTCGTGCCGACCTGAAGCGCATCAAGCGCGACCTGGATTCAAGCCGCCGCCCGGCAGCCGAGAAGAGCGAAGCATCAACTGCTCCTGCGGCCGGCGCGGCATCCGCGAAGAAGTCGGTTGCCGTGCTCTACTTTGAAAACCAGAGCGGGGCCAAGGAAGACGAATACCTGCGCGACGGCATCACCGAGGACGTAATCACCGAGCTATCCAAGATCCGCGGGCTGAACACCTTTTCCCGCCCCACAGTTGTGGCCTTTCGCGACAAAGCGGTCACTCCGGTGCAGATTGGCCAGCAGCTCGGCGCGGCCTACGTCCTCACCGGCACGCTGCGCCGCGCAGGCACGCGCCTGCGCATCAGCGCCCAGCTCATCGACACGCACACCGATTTTCCGCTCTGGTCGGAACGCTTCGATCGCGAGATGAAGGACGTTTTCGAAGTCCAAGACGAGATGGCCCGCAAAATCGCCGAGGCCCTGCGCGTAACACTTTCGCCGCAGGAACTCGAGGCCCTGGCCGACAAGCCTACGGAGAACCCGCAAGCCTACGATCTCTATTTGCGCGGCAAGCGCTATGCGCGGCGCCAGACCCGCCAGGACGTCGAGTTCGCCTTGCAGATGTTCGAAAACGCGGTGTCCCTCGACCCGAGTTTCGCTTTGGCCTATGCCTCCTGCGCCAACGCCTGTGCTATGTACTACTCTATTTTCAGCCGCGATCAACTGTGGATCGAACGCGCGCGCGAAGCTTCCGGCAGAGCCGTAGCCCTGCGCTGGGACCTGCCCGAAACGCACGTCAGCCAGGCTTGGGTGCTGTACGCCGCCGGACTGCATGACGAAGCCGTACGCATGGTCAAAAAGGCCATCGAACGCAACCGCGGCTGCGACGGTGCCTATTACTTGCTGGGCCGCGCCCTGTTTGCCGCCGGACGCTACCAGGAACTTCTGGATGTTGCGGAATCCGCCATCGAAGCCAGTGGCGAGGACTACAATATTTATGTGCCGATCATGAATTCACTCGGCGCCATGCACAAGGAGGAAGCCTCCCGCAACATGGCCCAAAGGTTCGTCAGCGCAATCGAAAAGCATTTGAAACAAGTGCCCGAGGATGCGCGGGCGCGCGTCTTGATGTCTTCCAAATACGCCGAAATAGGACGAGAACAAGACGCCCTGCGCGAACTCAATCTGGCAGTCACCTTGCGCGCGAACGAAGCATCGATTCTTTACAACGCCGCCTGCGTGTACTGCGGCTTGAAAAAAAAGGCGGAAGCCTTGGGAGCTTTGCGCAAAGCCTGGGAAGCTGGTTCCAAGGACTCCGTCTGGGCGCGCCGCGACCCCGACCTCCTCCTCCTTCACGGCGATCCGGAGTTCGAGCGCCTATATCCTGAGACCGCCGCCCCACCGCCCTCGCCCATCTAGCTCCACTGATGTGTTGGCATTTCCTCCACCTCTTCCGCATTTATTCCAATGCTCGTCGCAGTCTCGAAACGGGACGACACAGCGGAAGACGTGCGCCAGCGAATAGGGGTTTACAACGATTTCAGTAAAGCCTGAAAGCGTGGATGACTGCGTAGAGAATCGAGGTCCGAATCTTGCTCCGCCCAAACCTTATGCAATGAGCCGGAGGAGCTTTGTGCGATCACCTTTTCGAGGCAGACAATCGCTTCCTCCGTTAAGCCTAGCAGAGCGTAACTGCAAGCCACGTTGTAAAGAACCATCGGATCATCCGGATCAACAGACAACGCGCGCCGAGCCCACTCCAGAGCGCGCTCTCGCTGGCCCACTTGAAACAGGCCGGCCGCTCCCAGATAGAGCGCCCGCGCATCATCCGGATGCAACTCGAGATGCTTCTCGATGATCCGCAAGGCCCTTTGCCTCACGGCTTCGCCTTCTAATTTGCGGCCCAGCCCAAAGAAAGTTTGTCCAAGAAGCATGGGAGCTTGAAAGTCTTCCGGATTTGCCCAGCACGCTCGTTCATACAATTGCGCGGCTTTTTCGAGTTCGCCTCGCTGATAGCGAAGCCGGGCGTAGAAATAATAAGCGTCGAAAAGCTTCGAGTTAAGCTGAATAGCCGTCTCGAATTCCTTGTAAGCTTCCTCATACTTTCGGGTCATTTGAAACGTCAAACCGCGCGAGACATGGGCTTCTGCCAGCTCTGGGTCCAACTCCACCGCTTTGCGGCTGGCGACCTCGGCTTCCTTCCTGTTGTCGTCGCTGGCATCCCACCAAAGATAAATAAACGAGCAGCAATCCGCGACGCCGGCATAGGCTAGCGCATACTTCGGATCAATTACGATGGCGCGAGCGAAAAGTTGCCGCGCAAAATCAAAACTCTTTCGACGGAATTGATGAAAAAATTGGCGTCCTTTCAGGTAGTAGTCGTAAGCCTGAACATCGGTTGTAGGAGCCTTTTCGATCGCGCGCTTTTCTTGCTCGGTGAGTATCAATTTCAACGCCTTCGCGATGCTCTGCGCGATCTCGTCCTGAATGGCGAACACATCTTCCATCTGGCGGTCGTAGCGTTCCGCCCATACGGAGCGCGCCGTGGCTGTTTCCACCAGCCTGGCGGTGATGCGCAGGCGATTTCCCGCGCGACGCAGGCTGCCTTCGAGAACGTAGGCAGCGTTCAATTCTCGCCCCACGTCCGGGGCGCTGGTCGGCTTGTCCCGGTAGCCCATCACGGCAGAACGGGTCAGAACCCAAAGCTCTTTGATTTTCGAAAGCTCGGTGATGATGTCTTCTGAGATTCCATCCCGGAAATATTCGTCTTCCTTGGCGCCTCCAGGATTTTCGAAATAGAGCACGGCCAAAGATTTCTCCGCACCACTTCCCGCTGGAGTGCGTCCCGACTCAGAATCATGCTTGAGCCGTTTCAAATCGTCGCGCAGTTTTGCTGCCGTCTGGTAGCGGGCTCGGCGGGTTTTCTCGATCGCTGTCTCGATGATTTCCTCCAACTCAGCCGATACCTGGGAATTCAAACGCGACGGCGAAGTGGGAGCACGATTTAGAATAGCTTCGAATACCAGCGCGGAAGTATTGCCGGGAAATGGCCGTCGCCCCGTGGCCATCTCGTACAGTACGACGCCAAGAGAAAACAGGTCGGTGCGTGCATCCAATTCTTCGCCCCGCGCCTGCTCCGGCGACATGTACGCAACGGTGCCCAGAGCTGTGCCGGGACTGGTGAGGTTGTCGTGCGCGGCACCCGTCATCGTCGGCCCGGCTGAAACTGCTTCCGCAGCCTCCGCCGCGTGTCGAAGCGAAAGCTTTGCCAGGCCGAAATCCAACACCTTCGCTTGCCCGCGTTCCGTGATGAATATGTTGGCCGGCTTGATGTCCCGGTGAACGATTCCCTTGGTGTGGGCGGCTTCGAGTGCGTCGGCGATCTGAATACCGAGATCAAGCACGCTATCGGTTTCCATGGACCCGCCGGAAATCCGATGTTTTAACGTGGTGCCATCGAGGAACTCCATGGCGATGAAGTGGCGTCCCTCGTAATCGCCGGTCTCATAAATCGTACAGATATTCGGATGGTTTAAAGCAGAAGCGGCTCGCGCCTCGCGCCGAAATCGTTCAATCGTTTGGACATCCTGCGCCGTTTCCTCCGGCAGGAATTTCAGCGCCACGCTGCGGCCCAGTCGTGTGTCCTCGGCCTTGAAAACCACACCCATGCCGCCACCGCCGAGCTTCTCAATAATGCGATAGTGGCCGAGACTCTGGCCGATGACGAGCGGGGAAGACATGGGCGTGCATTTTAAGCCCCCGCCAAAACCCTGTCAAACCGCGCTCGGTTGCCTCCCGGCGCGTTTTCTTGACTCTGTAGGGGCCGACCGCTAGAGTTTAGTGTTCGTAACGCGAGCGGAGGCGGCAACGAAGAGCATCGCTCGCGGTGATTGCACGCGCGCGAGGAGTCCGGCTATTCGAAGGTTTTTTCAATCGCATCCCATATTCCTGTGCTCCGCCGCCCTGTTTGTGTTGGGGATCACGGCCGCCTCGAAAATCCAGGGGCAGGCGGCGCCCGAGCAGCAGTGGACCAGCGGCATCAGCGTCGAGGCCAGCCGTCAACTATTTTCCACCATGTGCGCGCTCGATGCTGCGGGATTTGACGCCGAAGAAAGCACCCTGGCGGAAATGCCTTCGCGTCTCGCCTTGCGGGGAGAACTGCTGAAACTTCAAGGCCCGGCCACCGATGCTCTCCGCCAATTCTATCGCGACCACAACCTTGCTGATTCGGGCGAAACACTCTCGCGCTACATTACATTCGCCCTGGTCGCCGGGCCGCCGCCGACGTTTCAATTTCAAGGCAACGCGGATTATCTTCCTCCCGACGTAGCCGCTCTGGAGGGATTTCAGAAAGTGCTGGGCGCTTTCTACCGCGAAGCCCATCTCGATATTCGCTGGACCCAAATCGAGCCTGAATACAACCGGGCCATCACCCGTTATCAATCGCCTGTGAGGCGCATCGTCACTGTATCCAACGCGTACCTGCGTGAAATTCTCAGGCCCCTGCAAGGGCGTACCTTCACCGTGTTCGTTGAACCGCTCGTGGGCAATCGCACGAATTTCCGCAATTTCGGCGACCACTACGCGATCGTTGTGGGAACGGGCGCACAGCTCCCGATTGAAGATATCCAGCACGCCTATCTGCACTTCATGCTGGACCCTCTTCCGCTGCGATATCGCAGGCAAGTCGAAACCAAGTACGGGCTGCTCAATATCGCGGCGCGCGCGCCTCGGCTTCCCACGGAATACCGCACCGACTTTCTCTCCTTTACCGACGAATGCCTGATCAAGGCCGTGGAGCTGCGTTTGCGCCGTCTCACACCGGAAAAGCTTGAGGCCGCGCTGGTGGAAAACGACAAGGCCGGATTCATTCTCGTACGCCCGTTCGTTACCCAATTGGAAAAGTTTGAGAAGGCCGAGCCGGCGATGACGTATTATTTCCCCGATATCATTGCCGGTATTGATGTCTCGGCGGAAATGAAGCGTTTGCAGGATTTCACCTTTGCTCCTTTCCAGGAGGCGGCCGAACCCGCGCAGAAGGCTGCGGCGCCGGAAGCGCAGTCTGCCGAGCTCGATCGCCGGCTGGCAGAAGGGGATCATCAAATCGCGCTAAAGGACGCTCCGGCCGCTTCGGCAACCTTCGAAAAAATTCTGGAGACGTACCCGAATGAGCCGCGGGCAGTGTATGGACTGGCCATTGCGTCTATACTTTCGGGTGACGGGGATCGCGCCAGGGAATTATTCGAGCAACTCGTCGCGGCTCCAGGATCGGCAGCGTTGGGTTCGCCGAATTCCGGCGCCACTTCCGATCCCTCAATCCTGGCTTGGTCGCACGTGTATCTCGGCCGCATGCACGATCTCGAGGACGAACGCGAACAGGCGCTCATCGAATATCGAACCGCGCTGGCGATCAATGGCTCGCCGGAAAGCGCTCGCGTGGCAGCCCAGCGCGGGATGGAGTCAGCTTATAAGTCTCACGCACCCGAAAACGGCAAAGGATCAGAGAAGCCTTAGACCCGGGTGCTTTGACGTCGAGCGCCGGGAAAAACCAACCAGGAAAGGTGAAAAATGAGTTTCAGGACAATTCACAGCGGACTAAAAACGATAGCGATGTTAATCGTGGCCGGATTTGCGCTGTCGCAAAGCGCAACCGCCGGGTACCAACAGCAGCAGCAACAGCCGGCGCCCGCCCCTGCTCCGGCGGGAAAGGCTTCCCCGTCAAATGCGCCGCAAGCGCCTGCCGAAGCGCCCAAAATTGATCCGGAGGAAGAAAAAGCTTACAAAGCCTTTTACGCTACGAACGCGCCGCAACAAGCCGATCTCCGAATCAAGCTTGGCGAACAGTTTCTTGCAAAGTATCCGCAAAGCAAATACGTGGAGCAGGTTTATGCACGCTTGATGCAGGATTACCTTGATAAGCAGCAGTTCGACAAGATGTATGACGCGGGCGATAAAGCGCTGGCGATAAACCCTGATGACGTCACCGTGCTGGTGGTCACCGGCTGGGTGATCCCCCACATTTACAATCCCGACGATCCAAACGCCGAGAAACGTTTGACCCAAGCCGAAGCCTACGAGAAGCATGCGCTCGACGTGCTCTCTAAACTAGCCAAGCCCGCGAATCTGACGGACGAGCAGTTTGCAAAGACGAAGGAACAGGCCTTGTCCCAGGCCCACAGCGGTTTAGGGCTCGTTTATTACCGCCGGCAGGATTTTGCCAATTCCGTCACCGAACTGCAGGCGGGTGAGAAAATCGCTGCCACTCCCGATCCTACGGATTTTTACGTGATGGGAATGGAGCTGCAGACTTTGAATCGGTTCGGCGAAGCTGCGGACGCGTTTCAGAAGTGCGCCCAGATTCCCGGCTCCTTGGCCGATCGCTGCAAACAGAAAACGGATGAAGCGAAAAAACAGGCGTCCCCACAACCGGTCGCGCCTAAACCGTAAACGAGGCTATCTCAACCATGACCGCACAGGAACGCGAAGAGCTTGAGGCGATCCTCGGTCATCATTTCAAGAATCCTGAGGAACTCGAACGCGCTTTAATACACCGCTCGCATCGCCAGAATTCGAACGATACGGACAATGAGCGTCTGGAGTTTCTGGGCGATCGTGTATTAGGCCTGGTCGCGAGCGAACATCTCTGCCGGAACTTTCCCGACTGGGATTCGGGGAAACTTTCGAAAGGCCTTGCGCGGCTGGTCAGCGCTTCGTCGATCCATTCCGCTGCAAAGCAACTGAAACTTGGCAGTTATCTGCGGCTGGGACCCGGCGAAGAAAAAACCGGAGGCCGCGACAAAAAAAGATTGCTCGCGGATGCCTACGAAGCGATCCTGGGCGCGATCTACTTGGACGCTGGCCTCCCGGCGGCTGCTTCGTTCCTGCAACGCACACTGCTCGAAGCTGCGCTGGCCATTCACGCCGGCGGACTGGAGCGCGCGGACCACAAGTCCGCGTTGCAGGAATGGCTCCAGCAGCGCGGGCGGCCTCCCGTAGAATATCGCGTCCATAGCGAATCAGGGCCGGAACACCAGAAGACATTCGAAGTGGAAGTTTGGCACTCGGGCAAAAAGCTATCCGCATCGGAAGGACGCAGCAAGAAAGAAGCGGAGCAGGGTGCGGCTCGAACGGCGCTGGAAATTTTCGAAGCGAACAACGGGACCGCCTGAAGGAGTTCATGGAAGCAGATACCTCTACAGCGCAGCCGGCATGCGTCTCCGCCGGCGCTTCCGAGCGCGCAAAATTAGTCCCGAAACGCAGTACCTTTGCCGAATATGCCGAGTCGCTTTTGGTAACGGTTCTGCTCGCTCTTTTCGGGACCACCTTCATCGTGCAGGCGTTCAAAATTCCTTCGCAGTCCATGGAACCGACGCTGCTGGTCGGAGATCATCTGCTGGTAAACAAATTTATATTCGAAGGAAACGGAGCCTGGTACGAAAAGCTTCTTCCTTACCGCGCGATTCGGCGCGGCGACATTATCGTCTTCAAGTTTCCATTCGACGATCATCCGCACTACGTGAAGCGCGTAGTCGGTCTGCCTGGAGATCGCGTTCGCATCATCAACCAGCATGTCTATGTGAATGGCGATCCGCTTGCCGAGCCGTACGTGGTCCACGACCCAGCCTATGAAGATCCCTTCGGCGATAATTTTCCTCCCGCCAACCGCTATTTCGTCGAAATCGGACTCCGGCCGGAATGGGCGGAACAAATTCTGAGTCACGTCCAGCGCGGCGAGCTTGTAGTTCCGGCCGATAATTATTTTGTGATGGGCGACAATCGCGACCGCAGCTGGGACAGCCGGTATTGGGGTTTTGTGGATCGCCACGCTATTATGGGCCGCCCAATTATGGTTTACTGGTCCGTCGAGGCCACCTCCGAAGATTACGTCAATCGCGGATTCGTTGGCACTTTGCGGGCGATTAGACAAAATCTTCTGCATCTTCCCAGCCGAACGCGCTGGCATAGGATGATGCACGAGGTCCATTAGCAAGGCCTTCGGCCGCTAACCGCTGTGTCAGACACTCTTTCCCAAAGCGTCGCAGCATCTCAGCCGCACCCGTCGATTCACGCGCGGCCGCACGGTTGGAGCCGGTGGTTCAAATGGATCGTCCTACTCTTCGTTCTCCTCTGGCTCGCGCAGATTGGGCTTTCTCTGCTGATTCGTCACACCCGCTTGCAGCGAAGGATAACGGCGCGACTTGAGACTGCTTTTGGAAGGCCGGTACAAGTTGGCGGTTATGACTTCAGTTTGTGGCGCGGTCCTAAACTTCAGGCGCAATCGGTTACGTTTGGCGAAGATCCGCGCTTCGGCCACGAGTATTTTTTAAGAGCTGAATCGCTCACCGTGCGTCTTCGCTGGCAGGGGTTATTGCGCGGACATATTCAGCTCGGAACTGTCTCGATGGACCATCCCAGCCTGAATCTCGTTCGAAATCTGGATGGCGATTGGAATCTCGCGGAATGGCTCCCCAAGCCCGGTTCCGCCGGGTCTTCGTCGACAGCTTCGAGTACACCTTCGTCTGCCGCACAGTCGGTGCGCTTCAGCCGCATCGAAGTGGATTCGGGCCGGATCAACTTCAAACGGGGCGATGAAAAACTTCCCTTCGCGTTGGTCGGCGTGACCGGTTACGTGGAACCTGCAGGCGCGGGCCAGTGGGCCATGGACCTGGAAGCGATTCCAACTCGTGTAGCCGTCAACGTGCAACAGGCCGGCGTCCTTCATCTAAGCGGCCACATGGGTGGAACTTCGTCGCGCTTGCGTCCTGCCGAGCTTGACGCTTCCTGGAGTGATGCTTCGCTGCCGGACGTGCTGCGCCTCGCGCGAAGCTCCGATTACGGCGTTCGCGGAATGCTCACTCTGTTGATGAATGCACGAACGGAAGACCGCGAAAACGGCTGGACCATTCAGTCGCGCGCCGAGTTCAGGCAGCTTCACCGCTGGGATCTCGCTCTGCGCGCGGACAATCCCGCTCTCAACGTACTCGCGAAGATTCTCTGGAATCCGATGACCTTCGGATTCGATGTGACCGACGCCACTATTGAAGCTCCGCATTCCCACGCCCGTGCCTCCGGGCACATCGACTGGGAAACTACACCGCAGGCTTCCGCGCCAAGATCGTCTCCGGTTTCCATTAATGTAACTTCTTCTCTGATTGATTTGAACGATGTTCTCGCCTGGGTCCGCGCGTTCCATTCGGATGTCGCGCCCGATATTTCGCTTCACGGTTTTGCGAGCGTCGGCGGAAATATTTCAGGCTGGCCTTGGCGCATGAATCACGCAGCCGTAGCGATCAATGGAGCGAACCTCGCCGGTTCTCGTCTGCGCGTTCCTGCTCGCCTTGGCAACGTCCAGTTTCATTACGACGACGGCATTGCCTCGCTCGCACCCGTTTCGCTCTCATTCGGCGCTTCCTCCAGCTCGTTCCGTATGGAAATCTCCAAGAAGCCCGGCTCGCCTGATCTCCCCATTTTTCATTTGAGCGGAAATTTAACCCAAGCGCGCGATCTAATCGCGACGGTCAGCGCTCTCGGCTGGAATATTTCGCGGGGATGGGACCTCGCCGGCCCCGTGCGTTGCGATTTGCGCTGGCAAGGCGTCGCGTTTCCCTGGCGCACGCAACCGACAGGGTCTATTGACTGGGGCGGGGAATCCGGCGAAATGTCGCTTCGCACACCTTTCCTCAATCAGCCCATCGAAAATATTCGCGCTCACGCAGATTGGCGACCCGGCTCTCACCACATCTCGCTCTCATCCGCAGCGGCGTTCGGCGCCCGTTGGGCCGGATCTTTCGACCGGCGCGAATCCGGTGGATGGCAGTTCGCGCTTTCGGCGGATCATCTGGCGGCGGCGGACGTCGATCGCTGGCTCAACCCGCAGTGGCGGGAAAGTTTTTTCGATCGCGTGCTGCCTTTCTTGAATCCTCGCGCACCGACGAATGCGGTGACCGACAATCTTCATGCTACCGGCCGCATAGCCATCGACCAATTCGCGCTGGCTCCGGTGGTCGTACGCAGGCTCCAGGGTGACCTGAAAGTGGAAGGCCATCACATCGAGCTAACCAACGCCCGCGCCCAGTTTTATGGCGGAAACATTGGAGCGTCATTTGACGCGGATTTCGCCGCGATTCCGTCCTATCGACTGAACGTGGATTTTTCGCGGGTCGATCTCGCCGCGCTTTCCGCCGACTCCCCGACTTTCGAGAATGTCTTTAGGGGCGCCGCTTCCGGCGAATTCGCTCTGCATGCGCGCGGCGCTACGAAGTCTGATCTGCTCGCCTCGCTCGCCTGTAAAGGAAAAGCGCGCGTGAACGATGCTGAATTCCGCAGCCTTAGCCTGACGGACTCCCTGCGCGAAGGCGCCAGCCGTCCCGGCGTCAGTTCCTTTAACCAAGTTTCCGCCGCGTTCACCTGCGCTGACCGCGAGATCAAGTTTGCCGAACTTTTAGTTGCGGCTCCGTCAGGCGAAATCAACGCCGTCGGCACGCTGGATTTCGCCCACAATCTCGATTTTCGACTCCGCGTCCTCAAAGGTGAGGAAGAGCCCCGCATCTCGCATTCCTCGGATTTTCGTCTCACCGGCCCGCTTTCCGCTCCCGAGCTAACCCGCATCCCGGCACCTCCTTCGCATCCTTAAAGCAACAGTAGAAAATTGGCTCAGTTGCACGGTGCGAAGCGGGAATCTGCGGCTTGCGTGAACCTACTGTTGCCCGTGCGGTTTGGATTTCGCGAGAATGTCGTACACCGGCTTGTTGTCGGCGTAAACTCGCCACTCCTTCACCAAACTATTTTCCACCACTGCCAGCCAAGCTGCTGATGTCCGCCATTTATTCTCTGAAGGAAGCTTGCCATTTTCGGCAATCGTGCCGCCTGCCGCACCGAACACGCCAACCAGGTTCCCATTTGCAAAAATCTCTTCGTGCGAAACCCAGTAGTCCGGACAAAGCGCGAAATAGCCTCGCCACCCCGCTCGCATCTTCTCGCGACCGTGTACAGCGTTACCAAGCGAGTCAACGAACACGTGATCCTCGGTCATTAACTCGGCGAGCTTATCCGCATCGCGCTGGTTGATGCGGTCCATAAATTGAAGGACGGTCTCAGTGGGGTTCATAAGAAACGCTCCTGGGCATTTCGTTCAGTCCTTCAGGGATGCCACGACAACCGTATTGTACCGCTTCATCTTAAGCATCGCTTGGTTTGCTACGTCTAAATCACTGTGCTAGCGTTCAAAAATGCATCGGAATCGCAGGGCTAAGCTCACGATGCGCCACGAGCGATATTTTCCCGCCGCAGTCGCGATCGTAGGCCTCGCGTTGCTTGCGTTGTCGCTGCGCGCCGCGCCCTCAAGCCGCGTCCATCTTTTCCCGAAATTTACGCCGGGCCAAACCTTGCGCTACCAAATCGAAACGCGCACCTCCGCGAACAGCAAAATGGAAACCCCCATCGAGAATCCCGAAGCTGCATCGAAATCGAAGGAAACTGTCACCCTGGTCCTGCGGCTTGAAATCCTGAATCCGCTGCCCGCTAACAACGATCCGACGGGCAGCGTTCGCATTCGCGCCACCTACGAAAAATCCAGCGCCATATTTGAAAGCGATGCATACGATCCCGGCGGCTCCAGTATCCCGGACCAATACAAAAATCTCGACGGCCGCTCGCTCGAATACACTATCGAGCCAGACGGCCAGCTCGTTCATATAGCGGGGCTCGACGATCTCCTCGCAAATCGATCTGTCGCTGAAAATGTTCACTCCTGGATGAACGGCCTTTCTTCCAGCGCGCGCGTCCCGAAAGAGGGAATTGAAGTTGGACAGAAATGGAGCAGCGAACGCCCCATTGAAGGCGTCGCGTTGGGTGGCCTCATCTGGCGAAATCAGTCCACCTATCTTCGCGACGAACCGTGCAACTCAACCGACGGCACGCCGAAAGCCGCGGCTACCGCCCAGCCTGAAAGCGCGAGCGCATCGTGCGCCGTGATCGTCACTCAATTCAAAATCAATCGAAATGGCGACGCCACGCCGGAGGACTACGCGCGCCAGGCACTGAGTACCTCCGGCACCTGGACTGGTTCCGGGGGCAGCCTCGAAACGATCTCGCTTTCGACCGGCATCCTGATCCGTTCAACGCAAACTGCCACGCAAAATATGGACGTCCAAATCGTCAGCACGCGTTCCGGTTCAAAAATGCACTACGTCGGCCACGTCGAAAGCCAATCCGAAATCTCGCTTCTTCCTGCGTTGCCGCCCTCTGCACAGACGCAGCCCTGAATGTCTCTGCCCGGCGAGTCCATTCGGTCCTCAGCAGCGATTTGCGATTTTTGATATAATCATAGTTTTCAGCACAGCTCATTTTTCGCATCTGAGGGCTTCCCGATGAACTTCAAATTAGCCAGTGACTACGAGCCGCGCGGCGACCAGCCCGAAGCCATCGCACAGCTTATCCGCGCCATAAAAGACGGAGAGCGCCAGCAGGTTCTCCTCGGCGTCACCGGTTCGGGAAAAACGTTCACCATGGCCAAAGTGATCGAGGCGATCAATCGGCCAACCATCGTGCTCGCGCATAACAAAACTCTCGCGGCCCAGCTTTTCCACGAATTTCGCTCGTTCTTTCCCAACAACGCCGTCGAATACTTTGTCAGCTACTACGATTATTACCAGCCCGAAGCCTACGTCCCTTCGAGCGACACCTACATCGAAAAAGAATCGACCATCAACGACGAACTCGACAAGCTGCGCATGAGCGCCACGCGTTCGCTCTTCGAACGACGTGACGTCATCGTCGTCGCTTCCGTCTCCTGTATTTACGGCCTCGGTTCGCCGGAAGCGTATTACGGAATGATGCAGCTCATCGAAAAGGGCCAATCCATCGCTCGCGAAGCCATCCTTCGCAAGCTGGTCGAAATTCAGTACGAGCGCTCTGAAGATTTGAAGCGCGGCACTTTTCGCGTTCGCGGCGATATGATCGAAATTTATCCGCCTTACGACGATCTCGCCGTGCGCATCGAGCTCTGGGGCAGCGAAATCACGGCTATTCGAAAGATCGATCCCCTGACCGGCGAAATTCGTACGCGCCCCGGCGATAGTGAAATCAATCGCATCCTGATTTATCCCAAGAGCCACTACGTGCTCCCCGCCGATCAGAAAGAGCGCGCGATTCAGAGCATTTACGAAGAGCTCGACTGGTGGAAGGGCGAGCTCGAACGCCAGGGAAAAATCGTCGAAGCACAGCGCGTGGTCCAGCGCACACATTTCGATATTGAGATGATGCGCACCATCGGCTACTGCCACGGTATCGAAAATTATTCGCGCCATCTTTCGGGGCGCTTGCCCGGAGAAGCTCCGCCCACGCTCTTTGATTACACGCCGTCCGATTTTTTACTCTTCATCGACGAGTCGCACCAAACCATCCCGCAAATTCGAGGGATGTATCACGGCGACCGTTCGCGCAAGCAGACGCTCGTTAATTACGGCTTCCGTATGCCCTCCGCGCTCGACAACCGTCCGCTCAACTTTGAAGAATTCGAGCATCGCGTGAACCAAGCCGTTTACGTCTCCGCCACCCCGGGCCCCTACGAGCTGACGAAATCAGGCGGTGTCGTCGTCGAACAGGTGCTTCGCCCCACGGGGCTCGTCGATCCACAAGTGGAAGTCCGCCCCGTCAAAGGCCAGGTGGACGATCTGCTCGAACAAATTCGCATTCGCGCCGGCCGCAACGAACGCGTTCTCGTCACCACTCTCACCAAGCGCATGGCCGAGGACCTCGCCGAATATTTCACCGAGGTCGGCGTGAAATGCCGCTATCTGCACTCGGAAATCGAAACGCTCGAGCGCGTTCGCATTCTGCGCGACTTGCGCCGCGGAGAATTTGACGTTCTCATCGGCATCAACCTCTTGCGCGAAGGCCTGGATTTACCCGAAGTGTCGCTCTGCGCCATTCTCGACGCGGACAAAGAAGGTTTCCTTCGCAGCACCACGTCTTTGATTCAAACGATTGGCCGCTGCGCGCGCCACCTGGAAGCCCGCGCGATTTTGTACGCCGATACGATGACGGACTCCATGCGCCAGGCCATCGGCGAAACGGATCGCCGCCGCGCAAAACAAGAAGCCTACAATCGCGAGCACAACATCACGCCCGAATCGATCATAAAATCGGTCGATATGCAGCTCGCCAGAATTGTCGAAGCCGATTACATTACGGTGCCTTTGGATGACGTCATAATCGGGGATGTCTCCACGGAAGCGGAGTTGGTCCACGCCATCTCCCAACTCGAAACTCAAATGCGCGAAGCCGCCAAAAATTTCGAATTCGAGCGCGCCGCCGCGCTTCGCGACCGCATTCGCTCGCTCAAACAGCGCGACCTGGGTGCCATTTTCTCTGCACCTGCGAGCGCGGAAGTGGCATCATTGTCCTTGCCGGTCGAAACGAAGCCGGAAGCGGGAAACTCGTCTTCGTCAACTCAGGACCAGACTCCGAGACCGACCAAAAAACGTGCCGCCAAAAAAACCACTTAATCGGAGCCATATGGCTTCATCGCAAAAGATTCGGCTGGGCATTTTATTTGCGCGGCTTTTCGTGCTCGTTGCTTTCCTACTGGTTTCACCCGCAGTTCGATGCCAGACTCCGCCGCCCCAACAGGCAACTCTGCAGGGCGGCAACAATGAGTTCGGCGTTTGGGCTTCCTATGCCCCGGGTTCGCCTCACGTAATTGGCGTCACCAGCCCGCGTCAGTTCGCAGTTCTTGGATTTCGCTACGGCCGAATGCTGGTGGATCATCCTCGATGGTCTCTCGAATACACTTTCGACCTAAATCCGGTCGAAATCATGCTTCAGCCGAAGATTCTCGGCAGCATGGTCACACCGGGAGGCACAGTCTATATCACTGGATCGCGCGAGGCGGTTTACGGCGGAGGCGTGAATCCCATCGGCTTCAAGATCAATCTTCTCCGCCGCCGCACCTTTCAACCTTTCGTTGCCTCAACCGCCGGATTCGTCACTTCCTTGCGGCCAATTCCAGTTGACGTTCACGGCGAGGAGCAGTTCAATTTCACATTCGACTTCCAAGCGGGATTCCAACTCTACAATTCCTCGCGGAAACGCGCCTGGATGTTCGGCTACAAGTATCAGCACATCTCCAATGCCTACCGCGGTGAGATAAATCCCGGCGTGGATCTGAACACTATCTTTGTCGGCTATTCCTTTTATAAGTAAAAAAGATTGTTCAACTGGCGCCGCGCCCGTTCTTACACCACTCCGCGTTTCAATTCCCTCAGCGGATAAAACGTCCCGCGCCACGTAATCCCGCCGCTCCAGAGCGTAACGATCGTCGAGCGTATCAACATCCAAACGAAAATCAGCGCGCCAACGGGAAACGCAAGTGCATAAGCCGGCGACGCTCGCAATTCAATGCACACGCCGATCTCGAGAATAATCGCCAATCCCACCGCAATTCCGGCGAATAAGAGCGCCCACCCGTGAACGACCGGCAACGCCACCCAGGGGAAAATGCACATCGCGATCAGACCGAAAATCTGCGTGCCCACCATCCAAAGAGAGAATCCCGCAAACGCGAAGAAGTTCTTCGTCGTGCCGCGGATGATATTTCTTACGCCGCTATGCCAGTGGACGCTCACATCATCGCCGGCCCTGGCCATCCCCGACCGAAATCCCGCCTGTTTCACCAGCTTTCCAAGCTTCATATCGTCCACAACTTCCATCGCCAGCCGCCGGTGCGTCCCTATTGCTTCGTACGCATTCCGGCGTATCAGTTGAAACATGCCGACGCCTGCGAAAGCACGCGAGCGCGGATCGCTCACTCGCCACGGCCGGACGCTCATCAGAAAAGCCAATGCGAAAAACGTCAGCGCGATTTTTTCACCGAACGTGAACATTTCCGTGCGGCCTGATAGCGTCAAATGGTCCCAGCCCTGCTTTTCGGCCAGCGAAATGGCTCTCCGCAGCAACCTGGGAGCAAACTGCACGTCCGCGTCCGTAAAGATCAGCCATTCTCCCGTCGATTGTTCGTATGCTTTTTGCAGCGCATGAGGCTTGCCGAGCCAACCTGCCGGGAGCCCTTTCACGCAGACAACTTTCATGTGCGGATTTTCCTGCGCCGCGCGCTCCAGAATCCCTTCGGTGGCATCCTCGGACCGGTCATTCACTGCCACAACTTCGTACCGCGGATAATCCACCGCCAGAAAAGTTTTCAGCGCAGCCGGCAATTTGTCCGCTTCATCGCGCGCGGCGAAAAGAACGGAAATGCTCGGGCAATCAGCATCGCTAAGCGGCGCAGCATCTCCGAGCGACGTCAGCGCGGGGACGCCTCGCGCCGCCTCAATCGCCCCATAAATCCACAGCAGAGCCACTGCTCCCAGCGCGATTGTCCAAAATAAATGCAGGTACAATTTCCCTCACCAGAAAAAGTCACTAACAAGTTATGCTATCACGTGCCATGAAGCGCTCTCTTTCCATCGTCGGAGCAGGGCGCGTGGGCCGAACCCTGGGAAAGCGTCTTCAGCGTCTCGGCTGGCGCATTGGCGCCGTGGTCACGCGCTCGGCGGCCACCTCGCGTGTTGCCGTGCGGGAAATTGGAGCGGGGAAGCCCTATTCGCGGCTGGTGCCGGAGATTTTGGAATCTGATGTAATTCTCCTTACGACACCCGACGGCGCGCTTAGCGGAGTCGCCGCCGCGCTGGCCAAATTTGACGAAACGAAACTACGCGGTAAAATTGTTTTGCACACCAGCGGCGCGCTTGACCGTACTGTTCTCGCTCCGCTCGCCCGCCGCGGCGCTTCCATCGGCTCGATTCATCCCATGCAGACGTTCACGGGCCGCGGAGCGCCGAAGCTGGAGAAGGTAATCTTTGCGGTGGAAGGTGATCGCAGTGCGACGATGGTCGCGCGCAAAATTGCACGCTCTCTCGGCGGTGTGCCGGTCACCATCAATAGCAAAAATAAGCCCGCGTACCACGCCGCGGGCGCGCTAGTTGCCGGGCACGGCCTGGGATTGATCGAAGCCGCAACGCAAGTCTTGCTGAAGCTCGGTTTCAGGCGTCGCGATGCCATGCGCGCGTTGCTGCCGTTGATGCGCCAAATGTTGGACAATTTCGAGCAGCTCGGCCCGCGTGAATCCTGGACCGGTCCGGTCTCACGCGGTGATTTCGCAACCGTGGCAAAGCATACGAAGGCGCTGCGGAGTCATCCGAGCGAGTTTAATGACGCCCATGCAGCCCTAGCGCTGCTCGCCAGCCGGATTCTCTCGAAGAATCCTGGCGCCGCGTCGAAGCAGTTGAAGCGCGCACTCAGAAAATCCACGGGAGGCAAGAGTTGAAGAAATTGCACATTCCGGTCGAGCACACAAAACTAGCCAACGGCCTGAGAGTCGTTGTCTCGCCCGACCATTCCGCGCCGTTCGTGACCGTCGGCGTTTACTACCAGATCGGCTTCCGCCTCGAGCCACGCGGCCGCAGCGGTTTCGCGCATCTTTTTGAACACATGATGTTTCAAGGCTCCGAAAACGCCGGCAAGATGGAGCACATTCGCCTGATCAATGCTTCCGGCGGCCTGCTGAACGGCACCACGAATTACGACATCACAAATTATTTTGAGTCCGTGCCCTCGAATGCGCTCGAACGCATGCTGTGGCTCGAAGCTGACCGCATGCGCTCACTCAAAGTCGACGATGAAAATCTGCGCAATCAGCGCGACGTAGTGAAGGAAGAAGTCCGCGTTAACGTGATGAATCAGCCTTACGGTGGATTTCCCTGGCTCGATTTGCCTCCCGTCGCCTTCCGCAACTGGCCCAACGCGCACAATTTTTATGGCGATTTCAAAGATCTCGATGCCGCCACGCTCGACGATGTGCAGGCTTTTTTCCGCACCTATTACTCGCCGAATAATGCCGTGCTCCTGATGCTGGGCGATCTCGAACCCGCTGAGGCCTTCACATTCGCGAAGCGATACTTCGACGACATTCCGGCCCATGCGCTGCCGCCCCACGCCGACGTGAGCGAGCCGCCGCAAACCGAAGAACGCCGCGGCGAAGTAGAAGAAAAATTCGGAACACTACCCGCTCTGGCCATCGGCTACACCGTTCCGCCGCGCACTGCAAAAGATTGGTACGCTATGGCGATTCTCGACCGTGTCTTGCATGGCGGCCGCGCTGGACGCATCCACCGCCAGCTCGTTTTCGAAAAGAAAATTGCGATAGGGACGGAAGGAGGAGTGGACGTTTTCGACGCCAACGGCCCGACGCAAATGGTCACCCAGATTTATTACCGCCCGGAGTTTACTTCCGACGCTACGATCGCGGCGTACGATGAAGTGATCCGCGAAGTGCAGGAAAAAGAAATTGCCGAAGACGAACTCGCGCCTGTGAAAGTAAAATTTCGGGCCGATTATTATTCCATGCTCGAAGGAGGCATGGGTTCTCACATGCCGCGCTTCGGCCTGATGCATTATCTCGCTTGTTTCACGCTGTTCGACGGCGACCCGGATCGCATCAATACTGTGCTCGACGGGTTCATGGCGGTAACGCCCGCGGAAGTCCAGGCCGCGGCGAAAAAATATCTAGTTCCGCGAAATCGTGCCATTGTGGCGCGGCGTCCCGTGAACGCGGGAGAAACTCGATGACCACGCCGATTGTCGCAACGAAGCCGCAGCATTCTTCTCCGCCGGCTCTGGGACCGGAACGCCCGGTCGCCTGGCCGAAGCGCACCGTTCGCATTCTTCCCGACGGGATGCACGTGGTCCTTGTCGAAGCTCGCACGTTCCCCAAAATTTCCGCGCAGCTGTTCTTCCGCAGCGGAAACGCGAGTGTCGCCCACACCACGCCGGGTTTGGCCGAGATAACCGCTTCCGTTGCGCGCACCGGTACAGTCACGCGGCCCTTGCGCCGCATCGAAGAAGATCTCCGCCGGATGGGTGCGGATTTGGCCGCAGTTGCCGGCGCCGATTCGAGCGCCATCGGTATTTCCGGTGTGGCTGACTTTTCGGAGGGATTGCTCGAAATGCTCGCGGACCTGGCGCGCAACGCATCGTTTCCCGAAGAGGAATTCGAACGCGAGCGCCGCCAAAGAATCGAAGGTCTTCGCATCCAGCGCAGCACTCCCGATTTTCTCGCCACCGAGCGCCTGCGCCGTGTGCTCTTCGGCAAACATCCATACGCTATCGTCGCGCCCAAGGAAGAGCAGGTCGCATCCTACCGCCGTAATCAACTGGAAGAGTTCTATCACCAGAATTATTCGTCAGCGAACGCCCTGCTCATTTTGGTCGGTGATTTTTCAACCGAAAAGATGCTGGAGCAGATTGAATCCGTGTTCGGCAGTTGGAAAACTCCCGCGCCTGCGCCGCAGAAATGGCCCGAACCGCCGCGCCACTCCGGACGCCAGGTTCACCTGGTTCATCTTCCCGGCTCGGTGCAGACGCAAGTCCTGGTTGGAAATCTCGCCATCACGCGCGGCGACCCCGATTGGTATCGCCTGGTTCTGGCCAATTCGATTTACGGCGGCGCATTTCATTCCCGGTTGGTGATGAACATTCGCGAGCAAAAAGGCTACACCTACAGTCCTCGCAGCGGCATCAACGCGTTGCGCGAATTTGGTTACTTCACCGTGCACGCCGCCGTGCGCAACGAAGTCACCGCCGCCACCTTGACGGAAATATTCTACGAAATGGACCGCATACGGTCGCTGCCGGTCACAGCGCAAGAGCTCGAAAGCGCGCGCAGCTATCTGAGCGGCGTTTTTTCGCTCGGCGTTGCCACCCAGGAAGGAGCTCTCTCGCAGCTTTCCACCGTTTACCTCGACCGCTTGCCCGAGGATTACCTGGAAACCTACCGCGCCCGTATTCACGCGCTCACTGCGGACGATATCCTTGCCGCTGCGCGCCGCCATTTCGATTCTGCCAACGAGCAAATCGTTCTGGTCGGCGACCGGGCCCAAATTGCCGAGCAAGCCGCTCTTTTCGGCCCGGTCACTCAGTACGACGCGCAGGGAACCAGCCTTTGACAGGCGTGATTCGTCAGCTCGCTTCCTCGTTTGCAGTTGGCAGTGACCGATTCTCGCGTCATGAATAGAATAATTCGAATCAGGTCTGTGCTGTGCGTTATCTCGATTTTGCTGCTGCTTTTTGCCGCGTCTGAAACTTGCGCGGACACCAAGAATCCTCCCGCACATTCGATTGATCTGAACACGGCGACGGCTGAACAGCTCCAGCAAGTACCGGGAATTGGTCCCAGCACCGCGAAAGCGATCGTCAATTTCCGCCAGAAGAGCGGGCCCTTTCAAAAAATCGAAGACCTTCTGGCGATCAAGGGCATTTCGAAGGCGCGACTGGAAAAAATGCGTCCGTACCTCACGCTCAGCCCAGCTGCGCAAAAGCCGTAGCTCTTCGGCTGCCTGTTTTCGCGAGTTCCGCCAAGGCTTGCGGCACGCGAAAATTGACGCTGCGTCGAGCGGGGCGTACGATGAACTCGAATTTACCGAGCGGAATCCGTTTGGGGGCGAATGAGATGAAAACGTTGCGCGTCTCAAATTTCGGAACCATAGCGGTGGCGATCGGTGCGCTGGGAATTCTGGCGACGTCCGTGACTAGCACCGTTGCGAAGACGCACGCGGCAGAGCGGCCGGCGGCGGTTGCGTCTCCGGCGCCGGGCCCGTCGGGCTACCATCTGCTGAAGAAAATACCGCTCGGCGGCGAAGGATTCTGGGACTACATCATCTTTGATTCGCCCACGCGGCGGCTGTTCATTTCGCGCGGCACGAGAGTGGTCGTGCTTGATGTGGATTCAGGAAAAGTTGTCGGCGAGATTCCGAATACCGACGGAGTGCACGGAATCGCGCTCGCCCCCGATCTGAACCGCGGCTTTACTTCCAACGGCCGAGCCGGCACGGTGACGATCTTCGATTTGAAAACTTTGCAAATTATCGGCAGCGCGCAAGCGGGCACCAATCCCGACGCCATCATTTACGATCCCGCCTCGAAGCGCGTTTTCGCCATGAACGGCCGCAGCAAAGATGCCACCGCGATCGACGCCGCCACCGGAAAAGTCGTCGGCACCATTCCCGTTGACGGCAAGCCGGAGTTTGCCGTCGCGGACGGCGCCGGCCATGTCTACGTGAATATCGAAGACAAGAGCGAAGAGCAGCAAATCGATTCGCAGAATCTGAAAGTGACGGCGACTTGGCCGCTGGCTCCGTGCGACGAGCCTTCCGGTCTCGCCATGGACATCGCGAACCGCCGCTTGTTTGCCGGCTGCGGCAACAAAATGATGGCGGTGATGAACGCCGACACCGGAAAGGTGATTGCGACTCCTCCGATCGGCGAAGGAGTGGACGCCGACGCCTTCGATCCCGGAACCGGCTACGCGTTTGCGTCGAATGGAGGGAGCGGAACGCTCACCGTGGTGCACGAAGACTCCCCGGACAAATATTCCGTGGTGGAAGATGTGCCGACGCAAGCCCATGCGCGGACCATGGCACTCGATCCCAAGACGCACCAAGTTTTTCTGGTGACAGCGGACTTCGGCCCGGCGCCGCCAGCCACTCCGGACAACGCGCACCCGCGTCCCACGATGGTGAAAGATTCGTTCGTGGTCCTGATGTTCGGAAAATAATCGCCGCGCATTGAGTTTTTTCCGTCGCAGAGGCGTCTCTACTTCTTCGTTTGATTCACTTTCAATTGCTGCGCCTGAGTAGCCAGTGCGGGTACGCCGAGCTGATGCCGCAAGGCGTCTGAAACCAGTTCTCTGTCGTAGGGATCCTGCGTCACACCTCCCTTCGGATCGGTCAAATACTGCGTGCCGAATATCTGCTTCTGCCCAGATTTTTGCAGATACCGGTCAAGTGTCGCCGCCGCGATCCAGATGGCGGTCGCGTCGCCCTTGGACACTGCAACCATCGCCAGCGTGTGCCCCAGCAGGTAGTCCCGCGCCGAGTCGCCATGCTGAAAGATAAACGCCGCCTCTTCGTAATCCTTGCCTGTGTGCAGCGCGCCTGCGGCCAACAGCTTTCGCGTCTGCTCGCGCCGCTCCGCATCCGTCACATTAACGACGTCCCAGTTGATATGCTCGGCCTCGCGCACGCGCTGATCCTCGTCGAAAATCTTTTTCATCTCCGCGTTCGGGATATCGGAATCGCCCGTAGTGTATGCGCGGTTAAGCTCCCAGTCCGTGGCCACTTTCGCTCCCGCCGGCGCGCGCTCAAATAGATAGGGCTCCACAACGATCGCTGCCGGGAGGTCATCAGGGGTCAGCGCTGCTTGATTTCCCTTCACCACCATGCGGTAGCTATCCTCATCTTTCGCATCACTCGGATTCTGAATGGTCAGATGCAGAACACCGTCCGCAAAATGGCTTCGTACCACTTTGTCCTGCCTCGTGCCGCCGCTCAAACCGGTGAAAATGGAATTGGTTGAGGAGAACTTACCGGGACGCTCGAAACTGCCGCTTACTCCGTCCCCCTCCGGCGTCAGCGTCAGCACGAACAAATTTCGCTCGCCCAGCCGCATTACCCATGTCCCGGCAAACTCCTCCGGCTTCGCGCCGTGCGCGACATTCGCCGCGACCAACCACAGCGCCAGCACCATGACGTGCCAAGTGATTTTCTTCCGCATGCGCGTAGCCTCCACAATTTGGACAGTCGTGAGTACTCCATCGAAAAGTCTACAGAATCTGATGGCTGGATTTTGGCGAGCCCAACGACAGAGGCACTTGGTCTGCGATTTCCAGGCCGTAGCCTTCGAGGGCGACGACTTTGCGGGGGTGGTTGGTGAGGACGCGGATGCGGCGCAGTCCGAGATCGATCAGAATCTGCGCGCCGATGCCGCTTTCGCGCTGCACTAAACGTTGGCGGCCCAGATCGTGGTCGAGTTCTTCGCGCTGGTGAAACCGGATGCGCGGGAGCTCGGTGCTGTCCTGCTCTCGCGAATCGATCTGAAATCCCCGTCCGGTGTGATGCAAATAAACGAAGACGCCACGGTCAGCCTGCGCGATGGCTGCGAGCGAACGGTCAATCACGGCTCGGCAATCGCACGCGGTCGAGCCGAAAACGTCGCCGGTCAGGCAGTGCGAGTGCACGCGAACGAGCGGCGGCCCGTCGGCCGCTGAGTCGTCAGAAACGTCGCCGCGAACCAGCGCGACGTGCAGCTCGTGGTCCACGTCACTCGAATACGCGATCATGCGAAAATTTCCGTACGGCGTGGGCAGAATCGATTCGGCGATTCTGCGGACGTAGCGCTCGTGCTGCATGCGGTAGCGAATCAAGTCCGCGACGGTGAGCAGCTTCATTCCATGCACGCGGCAAAATTCGGTTAGCTCGGGAGTGCGCGACATAGTGCCGTCGTCATTCATGATTTCGCAGATCACGCCGGAACGGTCCAGGCCGGCGATGCGCGCGAGGTCCACGGAAGCTTCGGTCTGCCCGGCGCGAACGAGCACTCCGCCATTGCGCGCGCGGAGAGTGTGGACGTGGCCGGGCCGCGCGAGATCTTCGGGCCGCGTGTTGGGATCGGTCGCGGTCAAAATAGTGGTGGCGCGATCGGACGCGCTGGTGCCGGTGGTGGTGCCGCGGCGCGCGTCGATTGGCTCGCAGAAAGGCGTGCCGAACAAGGAAGTATTTCGCGGCGTGATGGCGGCGAGATTCAAGGCGTCGCAACGCTGCTCGGTGAGCGCCAGGCAAATCAGGCCGCGCCCGAATTTGGTCATGAAGTTGATGGCTTCCGGCGTGACTTTTTCGGCCGCCATGGTCAGGTCGCCTTCGTTTTCGCGGTCTTCGTCGTCCACCAGGACGATCATGCGCCCGGCGCGGATTTCCTCCAGCGCTTCTTCCACGGTAGCGAATGGCGGTTTGCGTTCGGTCATCGGACTCCGCTCGTTTCTTCGCTTATTCTAGCGCAAGTGCCCGTTTCCCCAATGTGTGTTCTGGCGCGTAAGCAAACGATGCGAAGGTACGGTTATCTAGGGGAGACCCATAAAGATGAGAGCGCCAATCGGGAGATTGGCGTTCCCGGAATACGAGACGCTTACTGAATACGCGCTAGGTGTTTAGCAGTAGGGCGCAGGGGCGGCAGGGACGGGGTGGGTCGCGCTATACTTTAGTTAAGTGGGGAAAGTTTACCGAACGACAACATCTTGGGAATGGTCCGGCGCAGCCGGATGACGAGGTGCCATGGCATGAGAAAGCTATCCATTTTGGTCTTGATAATGCTAGCGAGCGCGCTGGTTCCCTGCAGCCGGGCGCAGAACCTGAGCCCTTCCGAGATGAGGGATCTGGCGAAAGAGAAAGAGATGAAGCAAGACGAGCTCGTAAGCCTGGAGAAAGATATGGCGCGGGCGATTCAGGCGAATAGCGGGACGATCTTCCGGCGAATCTATGGCGAGGATTTCGTGGGGATAGTGCCGACGGGAGAGATGTTCGACAAGGCGAGGTGGATCGCCACAATCGAGAATTCGGGCACCAAGTACAGTTCGTTTGTTGCGACCAATATCCAGGTGCGCATGTTTGAGGAGACCGCCGTGGTCACTTGTCTCTGGAGCGCGATTGGGACCAAGAACGGACATAATTTTTCGCGGCAGTACCGCGTAACGCACGTATATATCTGGGGCCAGCGGGGCTGGCAAGCCATCGCGGGCCAGGAAACACTCTTGCCCGGCTAGGGCTGATTCAACTTTGGGCCATAACCCGGGACAAGAAACAGCTTCCACGAAGAAATAACGCCTCGTTGTCATCTGTGAGCCGGAAACAGAAGCCTTAAAACCAGGTTTTGGCGCGGTATTGGCGGTAGGCGTCGCCGAATTTTGCTTCGAGGACGCGGGCTTCATTTCGCGCGCGCCAGAACTGCATGACGATTATCAGGAGCAATACGAAAAGTATCCACCAACGCGCGAGCAAATAGAGCGCGATTCCGGCGAAGAAGATCAGACCGAAAAAATAAATTGGATTGCGGATCTTGGAGTAGATGCCGGTGCTCACGAGTCCGCGGGCTTCGGCTCGCGCGGTGAAAAATTCGCGGAGTTGCAGGCGGGCGGTGAGCCAACCGGCATATCCGATGGCGATTAGAGCGAGACCTGCGATGTGGCGGGGCGTCCAGGGGCCGTAGATTCCGATGTATACAACGGCGATCACGCCGCAAGAGACTGCGACGAGTTGCAAGTCAGATTTGCGCAGGCTCATGGTGGGGTGATTGTAGAACGGGTCGGGCGGGAATGCTCGGCGAGAAATCCGCCGAGAGGAAGCTTCTGGCGCGTATGCAAGTGATGTGAAGCGGCGACCTTTAGGTCAGCGGGTTGCGTCGTTACGATTTGAAGATAAACCCGCCTGCCCTTCGTTAGTACCCTCAGGGTAAAAAGGCGGCCGCTACGAGGGCAACCGCGTTCAAACAGAAGGCCAAATTGAATTTGATTGTGCGTTCTGCGCTGAAGTGATAGATACGTTTAGAGGCGGGTAAGCAGGGAGGAGCACAATGCGTAGCGGGATCGCAATTCGCTCGTTGTTGTTTGCGTTTGTGTTGCTGGCTTTTTCTCACGGAGCGTCAGCTCAAATTGGCATTTCGGTGGGCTTCGGCCCTCCGTTGCTTCCCATCTACGAGCAGCCAATCCTTGCTTCCGAGGGCTACCTGTGGGCGCCCGGTTACTGGGGCTATGACTACGCCGCGAACGACTACTATTGGGTGCCGGGCACTTGGGTCTATCCTCCTCAACCTGGCTTCCTGTGGACGCCGGGTTATTGGGGCTGGGGCGGCAACGCGTACTTTTTCAACCAAGGATATTGGGGCCCGACGGTGGGCTACTACGGCGGTATTAATTACGGCTATGGTTACGGCGGCGTGGGATATGAGGGCGGGCGTTGGGAAGGGAACCGCTTCTTGTACAACACTTCTGTGAATAACGTAAACGCTGCCGTGATTCACAGCACCTATAGCGCCCCGGTCACGAGCGGCTCCGAAAATCACGTCAGCTACAACGGAGGTAACGGCGGGGTGGAAGCGCGTCCGACGGCGCAGCAAGAGGCTTACGCCAAAGAGCAACATGTGGGTCCCGTGGCGGCGCAAACGCAACAGATGCAGGCGGCGCGCAATAATCCCGCGCTGTTCGCTTCCGCCAACCAAGGCAAACCGCCCATCGCGGCTACCTCCAAACCCGGTGAGTTCACCACTGGTTTTGTAGCCGCCAAACAAGCGGGAGGCGAATACAAACCTCCTCCAACAATTAATCACGCAAGCGAATTGCCGTCTCACGAGTTTAATGCACCGGCTACCGGCAACGCCGCAAGCAACAAGACTTTTCAGCAGCAAATGAATGATCTATCCGCGCGGCAAACGCAGGACCACGAAAATCTCGAGCAGCAACAAGAAGAAGAGCACCAGCAAGCCACCCAGAAAAACTACAGCGACAAGCAGATACAACAGATGGAGCAGCGCCACGCCCAGCAAACGCAACAGCTCGAGCAACAGCACGCAAGTCAGAACAAGCAGATGGAGCAGAAGCAATCGTCTCAGAGTTCCTCGAAGCAGCAGAGCAATTCAAATAGCGGGAAGCCGCACTAATTTTGTGAAGCTCTAAATCCCAGACTCATTTTTCCTGGCGGAGCCCAATGGCGACGAAGCAGATTAGTGTGCGGCGGTTTAGCGTTACCTCTTCGAAGAAATTCGAAGAGGTGGTGGCGAAGCTGGAGGCGGGGGTGGGGCATCCGGATATGCGCGCGATGTTCGCGAAAATCGGCGCGGCGAAAACGTACGCAGAAGTGGAGAAAGCGATCCAGCCGGCGCTGGGACCGACGGGGTTGATAGAGTTTATGCGGTTCGATCACGGGGAAGTCGTGCGCAAGGACCGCGGAGAGAAAACGCCGCGGGTGATGCGGTTTTTGATTGGCAATCCACTAGTGATGAAGAAAATGGTGGAGCATGTGCCGGACGCGGGGTCCTATGCGCCGACGACGGTGCTGCTCGATGAGCGCGCGGATGGAGTGCACCTGAGTTACGACACCATGGCGAGTTTTCTGGAGATTTACGGGAATGCGGAAGCGATGAGCGTCGCGAAAGATTTGGACGCGAAAATGGAAGCGTTGTTGACGTCGGCTGCGGGGTGATTTTGGGCAATCGGCGAGATTGATAAACGAAAAAAGGGGATGGCGATGAGTTCTACTGAGGTGCTGATTCTGGCGTTTCTGATTGGGGTGATTGCCGGGTTGCGGGCGCTGACCCCGGTGGCGGTCATCGCGTGCGGGGCATATTGGCACAGGTTCCTACAGGGCACACCGCTCTCGTTCATGGGGAGGCTTCCGGCCGCCGTTGTTTTCACGGTGTTGGCGCTGCTTGAATTGTATGCGGATCAGCTTCCTACGACTCCGAGCCGCTTGGCACCGGTGGGGCTGATTACGCGCATTGTTACGGGCGGACTTTCGGGTGCGTGCCTTGCAGCAGCCGGGGCGCAAACGATTGCGTTCGGCGCTGTGCTGGGTGCGGTTGGCGGAGTGGTCGGCGCGTTTGCAGGGTATCACGCACGCACCGGGCTGGTGAAGGCGCTGAACGGGCGAGATCTGCCGATCGCGCTTTTGGAAGATGCGATTGCAATTGGCGGCGCGATTGTAATTGTCGCGTGCTTCTAAGCGCGGCGCGCACGTAATTTGATGGCTGCGCGGTTTTTGCAAGCTTGAGGAATTACTTCGATGAATCCCTCCGATCAATTTCAGGCAATCGTTATCGGCTCCGGCCAGGGCGGAAATCCGCTGTGCATGGCTTTGGCGCGCGCGGGAATTCGTACGGCGATGATCGAGCGCAAACACGTGGGCGGGACTTGCGTCAACGAAGGTTGCACGCCGACGAAAACGATGGTGGCGAGCGCCCGTGTGGCGTATCTCGCGAAGCGAGGTGCGGACTACGGCGTCCACACCGGCGAAATTCGCATCGACATGGAACGCATTCGGGAGCGCAAGCGCAATATTGTGGATGCGTTTCGCACGCGCAATGAAGTGGCAATGGAACACACATCGAACCTTGAGTTGATTTTCGGCGAAGCTAGTTTTACGGGCGCAAAAGCGGTGCGCGTGCGGCTGCGCGATGGCGGAGAGCGCCTGCTTACTAGCGAGCGCATTTTTATCAACGCCGGGGCGCGGCCGAAAGTGCCGCCAATTGACGGGCTGAAGGACGTGGCCTTTCTCGACAGCACTTCGATCATGGAATTGGCCAGCGTGCCGGAACATTTGATCGTTCTCGGAGGCGGCTACATCGGGCTGGAGTTCGGGCAGATGTTTCGGCGCTTCGGCAGCCACGTGACGATCCTGCAGTCCGGCGGGCAACTGCTCGCGGGAGAGGACGCGGACGTGGCCGGCGCGGTCGCCGCTATCTTGAAGCAAGACGGCATCGAAGTTTTGTTGAACACGAGAGCTACCGGAGTTACGAAAGAGGGCGCGAAGATTCGCGTCACCGTCAGTATGGAAACGAGCAACGAGTCGCGCGTCTTGGATGGCTCGCATTTGCTGGTGGCTACGGGCCGAACTCCGAACACGGATTCGCTAAATATTTCTGCGGCGGGCGTGAAGATCAACAAGCATGGGTACATCCAAGTGAATTCAAAACTGGAAACGAACGTCCCGGGGATTTTTGCGTTGGGCGACATCAAAGGCGGGCCGGCGTTCACGCACATTTCCTACGACGACTTTCGCATCCTGCGCACGAACCTAATCGAGAAGGGAAGCGCTTCAACCGACGGAAGGATGGTTCCTTACACACTGTACATCGATCCGCAACTGGGACGAATCGGGTTGACGGAGAGCGAAGCGCGCGCGCAGAACAAAAAGGTCCGCGTGGCGCGAATGCCGATGACTTCGGTGGCGCGCGCGCTGGAAACGGATGAGACTCGCGGATTCATGAAAGCTCTGGTCGATCCCAGCACGGATCAAATTCTGGGCGCGGCGATCCTGGGGCTGGAAGGCGGAGAAATCATGTCCATCCTGGAAGTGGCGATGATGGGCAAAGTGCCCTGCGACGCCCTGCATAATGCCACGTTCGCGCATCCCACGCTGGCGGAATCCCTCAACAACCTCTTCCTGAATTTCGAATCGTAGCCGGCGAAGTCAACAGATTTTACGGCCGGTGAAATCACGGGCTTGTAGCTGGAACAGCGACAGGCGAGGCGGTCCTGACCACCAGTTGAAATTGAACCACAACAGTGTTGGCTATTTTGTCGAACAAGACATTATGGATCATTCCAAAGTCCCGCCGGTCGAAAGAAAAATCTCCTTCAATGCGCTGAAGGCCGTTCTCGCGCGGGTGTAGGATGATGGCGATGGACACCGGTTTGGTAACTCCGCGCATGGTGAGCTCCGCATCCATGTGCAGCTTGGTCGGATCGGCGTCAGCGGTGATGTTCTTCGATACAAAACGAATCTTCGGATACTCTTTCACATTGAAGAAGTTCTTTCCTTTGGCCTCTTTATCCTTGAGCCCGCTTCCAGTCTCCACGCTGGCTGAGTCGATATCCAATGTTAGAGAAGCGTCGGCAAAATTATCCGCGGGCATCTTCAGGTCTGCGTCCCAGGAATGAAACACACCGACGGTCTTGCCGAACGTCGAGCTGCTGTGGAATTCGATCCGGCTCTGCTCCTTGACCACGGCGCTTGTGGGAGCACCCTGCGGTTGAGCGGGCAAAGAGAACGCCGCTAAAAATAAAAAGATGAGTGCAGAAAGCGATCGCATTAAGAAAATACCTCGACACGAAGATTCTACTAGTGATGCAGACCAAAAATCTCTGAGAGTGGCTCGCACAGTTCCAGGCGGTAGGGCAGGGTGAAAGCGCGGACTGAAATGATTGCGGCGCGAAGCGGACCCAGCCGGCCGCGCACCACTTTCTTCCTTTGGGCTAGCGTTTCTGGTTCATCGTTTGGGCTTCTTTGCGTCTGGAGGCACCGATGCCGGGTTCTGCTGCAGGGAGCCGCCAAATTCGGTGTGCGGATCGACTGCGAGCCAGAATAGCTGTTGGCCGTTGGCTTGATAGGCGGTGACGGTGGCGAAATCAAACGGGGCAAAGTCGCTCGCCGAGCTGGCGACTGCAACCGGATTGAGTGTATAGCGCCCCGGGTTTGCGAGGTCGGGAGAAGCGGTTGCCGCGAACGTAGCGGTTTGAGATTCCACGCCGCCAGTGAGTGTTGCGAACGGGTCGCTCAGCGAACCTGTTCCAGCGAAGGCAGCATTCGCCTCCGACACGCTAGCGCCGCCGAGGAAATCGAATTCGTTAAACGCGGCGAAAGTCTGGCCCTGGCCTCCGAAGGCGTAAAAGCCCGCGAAGTGAGCGACCGTGGTATCGGCTTGCGGAAGCAGAACTCCAACACTTACGAGGTTTCCATCCATTTCGGCCAGGACAGCGGTACCTCCACCGGCTGATGGGTTATTGGGATCGAGTATGTTGAGCGCCGGATCGACCGCGTATATCCCTAGAGTGGTGACGTCCCCGAAGCCCGCGCCAAAATTAAAAGTTCCATATCCGTTGGGGGCAAGATTGTATGTGCCGGTGATGGGCGCGGCGGTCAACACGGCGCCGTCCAATTCGTTCAAATCCCCGACACCATTGAACCCATTCACGGGTTGAATCTCGCGGACGATCGCGTTGGCGTTAGAGTTAGGGCGAATCGCTGCGGCTCCAGCTGAAGTAGAAAACTGGCCCGCGGCCGCGTATCCCGATGGATTGTTTTCAAGGAAAAATACGGACTGGCGAATCGAGTTATTCGAGAAATTTGAGTTACTGCCTTGACCAAATGCCGAGCCGACCGCCGTGTCGGTCGTGTCAACGTCGATGATCCGAATCACTTCGGAGGCAACGACGTAGTAGATCAGCGAAACGGGGAAGCCTGAATTATTGGTCACGGTGCCGCGACCGAATGAGCTCGACGGCCCCAAGGTACCGGAGAAGGCGGTATTTCTCGAAAACGCTCCGCCGTCATTGATGTCCACGAATCCCGCGATTGCAGAACCAGTAATGGTGAAAATGCCGCCGTCTGCGACCGGCTCACCGTCAACTCCCGCTCCGGAGGCAGCAAACGAAAAACTGCCGGAGGAGGGAATGGTTGTCAACGTCTGAAGATCGAGGCTTCCGCTCGAAGTTGCGGTTCCGTCGAACTGCGTAATGAGTGCATGGCTGGAGTTCGGGAAGTTGACGGCAAAAGACTCCACGCCATTCACGCCCAATTTGGTGTTGCCGGGGATCATCAGGGTCAGGATTCCGTTGCCGGAATTGTCATCAGCCATAACCAACGATCCGCCTGCGATCGAGTCACCGTTGGGCTGCGGAGACGTAATCCCTTTGCCGTCGTTGTAGTCCTCAATACCGCCGAGAACGTTGCCGGAACCATCCGCGGCGATGGTCACAACTCCGGCGAGCGAGTAGGTGTTTCCGGCGTCGTTTGCTTCCTTGCCGGTTACGTAGAACGAGAAATTGTTCGACGCCACGCCGATGGTTATGTTCACGGAATTGCTGCTGATGGAGGTGTCGCTCACAGAAGTGGCTGTGATGGTTACTTGTTGGCTGCCGGGCGGGACCGTTGAGGGAGCCGTGAAGACGCTGTTCGCTGCGCTCGCGGTCTGGCCGGGATTGAACGAAGAGGGTCCGCAATAAGGGGCAGGTGAGCAATTCCAAGTGACTCCGCCGTTCTTGGGATCGTCGGTGACGGTAGCAGCTACGTTGGCCGTTGAACCGACCACCATGCTAGTGGGAGCAGTCGTGATTATGATCGCAAGGGTCGTCGTGCTATTGCCGCTGCCGCCGCATGCCGCGTTGAACACGGCAAAGAGCACAACAAGAACGATCAGAAGATTCCGCCGGATCACAGTTGCCCACCTTTCGCCTCGGGCTTCGTAACGCCCTTTCCCGGTTCCGGCGCGAGAACGAATCCGTGTTCATTGCGGATTCTGTATACCCGGCCATTTACCTGAACGAGGCGGGTGACGAAAACCTGCTGGTCCCTGATTGTCTTCATCACGCCGGTTACTTGAACTTGCTGTCCCGGTGAGACGGAGAGAGCGCCCTCGGCTTTCAGGGTGTAGCCCCCCAGACTTGCATCTATTTTGCCGGAACTTGTTTGCACGATCAGATGCGAGCCGCCGAGCATCTGCATTTCGGAAGTTGTACTCTTCACCACGCTGCTCACCGTGCCGGTGAGTGTTACTTCACGGGCGATGTCGTACTTGGGCGGTACGACGGAAACCGGTGTTCCCTCGGCTGTCTGCGCGTGGGCGGGCATTGCGAATAGACACAGGGCCAAAGCTGCGAAGAGCCCGAAAGCCGGGAACCGCCATTTCATAAAGCCTCCGTGAAGATTCCTCTTTGAACCGAAGGGCGAGACATAGGTTGCTCTCTCGCGCGCGAATGGAGAGTGATGCACGACTCCGCTTTCGGATGGCCAAGGTATGACTGAAGCCTGGAACCTACGACGCCGGAGAAAATATAGCACAACTGGCAACACGAGTTTACCGCACACGACGGGTCTAGCCGGAAGAGCGGGGAAGTGGTGAATCCCGGGCCAGGCAGTATCGTTGGAGGCAGGGTCAAGAAATGACTGAGACACGGCCGGAAATGGACCGGCCGTGCCTCAATTTGCTTGGTTAGGTTATGGCTACTTTTTCTTCCAATTTGCCGGTTTCTTCCCCGCTTCAACTGGAACGGTGAAGGTGCTGGCCTCGATCGGCCCGCCCCAAGTGAATTCACTGTCCGTCTCGATCCAGAACAGCTGCTTGCCATTCGCATCGTACGCGGTGACAGTAAATTCAAATGACTCATCGGCGACGGAGGAGAACGCCACAAAGCCCCCTTCACCGGACGTATAGCGTCCGATGCCTTCGCCGTCATCAGTGAAGGTTGCGCTGAAGGTGGCGTTGTTGTCTCCGATCACGGCGCCGGTGAGTAGCCCGAAGGGATCGTCAATGAAGCCCTCTCCGGCGAAAGCACCATCATCCGTTGCTAATGCGCCCATGAGCTCGAACTCGTTTATGTTCGATGTGTCACCATTGCCCTGAGCACCGAACACAACGTCCGGCGCGATGTCACCGATGTTGGGGCCGGCGGAAGTTACTTGCGGAATCAGGAGTCCACTACCAATAAGGTTCGCGTCCAGTTCGACAAGTAGCGCCCCGCCGGATAGTCCGACCGCTGAGTTGTTGGGATCGAGTATGTTGAGATTTGGGTCCACAGCATATACGCCAAATGTGGCTATATCCTCTGTGGGACCGACAGTAAAGTTGAAGCTTCCGCGCCCGTCGGTTCCAACATCGTATGTGCCGTTGAAGGCTTCGGCGGTCACTATAGGCCCGCCGTCAACCGATTCGTTCGCATCCGCGATACCAGCGAAGGTGCCAAGTGTCGGTTGACCATTGGCGTGGACACCTCGGAGGTTAGCCTTAGGCTTCGCGTCCGCTTCAACGGGAATGGTATTGAACTGACCCACCACGTTGTAGAGAACCAAGTCATCGACGCCCGCAACAGAGAACACGGACGTGCCGATCGAAGAATTGGTAAATGTCCCTTGAGAACTGCCTTGGCCGTAGGCCGAACCGACGGCTGTGTCGGTAGTGTCTACGTCGATGATGCGAATCACCTCGGGGCTAACGATGTAATAGTTGACTGTGAGGGCGATTCCGTCGAGTGTGCCTTCGACAGTGCCACGACCGAAGGTACCTTCGGTAGCCGAACCCAAAGTTACATCGGCAATGTCATACGTCGTAATGGTTCCGCCGTCGTTAATGTCCGCTGTGCCTGTAATGTTACCGGAGCCATCCAACGTGTACACGCCTCCTTCGGCAAGCGCGAAACCATCAGCGTCGACGCCGGCAGCGGTAAATGAAAATGAGGAACCCGTAAGCGCGCTGGTTGGCAAGGTTTGAAGGTCGTAGCTTCCCAGCGAGGTTGCGGTACCGTCGAACTCCGCAATGAGCGCATGGTTTGAGTTGGCGAAGGATAATGCAAATGTCTCCACGCCATCAACGCCCAAAGCCGTATTGCTGGTGGCCAGAGTCAGGAGACAGTCTCCGGAACCGTCGGGGTTAAAATTAAACGACGACCCGGTAGCGAAGATCGTGTCACCGCCCGGCTGAGGAGACGTGCCGATGCCGTTGGGAGGCGCGGCTCCATCGTTAAAGTCCTGTAGTCCCCCCAAGATTGTGTTATTGCCATCGGCTGTAACCTGAATTACTCCGGCGATGGAGTAAGTTAAGCCGAAACTATCCGTGCCTTGAGCATAGAACACAAAATTGTTCGTGGCTATCGGAGTGACATGGTGGTGACCGCCGCCGCAGCCGGTAATCGCCAACACGCAAAGTACACTGAGTGCAATCCACAGAGTTCCTTGCTTCATAGCTGCCCTCCTTTCGATCCGGAGCTCATGACGCCGTCAACCGCTACACGCTCTCGGGCAAAGCCGTGTTCGTTGCGGATTGTGTATGTGTGGCCCTCGGCCTGAACCAGCCGAGTGACGAATACTTGCTTGCCTTTCATCGTCTTCGTCACCCCGGTCACTTCAACCTGCTGTCCCGCTGTAACTGAGAGGCCGCCCTTGCCGCGCATGGCGAATCGTCCCAACGATGCATCTACCTCGCCGTTCTTTGTCTGCACGATAAGATGAGAACCGCTCACCATCTTCATTTCGCGGGTAGGCGCTTTCACCACTTCGCTTACCGTGCCGGAAAGTTTTACTTCCTTTGTGATGTCGTACCTGAGGGGAGTGACGGGTCGAGTTGTGACTTCAGCTGTCTGCGCGTAAATCGGCAAAGCAAATAAACACAAGGCCAGAAAAATAGATGGCCCCAAAACTGAGAACCGCCATTTCATAGTTGCCTCCATAGGGATCTCCTTTAAATCCGAAAAGAGAAAACTTGATTGCCCACATTCGTGAGAATGCGGACTCTCGACTTCTCTTCTTGATCGGCAAAGGGGTGTAACAGGTTGCCAGGAGACCTGCGACAGTGGCCGAAAATATAACACGAATAAGATAAGTGGGCGAGAAAGAAATGGGAATGTGGCCAATGCGAAAACCCCCGGATCAGCAACGGAGGAAGATTCTCTCGGTGCGGTTGGAGGCTGGGGCAAGAACTGATTGTGGCACGGCCGGACGGAACCGGCCGTGCCACACTTTGGTTCTTGAGGGTCGTTGTTATTTGTTCTTCGGTTTTGCCGCGTCAACCGGTTGGGTGACCGACTGTATCGAACCGGCGAACGTCTGATCTACATCCGTTTCGACCCAGAAGAACTGGCCGGGATTGGCCATGTAGGCCGTGACAGTAAATCCGGCGGTTACCTCGGTGCTGCTGGTGGCCGTAAATCCCCCAGTGCCGGATGTGGATCGTCCGAATCCCGAGCCGTCATCCGTAAAGGTCCCACTGAATGTACTACTCTTGTCCAGGAGCGCGCCGCCGCCGTCTGTGAGTATTCCAGCCGGATCGTCAATGAAGCCCTCACCAGCGAACGTGGCCGTAGCTGGTGTGGCTGCAACGACTGGCGGGCCAGCAGAGCCCGGCGTCGCCGCAACGGGGGTTACCGAGGATGAGCCGAGCAAATCGAACTCGGCGAGGAATTCATCGCTGTCGTTGAAAAGACCATTTCCCTGGGCGTTAAACGCAACACTTGTTGCGATGTCACTCAGGGTCGTATCGGTTTGAGGAATCAGGAGTCCAGTGCCGACGAGGTTGTGGTCCATTTCGGCAATTAGAGCTCCTCCTTCCTGCGCGCCGTCGATCGTGTCGTTGGGATCGAGTATGTTGAGGGTTGGATCGACCGCATATACCCCGAACTGAACGATATCGGATGTCGGGCCGTCCCCATCAAACACGAATGACCCATACCCGTTTGCGGCCATATTGGATGCGGCTTCGAACGGTTGTGCAAACACGATATCCCCTGGCCCTTCGATAAGCGATTCATTCACATCCGCGATTCCCTCGATGAAACAGGTTCCGCCCGAACAGGCTGCTGGCTCACCCTGTGGACGAACACCGACCATTGAGCGAGGTCTAGCCTCAGGAGTTCCATTGAAGCTAAAAAACTGACCCGCTCCCGCATAGGGCACCAAGTTATTGACGCCCGAAATCACGAAAGCAGATTGGCCGATTGAAGCAGGGCTGAAACTAGTCGGCTGAGCACCTTGACCGTAGACCGAACCGACGGCTGTGTCCGTAGTGTCTACATCGATGATGCGAAGCACCTCGGAGTTAACGATGTAGAAGTTGACGACTGCGGAGGTGCCGTCAATACTGCCGGTGACAGTGCCGCGACCGAAAGTGTCACTTGCCGGTATGATGGTCCCCTCGCTGGGGGAGTTGGCAAACGTAACATGTCCACCGTCATTGATGTCCACGGAGCCGGTCACGTTACCCGAACCATCCACCTGGAGCACACCTCCTTCATCAACCTGTATACCATCAGGATCGACGCCGGAAGAGACGAATGAAAACGAAGTGGCGCCTATCGGGCTGCTTGGGAGCTTCTGAAGGTCATAGCTTCCACTCGACACCGCGGTGCCGTCGAACTGGGAAATGAGCGCATGGTCACCGTTGACAAAGGTTAATGCAAAAGTTTCGGTGCCAGCGACGCCCAAGCCCGAATTGTTCGTGACCAGAGTCATAATCGCGTTTCCGGAACCGTCGGGGTTAAAGACTAACGACGATCCAGTAGCCGAGATGGTGTCACCTGCGGGCTGGGGAGAGGTGCCAAAGCCGTCGGGCGGGGCGACTCCATCGTTAAAGTCCTGTTCGCCGCCAGTGATCGTGTTATTCCCATCGGCAGTAACGTTCACAACTCCCACGATGGAGTAAGTGAAGCCGGCCTCATCCTCGCCAGCCGCGTAGAACACGAAATTGTTCGTTTGTACCGGGGGCGTTACGTGGTGGCTGTTGCCGCCGCAGGCCGCATTCCCCATCACGCAGAGTACAACGAGTGCAATCCACAGAGTTCCTCGCCTCATAGCTGCCCTCCCTTCGATCCTGAGTTCGTGACGCCGTCACGCGATACTCGCTCGTAGACGAAGCCATGCTCGTTGCGGATTCTGTAGACGTGTCCATTCAGCTCAACTAGGCGAGCTACGAAGATTTGCTTATTGTTCATCGTCTTCATCACGCCGGTCACTTCAACGTATTCGCCCGCTGTAACGGGGACGGCGCTCTTGCCCCTCATCGCCCTTGCTCCCAAATCTGCATCTACCGGGCCCTTCTCTGTCTTCAAGACGAGATGAGAACCGACCCCGCTCTTCATCCCGCGGGTCGTCGGTTTCACCACCTCGCTTACGGTGCCGGAAAGTTTTACTTCCTTAGTGATGTCGTACCTGGGCGGTGCGACGGGTCGAGTTGTAACTGCGGCTGTCTGCGCATAAATCGGCAAAGCCAAAAGACACAAAGCCAGAACTGCAAATAACCCCAAAACCGGGAACCGCCATTTCATAGGTGCCTCCATGGAAATTTTTCTTGTAACCGAAAAGAGAAAGCTTCGATTGCCCCACATTCTTCAGAATAGCGACGAATCAAAGACCTCTCGTTCGATGCCAAGATGTAGCAGATGTCTAGGAACCCGTGACCGCTGGGCGGAATATAACACGAATGAGGACCTTTGATGACAAGAGAGTCATTTCTATTTTAGCGCCGGGAACAGGTGCTCCCAACAGGAAACCTGTGTTAGCTGGAAAAGCGGTGGATGACCAACGAGATGGGAAGGCCCCAAGCAGACGATGTAGGTGACTCCAGGCACTGTTTCTGAGAAGAAATTGCGCCGGAAGTTTGTATGCGAGGCGACTATCATCATTATTTTTCACGATATCGTAATCCCGGGTTATATTAACGCCTTGGTAAAATGAAGAAGGAGAGATTAATGGCCACAAACTCAAACCTGATCGGCCCTAACGCGCGGTTGTTTGCGGAGACGAAACCCGGGAAGGACGCTGTCTCATTCCGCGTGGATAACACCAGCGAGGCATACTACAACTCGCCGTACTACCTGGTACACAAGAACGACGTGCAGCCCATTCCGCCGCCTCGAAAGAATGTTCCGATGCAGTTGCAGCTGGGAGATTTCACCGGGCCGGAGATTATCACTGCGATTCAAAGAGCGGGAAAGATTACCTTTCATTCCGTGGGAGACACCGGCGCGGCGAAAGTGAATCATCAGCAGACGGTTGAACGCGCGCTGCAGAATGAAGAGGAAGTGGCAGACGCGATGGCAAACGCTGTCGCCGCGGGCGGCCCGGACGGGCCGGCATTCTTTTTTCACCTGGGCGACGTGATCTACAATTTCGGCGAAGCGCAATACTATTACGATCAGTTTTACGATCCGTACCGCGCCTACGACCGCCCGATCTTTGCCATCCCCGGGAACCACGACGGCATGGTGTTTGGCCAGGGTTCCAGCGCGCCGCAGGTTCCGACGCTGGATGCGTTCTTGACCAACTTCTGCGCGCAGACGCAGGGGCCGTCGCCGGACGGCGGCGGATTGGTGCGCAGCGTGATGCCGCAGCCGGGCGTTTACTTCACGTTGGACGCGCCGTACGTCTCGATCATCGGACTTTACAGCAACGTGCTGGACGGGCCGGGCGTGATCTCGTCACAGGGCGGTCATTTTAATATCGGGGATGACCAACTCGCGTTTCTGAAAAGCGAATTGCAGCGTTTGGCGCCGGATCGAAATGCCGGAAATCGCGCGGTGATAATCGCAGTTCACCACCCGCCGCTTTCCGTGGATTCGCTGCATGCAGGCTCCACGGGCGAACAGGCCGATTTGGATACTGTGTGCCAGGAAGCTGGACTATGGCCGGACGCGGTGCTCTCGGGTCACGCGCATCTGTACCAAAGATTTACGCGCATCGCAGGCCCGAACAAGAAGGCGACTCCGTACATTACCGCCGGGAGCGGCGGATTTGCCGCTACTCCTCCGCAAACTGCGCCAGGCGCGGCGCCCATCACGATTGGAAACGACACCATGGTGATCGATCCCATCGTGAAATTCGGATTCCTGACCGTGACTTGCGACGCGAAGACCCTTTGCGTTACGTTCAACTCACCGTCGCCGAACGGAGGTTTGGCACAGTTGGATTCCGTTTGCGTAAACCTAAAGACTGGCCAGCTAGTCGCGAGCGGTACGGCGCCGAAGGGCGGCGCGAAGGCGAAAGGGAAAACATCAAGCGGGGTTCAAAGCAACTCGCCGGGCAAAGGGCAGAGCAAAACACACGGCAAAGCTTCGACAAATCCGGGCGGCTCCAAGCCCAGCACCCATTCAGGAATTAAGCTCAACCGCAAATCCTAGAGCCTCGTCGCTCGGTTTGTTCTGGGTTGTGGGTCGCGGCTTTAGCCGCGACATAAAGCTTTTGCAAAAAGTCCTCTTCCTTTCGGCGGAATTTTCGCCGAGCCTTTTGGGTTTGATTTTGGTTATGGCTCGGCGCTCTCACGAGCGACATTCCGTGTGTTACTTGCGGTAGATGACGCCGTCTTTCATTACGAAGGACACTTTTTGCAGCGCGGAAATGTCCTGAAGCGGGTCGCCGGGGACGGCGATGATGTCGGCGTCGTAGCCCGGCTTCAGCGCACCGATCTGGTTTTGCCAGCCTAGCAATTTTGCGCCGTTGAGCGTTCCGGCTTGGAGCGCGGCGAGCGGCGTCATTCCGAACTTCACCATCAAAACAAATTCGCGGGCTTGCGTGCCGTGAGGAAATGGGCCGACGTCGGAACCGACGGCCATCGGCACGCCCGCGGCGAGCTGCTTCTTGAATTCCTGCGCGTGGAGATCGAGCATTTGACGTTCGCGCGCTGCCTGTGCGGGTGTTGCGGCGTGGTCGGCGAAATATTCAAAGATGGTGAAGGTAGGCACGGCGAAAATTTGTTTTTCGCGCATCAACCGCATGGTTTCGTCGCTGAGCTGAAGCGCGTGGTCGATAGATTCGACTCCGGCGCGCGCAGCGTAAAGCGTGCCGGGCTCGCCCATGGCGTGTACCGCGACTCGATTTCCGGTGCGCGCGGCTTCGCGCACGGCGGTCGCGAGTTCTTCTTCAGTGTATTGATAAGGAGTGCTGAGGCGTCCGTCAACGATCTTGTCCGGCCCGGTTTCGTAAATTTTGATGAAGTCGGCGCCTTCTTTCAGTTGCGCGCGGATTGCAATGACGAGTTCGGCGTCGTTGTTCGCGTACGTGGCGTTCCCGAGGACGCGTTGCTCGGGGTTGTAGCCGATAGCGTCTTCGTGCCCGCCGAGAATGCTGATGGCGTTGCCGCTAATGCGCAGTCGCGGCCCGGGAATCAGACCCTGGTCGATGGCGTTGCGAACGGCGGTGTCGGCGGAGCCTGCGCCTTCGGTGCCCATGTCGCGCTCGGCCGTGAATCCTGCGAGCAGGTCATCGCGCGCGGCGAGCGTGGCCTGAATGGTGCGCTGCGGAACGGATTCTTGAACGGTTTGCAAATCTTCCGCCCCGGGATGAAGGAAGAGGTGGACGTGCGCGTCGATCAGGCCGGGGAGGAGCGTGGTGTCACCCAGATCGATGAACTCGGATCCGTGCGGATGATTCACTTTGGAGCCGACTTCGACGATGAGGCCGCCCTGGACCAGGATTTCCCCAGGCGCGGTGACGCGGCCGGTCTCTACGTCGAGCAAGCGCGCGGCGTGAAGGACGATGGCGCGCGACGCCGCCGCGGCCGAGGACTGCGCCTCGTTTGTTTGCGCATGAATCCCGGGAGCGAAGGCCAGCGCACAGCACAGGAATAGCGATGCAAATGCGGCGAGGGCGCGGTTCCGGATCATGTTTTCGCGCGCGATGATAGCACGCGGCGCGGAATCTGCGGAAGCAATGGCTGACCGCCGCCACTGGAAAACTCCCTCCGAACGCGGCACCGCGGCTTAAATCTACGAGCACGTGGCGTTTTCGCTTTCCCACCCGCGTTCGCCGGGACGCTTCATCCGAATCTCTCGCACAAATTTCACGATGTCGCCTTCCCTCAGCTTCTGCAGCAGCCTGCTTAGCGTTTGTTGCTCGCGCCCATCCAGGACGCGCATCAGCGACTTCACCACCTTCGCGTGCTTCGGAAACACTGTCCCAATAAATTTGTTTCCCTCCGCCGTCAGCCGCAAAACGCCTACCGAGCGTCCCTTCGCCTGCCGATGCCTCCGTTCGCGGGCCTGCCGTCGCTCTTCCAGTTCATCCGAACGGAGCGGCCGCCGGAACCGGCGCACCCAACCCCGCGCCTCCAGCCGTTCCAGCAGGAAGTCCACATTTTGCCGGCTGCATTCCAGTTTTTCCGCCACCGCGACCGTCAGCATAGGCCCCTCGCGGTACAAAATCTCCAGCAGCCGAAATCCCCGCACCGTCAGCCCAAACCCATCCAGCTGCCCGCGCAACTCACTCCGCATCCGCTCCGCCGTATCCAGCAGATCGAGGTACGCCCCAAACGCTCGTAGCGTCTTCCCTCGCTGCGATATCCGCCTGTTCACTCGCGCCATATCCCTCCTGCCAAGGTTCTAAGGTGTAAATGTAGCGCCGCGGCCTTCAGCGCGGCAGCCTTAGCAGTGACTTGTCATCCCGAGCGAGGCCGAATTCCGGCCGGCGAGGCCTGCCCGCCAAGACGGGCCTGCCCGCCGAAGTCAGATCTCCTGACGAAGGCGGGGACCCGCTTGTATCTTTTCTAGAGGCGCCCTTTAAGGCGGCATCTTGCCTCTCGCAGAACCCCCCTTAACATCCCGCAACCTGCATATTGATGCAAGCTCCTTGATGCTTTTGCAACAAACGAATGTTTTTACGCCGGAAGTTAGCGGCCGTCGGTATGCCACCTGTCTAGCGGCACCGAAAATGACGAAAATAATTCGCCTCGATTGGTGTGTGGTCGCTCGAAGATTCTAATGTAGCGCCGCGGCCGTTAGCGCTGCAGATTTCCATGGCGGAGTCCATTCCGCTGCCGGTGTGCCTTTCAACATTCTCTTGCCCAATTCCGTTAAGGATCCGAGGAATGGGTAATTTGCCGGCACGCGGCACAGACCTGCGCGCACCGGATTCAGCCAAATGTACCAACCAACGCGGTCAGCAGAATCAGTGTTGCGCAGGATACGATCATAATACTTGAATTGCCACAGGGGCTGATGCGTCCTGCGCGAGAATTCAATCGCGGTTTCCTGTTTGAATGCTTCTACGAATTTGATCAGGTTGCTTGTATCCGCAGAGGCGGCTGTAAGCAGGTGCACGTGGTCGGGCATCACGCAATAGGCGTGGATGAAAAATTCGCAAGCGCTAGCGTGCTTTTGGAGCCGACCTATAATCCAGCGGTCAACGCGAAGGTTTTTGCCGAATCGCCGACGATTGTGGAAGCACAAGGTGACGAAGTAAGAGTGCCGGCCGCGGTAATTTTCCCGGCGCGAGCGGACGTTCTTACGCGAGAAGTTAGTGGCCGTCGGCACGCCGGTTGTATAGCAGTACGGAAAATATGATCCAAGAGTGCCGCGCTAAAGGCCGCGGCGCTACATTCAAACCTAAAGTAAAGGGCGTCGCGGTGGGTTGCACCGGACGCCCTTTGTGAATCAGATCCTTCGGCTCGGCACCGCCGAGCCTCAGGATAAATCGCCCTGTGGGGCGATTTAGTACATTCCGCCCATACCGCCGCCGGGCATACCGCCGCCCGCGCCGGTTGCTGCGCCCTTCTTCTCATCTTCCTTGATGTCGGCCACCAAAGCTTCGGTGGTGAGCATCAGGCCGGCGATAGAAGCCGCGTTTTTGATTGTCCGGAGAGGCTTTTTGAAATAGAGTGAGCTTATGGGTTATTTGGAAATCATCACCATGGAACCGGGCAAGCGAGGCGGCAAGCCTTGTATCCGAGGGCTCCGTATCACTGTGTATGATGTGCTGGAATATCTGGCCGGCGGAATGACCCACGCGGACATCTTGCGGGAATTGCCATTCCTCACGGAAGAGGACATTCTTGCTTGTCTCGCCTACGCCGCCGATCGTGAGCGCAAGCTGGAAATCTCGAACGCGTGAAGCTCCTCTTCGACGAAAATATTTCGCCCCGATTGGCGGAAGTCTTGGCAGATACTTATCCGGGCTCCGCTCATGTTCACAATTGCGGTCTGGGCAGCGCCGACGACTTGGTTGTTTGGCAATACGCCAAAGACAATGGCTTCACGATTGTCTCGAAGGATTCCGACTTCCAAGAACGAAGCGTAGTTGTAGGCGCTCCGCCAAAAGTTATCTGGCTTCGTACGACAAACTGCACGAGTGTTGAAATTGAAGGTCTCTTGCGGACGGCCGCGCCGGTCATCAGGCAATTCATTCAACAGGACCACGAGTCTTGCTTAATCCTTGGACTTCGCCCTACCGGGAGATAGCCACGCTCGCATCGAAAGAAAAAAGGGCGTCGCGGTGGTTGCACCGAGACGCCCTTTGTGAATCAGATCCTTCGGCTTGGCACCGCCAAGCCTCAGGATAAATCGCCCTGTGGGGCGATTTAGTACATTCCGCCCATACCGCCGCCGCCGGGCATACCGCCGCCCGCGCCGGTTGCTGCGCCCTTCTTTTCGTCTTCCTTGATGTCGGCCACCAAAGCTTCGGTGGTGAGCATTAAGCCGGCGATCGAAGCGGCGTTTTGCAATGCGAGACGAGTTACCTTGGCCGGGTCGATTACGCCAGCCTTGACCAGGTCACCGTACTCGCCGGTGTCGGCGTTGAAGCCGAAGTTGTCGTCTTTCGATTCGCGGATGCGGCCGACCACCACAGCGCCTTCGTGTCCGGCGTTGCGAACGATCTGACGCATGGGCTCCTCGAGAGCGCGCTTCACGATGTTGACGCCGATGGCTTCGTCATCGTGCAGCTTGAGCTTTTCGAGCGCCGAGATGCAGCGAACAAGAGCTACGCCGCCGCCGGGAACAATGCCTTCCTCGACTGCTGCGCGTGTGGCATGCATGGCGTCCTCAACACGAGCCTTCTTTTCCTTCAGCTCGGTTTCGGTTGCAGCGCCCACCTTAATCACAGCGACGCCGCCCACCAGCTTGGCCAACCGCTCCTGCAACTTCTCGCGGTCGTAGTCTGATGTGGTGTCTTCGACCTGGGTACGAATCTGGCGAACGCGGCCTTCGATCTCGCTGGATTTCCCGCCGCCTTCAACGATCGTGGTGTTGTCCTTGTCGATGGTAACTTTCTTCGCGCGGCCCAGATCTTCCACCTTCACGTTCTCGAGCTTGATCCCGAGATCTTCCGTGATGGCTTTGCCGCCCGTCAGCGTGGCGATGTCTTCCAACATGGCCTTGCGACGGTCGCCGAAGCCGGGAGCCTTTACCGCACCGCACTGCAATGTTCCGCGGAGCTTGTTCACCACGAGTGTCGCGAGCGCTTCGCCCTCAACGTCCTCTGCGATGATCAGTAGCGGCTTGCCCATCTTGGCGATCTGCTCGAGCAAAGGAAGCAAATCCTTCATCGAGCTGATTTTCTTTTCGTGGATCAGAATGCGAACGTCTTCGAGCACGCATTCCATACGTTCGGGGTCGGTGACGAAGTAAGGCGAGAGGTAGCCGCGGTCAAACTGCATTCCTTCGACTACTTCCAGCGACGTTTCCATCGTCTTGGATTCTTCAACGGTGATAACGCCGTCCTTGCCCACTTTCTTCATCGCTTCGGCGATGATTCCGCCGATGTGCCGGTCGTTGTTAGCGCTGATCGTGCCGACTTGCGCGATCATTTCGCCCTTCACGTCCTTGTGGAACTTCTTGATTTCCTCGACGCAAACTTCCACGGCCTTTTCGATGCCGCGCTTCAGTGCCATCGGGCTTGCGCCGGCCGCCACCGTCTTCACGCCTTCGCGGAAGATGGCTTGTGCCAGCACGGTTGCTGTGGTGGTGCCGTCACCAGCCACGTCGGAGGTCTTCGAAGCAACTTCTCGGACCATCTGTGCGCCCATGTTTTCGAGCGGATCCTGCAGCTCGATTTCTTTTGCAACGGTTACGCCGTCCTTGGTAATGATAGGCGCACCGAACTTCTTTTCGATCACCGCATTGCGGCCCTTGGGGCCCAGCGTGATCTTCACGGCATCCGCCAATTGGTTGACGCCGCGCAAAATGGCCTGGCGTGAATTTTCACCAGTCACGATTTGCTTTGCCATAATTCTCCTTCCTCCTGATTTCTAAGTGTTAGTCCGGGGCAGCTAGTGCCGCGTTGCAGCCTAGCTAATCCGGAAGTTACTCTTGTATTGCTCGTCCGGCCGGCTCGCGCCGTCCGGACCTGCCCGCCGTAGGCGGGAGTTACTTTTTGCCGCCGCCCGCCGCTTTGGCTTGGCCGCCGATCTTCGCGAGGATTTCATCTTCCTTCATGATCATGTATTCCTCGTTGTCGATCTTGATGTCGTTGCCGCTGTACTTGCCAAATAGAATCTTGTCTCCGGGTTTCACGTCGAGCGGAATCCGGGTACCCTTTTCTATGCGGCCTGCTCCTACGGCAATCACTTCACCTTCTTGGGGTTTCTCTCTGGCCGTGTCCGGGATGATAATTCCGCCCTTGACGGTCTCTTTTTCTTCCAGCCGCCGCACTAGCACACGGTCGTGTAGTGGCGTAATGTTGACTGCCATTTGTGCATTTCCTCCGGTGGAGAACTTAGTATCGCTCTGGAGAGAAGGGCGCTTGCCGAAGCATTAGCACTCCTCGCGAACGAGTGCCAATAATAGCAGCTTGGGTTTCTGTGTCAAGCTAAAGCTGACAATTCTTCACTCATATTTGTGAATTTTCTCTAATCTAAGTCTAAAGCCACTGTTATGTTAATCTTGCGAGACATGTCCTCGAACCAAAATACGCCATTGAGTTGGCAAAGCCGCCCGGCTAGAATCTCGCAGCACCCATGACTACAAATCCTCAAGTCGGCGGCTATGTTCTCGCGGGTGGCAAGAGCTCGCGGATGGGCGTCGACAAAGCCTTGCTCGAAATCGACGGCGTCTCATTGATCGGCCGCGCTGCTCGCCTTTTGCAGTCCATCACCGGCGATCCGACGATTATCGCTTCGACCTCTCTTTACAGTTCGCTCGGCACAAAGATTGTGACCGACGATTGGCCTGGTCACGGCCCCTTGGGAGGCATGGCGACGGCTCTTCGCGTTTCCCAAACCCCCTGGAACCTGATTATCGCTTGCGATCTTCCGTACCTAACGAAAGCGTGGCTGGATTTTCTGATCGAGCGGGCGCTGAAATCGAAAGCCGATGCCGTTGTACCCATGAATGAGCGTGGCCCGGAGCCGCTTTGTGCGATGTACCACAAGTCCGCAGAGAATCGAATTCGCTCGGCGGTGGAGGGCGGCGTTCACAAGGTGACCGACTCGTTTCCCCGTCTTCGCGTGGAGTACGTGGAACCGCGGGAATGGAAAGCGTTTGCTTCCGAGGGGCTCTTATTCAAGAATGTGAATTCGCCGGCGGATTACGAAGAAGCGAAAGCGCGAATCGGCGCGCCTGCGAAGCCATGAGCGAACATTACTTCGAATTTCGGAATGTGAGCAAATCGTTCGGCGACAATGACGTGCTGAAGGACGTCAGCTTCTTCGTTGATCATGGCGAGACGGCGGTGATTCTCGGGCGCAGCGGCGTGGGAAAATCGGTTTCGCTGAAACTTCTACTTGGCTTTCTGCAGCCCGATTCGGGGCAAATCATCGTCGCGGGAAAAGACGTGACGGAGTGGACCGAAAAGCAATTTTCCGAAATTCGCCGCCGCGTGACCATGGTTTTTCAATCCGGAGCGCTTTTTGATTCGCTGACGGTGGAAGAAAATGTCGCTTTCCCGGTGGAGACGCGCGGCGATGCCGCGGAGCAGGAAAAGGCCGAGCAGACCGTAAGCGAGTTGCTGAAAATGCTGGAAGTTTCCGAATTTGCGGACCGTTTGCCCTCCGACCTGAGCACGGGTACAAAGCGCGCCGTGGCGATTGCGCGTGCTCTGGCGGAAAATCCCGATGCGATTCTGTACGACGAGCCGACCACCATGGTGGATCCCATCATGGCGGCGCACATGGGCGACTTAATCGTGAAATTGAAAGCGCAATTCAAGAAAACGTCCATCGTGGTGACGCATGATACGCATCTGGCAAAAAAACTTGCCGACCGGGTGATTTTCCTGGTGGAAGGCCGCGCCGCATTCTTCGGAACCTGGCAAGAGCTGGAAAATTCCAAAGACCCTTTTCTGCGAAACTTTCTGGCGCAGGATGAAATGATTCCGGCTCTGGACGCCACTGCGTGAGCGATCCTGCTTCAGAGAACGCCAAGCCAAAACTCCCGCGCGTAATGGGATTTTGGGACGTCCTGCTGTTCAACATCGTCACGGTGCTGGGCCCGCGCTGGATTGCAGCCGCGGCGCATAACGGCACTTCTTCCATAACACTGTGGTTTCTGGCGGCGCTTCTATTTTTTGTGCCCACAGCCTTCGTGATCGCAGAGCTTTCCACGCGGTTTCCCCAGGAAGGCGGGCTCTACGCCTGGTCGAAAGATGCCTTCGGAGAATTTCACGGGTTCGTGGCCGGCTGGACTTACTGGATTTATACGCTGTTCTATTTTCCCGCGCTTTTATTCGCCAGCGCTTCGATGGCGGCTTACATCGGAGGCATTGGTTACGCTCCGCTGGCGCAGAACCGTTCGTTTTTGCTGGCGGGATCGTTCGTGCTCTTTTTCGTAGCCGTATTCATGAACATCATCGGGCTTCGCATCGGCAAATGGCTGCAGAACGCGGGGGCAGTGGGCACGTTTGTTCCGCTCATGATGCTGATCGTTGCCGCGGCTTGCGTTTGGTATCGCTATGGATCGGTGACGCAATTCACATGGAGCAACATCCAGCCGCACTGGAATTGGGACACGGTGAATTTCTGGCCGCAGATCGCGTTTGCTTTCGGCGGGCTGGAGCTGGTGTCGTCGATGAGCGAAGAAGTGAAAAATCCGCGAAAGACTTTTCCGCGCGCGATTCTCGGCTCGGGTATCGTGATTGCAGTGATCTACATTGCCGGAACGATCGCGGTGCTGTCGTTGATGAGCAGCGTGAACGTGGATCCGAAGAGCGGCGTCTTTCAAGCGCTGACGATCGCTTCGGCCACGCTGAAGATTACCGCGCTGGGAATCATCGCAGCGATACTGGTGACGGTGGGAAACGCGGGCGGCGTGGGTTCCACCGTGGCGGGAATCTCGCGCGTTCCGTTTGCCGTGGGCGTGGACCGCTATCTGCCGCGCGCCTTCGCCAAGGTGCATCCGAAGTGGGAGACGCCGTACGTTTCAATTCTGGTGCAGGCGGGGATTTCCGGTGCGATTTTACTGCTCAGCCAGATCAGCGAAACGACCGTCAGCGCTTATCAAATTCTGGTGGACGCGACCAACATTCTTTACTTCATTCCGTTCCTTTATATGTACGCGGCGGTGATCAAGCTGGCGTACCGGCCGGACCGCGCAACCTCGACGGCGGCGCTGATCCCCGGCGGCAAGGCGGGCGTGTGGCTCGCGGGAGGCATGGGATTCATTGTCGTGCTCGCAAGCATCGTCCTTTCCGTGATTCCGCCCGGCGAGACGACTAACAAATTGCTGTTTGAAGTGAAGCTGATCGGCGGCACAGGGTTCGGTCTTCTGCTTGGTGTGATGCTTTTCTTGCGCGGCGCGCGAACGAAAGCGCATGAGGTCGTGCGTTAATCGCTGCAAAATTACGTCGAATCGTTCTAAGCTTTCAATGTAGCGCCGCGGTCTTCGGCGCGGCATCTCGCCGCAAAAGAAAACGCATCGCTTGGTGACCAAGCAGTTAGTGAACGGCGCGGTCTCGGGTGGATTTTTTCGTTGCGAGAGAGAAGCGCGAATCGATTTGCGGCGCTCTCGACGCTCCATGCTGAAGCACCAGCGCTGCAACGTATTCCCCCAGCGACGGGCCGTGCTTGAAACCGTGGCCTGAGCCGCCGCCCACCAGCCAGACGTTTTCGCAATCCCGATGCCGATCGATTAGAAAATCTCCGTTGGAAGTGTTTTCGTACTGGCAGACGCGCGATTCGACGATAGGCGCGTGCTTCAGTTCGGGGAAACGCTTGGTGATGAATGTTCGCGCGGCGGCTATTGCTTGCACACTCGCCATGCGAGGCTGCGTGTCGGGATCGACGATTGGCCCGTGGTGGTCGTCGGCAACCTTGAATCCGCGGCTTTCCAGGTCCGGCATTCCGTAAAATTCATCACGCAAGTAAAGCCACGTGGGCAAAGCCTGCGGCAGAAATTGCGAATTGCCGGCAGGGATGCCAAAGAAGAAAATTTCCTGCCGCGTGATGAACATGCGGTTGGCAAGAAGATCCGGGAAAAGTTTTGGAAGCCAGGGGCCGCAAGCGAATACGAATGCGCCAGCCGAGATCGTTTCGCCGCTGGATGTTTTCAGAGCTGGGAGCCGGCCGCTACCTTCCGGTGGGAGCGCTTGCCCGAGACGAAAGTCCACGCCAATTTTCTGCGCTTGCTCGACCACTGCTTGAACTGCGCGACGCGCCATCAAGACTCCGCTATCCGGTTCGAGGATTGCCCAGGCGTCGTCCTCGAATGCAATCTGCGGGTAGCGACGACGCAACTCCGCGAGCGAGAGCTTTTCGAAGCGAGCGTCGAGCTTCGTCAGAGTTGTTACGGTATCGAGCGCGTATTGATATTTTTCGTGCGCTATCCAAAGCACGCCGGTGGGCTGAAAAAGTTCGGGCCTGCCGGCTTGCGCGAAAAGCTGCTTCCAAAGCGGAAGCGCGCGAAGGGACCAGCGTGTATAGATTTCGTCGGCGCCGTAGCCCATGCGGATGATGCGCGATTCGCCGCCGGAACTTGCGCGAGCGTTCGCGGGGCCGTACGCGTCGAGCAACGCGACAGTGGCGCCGGATTGTCGCAAGCAATAAGCCGTCCACGCGCCGAAGACGCCCGCGCCGATGACCGCGACGTCGTATGTTTTTTGTTCAGGCATTCGAAATCCCGGGAAAGCTTGCGGGAAAGGGCACTAGAAGCCTTCTTCGATCAAGTGGCTGATCGTGAGGTGCGAATCCGGCGACGATTTCTGATTTGCCAGGAGGCTTTCCACGTATTTTGCGAGGATGTCGGTTTCGATGTTCACGGCATCGTGGGCGCTCATGGCGCGGACGTTTGTGTGCGCGTGGGTGAAGGGTATTACGGCGATGTCAGCGACGCCGTCATGCCAGCGCGCGACGGTGAGGCTGATGCCGTCGATCGTAATGGAGCCTTTTTCCGCAACATAGCGGCGCTGGTCTTCCGGCACGCGGACCGAGAGCCACCAGTTGTCGCCTTCGGGGACGAGGCGCGTGACGCGGCCGATGCCGTCCACGTGTCCTTGGACGAAGTGGCCGCCGAGACGCGCGTTTGCCGCGAGAGGGCGTTCGAGATTCACGAGATGGCCGGATTTTTTTTCGCCGAAGGAAGTGCGGCGCAGAGTTTCGCCGGAAAGGTCAGCAGAGAAGTGGTTCTTGTCGAATTCGACGACGGTCAAGCAGCAGCCGTTGACGGAGATGCTGTCGCCGAGCTTCATCTCCGCCGCGAGCGCGCCCGCGCCTTCGAGGCTTACAACCAGGCGCCCGCCATCTTTCGCGTGCTCGAGCGATTCAATTTTTCCTACGTGTTCCGTGATTCCGGTAAACATCGTGAAAATATCCTTGGACCACGAAATCGAGCCCGCAAGCCTTCAGCGAAATATTTTTTAGCGCGGGCGACTTTGCAAACCAGCGCGACGGAATACGAGCCATCGGTACGCCGCCCGTCCCCATGATTTTGGGAGCATAGAAGAGAATCATTTTGTCCACAATACCGGCTTGGAGCGCGGCGCCGTTCAGCTCGGCGCCCGTCTCCAGCAACACATTTAGAATGTCGCGGCGGCCGAGTTCGCGGAGGACGGCACGCAAGTCCACATGGTCGCCACGCGAACGTACCTGAAATACTTCGACGCCCGCGCGGACGAGCGCTCGCGCCTTGGGAGAATCCGAGGGCTGAGTGGTGAACACAATGACGTCGCCTTGTGCTGATTTCACGAGCTTTGATTTCAGCGGCGTGCGCAGGCGCGAATCCACGATGGCACGCAGGAGCCTGCGGCGGCGGGGCAAGCCCGTGCGATCAGACATGCGTGGATCGTCGGCGAGGACAGTGCCGATGCCGGTGAGCAGAGCGTCGGCTTCGTGACGTAAGTGCTGCACAGCTCTGTGCGATCGCTCACCCGTAATCCAGGTAGTGCTGCCTGCATGCGATGCGATCTGGCCATCGAGGGTGAGCGCGGTTTTCAGCGTGACGAAAGGAAGGCCGGTGCGAATCCATTTTGCAAAACCTTCGTTCGCCGCCTCTGCTTTTTGCGTGAAATTCTCGGCCAGGTGAACTTTGATTCCCGCGCGTTTCAACGCCGCAAATCCTCGCCCGGCAACCTTCGGATTCGGGTCTTTCATCGGCGCATAAACATTTTTTATTCCGGCGGCAATGATGGCTTTCGTGCATGGGCCGGTGCGGCCGGTTGTGCAACAGGGCTCAAGAGTCACGTACATTGTCGCGCCGCGAGCCTTCGCTCCGGCCTCCCGCAGCGCGGCGATTTCCGCGTGATCGCGGCGGTCGTAAACGTGGAATCCTTCGCCCACCACGCTGCCGCCTTTAACCAGCACCGCGCCGACAATCGGATTCGGATGCGCTAGAGCGGCTCCCCGGCGCGCGAGATCTAGAGCGCGTCTCATGTAAACGTCGTGATGTACGGCGGCCGCGCTAGTCGAAGAGGGAGTTGACATAGGTTTGCGCGTCGAAGGGGACGAGGTCGTCGATTTTTTCGCCGGTGCCGACGAAGCGGATGGGCAGATTCAGTTCGCGTGCGATGGCCACTACGATGCCGCCTTTCGCGGTGCCGTCGAGCTTGGTCAGAACGATGCCGGTGACGCCGGCGTGACTCCAAAATTCACGCGCTTGGTTGAGGCCGTTCTGTCCAGTGGTCGCGTCGAGAACCAGGAGAACATCGTGGGGCGCGCCCGGAACAATTTTCGCGGCCGTGCGTTTCATTTTGTCCAGCTCGGCCATGAGATTCGATTTCGTGTGCAGGCGGCCGGCGGTGTCCACGATGACCACGTCGGCGGAATGCGCGCGCGCGGAAGAAATCGCGTCGAAGACGACGGCGGAAGGATCCGCGCCGGGTTTCTGTTTTATGACTTCCACTCCGGAGCGGTGCGCCCAGGCTTCCAGTTGCTCGATAGCTGCCGCGCGAAAAGTGTCGGCGGCGCACAGGACAACGCTGGCGCCTTCTTTCTTTAAACGATTGGTGAGCTTGCCGATGGTCGTGGTCTTACCTGTGCCGTTCACTCCCACCACGAAAATTACGCGCGGAGCGGCTTTGGCCAGGTCTGCTGTTACGCCGGTGCCGTTTGAACTGGCCGCGGGCGCTTGAAGAATTTTCACAATTTGACGCTTGAGTTCTTTTTTCAGCTCGGCGGTTTCGGTGAGTTTGTGTTCGTTTACTTGCTGGCGCAAGGATGCCAGAACTTCTTTGGTGGTGCGCACGCCGATATCCGCGCCGAGCAAAGCTGTTTCGAGATGCTTCAGCAATTCAGGATCAACGGGACGATTGCCGGTGAGAATCTGTTCCACTTGCGCGGCAAGCTCCGTCCGCGTTTTGGTAACGGATTCTTTCAGCCGCTCAAGAAGCGTCGGTTCCGGTGGTCCAAAAAGAGAAATCATGACCGAAACAGGCTAGCACATTGATTGATTTTTGGCTCGGTGGGGGGTTCCTCGTGACTTTAATTTTTAGATTCGGCTCATTCTGAGTTCCGAGTGTGTTTAGAGGATAGAACTGCGGCTTGCGCGGAAAATTGAAGCGTGGGATGAGCCGCGGTATCTTGTAACTAGAATGACTGACGATCATACGAACAAGGGAGTCGCGCTACGGCGCGCGCTTGGTGCAAGCAAGCCTCCCGAAAGGATTACCCAAGAAGCGTTTGAGGGTGACAACCGGCATCTGCGGCGGCTTGCGCGACTAGCGCCCAATGAAAGAGCGAACGCGAGCGACCTGTGGACATACACACAGGATCTGCGCTACACCAAAATACAGGGACCTCTACTTGCTTACTTGCTCCCGTTTTGTTTGGAAGCGTGGCGGGATGACCTTCGCGGTTTCGACGGTTACGGCGGATTTGTCGAACACTTGTACCCCGTCTTGGCGGATCGCCACGTCTTCGACGTGCATTTGACCCCGAAGCAGACAGAAGCTGTCTCGACCTTCATGCGAGAATCAATTCTTGAGGAAATAGACGAACAACGAGGGCTCGCCTATCAAGGGATGAACGCGCGGCCATATCGCTGGATTCGGGCGCTAACAAGCTACGGAGTTCTTCTTCCAGACGTGCAGCGCATCTGGACTGCGTGGTGGTCGCTGGACACGATTGGACGTGCAATAGCTGCTGTGCAGTACATCTCGTGTTTGATGTATTCGGAAAATGAAAATCCTGTCTTCTCTCCTTGGACCCAAGATGGTGGCGGCGGTCCACCTTGTCTGTGGGGATTCGAGGGACATCTTTACGAGCACCGCTGGCTGGAGCCAAACGTCACTTTTTTGAAAGGAACTCTCAACGCGACTGGCGTAAGTGAAGTTCTCAGCCGGGCAGTCGAGCGCTTGACTGGACAGCCAGAACATGAGGTGGCGGCCCGGGTGCTTACGGATTTGCCTTTATGTATCACGACGCTAGAATCTCGATGTGCCGAACTCCCACTTCTGCTTCAGACGGCACAACAATCGACTTCATCGCTCGAATGGTCAATCTAAAGAGGAGTTGACGTCAGACTTCGACGAGGGCGGCGGTTAGGCGGAGGCGTCCGTCGGCGATGGCGGATTCGAGAGCTTTGACGACGACGGGGTCGAATTTCGAAATGGCCAGCGAGCGGATTCGTTCGAGCGCGAATTCGAGTTCCATAGCGGACTGGTACGGGCGGTTCGTGGTCATGGCGTCGAAAGTGTCGGCGACGGCGATAATGCGCGCCATCATGGGAATCTGATGGCCGGGCAGTCCGTAGGGATAGCCCGCGCCGTCCATGCGCTCGTGGTGGAGCTCGATGCCGGGCAGCATTTCTTTCAGTTGCGCGACGGGGCGCATGATGTTTGCGCCTTTCACCGGATGCTGCTTCATGATCGCGAATTCTTCTTCGTCCAGCTTGCCGGGCTTTTTGAGCACGCGGTCGTCCACGCCGATTTTGCCCACGTCGTGAAGCAGCGCCGAGATGCGCAAGTTGTCGAGGTCCTGGGCATTCAACTCCAAATATTCTCCGATGATCATGGAATACTTCGCCACGCGGCCGGAATGGCCTCGCGTGTAGGGATCCTTTTCGTCAATGGCCGCGGCGAGCATGCGGATGGAGCCCAGGAACAAGTCGCGATTCTCGGCCGCGGCTTGTTTCAGGCGCTCGACGTACTGCTCGATGTCGCCGGCCATGTGATTGAACGTTTCGGCGAGTTCGGCAATTTCGGCGGCGCCGCGAACTTCCACGCGTTCGTGAAATTCCGCGCGGCTGATGGCGCGCACGGAAAAGACAAGTCCTTGGATGGGCCGCGTGATTCCGACGGCGAAAAGGTATCCGAAAATAAGAGCAAAGATGGTCACGCCAACGACGAAGCGCAGCGCACCCGCGGTGAGTTCGTGGACGCCTGCGTCGATACGGGCTTTGTCCAGGCTACGTTGCGCGATCACAGCCCAGTGAAGTTCCGGGATGGTGCTGTAAGTCCCGATCATTTCCACAGAATGTTTGGAATCGCGCCCGGGCTCCAGGAAGTGCATCGTTTCCGTGGCGCGCAATTCCTGCGGCAATTCCTGAAGATGTTTTACCACCGGAGAAGTCGCCGAAACGTCGCGCCCGGGAACCATTTGGCGAGTATCCGGGTGGGCGACGATCTTGCCGTGCCCGTCCACGATAAAGACGACACGGTCGCGTACGCTGGCGTCGCGGATTCTGGCTAGCAAGCCGTCAATGGAGACGACGGACGCAAGCATTCCGGTGAATTGGCCGCCGGAGGAAAGCGGCACCGAAACGATCAGCGCGGGACGGCTGCCCTGTCCCAAAGCAAATGGCTCGCTGACAAAAGGAAGGCCTTCGATGCTGGCGGTGAACGCGTGTTTCAGCGCGACTTGCACGAACGGATCGCTGTCGGCGCGAAAGCTTCCGGCGGACTGGCCTTTGGCCTGTCTGTTCACGGCGGTGACGTACAGGATGTTCTGATTGTTCTCGACGAAACTCTGCAGCAGGCGCGCAAGTTGCGGTGCGTGAGACGGGTCGTCTACGTCCGCAATCCATCCGGTCAAAGCAAGGACCTGGCGCTGGCTCAGAAGTTGCTCGTTGAGGCTCTGCTCGAATTCCAGTGTTTCACTCGCGAGCGAATGGGTGATTTCGCTTTGCTGCACGCGCTCGGTGTCTTGCAGTTTTTGTTCGCTAAGATTCAGCACCTGGCGGTGATACAGCCATAGAGGCGTGACGCTGACGAGCAAAAGGGCGCCGAGCACGATCCAGAGGATGCGCAAACGCCGAGTCACAGACTGCTTGAGGGCTTCAATGGGCACAAGGATTTCCCGCAGATAAAATGCTAGCGGAGCGCGACGTCGCGCACAACTGGACGAAAGTACTAGGGGTAGCAGATAAGCTACAGAGAGGGTTGGCACTTACGAACAGAACCGGCAGCCGGGCAACTGGCACTCACGGGAATTTTCAGCGGCTAAACCTGCCCAATCCCGTGACTTACATGTTTGCCACTAGAAGCCACTACCCACACGACGAACAATCGCAGCGAACGAGCAGAAATCAGCGCGGGAAATTGATGCGAGGTTCTGTGCCGGCGACTAGGCGCGCGATATTCGGGCGGTGTTTCAGCAATACGAGAACGGAGATGAGCACGGTGCCCAGCGTGACGAATTCGGGAGGCGCGTGGCGCGGCGCGTACAAAATGTACACGAAGACCGGCAGCGCTGTAGCCGCCGCGAGCGACCCCACCGAGGAATAGCGCCAGAAAATTACCACCGCTAGCCAAAGAACGACCGCCGCAGCAACCGCTTCGGGGCAGATAGGAAGAAAAACTCCGAGGCCGGTGGCTACTCCTTTGCCGCCGCGAAATCCCAGCCAGATGGGAAACATGTGCCCGATCACTGCAAGGATCGCCGCGGCCATCATCCAGCGAATGTTGCCGCCAGTCCATCGGGACGCCAGCCAAACCGCCGCGTAGCCTTTCGCCGCGTCGAGCGCCAAAGTGAGAACGCCCGGCAGAAACCCTGCGCTACGAGTGACGTTTGCCGCTCCGATATTCCCGCTCCCGGTGGAGCGAATGTCCGGCCCGCCCATCGCTTTCACGATCAGAAGGCCGAAGGGTATCGAGCCCAGTAAGTAGGCCGCCACGGGAATAAGCCAGCTTGCGTTAGCGATCACGCCGCTCCTTCTTTCACGAACGGAAATGTTGCGAGCCGTGTGTATTCCGCGCCCGAAGGTTTCAGAACACTCTGATAAAGATGAAATTCGGACCCGCGCGCCGACCCGAAATCGTACGACTTGAGATTATTGGCTGCGCGGACAAGCGTGTCGAGACCTTTGTGCGAATTGAAACGCGCCAGTGTGAGATGCGGGGCGTAGGCGCGCGATTCGGCGGAGAAGCCGAGCGGCTGGAGCGCGCGTTCAACGCCCGCGGCCAGGTCCGGAAGATTCGGAGAAGCTTCAACTCCACACCACACAACGCGCGGGTGGAATTCGTTGGGGAAAAATCCGATGCCGCGAAAATTTGATTCCACGGCCCGGCCGGAATGTATGGAAGAAAGCGCCGCGCGGATGGAATCGAGTTTAGCTTCGTCCGTCTCGCCCAGAAATTTCAGCGTGATGTGCATTCCTTCAGGACGCACCCAGCGAGCACCCTCGCATTCAGGCTTCAGACGTGCCATTAACTCGCGAAGAGCGCGGCGAACTGCGTCTGGAATATCGAGCGCGACGAAAAGGCGCATCGCTCAAGCGCGTCCATGCGCGGGAAACAGAAAATATCGGCGGATGGTGTCGAGCGCTTGCTGCGTGGCTTGAAAACGGATGCGCTCGCGGTCTCCGGGGAAGCGAGAAGCGCGTTCGCGGCTGCCGCGCTCGTCGGCGATGCCGATGTGCACCAGGCCGACGGGCTTTTCAGGCGTTCCGCCGCCAGGGCCGGCGATTCCGGTGATGCCGATGCCCAGCGTAGCGCCGGTGCGTTTGCGAATTCCGTCAGCGAGAGCGAGAGCCGTTTCGGAACTGACCGCGCCCTTTGAGTCGATGATGTCGGCAGGCACGCCGACCAGCGAAGATTTTAGCTCGTTGCTGTAGCACACCACGCCGCCGAGAAAATAGGAGGAGCTGCCGGGAACGTTGGTGAGACGCTCGGCGAGCATTCCGCCGGTACAACTTTCGGCCACGGCGATAGTGGCGCGATTTTCGGTAAGAGCGCGCGCCACGATATCTTCGAGCGATTCTCCCTGCGTGGAATACAGATGTTCGCCCAGCGCGAGAGCCATGCGGCTCACGATTTCGTCGAGAATTTTTTCTGCTTGGGCGGCATCGCGGGACCAAATGCGCGGATGCAGCTGAATTCCCGTCGGTGTAGCGAGAATTGTGGTTTCGGTGTCGGGATACAGCGCATAGAGAGGGCGCACGCGCTGCTCCGCTTCAGATTCAGGCAAGCCGGTTACGCGCAAGTCGCGAGTGAACAGGCGCTCGTCATTACCTTGCCGAAGAAGCCGCGCGCGGACTTCGGATTCGAAGATGCCTTTCAATTCCGAGGGCGGGCCGGGCAGCAGGATCACAATGTGCCCGCCGCCTTCCATCCAAAGGCCGGGCGCGGTGCCGCGCGGATTGCGAAGCACGGTTGCGCCGGCGGGGACCATGGCCTGGCGCTCGTTGATTTCCGGCATGGTGCGGGCGAACCGGCGGAAACGTTCCTGGATGCCCCGGAGAACTTCGTCATCGCGGCGCAACTCGCGGCCGAGCAATTCCGCCACAGTTTCGCGCGTGCGATCGTCGTCGGTAGGCCCCAGTCCGCCGCAACCCACGATCAGTTCGGAGCGGTCGAGCGCGTGGCGAAACGTTGCGCGAATTTCGTCGCGCGAATCACCGACGACCGATTTGTGAATCACGCGAATGCCGATCTTATTCAGCTCCCCGGTAAGATAGAGCGAATTTGTGTCGAGGCGGTAGGGCGTCAGCAGTTCCGAACCGACCGCGATGATTTCCGCTAGCATCCCGGGCTTAGGCGTGAAGCGGAAGACCCTCGACGTCCCAGTCGAGAGAGTAGAGTGCGTTGTTGGTTGTAATCATGGCGCGGTGCGAAGGCAGAAGCGCGAGGCCAACGATGCCGCTGCCGCTGACCACAAGCTCGGCTTCGGCTTGCGGAGTGATTCGAACGATACCGCGACTGCCGCCAATCGACGCTGCGACGTAGAGATTGCCGAGGCGATCGAACGCAAGACCCTGCGGGCGTCCGAGACCGCGAAAAAATGTGCTGACTTCCCCGGCGGGATTAATGCGATAGACGGAGTCGAAGCTGGAAGTAGTCGGCCCGCTGACGAAAAGTTCTCCCGCGGGACTAAACGCAAGGTGATAAGCCGAGAGCGAGGGCTCGATGGTGGCGAAGACAAATATTTCGCGGTCGGGAGCGATCTTAAAAATCGTGCCGCTGCGATCGCCGACGTACAGGCTGCCGCCTTTGTCGAACGCAAGGCCGGTGGCGATGCCCATGCCCTCGATCCATTGCATTGCGCGGCCGTCGGCCGAGACGCGATGCACGGTGCCGTCATTGCGGCACGACACAAAAAGATAGCCGTTGCGGTCGATGGCGAGCCCGGTGGGATTCATCATTTCGGTGATAAAGGGTTTTACCGTGTTGCTCGAGGTGACTTTGTAAAGCGAGACCGGAACTTTTTGTCCGCGCTGCCCGCTGAAGGTGACGTAAACGTTGCCTTCGGCGTCCACCGCAGGACTGGCGACTGGATGTAAATTGTCGGCTACTTGCACACCGAGCGCCATGGGAAACGGAGCGCTTTCGACGCTGCCCATGCGTACGCGAACGGCGCCGCCCGCTGCGCCTTCCGGCACACGCGCGATCAAATGATTTTCGGCGGCCATCACAAGGCTGCCTTCGGCTACGCCAAACTGAACTTGCGGGCGCGTGTGGTTGCGCGAGCCGAAACCGCTGCCCTTGATGGAAACTTCTCCACCGGGCAGAGCGGCGGACGGCTTCACGGCTTCGATTCTCGGCGTGCCGGTCGTCTTCAAAGCGATTCTTCCATGTCGAGCGCGTTCAGGCCGCGGTTGCGCGAGCCGAAACCGCTGCCCTCGCCGAGCGCGTTCACGCCGCGTTTGTCATCCCGAGCGCAGCGAGGGATCTGCTCTTGGTTTTGCGATCCGCAAGCCGAGGCGCCCAACATCACAATCCTGCCGCCCTCGCGAGCCACAGTCCGAGCGCCGCGTAAATTCCCGCGACCCAGTCGTCAGTCATGATACCCCATCCGCCGGGTAACGATTCGGCTTGCCGCGCCGGAAACGGCTTCCAAATATCGAACACTCGAAAAAGTATAAAACCCAGCAGCAGATATTTCCAGTTAGCGTTGCCGCGCCACAAGAAGCCATCACGGAAGTTCGACATTTCAACTATGTAACCTTGCGTTGAAGCGGCGACGAAGAGCAAAGGAATCATTTGGCCGGATACCTCGTCGATGACGATCACCTGTGGATCTTTGGCGCCTAAATACCTTGCGGACCTATCTGAGGCCCACACGCCGAGAGCGGCGATCATGAGCGTGAATAAAACCGCAGCCAGCCCGAAGGACGCCACAAAGCTCCCGACATGGAGCGAAGGTTCCCAAATTGTTGTGTGCGGCCACAATTTGAGAAGCAACAAACTTAAAACCAGACCGGCGAGCGAACCCAAGGTGCCGGGAGCTTTGGGAAAGTAGCCGAGGCCACCGGCGGTCGCGACAAAAAGAGCGAAACGCGGCTTCTTCTGCGGTTTAGCTGCAGAGGCTGGCGATGTCACCGACTCCGACGGACCTTGCGCGCCCGCTGAAGCCGGGTCAGTTTTTTCGGTCATCCGCGTCTCGGTCGAGATCTTCGGGGAATGACTCGTCAATAACCGGCTCGCTGATCACATATTTCTCGCTGGCCCATGCGCCGAGGTCCAGCAGTTTGCAGCGCTCGCTGCAGAACGGGAACTCAGCGTTCGACTCCGAGTCGGTCGGCTTACGGCAAATGGGACACTGGAATTTCATCGGCTTTCGCAGATTAGACTAACACGAATAATTTGAACTGGCAGACAGATTGCCGTGCGCGAAAAAGGAGTCCGGGGTGTTTCCGTGCTGAGCGCCTCCCCAGGCTGGATCAGGCGAGGATGGGGAAGAGGTTCGCCGCTGGCGTAGAGATTCCGCGCGGGAGGGAAGGCGTCTCGAAAGCTGTGACGCGGCCGATCAAGTCGTAATCCTTCGCTTCGGTGATTTCGATAGTAGCGAGAGTGCCGGGCGCGGGGAGATCGGCGGCGTCATTCACTCCCTCGAATTCGGTGACGTAAACCTTGCCGTCGATGTCGGGCGCCATGCCTTCCAGCCGCGCTTCCCAAACAAGGTCAGTATCCTTCGAAGGGCCTTCCAGCATCACCTGCAGGCGCTGGCCTACGCGCTTTTTCAAATTGCGCGCGGAGATTTTTTTCTGGATGGACATCAGCGTGTCGCGGCGGCGCGAGATCGTTTTCTCGTCCACCTTTTTATCGAGCGCGAAACTTTGCGAAGTGTCTTCGTCGGAATAGGAGAAGACCCCCATCCAGTCAAATTCCGCCGCCCGCACGAAATCGCAAAGCTCGCGGAAATCTTTTTCTGTTTCGCCGGGAAAACCGACGATGAACGACGTGCGAATCGAAACGCCGGGAATCGCCTTGCGCGCTTTCTCCAGCATTTTCAGGAACGCGTCGCCATTCGAGCCGCGCTTCATGCGCGCGAGAACGTTGCGGCTGGCATGCTGCAGCGGAACGTCGAGATATTTCGCCAGTCGCGGATGAGCGGCAATGGTGTCAAGCAGGCGCGGCGTGATGCGATTCGGGTAGCAATAGAGAAAGCGCACCCAATTCAAATCTGGAACTTGCGCGAGGCGTTCGAGGAGTGTGGAGAGGCCGTCGCGCAAGCCCAAGTCTTCGCCGTAGAAAGTGGTGTCCTGTCCAATCAGCGAAATTTCGCGCACGCCGGCGGCAGCGAGATTTTCCGCTTCGCGTACGACGGACTCAAAACGCCGGCTGCGAAATTTTCCGCGAAGCTGCGGGATCACGCAGAAAGTGCAGGGATGGTCGCAGCCTTCGTTAATTTTGATGTACGCAGTATGGCGCGGCGTGGCCAGAATGCGCGGCGTAAGGTCGTGATACAGATACGTGGGCAACTCCACGGATGCGGCGTCATTCGCGCGCAAGTCACCTTCGCACGCTTCCAGAATTTTTTCGATTTCGCCGGTGCCGATGACGGCGTCCACTTCAGGAATTTGCTCGCGGATTTCGTTGCGATAGCGTTCCACCATGCATCCGGCGACAATTAATTTTTGCGCGCGGCCGAATTTCTTGTACTCAGCCATTTCCAGAATGGACTGCACGGATTCCTGCTGCGCCGGAGCGATGAAGCTGCACGTGTTCACCACCAGGACGTCCGCATCACCCGCGCGCGGCGTGATTTCGTAACCCGAGCGCGCAAGAATACCCATCATCACCTCGCTGTCCACGAGGTTCTTCGGGCATCCCAGGCTGACGAATCCGACCTTCGGCATAACTGTGGAATCCTTCAGGCAGCTTGCAAACACACAATTCTAGCACGGAGGACAGCTTGGCGACTGATGAGCTTCGCGCGGCGGCGGTCAGTTTCCGATTACCGCGTTAAGCAAGATTTGGCCCACGCTGAAGATCATTCGATGAAGGGTTGGTATCCGTCGCCAGGAGGATGGTGCCTCCGATGCATCACCCATATCGGTTCAGTCGAATGTCCCGCGACGTGTTCCCACGCGACTGGCCCGCCCACCGGATCGCGCAGAGTCGTCATCGTCAGCCAATACTCTTTGTAGTCTGAGCTTATGGCGTAAACGACTGTTCCGGGATTTGGAGGCACTTCTCCCTCCCAGGGACCGGCGGCGTTTTTCACGATTCGAAAGTCGTATGCAATCGGCTTGCCTTGACGGAAGTAAATAGCTCGCTCTTGCAGAGGCCGCTCGGCCAGCGCATTCCGAAGCTCTTCTTCACTTGATGGAAATGTTCCGTGCGCTTCGTCCCAGTCGGGAAGACTATGGTCCGCATGCCCCAGAATTTTTAGGTTCGCACTTGCCATGTCTAATCTCGGACCAATGTCTGTCAATATGTCCATGCACCCAAGGCCAAGAACAACTGATGCGACGGACGCCAGAACGCAGAAGCCCTTCCTCCAAATTGCCCGCGCCGCTAATCCTATGCCCACTCCGGAAAGCAGCAAGCAAACCAAGCCGACAACGAGGTACGACCATCGGAAGTACGGGCCGTCAAGGATGTGCACTCGAACCCAATTCCAGAGAAAGGAGGAGCCAAGGAACAAAGCTGGGAGATTGAAGATCGCGCCACATAGCGCAATCACAATCGCTGTCCACCTGAGCACGTTGTTCACCTGTAAAGTATCTCCCTCCAGATTGCTGTTAACAGGACGCGCGTCATTTCCGCGGCGAGCGGAGGGATTCGCGAATCGCCCGGAGGAGCGAGGACATTTGCTCGACCGGAGCGGCGTGATCGCCGAAGCGCGCTGATTGGTAAAGCTCGGTGAGTTGCGCGACGGCCGCCGACAGATCCGTGGCAGGAATAGCGGACGCAAATTCCAGCGGCGTCTGCGACGGGGCTTTCTTCCAGCCGCGTTTTTCGAGCAGGCGCAGCATTTCGCGGTATTCGAGCGCAGCGAGCGAAGCCGTCAAATTTCCGCCACGTCGCGCACGAACTCGCCAGCGCGCGATCAGGTAGCCTATCAACGGACGCCCGCGCAGATAAATCAGCAAAGCAATCAGAAAGACGAGAACGCTCGGCAGAAAATACGGCGAAGCTTCAGTGCGGCGGTCGAGCGCCATCAGCAGACGGATGGCGTCGCGTTGTTTTTCCTGGTAATAGCGCACCGCTCGCTCGCCCCAGTCCCGGGAAGTTTTCTGCACGTTTTGCGCGAGATTCGTCTGATGGCCAAAATCGTAATTGATCACCCACTCATCCCACGCGAACTGAAACCAATCCCAATACAAGCCCATCCGAGCGAGCATCCCTTTGCGTTTTCCGTTTCCCGCAGGAGTGGGGTCGAAGGTAATCCAGCCGTAGCCGGGGAAATAAGCTTCCACCCAGGCGTGAGCGTCGCTGGCGCGAATAATGTAATCGCCGCCCAAGTCGTTGTACTCGCCGGGCAAAAATCCGCCCACGTAGCGCGCGGGAATTCCCAGATCGCGAAGCATCACGGTCATGGCCGAGGCAAAATATTCGCAATGGCCTTCGCGCCGCTCGAAAAGGAAATACGCGAGCGGGTCATCCGTCTTGCGGCCGGTTAAATCCAGCGTGTAGCCGTAATGCGTTTTCAGGTAGAGCTCGATGTTTGCCGCGCGGTCGTAGTCGTTATGCGATTTCTCGACGATTTTTTCCGCAAGCTTTTTGATGCGCGGGTCGAGCGAGGGCACTTGCAGATAAAGGTCCCGGATCTCGTCGGGATAATCCGTCGAAGCTTTCCGCAATTGCGCGGGTGGAATCCTTGGCAGCAGCGAAACACCTTCGTAACGCACCTTGATGTCGTTGTGAAACGGATTGGAAAGCGAACCGGTTTTGTCGAGCAGAAGGTAGGTGTGGTTGCGCGGAACACCCATACGCTCGGATTCGTTGGCGAACCTGCCGCGCAACATTTCGGGCCGAGGCGCCACGAAGACGGCGTCGGTGGCAACCGGCTCCATCATCACGGTGTAACGCAACGGGAAGAAATCAGCGTTGGGCAGACCGGAAGGAGCGAAGCGATACTCCCCGTCAGAATCGGGCGAAAGCACAATCTCGCCGTGCCTGGGAGTGAACCAGCGCTTGCCGTCAAAATTTGTGAGCACGATGCCGCGCCAATGAACGTCTTCGGCGCGGGCGGGATCGCCTTCCACGTGTACACGCATCACCACCGCGGAGCTTTGCTGTATTTTTCCGATTTCGCCGATGGTGATGTCGTCGCCGAAGCCGGTCATTAAGTTTGGCTGCAGATTCAGTGCGCTCAGGTAGCCGGCCGTGAAACGCGGAATCAGAAAAAAGAAAACGCCTCCCACCAGCAGCGCGCTAACGGCGACGAGGACCGACGTTATTCCGAGCGCTCGATTTAATTGCCGCGCCATGGGCGAGCCGGGCTCGAAGGGAGGAGAGACGGCTCCGGTCGCGCTACGCCGTATTTCCAGCGCGACAAAAGTAGAGACGGCCAGCGCGAGAAAAATCGCCAGCATCGCGAGGAAACTTGTCCCCACAGTGAGAATCGCTGAAGACAGCATGCAAGTGAAAGCCAACACGGCGAGAAAAGCGAAATCGCGATTGGTGCGCGCGGAGTAAAGGCGAACGAGCGCGGCGAAAAGCATCAAGTGAATGGCCGCTAGCAGCGCTGCGTACAACGCCGGATTTGGCGCGCCGGCCGATAAGCTTCGCGAGAGAAACCAAAGGTCGATCGGAAAAAATAAAAAGTAAGCGAGGACCATCCAAGTCGCGACGCGCGCGGAAATCTCCGGCCCGCGGCCGCGCCAGATGCGGAACCCTTTGTACGCAAGTGCAATAGGCGGCAACGCCAGCGAAACCGGGTCAAGCTTTCCGGTAAGCACCACGGCCATGATCGCAGTGCACACCAGCAGGAACAGCGACACCTCGAAATAGCGTTGTACTGCGGGGAGCGGCGCCGCGCTGGCTGTAGCAGTGGAGCTCATGGTCTTTTAAGATGCTAGCACCGCGCAGGCCGTGCCTGCGCGCTTTGAAGCGAACCGATGCCGCGGAAATAACTGTACTGCGGCGCGCCCACGATCATGAAAGCTCTAGTGAAGCGGCAAATGGGATGCTGCCGCAGCGATTTTGCGCGTAGCGCTGGAGACGGGCACGTCGCGCAGACTTTCGAGCGCGAGAATACGAGTGCGAGGCAGCCTCGGCAGCCGCTCGACGCGCGCGAGGAAGGGCAGCAACGTGATATTGCGAAATGTGACGCCATGGCGTGCGGCGGGAAGCTCTTCAAGAGCGAAGCCGTCGATGCCGAGAGTGGCACGAAGATGTTTTTCAAGCTCTGCTCGCGGGTGGCGCGCGACTTGCACGGCGGGGAATTGCCACATGCGGGAAAAAAGTACGTGGTCATGCGCGCCCGGATCTTTCACCAGAATCGTGCGCCCGCGCGGATCGCGAAGAATCGCCGCGGCGATTTTTATGCGCACAGCCGCGCGTTTCATGCGGGGAGAAGGGATTTTGCCGGTGAGGCCGAGTTCGTATGCGCGGCACCATTTCGAGACCGGGCATATTTCGCAGCGCGGATTTTGCGGCGTGCAAATCGTCTCGCCCAATTCCATCAGCGCCTGATTCCAATCGCCGGGTGAGCCGCAAGCGAGCCAGTCTTGCGCGGTCTTTGCCAACTCGCGCCAGCGGCGCGGCTCGCGCAGGTCGCCCCGAACCGCGAGAAGCCGCGCCAGCACGCGCGCAACATTCCCATCGAGTACGCCGAGCGGCACGTCGTAAGCGATGCTCAACACGGCGGCTGCAGTGTAGCGTCCAATTCCGGGAAGTTGCAGCGCAGCGTCCAGCTCGCCCGGGAATTTTCCGCTGTGAAGCAAAAGGATTTCCTTGGCCGCGCGATGCAGGTTGCGTGCCCGGCTGTAATACCCGAGTCCGGACCAGAGTTTCAAAACTTCCGCGAGCGGCGCGCGGGCGAGCGATTCCACATCCGGCAGCCGATGCAGAAAACGCTCGTAGTAGGGCATCACCGCCGCGATGCGCGTCTGCTGCAACATTACTTCCGCGATCCATATGCGATAAGGATCGCGACTAGCCCGCCAGGGAAGGTCCCGTTTGTGCGCGCGAAACCAGCGCAGCAATCGCTTCTGAAAATTTTTGAGCTGAGTCCGCGAGAGTTTTGCCTTCATGCGCGAGATATTCTCGCACGAACGCGTCTTACTTCAGGAAATCATGTCGTGGTGGAAACACCGCACGAACGTTGTCATCCCGAGCAGCGAGGCCTGCCTGTCGGCAGACAGGGATCTGCTCTTTCTTACAGATTGGCACTAGAGCTGGTCGATGAAAAGGAAATACGACGAGGACCACAGCGCTGTCGGGATAGAGCGCTGTGGACGGTTCGTAATGACGATCTTGAAAATTTCGCGTTCGTTGGCAAGATCGTCCAGAAACGCGCCGCCAACGGAAGAATCATCAGGTTTGATCATCGCCAGCTCGCGCAACGTGTCATAGATAATCTCGCCGGCCGGCGCCATCTCACTTGTGAAATGGTTTGTGCGGAACTGCATCACAGAATTAATTTCGTTGAAGTGCCACGCAATGCAAGCCGCCATCGTCACCGCGCGCTCGAATCGTTCGGTATGTTCGGCTTCAGCGAGCCTCCCCAGTTCGGCGCGCGGAGGCCCGATAGCCGGATCGAGGACCAGCATCACGCGGCGCTCGTCTTCCCGCGCGAATTCGCGGACCACCAGCCTCCCAGCCTTCGCCGTAACTTTCCAATCCACGAACCGCGCGCTATCGGTGTGCAAATAGTCGCGCAGCGAATGCAATTCGTGCCCGCGCCCTCGAAAATGGCTGGCCATTTCCCCGCTCAGGAGCGGGAGCACTTCGTAGAACTGATCGGTGGGCGCCACGCGCGGATACACGATGATTTCGAGCTGCGAATCCACCTTCCTGCTTTTTTCGAAGAAGCCGAAGGGAAACCGCGTGCGTATGCCGAAAGCATCCTGGCGATAGACGCCACGCCGTTTAAATATCAGCTCCACTTTTTGCCGGGCCGCGCCTTTGCGCGGAATGTAGGGAAAGAATACCGGCCGGCCGAGAATTTCGGCCCCGCCTTTCTTGTTTTCGCCCGCGACGCGCAGTGAAAACGACGGCCATGTTTGTTTTTCGTTGCGCAACTCAAGTTCGGCGAGCACAGGCTGTTCGGCAAAAATATGTTCGGGCATATCGAACTTGAGCTCGATGCCTGTGAGGACGATGCGGGAGAGCACGCCCGAAATCAGAATTCCCGCGAGCGAGCAGGCCAGAAACATAAAAAGCAAATTGTTCCCGGTGTTCATGGCCGCGACAACGAGAACGGAAACAGCAACGAGGTAGACGATGCCCTCGCGCGTGAGCCGGTAGTCAACCTGATAAACCACCCAGCGAAGGCTGGTGCGCCGAGCCAGCGTGGGAACGATGACGATAGCCACCCAAGCGGCGAGGCCAAGCGCAATTACGGTGGTGATCGCGGCCAGACCTATGCGCCCTTGTTGAGACGCGGCAGCCGAAAAAAGCGCGACGATCAGCGCCGCCGATAGCACGAGCATGGCGATGAGGAAACTGCGCCAGCCCTGGCGGTCGCGGTTACTCCAGATTCGAACTATGGGAGTTTGTTCCATTGGCGGTAGAGCCGGCGCGAATCGAAGGCGCGCATCGAACCTCTCGACTCACGCTCTTCGCTCGCGACGACCATGCTCGTCGCGTCGTCACAACGGCACGCGCGTCGTGTCCATGATTTCGCGGAGTATCGCTTCGGCCTGCTCGGATTTTTTCTGCGTGGAAACGTAACGCGAGCTGACCACCACGCGATGCGCGAACACCGGAACGATGAGGCGTTTAAAATCGTCCGGCAAACAGTAGTCGCGGCCTTCCAGGAACGCTCGCGCCTGCGCCGCGCGATGCAGCATCACCGCGCCTCGCGGGCTGACGCCCAGGCTCAGTTGTTCGCTCTGGCGCGTGCGCTCGACTATTTCGAGCGCGTAGTCCAACAAGCTTTCTTCCACTTTCACCTGCGAAGCGGCATCCTGCATGGCCACCACATCGGCCGCGTCCATCAATGCCGAAATCTTGTCCACCGGAGCCGCGCCGGAATTATTGCGAATGATTTCTTTTTCGCTCGCTCGCGAGGGATAGCCCATGCGGATGCGCATCAGAAAACGGTCGAGCTGCGATTCGGGCAGCGGATAAGTGCCGTGATGTTCGATCGGATTCTGCGTAGCCAGCACCAGAAAAGGTTTGGGCAGCGGATGCGTATGATTGTCCACCGTGATTTGCGCTTCGTTCATCGCTTCCAGCAGGGCCGACTGCGTTTTCGGCGTGGTCCGATTGATTTCGTCCGCGACGATAATGTTCGCGAAAATCGGCCCAGGCTTGAAGTCGAATCCCGCCGTGGCAGGATTGAACACGCTGACGCCGATCACGTCGCTCGGCAGCATGTCCGAGGTGAACTGGATGCGTTGAAAAGAACAATCGAACGAACGTGCCAGCGCCTGCGCCAAAGTTGTTTTGCCGACTCCCGGAACGTCTTCGATCAGCAAGTGGCCGCGTGCGAGAAGCGTGGTGAGCGCCAGCTGAATGACGTCTTCTTTGCCTTTCACCACTCCCGAAATCGAGCGCAGGAGCCCGGCAAGGCGCGTGCTGGCGTTCGTGGTCGTTGTTTGCAATTGGCACGGCCTTCTGCTACAAAAAGTTAGTACTGTGGGCGACTAGCTCAGTGGTTAGAGCGCTCCCCTCACACGGGAGAGGTCCAAGGTTCAAGTCCTTGGTCGCCCACCACTCCATCAGTTTTAGCACTATTTCCCGTCCGCGCGAAAAGGTGAACGGCTCCCGTGTGTTCAAACGGTGGTTACACGCCGCGCGTCCTCGGCGGCCGAAGAAGAGAAGTAAGGAGGCAGACGTTGCGGCGGAAGCCACTGAACTGCACGACTAGCTGCTCGAAGCTGGATCCCCGTAAAACTTAATTCACTTGGACCGAGCTAATCTTGTTGTTCCAGTTTCGGGACCTGTCGCTCGGCAATCGCCAAGATGCCAAGTCAGAGACGCTGCCATTCAGAGTGGCGCTGTCGCTTTGGAAGTTCGCGTTCTTGTAGATGGTCACCGAAACTCTGCCGTACACCTTAATCGAACTGATCTCGTTATCAAACCCTGTAGGCATCACATTGAAACTGGAACCGCGGCTCATGCAGAAATACTCGCCGCGATAATATTTTTCCTTGAAGAAACAGGCCCCGCGGCTCGGAATCCCCTGGCTCGGCGGTCGGCGACCGTTGCCCGGATCCCACCACCACGGACCGCTGGTGTAAGGATTCACGACGAAAGATCCGCGACAGCCGTGCTGTACCCAAATGCCTTCACCATCCGCGCCCCATGTGCTTCCGAAAACGCACGGAGAGCTGCCAGGGAATTGCTGCTGGAGAGTGGCGCCGCCGCGCGTGTCAGCCACGCAGTAAACCCGCCGCGAAGATCTCGATTCACAGTTGAGCGAGTACGCGGTTCCGGGCTGTTGGCCCACGCCGAGCGTTACCGAGATTCCACCGCCTTGTTGTGGCGCGCCGGAAACGGGTCGAGCTGGTATCAGTAGAATGATTGCCGCAAAAATTATGGCGACTGAAAGAATCGCGATCCCTCGGAGAGTGGCTTTCATCTTTTTCTCCTCTCGGCTGTGAGCCGAGCCGATATAAATTCCGCCAGACTGGCGGGAGTTTACCCAAAGTAGTGCGTCGGTTTCAATGGCGACGAAAAGATCGCGCGTGGGATTTTGATCCGGCCTGCGAGGTTTCGAGATGCCATGATAATCTGTGCCTATTTTACGGGATGCGTGGCGGCGATTTGTTGCTGCCGAAAGAGCTCGGGACAATGACCAATATTCTGCGATTCGTGCAGGTTTTCGCGTTAGGCACGTGGGTAGGATCGATCTTTTATTTCAGCGCGGCGGTCGCGCCGGGAGCTTTCCGCGTCCTGTCGAACCAGGACCAGGCCGGAGCGCTGGTGCAATTCACGCTGGGGCGCCTGCACACGCTCGGCGTGGTCGCCGGGCTGCTCTATCTTTTTGCGTCGATCGGCCTCGCGCAGTCGTTCAAAGGATTGGTCCGCCCGGCGGCGATTGGCGTGCTGCTGATGATCGTCCTCACCATCACTTCGCAGAGTTTTGTGATGCGCAGAATGCTGGCGCTGCGAACAGAAATGGTTTCGGTGATGGCGACGCCGGCGAGCAATCCCCTGCGCGCGGAATTCGACCGCCTTCACGCCATTTCGGTCAAACTGGAAGGAGCAGTGCTGCTAATTGGTTTCGCCGCGCTGTTTCTTACCGTGCGAGAGATGAAGCGTGCGATGTAGCTCACCTCTTTAGAGGTGAGGCCTGGCCTTGACGCCTTTGCTTTTCTTCCGTGCAGCTAGCTTCTTCCGCCGAATCTTCTTGCCCTTCTTTTTCTTGACTTTCTTTTTGTTCGTATTCTTTGTGATTTTTCTCGCGTCCTTTCCTGCGCGGCCGACGACGCGCCACATATACCAGCTCGCGACCGTGCGGTAGGGACGCCAGCGTTCGCCGAACGCAGCCAACTCGCGAGGCTTGGGGATAGCCTTCTTGCGATAGAGAATCGCAAAACCTTTCTGCACGCCGTAGTCGTGAATCGGAAGAACGTCCGGACGCCCCAGCCGAAAAATCAGAAACATCTCAACGGTCCACGCGCCGATGCCGCGCACGGAAATCAGCCGCTCGACAAGCTCCTCATCCGACATTTTGTGTGCTGCTTCGATTGACGGAACGATCCCGTCGATTGTCTTCTGCGCCAGATCCTTCATGGCCGCAACCTTTGCGAACGAAAGTCCGGCGTCGCGCAGCGTTTGCGGGCTTGCCTTTACAATTTCTTCGGGAGTGGGACACTGGCCGTTCGCTCCCAGCGCCTGGATGCGCGCAAAAATCGTCGCAGCCGCTTTACTCGAAATGCTTTGGTGCGTAATCGCTTCGAGCAGCGATTCGTACACGCTGTCGCATTCGTCCAACTTGAAAGGAAATTCCCCGATGTCGGCAATCAAGCGGCCCAGGCGCTTGTCAGCCTGGGAAAGATGCTCGTGCGCTTTCACATGATCGAACGGAAGACTAAGTTTTTCATTCATAGCTGGGCGATAGGATACCGCTCGCCGCTCCTTTTGCACAATTTCACGCGGAGAAGAACTGGCAAGTGTAAAATGCCGTCACTCTGGAACAAGGGTAGCATCGGCCTCGGAGGCCATCATGAAAACGGCGGTCCGGCTCGCAGCGCTCGTCGCGCTCAGTGTCGCGTGCCTGTTTGTTATTCGCGCCGCCTCCTCTCCGCGTGGGTTTCAAAAGGACGATCAAAAGGACGTTCAAAAAGATGACTGGCCCGCCTACGGCCACGACCCCGGCGGAATGCGTTACTCGCCGCTCACTCAAATCACTCGCGAGAATGTTGCGCAGCTCAAAATAGCCTGGACATTTCACACCGGCGATATTTCCGATGGCAGCGGCGGCAGGAAGAGAAGCGGCTTCGAAACCACGCCGATTCTCGTGGACGGAACGCTCTACCTCACCACCGGTTTCAACCGCGTGATCGCGCTCGACCCGGAAACTGGAAAGCAGCGTTGGGCTTACGATCCGCTGTTAGAACAAGCCGCGGACTACGGCGACGGCTTGATCAATCGAGGAGTCGCCACCTGGCTGGATCCCGATCGCGCGGAAGGGAAGCTGTGCCATCGCAGAATTTTTGAAGCTACCTTAGACGCGCGCCTGATCGCGCTCGACGCCGCAACGGGCGCCCCGTGTCCTGATTTCGGCGCGAGCGGACAAGTGAGCCTGAGGAACGTAGCACTCTACTTGCCCGGCCAATACCACATGACCTCGGCTCCCACCGTGATCAGCGACATCGTCGTCGTCGGCTCGGCCATCAATGACAATTCTCGCGTGGACATGCCGAGCGGCGTGGTCCGCGCATTCGACGCACGCACCGGCGCGTTGCGCTGGAGCTGGGAACCTCTCCCGCCGAATGAGCCAGCCTCTGCTGCAAACGGTGGAAAACCTTGGCGCACTGGAGCTGGTAATGCGTGGTCCACGATTGTCGCCGATCCTGAGCGCGGCCTCGTATTCGTTCCCACCGGAAGCGCAAGCCCCGATTATTTCGGCGGTCTCAGACTCGGCGATGACAAGTGGGCGAATTCAGTAGTTGCTCTACGCGCGAAAACCGGCGAACTCGTCTGGGGCTTCCAGCTAGTTCACCACGATCTCTGGGACTACGATACGGCATCCCCGCCCCTGCTTACGACCATCGTGCACGACGGCAAGAAAATTCCGGTCGTGATTCAAGGCAACAAGACCGGCTTCCTCTACGTTCTCAATCGCGATACCGGTGTTCCCGTGTTTGCGGTCGAAGAGCGGCCGGTGCCGCAGAGCGATGTGACGGGCGAAGTCGCGTCGCCGACGCAGCCGTTTCCGTCAGCGCCACCCGCGCTCGTTCCGCAGCGCTATTCCGCGGATGACGCCTGGGGCATCACGCCTGCAGATCGGGAAGCCTGCCGCGTCAAGATGCAAGGCCTGCGCAGCGAGGGCGTTTTCACTCCGCCAAGTGTGCAGGGCACGCTGACCGTGCCCGGAAACGTCGGCGGCATGAACTGGAGCGGCTACGCTTACGATCCGCAGCACGGCCTGCTGCTGGTAAACATGAACAATCTGCCGGCAAGAGTGAGGATGATCTCGCAGTTTAAGATTGATGAAGACTCGGACAACAACACTGACACATCGCACGGTGAATACGGGCGGCAGCGCGGCGCGCCCTACGGCATGTTTCGCCAATTTATTTTTTCGCCGTCCGGTCTGCCGTGCGTACCGCCGCCGTGGGGCACTCTGGCCGCAGTGGACATGGCCACCGGCAAGATTCGTTGGCAGGTCCCGCTAGGCGAAATGGCTCCCGGCACGCCCGTTCCGCCGGGCTCGATCAATCTTGGCGGCCCCATAGCAACCGCCGGCGGCCTCGTCTTCATCAGCGGAACCTTCGACCCGTTCATCCGCGCTTTTGATGTAGAGACCGGCAAAGAAATCTGGAAAGGCCAGCTCCCCACCAACGGCCACGCCATGCCCATGACCTATCAAGTGCGGCAGAACGGCAAGCAATATGTAGTGATCGCCGCCGGCGGCCACGCCAAAGTAGACGAGGAACCTCAGAGCGATTCTCTCGTAGCCTTCAGCTTGCCCTAGTCGCGATTCCGCGCCTTGTAAAATCGCCGTCCGAGTTTGGTTTACTGGTTAGCGTTTCGGCTGCGCTTGGCTCTCGACTAGCGGTACTCTCTTCACGTGAAATGCCTCCAGCGACCCCGCACTCTGCTCCTGGAAGCTGCCCAGCCACTCGCTGGAGGCGTCCTCGTCGAACGAGAACACCAGCCCCGGACCAGCCTCGTACAGGACCACGGTGAAGTCCACCGTTGGACCGCCAGCGCCACCGAGGGGACCGACGGCAAATGGAGTGGCCGACCGGAACGTGTATCGCCCTGCGGCGTCAGGCGCGGCCGCTGTCCCCGCGATCGGAACGGCCGTGTACTCATCCGCCCTGCCCGGTATGAAGGACGCGAACGGATCGCTGATATCTACCGGAGTGGGGGGCCCGCCGGTCGCGGTGGTGAAAACACGCGACGCAAACGTTCCTTGCCCGACGAAGTCAAACTCCCAACCCGGGTTCCCGCTGGGCGAACTGCCGTTGCCGGCAAAGGCCTGCGCCCCGAAGCCGTAGCTGTGGTTGAGGTCTGATCCGTCAGACGCTATGGTCCCTTGCGGAACCACGATTCCCGTGCCCTGGGCGAAATCATCCAGGTCGAGGACAAGGGCGGCCCCTAGGTTGGCCGCCGTAGTGTTGTTGGGATCGAGAAGGTTGAGTCTTGGATCCGTCGCATACAGCCCGAGCGTGTGAATGGATCCCAGCCCCGTGACGCCGGTCATGCTGCCATAACCGAGCACGGTGGTGGAAAAGGAGTAGTTGCCTGCGACTCCGCCGGGAGCGCCCGTGGCCATGATGGTTCCCCCTTCGTCATCATCGCCTTCACCCGTGAATGTAGCGTTAAACGTTCCAACGGCGGTATGGGCGGCAACGAGTTGCCCCGCTGCGGCAAATATGGCGTCCTCCGTGTTGTCCAGGATGCCGAACACGTCCTTTGACAGCACTGTGCTGTCGAAGGTGGTGGCGCTGCCCTGGCCGTAAGCTGAACCCACCAAAGCGTCGAGGTAGTCAACATCGATGATGCGTAATACTTCTGGACCAACGATGTAGTAGACCAGCGAGATGGGTGCGTCGCCGTCGTTGGGATCCGTGAAGCCGCTGATGCTGCCCCGCCCGTACACGTCCGCTCCGACGCCGTTGTCCGTCGCTGTGAGCGTATTCCCCGCGAGCACCGTCCCGAAATCATTTTCGTCGTATGTGCCGTGGATGGCGCCGCTGTTGTTCGAGAACACGCCTCCAAACGCAACCGTAGCCTCGTCCGTGGTGTCCAACCCGGAGAGGGTGAAAGCAAAATTGCCGCCGGCGCCACTACTTGCCGTCTGCAGGTCGAAGCTTCCGCTGGAAGTTGCCGATTTATCAAACTGCGTGATCAGCGCATGACTGGCGTTTATAAACTGAACGGCGAATGTCTCGATGCCGTTCACCCCAACTCTAGGGTTGCTGGCCGAAACATCAAGAACTAGCGTCCCGGTTCCGGTGGTCATGTCCACCGTCATCGAACTGCCAGTGGGGCTGATTACGTCGGGGGTCGTGGGTTCGCCGGGTGACGTGAAGCCGTTCCCGTCGTTATAGTCCTGTTCGCCGCCGATGACGTTGCCGCTCAAATCAAAGCCCACCGCGCCTGCGACGGCGTAGTAAACTGGCCCGAGTCCCGGGGGGAAAGCGGGGTTGCCTTCCAGCCCGTTCACATAAAACACGAACACGATGGCAGCCTGCTTCTGTGCTGTGTTGCTTTCGGTGAAGCTGGCCGTTGCTGTGGCTCCCGCTGCCGCGGCCGTTACTGAGTAGGCGCCGGGCGCCGCGTTTGCAGTGCATGTGATCGATGCGGTGCCATCGGAAGCGGTGGTAGTAGTGGTGGCGGACGGCGTGCAGCTCTGACCGGCTGATCCCGCAACAGGCGTGAACGTAACCGTTACGCCGCTGGCCGCTGCTCCGTTGGACGTCACGGTGGCTACCAGCATGTTGGTAAAGGCGTCGCCGACGGTTGTGGTTTGTCCCGATCCGCTCGTCGCAGTGATCGCGATGGTGGGAGGCGTCGAACCCGAATTGCTGCCGCAATCCGTCAGGAACCCGAAAGCCATGCAAATCAAAATCAATGCGAGAATGCTGGTGAAATTACAGTTCCTCATGGATTCGCTCCTCTCTCATCGCCCTTCACCAGAGTCCCGCTGACAACCGTGTCCGCGTCCGTCTCAAGGACTAGCATTTCGTTCCCACAGTCAACAACCACGAAGCTGAAGTTCATTTCCGGCTGCCCCTTCGGCGTTATGGTAGCCGTGCCCCTGCAGTCCGTGCCGACAGTGTAAGAACCGGAGACGGGCTCCTCCGCGAACGTGAGAATCGTGCCATCTTCGCTACCCGCTATGTGTCCTCTTATCACTCCCGCTCCAGACGGATCGACCGTTAACTTCAACTCACCTATGAACGCCACCGGTCCTGTGGCGGGTGCCCCTGCGAGGAAGGCGCCGGTCGTTTGAAACCCAAAACTACCCTCCACTCCGGCATTGGTGCAGGCCGCGGAGCCCTGCTTCACACCGAATCCCGACGAGGTCGCGCCTGGCTTTTGGAAAAGGAACAAAAACCCTGTTGGCGTAAGCACAAAGGAGACATTGATAGCCGGGTGGCTGCCTACCCTGACGCTGGCTGTGACGGTGCAGTTCGGGGCGACTGCGTATGTTCCGGCGAGAGACTCGGTGATAACGGCACCGTCCGTGTTTTCTGTGACCTCTCCGGTATACGTGCCTGTGGTTGGGTCAAACGTGGCCTGGCTCAAGCCGATAACAGGCGTGCCGCTATCAGTGCCGCCGTGCACAAACCCGTAGGTGCCACTCAGAGAGGCGTTTGAACAGGTCGCCCCGCGCGCACTGCCAATACCGCCAAAAGCTGCAAGCAGTACGATTCCCGCCGTTGCCTTCAACGTGTTCTTCATTGGAGTTCTCCTTTTCGATTCAAGAACGACGAAGCGCATATCCCACGACTGAAAGCCTTGCTCTTCATGACGGACCTCCGCATTTAAGATTGCTCCTTCGCCCCGGATGCCCCAGCTACCGGTTCCATCGCTTCCCACACAACCGTTTCAAGTGGGGAAGTGCGCATCCAACTTAGTTAGCGCACCGTTAGTCCTTATCCTTCATATCCAGCCTTATCCCTTCTGACGTGACAGTTGTTTGAGGCTCCGCACTTAGCAACAAGAATCTTTTGCCTCCATCGACGACGATGATGTTATTTTTATTACCGTTTGCATCGAAGAACGACCCGGTACAGTCCGAATCGATCGTGTAGGTTCCGGTGTTCGGCGGGGAATTTGTCCAATCTTGGATTACACCGTTGGTGCTTCTGGTTGAGCGAATGATGCCGCGCGTCCCAGCTCCGTTTAAGACGTCGAGGCCAATCTCGGCGATAGGGCCGCCCGCGGCATTGTTCACGCCCGTCCGGCTGAAGGCATAGATCCCTTTGAGGCTGGCAACGCTACACCCGCCACCCTGAGCATGAACGTTGATGACGGCGCCTGGAATGCGTGCGAAAGTCGCAAGGATCGCGAAACCTGTGACGAGAAGAAGGTACTTTCCGAACTTGTTCATTTTGATTCTCCTTTTTATCCCCGGTTTTAACGCCGTAATTGGCGAAAGCAGGCGAGAGTTGCATAAGACCCCCGCGTTTGAGAATCGCGCTTCTGTCGCCCACAATTGCGCGGAGTGGTTTTGGGCACAATGGCGAACGCATGGTCTGCAAATGTTTTAGTTCTGACCGTGCAGCTCGATGAATTCAGGGGAGTTGCAGGCGGCGTGTGCCGGGACGGCACATATGTCTTCCGCGGTAAGCAATTGGTGGTAAAGTACCGCCACGTTACTAATCTTGCTATGGAAGCTGCTCCGCAAACCCGAAGGACGCGTTTCGGCCCCTTTGAGGTGGACTTGCGTTCGGGTGAGATCCACAAGCACGGTATTCGCCTAAAGCTCCAGGACCAACCGTTTCAAGTGCTGGCGGTTTTGCTGGAGCATCCGGGTGAGGTCGTTACACGCGATGAACTCCACCAGAAACTCTGGCCTGCGGACACTTTTGTTGACTTCGACACCGGTCTGAACAGCGCCATCAAGAAGCTTCGCGACGTGCTGAGCGATTCAGCCGATGAACCCCGTTACATCGAGACGTTGCACCGCCGCGGCTACCGCTTCATCGCTCCCGTTGAAAACGGCGCAGCGCCAAAGTCGGCTCCCAGCGAGCTACGTGTTGTCCCGGTCCCAGCCCCCGCCTCACCGAAACCGCGCCAGCCTTGGTATCAGCGCCGCGTGGTCGTTGCCGCTGGAATCGCAGGCCTCCTCGTTGTGGCCGCGCTCGTTACCTGGCGCGTTTTTTTCGCTCGGCCCGTGCTGAGTGAAGCCGACGTCATCCTGGTGGCGAGCTTCGTCAACAAGACCGGCGACCCCATCTTCGACAACTCCCTGGACAAAGCCCTCGAGGTCAAACTTACCGAGTCCCCGTTTTTGAGCCTCTTCTCGGAAGCGAACGTGCGCGAGACATTGCGCATGATGCGGCATGATCCAAACGAGCGGGTGACGCCGGAACTGGGCATCGAAATCTGTAAACGACAAGGACTCAAAGCCCTGGTGGTACCCGAGATTGCCGCCGTCGGAAACACTTACCTGATTACCCTGGAAGCGATTGACGCGCGCAATCAAAAGCCTATCGCGCGAAGCCAGGAAGTCGCGGAGAGCAAGGATAAGGTGGTCGCTGCGCTGGGAAAAGCAGGCTCGCAGTTACGACGACAATTGGGCGAGAGTCTGAGCTCTCTCGAAAAGTACAATGCGCCGCTGGACCTTGCGACCACAAGCTCACTCGACGCGCTGCTGGCCTACCGAGCGGGACAGAATCTGTATCGCTCTGGGAAGCGGCGTGAGTCCATTCCTTTTTTTGAAAGGGCGGTCGATCTGGACCCACAGTTCTGTTCTGCTTACAACATGCTGGGCAGTGCCTATCACTCCATTGATAATGGGCAAGCTTCCAGGGAGAATTTTGCCAAGGCTTTTGAGCTAAAGGATCGCCGCCTCACGCAAGAAGAGAATTTTCTGACTACAGCTCTTTATGATTCGTCCATAACGGGCAACCTGGAAAAGGAAACTACTGTACTCGTTTTGTACAAGGAGGCGTATCCACGCAGCGTGTCTGCTTACAATTTGTTGGGGATCGCTTACGCGCAGCAAGGCCGAACGGAAGAGGCTTTACAAAATTTCAATTGGGCAATTGCCCATTCCCCGGTTCCGTCTGCTCAGCACTACTCCAACGCAAGCCAGGCGCTCATGATCCTGGGCCGATTCGACGAAGCTAAAAAAATGCTTGACGAATGGCGTCAGAAAGGATCACTGACCCCATTTCAAAGGGAAATGCGCTACCGGATCGCCTTTATCGAGAAGGACGCAGTAACGATGGACCAACTCGCTCGCGAAACCTCAGCGGATGACGTGACCTGGCTCCATCTACAAATGCAGCTAGCATTCTTGCGCGGCGACTCCGGCACACTGCGTTCGATTAGCGATACTCTGGTGAATCAAGCGAGCCGCGCGAACCGCACGGAAAACGTTTCCGACGAGCTCGCCCGGCATGCCTCGCTTGAATCCTTTCTTGGAGACTATGCCTCGGCGCGGAAGCTCTGCCGCCTAGCGGAAGAGGCGAATAATGACAGTGCAATTGGGATGTGGACTTGTGCCAAAGCATTAGGAACGGCCGGTGACGTCTCGCAAGCTGAAGCGCTGGTAGCAAAACTCGATCAGCGGTTTCCGGAGGACACATTTCAGCAGAAGGTTCTTCTGCCGATCGCTCGTTCCATCATAGAGCGCGAGCGAGGAAACCCGGTTAAGGCCGTCGCTTTGCTCGTCCCGGTCACGCAATACCCGAACGGAGCGGTTTCTTATCATCGTGGACAAGCTTACCTGGCCGCGGGAGAGTACGGCGAGGCTGTCGCCGATTTCAAGACGGTCATCGCTCATCGTGGATGGCCGGAGTGGGAAATATTTTCTCCGCTGGCGCAGCTCGGTCTCGCGCGAGCCTACGCGAAGCAGGGGGATACTGATCTCAGCCGCAAAGCCTACGACGATTTCTTCACCACTTGGAAGGACGCGGACCCGGATATCCCGATACTCGTCCAAGCCAAAGCCGAATACAAGAAACTCGCCGCAACCGCATCTGCCGCCGCTTCAGCGTCTCCGTAGTCTCCTAATTTGGAGAGCCGCACGCGCTTCTAACCTCGGCACGCCTGTTCCACCGATCGATCAATCTTGGCGGTCCGATAACAACCGCCAGCGGCCTCGTTTTCATCAGCGGAACTTTCGACCCGTTCATCCGCGCTTTTGATGTGGAAACCGGAAAAGAAATCTCGAAAGCCCAACTTCCCGCCAACGGCCACGCCATGCCCATGACCTATCAAATTCGGTCGAACGGCAAGCAATATTTGTTGATCGCCGCCGGTGGCCACGCAATAGTAGATGAAGAACCTCAGAGCGATTCTCTAGTAGCCTTCACCTTGCCCTGATCCCGATTTGCGCCGCGAACAATCTCCGCCGCAGTTTTTCAGGGGGTCGGAGCTTCAGTTTACCCTGAACGCAGTGAAGGGCTCCGACAAAAAAATCGGCGCGCAGTCCTTCCTTTCGCGGCGCAGTTCCCGCGAGCCGTCGCCTTTGCGGCTCTCCAGATTAAGACACAACTCCCACTTCGGTTGTAGGTAGGAGCGTCGTTCGCTTCCAAAACGGAGGACGACCATGAGCTTGAAAAAGGTTGACTAGTCGACAATTGTGGTGTAAGTAAGCGCGCATATAGCTCGTGCCTTTTTGAAGTCATACAGGCGATTGCGGATGATACCAATGAGGAATCTTTCTATTCAGCCGCTGCCATTCTTAAGGCAGCAGTCCCCTGCTGTGTTCCGAGCGTTCTCACGGAGGCGCGCCATGAAAACCTTTCTACATCAGTGCATCAGTATTTTCCTAGCCTGTTGCATACCGCTGCAGGCTGCATCGGGACTCGAACAAGAGAATACCTCGGGGGCGGTGTCAGGTACGCAAGTAAAGCAGGTGTCTGCACAAGAAATCAGCAAAGACACTTTGATCAGCAAATTTCAGGAACTCCAACAGCAGAGCCAAGCGATTCAGCTCCTTGACAGCAAACTGAGAAGCCTCCAGTTCTCGCCCGCTACCGATCCTGGGAGATATTGGGGACAAACTGCCACGTTCGAAGGAACCGTTCAGGGAAGTACGCAAAGCGTCGTCGGTACGTTCTACATCCACGACTACGTAAACCAGAACTCGAAGGATGGCGTGGCACTTGGCCAAGTGACGCTGACCAGTAGTTCCGGCGCCTCAAAAACGTACGCATTCTACCTTGTCGCGCCCAACGGCGATCCCACCAAAGCTCAGGAATACGCGGTCGTTAATAATGAGGTCACTTTGCAGCACAGTGTATTTACATGCGTCCAAGGGCAGCTTCCGAGCGTGGGTGCCACTTGCGCGACAGCGGCTGTAACTTGCATAAAAACGGCTTTCGTCACGGCGTCGACGGGAGTGGGGACCGTGTTTTCCTGGGCTGCATACGCAGGATGTGTGGCCCTTGCCTGTGGTATAGCTTTCGTGAAAGCTTTCTTATGCTGTGAGTGCAATGGAGACATTTGGTGCAAGTATATCGTCGGATCCTGCTCCCAGGGTCCAACACCCTGGGTCAATAACGATCTCAGTCAGCTGTCCGGCGCGCCCAGTGCGCCCTCGGAAAATGCTCTGGACGGGTATCAGACCTCGAACGGCAACGAGCACGTGAACTACATTGGTGCCGACAATCACGTTTATGAATTAATTTACACCGGCAAGTGGGCCAACAACGATCTCACTAAGGCGTCTGGCGCGCCCAGCGCGGCTCCGAGAAGTGCTCTGAACGGGTATCAGACCTCGAACGGAAACCAGCATGTGAACTACGTAAGCACCGACAATCACGTTCATGAATTGGTTTACACCAGCAAGTGGGCTCACAACGATCTCACGCAGCTGTCCGGTGCGCCAAGTGCGGCCTCGGGAACCGCTCTGAAGGGGTATCAGACCTCGAACGGCAACGAGCATGTGAACTACGTGGGTACCAACAATCACGTTTACGAATTGGTTTACACCGGCAAGTGGGCCCACAACGATCTCACGCAGCTGTCTGGTGCGCCCAGCGCGGCTCCGAGTGCTCTGGAGGGGTATCAGACCTCGAACGGCAACGAGCACGTGAACTACGTGGGCACTGACAATCACGTTTACGAATTGGTTTACACCGGCAAGTGGGCCCACAACGATCTCACGCAGCTGTCCGGTGCGCCCAGTGCGGCCTCGGGAAGTGCTCTGGACGGGTATCAGACCTCGAACGGCAAGGAGCACGTGAACTACATTGGCACCGACAATCACGTTTATGAATTAATCTACACCAGCAAGTGGGCCAACAACGATCTCACTAAGGCGTCTGGTGCGCCCAGTGCGTCCTCCGGAAGTGCTCTGGACGGGTATCAGACCTCGAACGGCAACGAGCACGTGAACTATATTGGTGCCGACAATCACGTTTATGAATTAATTTACACCGGCAAGTGGGCCAACAACGATCTCACCAAGGCGTCTGGCGCGCCCAGTACGGCCTCGGGAAGTGCTCTGAAGGGGTATCAGACCTCGAACGGTAACGAGCACGTCAACTACATTGGCACCAATAATCACGTTTATGAACTGGTATACCAGTAGCCCTGCGACGATCTCTCGGCTCTACTGGGAAGCTGTTTTTCGGAAAAAAGATCGCTCTAACCCCTTGATTTTTTATATATCTACGTGATACTATACCTATGAGTACTATGAGGCTCGTATTAAAGGACTTATGAGCCGGGAGAAAGTCCCGGCCCAACTTCGAGCCCGCGCTCTGAGCGTGGGCAGAACAGCAGAAAATGACCGATCTTCTAATCGAGAACTCGATTTATTAGAACCCCGCGTATCTCACTCAAAACAAACGACGGCGCCCCTTCCTAATCGAGAACTTTCAACCATTCCGAACACGAATTTCTCGATTGAAACCCCCTCGCCGATCCTTTCCGCCCCGTCGGCTCAGCTCCATCGTATGTGCTACTATCATCGGCTTATGAAAACTGGAATTATTGGACTGCCGCTGGTAGGGAAGACGAGTCTGTTTCGAATCCTGACGCGCGCGCGTGTGGAAGCGCGAAGCTCACCAAATCAGGCGCACGTGGGAATCGCGCGAGTTCCGGACGCTCGCGTGGTGAAACTCTCCGAGGTTTTTAAGCCGAAGAAAATCACGTATGCGACGATTGAGTACGTGGACGTAGGCGGCTTGCAAAAAGACCGCGAGAAAAATTCAGCTTCGCTCGTCCCTTTGCGCGAAGCAGACGCCCTGGCTCACGTGGTTCGGCTGTTCGAAGACCCCGCGGTGCCGCACGAGGGCGGCTCGCTCGATGCCTTGCGCGATATCGAGAGCGTTGAAATCGAGCTGATGCTGAACGATCTGGAACAGGCGTCCAAACGCATCGAGCGCGTGGAAAAAGATTTGAAGAAAAAGAAAGAAACCATCCTCGAAGCTGAGCTGCAGGTTCTAACCCGTTGCCGCAAAGCGCTGGAGAGCGAAACGCCGCTGCGCGAACTCGACTTCAAACCCGAAGAGCTGAAGATGCTCAGCAGCTTTGAATTTCTCACCCGAAAGCCCATGCTCTACGTGCTGAATCTCGGCGACGACGAAGCCGCGGACATCGATCGCGTGATCGAAAAACATCATCTCGAGAAATTGACGTCGAAGGTTCGCACGGCCGTGGTGCCGTTCTGCGGCAAGATTGAAGCCGAGCTTTCCGAGTTGCCCGATGCGGAAGCTGCGGAAATGATGCGCGCATATGGTTTGGCGGAATCGGGCCGCGACCGTCTGATTCAGGCCAGCTACCGTCTGCTCGGCTTGATTTCGTTTCTAACTTGCGGCGAGCCGGAGTGCCGCGCCTGGACCATCGAACGCGGAATGAACGCGCAGAAAGCCGCAGGCGCGATTCACAGCGACATCGAGCGCGGCTTCATCAAGGCCGAAGTGGTGAACTGGGAAGATTTGCTGAAGGCCGGCGGATTTCCCGTAGCGCGTGAACGCGCCCAAGTGCGTCTGGAAGGCAAGGACTACATCGTGCAGGACGGCGATGTGATTTTGTTCCGCCACTCGAGTTAACCGCATGTTTTCCTCGCAAGCAAATCGAATAGTTCTGGCGCTGTTGCTCGGAGTGAGCGCTGCCGGCGCGAATGTAGTCGGCGGCTCGCTGATCACTCGCGCGCGTTCGCTAAAACATTACTTGAAATATTTCATCGCGCTGGGCGCCGGGTTCATGCTGGCGACGGCGCTGCTCGAAATGATCCCGGAGTCCCTGAAACTCCAGGCCGAAACAGGTTCGATTTTTTTCCATGGCGCGAGTTCTGTTTTTGTGTTCGTCCTGGCCGGGTATTTGCTCGTCCATTTTTTTGAGCACACCGTAGCGCCGCACTTTCATTTCGGCGAAGAAACCCATCACGAAGAAATATCGGGCGCGCACGCAAGTTATGCGGCATTGCTCGGCCTGGTGATCCACACTTTTTTCGACGGCGTGGCGATTGCTTCGGGCCTCCTCGTTTCCACCTCGCTTGGAGTCGTAATTTTCCTGGCGATCTTTCTGCACAAATTGCCGGAGGGATCTACAGTCGCGTCTCTGATGCTCGCGAGCGGCCAGAGCCGGCGCATGGCGTTTTATTCCTCGGTGATATTGGGGGGCTCAACTTTGCTCGGCATGGCTTTAATGTTCGCGTTCGGTAATGTGGTGAGCGATGCGCTGCCGTTTTCGGCTGGAGTTACCCTGTACGTGGCCGCCTCGGATCTGATTCCCGAAGTGAACCGCGAGCCCGGCCCAGCCGTCGCGCTGCTGGTGTTTCTAGGCGTGGCTATCCTGCTGGGGCTGAAGGCGCTTTTCCATGTCTAAGCTCCACTTACCGGTCCTAAGCCATTTAGATTCAGCAACCTTTAGCCGCCGCAGGTGTTATAGAGATGCAGGGATACGGGTTAAGCAACGCTCCCCGACCTGCAACTTTAAGTGGCCACAGGTGTTAGATACAATGTGGAGGCCATGACCAGGTCTGACGTCCAACTGATGCTGGACGTGAAGGCTGGGGACGACGAGTCCTTCAACCTTCTATTGCAGAAGTATCGAACGCCTCTGGTCAACTTCCTCTATCGTATGGTGAGAGATACAGCGACGGCGGAGGATCTGGCGCAAGAAGTTTTTCTTCGAGTGTATCGCGCCCGCAAGCAGTACTCTCCCAGCGCAAAGTTCACCACCTGGCTTTTTCGGATTGCGACGAATTTGGCGCTTAATTCGGTCCGCGATAATCGCCACCGCCAGATGGAAGTGTCGCTGGATGCTACGCCGGTTGATGAGGACGTAGCGCCGCTGCAATTGCCGACACGCGAGATGCGCATCGACGAGCATATGGTGGAACGCGACCGCGCGGATTTCATTCGCGGCGTGATTTCCGCCCTGCCCGAAAAGCAACGCGTAGCCGTTTTGCTGCATAAATATGAAGAGATGGACTACGGAGAAATTGCAAGAATTCTAGATTGCTCGGAAAGCGCGTTAAAGTCGCTTTTGTTTCGCGCTTACGAGACCCTGCGAGTGCAGCTGGCGCCTCTGGTTTCGCCGCCGGCAAGGCACGCGGGGAAGGAAGCACGTCATGAAATGTGAAGATGTTTCAAAGGAACTGATTCCGTACCTGGATCGCCGTGCGAATTCGGCGGACCGCCATGAAGTGGAAGAGCACTTGGCGGCTTGCCTGGCTTGTCACGCGCGCGCGGAGGAGCTCCGCAAGTTGTGGACCGTCCTGGACGAAGTGCCGGTCATCGAGCCGTCGTTTGGCTTCGACGCGCGGATGCGCGCGCGTATCGCGGAAGAGCCGCGACCGCGCTGGTTCCGCTGGTTTGTGCCGCAGCCCCGGCTGGCATTGTCTATGGCTCTGCTGCTGGCGATAAGCGTTTGGATGTCGCGCCTGCCGCAGGATAATTCGGGATTGGCGGGAACTGCTCAGAACGAGCACGAGCAGTTTCAGGTGATCAAGAATCTGGATGTGCTGGAAAATTACGACGTGCTGAGCAAGTTTGATGCGCTGGACGAAGTGCCCGCGGACGAGCAGCCGGCGCCACAACCGGATCAACAGAAGAACGAACAGCCGCAGCAACAGGAATAACGGCGGATCAATGCAGCGGTTCAGAATCATTTGCGGGCTTGCGCTGGCTCTCTTTATGGGGCTTGCGGCGCAGCCTGCCTTGGCGCAAAAGCATGCTCCCGCGCCTTCCCACCCCGGGATGCATGCCGGGCCGCGGGCGGGTGCAGCGCGACGCGCCAATCGGAACGCAAACCTTGCAGCTCGGCAGCATGCAGGAGCCGCGCATCCTGCGAATACGGTCCATCCGCCTGATAACGCGAACGCAGCACATGCGGAGCAAAACCATCCGCCGGTGAATCCCAGCAACTCGCAAGCAAATGCCGGTGCTGCGGGGGCCGACCGCGAAGGACGAGGATTAGGCGGGTTGTCGCCCAATGTCAGGCAGAAGTTGCAGGAAATGTCTCCGCAGGAACAAGAACGTTTTATGCAGAACAGCGAGCGCTTCAAGAGCCTTCCGCCCCAGCGGCAGGCTCAGATTCGCAACAACTTGCAGAAATGGAACAATCTTTCGCCCACGGAACGCAATGCCATGAACGACCGCCAACGTGCCTGGGAGCACATGTCGCCGGAAAAACGCCAGTACGTGCAAAGCACTCTCCTTCCGAAGTGGCAACAGATGTCCTCGGAGCGGAAACAAGTGGTGACTGGCCGTTTGCACACCCTTCAGGGGATGACCCCGGAGGATCGCCAAGCGGCGCTCGACAATCCGGAGTTCATGCGCGGTTTGAATCCCGACGAGCAGTCCGTTCTGCGCGGCCTCGATTCGCTCAACACCCCATCCCATCCGTAATCAGACCCAGACGAATCCGCAATAACTTCCCTTCGTTGACTTGATTCCTGACGCAACCTAAGATGTGCGCGAAATGACGGACCCAGCTGCGCTGATCGGCAAAACCATCTCCCACTACCGCATCGTCGAAAAGATCGGCGGTGGCGGAATGGGTGTAGTTTACAAGGCCGAGGATGTGAAACTCAGCCGGTTCGTAGCCCTGAAATTCCTACCCGCGGACGTAGCCAAAGACCCGCAAGCTCTCAGCCGCTTCGAGCGCGAAGCCAAGGCGGCTTCTGCGCTGAATCATCCGAACATCTGCACCATCTACGAAATCGACGACCAGCACGGCGCGGCGTTCATCGCCATGGAGTTTCTGGATGGCATGACGCTGAAGCATCGCATTGGCGGGCAGCCGATGGAGACGGAAGCAATTTTGTCGTTGGCCATCGAAATTGCCGACGCACTTGATGCCGCGCACGCCGAAGGCATCGTCCATCGCGACATCAAGCCCGCCAATATTTTTGTCACCAAGCGCGGCCATGCAAAGATTTTGGATTTTGGTCTTGCCAAGCTGCAAGCAAAGGCCGACACGGATGCCGATGCGACGCTGACGCAGGAAACACAGCAGTTGAGTACGCCCGGCGCGGCCATGGGCACCCTGGCGTACATGTCGCCGGAGCAGGCGCGGGGAAGAGAACTGGATGCCCGCACGGATATTTTTTCTTTCGGTCTGGTGCTCTATGAAATGGCGACGGGAAAACAAACGTTTTCGAGGAACACCGCGGCGGAAATTTTCGATGCGATTCTGAATCGCACGCCAGTCGCTCCGGTGCGGCTGAATCCGGAAATTCCGCCCAAACTGGAAGACGTCATCAACAAGGCGCTGGAGAAGGATCGAAATCTGCGTTATCAGCACGCGTCAGAAATGCGCACTGACCTGCAGCGCCTGAAGCGCGATACGGACACGGGCGCAGGCGCGGTTTCTTCGTCGGTGAACGGCGACAAGGAAACCGCCACGGAAGGTAGGACTCGCGCGGAAGCAGCGGTTCAACCGCCGAAGAAGTTTGCGCCGAACCGATATGCTGTTTTGGCCGTTAGCATCGCGCTGCTGGCTACAGCCTACGCGGCGTATCATTTTTGGCCGCGCTTGAATGGCCCGAGCGACCCAGCGAGAATTACGCAAATTAGCCAATGGAACAAACCGATGAACGGTGCGGAGCTTTCTCCCGATGGCCACGCCGTGGCGTTTATTTCCCCAGCGGGCGGCATCGCGCAAGTTTTTCTGATGCTCACTTCGGGCGGCGAACCACTACAGCTGACGAACGACGAAGGGGACAAGTTTAGAGTTGCTTTTTCGCCCGACGGGAAAGAAATCTATTACGAAAGATCCCTCGGCACAGCCGAGGTCTGGGCCGTACCCGCGCTTGGTGGGACTCCTCACCACATAGCATTCGGCTACTTTGCGGTACCTTCCGAGGACGGCAATTCTATCTTTTATGCAAAGGCGGAACGCCCGGGAATTTTTCGCGCCGAGAAATCCGGACTGAATGAAGAGTTGGTGTACGACCCCAAAAGCACTGATAACTTTTTTGTTCCTCTCCTGATATTTCCCGGCGGCCGGGATTTGCTCGCTGCCGGACTGCAAGGGCAGTGGGCGCTGACGAATTTTAGTTTTTACAAAATAAGCCTGACCAGTCATGAGGCGGTTTCGTTGGGGGAGAGTCCGGGGAATATTGACGTGGTGTGGGACAAGCCGGGGGATTCGGTACTTTTCAGTCGTACAGTAAACGGGCTCTCAAACATCTGGGATTACCGTTTGAAAGATCGGAAGCTGACGCAGATTACTTTCGGAACGGGACCTGACTTCTCGCCCATGCTGGACCCCGGAGGCAAAGGAATTTATTACGTGAACGGCAAATCCGCCGGGTTCTTGACCGCTTACAATATGCATTCAAAGGTATCCACGGACATCGTTTCGGATAAGGCAAGCGAGCCCGCCATTTCGCCGGACGGCAAGCGCGTGATGTACATCACTATTCCTGCATCGAAAAGGAGCGAACTTTGGGTGGCGGACATCGACGGGGGCAACAAAGTGAAAATTTCTACTGGAACCGATCTGGGGACGGCGACTTGGGCGCCGGATAATATTCATTTGGCTTTCTTTGACGACCCGGGAGCCGGCCAAGGCTCCAAAGGCTACATTGCCGCGTCCGACGGCAGCGGTCTTCGCCAGATTCCGATCACCTCAAGCGGTATTTGGGGTTTGGTATGGAGTCCCGACCAGAAAACTATCTACGCGTCAGGCACTACGAATGCATCGTCGGTTTCCACGCTTTGGAGATGGAGCTTGGACAGTCCGATTCCCGAGAAGTTGTTAGACGACTGCGGCGATGGCATCGGGACGGATGTTGATCGCAGTGGACGGTACTTGCTATGGGTCGTACTAACAGGCGAGAAGGCGGGCGTTTACCAGGTTCCCGTCGCGAACAAGAAATGCGCCTTATTGATTCCGGGCGTGGCAACGTTCAGTGCAGTTTTTGCGCGCGATGGAAAGTCGTTCTTGTACGCAATTGGTTCCCGCGGAGAAGTAACTATCTATCGTCAGCCTTGGATTGACGGTAAAACCGTTGGTGCGCCACAGATTGCTTTTAAGGTTCCTTTTGCTTTTCCGCTGCTAAACGCCAGCGGTAACGCCTACGATTTTTCCCGGGATCTTTCCACCATTGTCTATGCGCGCCCTAGCGGCCAGGCTGACCTGTATCTGACCCAGAAATGAAACCTCCTGAAAACAACACTCTGCTAGGCTTTTCACAGGCAGACGCCTGACCCAGGCGACCAATCGGGTGGGTGGTGCCGCGTGGTGTTGCTTGCGAGCCTGAAAGCGCCGCGCTGAAGGCCGCAGCCTCCCCGCCGGCAGGCAGGCGCTACATTTAAACTCGGCTGGCGGTGCGATGGTGCGCTGACGCACCAGAAAATCGAACCGGCGACGGAATTTTGCCGCTGTTTACTTTTACGAAACATTTTTTCTTCTTTTTTTCGCTCGAGCAACTAGGCGTGCGGAAAGCATTCAGGAGCATCCACTACTAATTGTGGTTTGGTTGCGCTGAGCCACAACGACGCATCTTATTTTTAATAAAAATCTTTATTTCCAGAACGGATTCCGCTTGACATGTAGTCGAACCTAACTACAATCGGGGCACAAAGTGGGAAGAAGTGGGACGCAGTGGTAAAAGAATTAGAAAGACTTAGAAAGCAGGGGCGCACTAGAAGAGTGATTCTCACGCCGCACAAGCCGGGCGCAGTTCGGAAAGGCTTTCATGCTTCGGGGCAACTATCTAGCGACAGTGGACGAGAAGGGCCGGATGAAAATTCCGGCGGACTTCCTGGCGCTACTGCGCAAGACGGGCAAGAAGTTTTACGTAACCAGCGAGACCGGCGGTATGGCGCGCATCTATCCCATGAAAGCGTGGGAAGAGATCGAGAAAAAACTCGCAAAAGTTTCCTCTCACAACCGGGCCAAGCAGAAGTTCCTGGCGCGGGCAAACTACTACGGCCAAGTGGTGGAGGTGGATGGGCAGGGGCGCATTCTAATTCCACCGACACTTCGGGAATCGGCGCAAATGAAAGGTGAGGTAGACGTTCAGGGCCAACTGACTTTCCTGGAAGTCTGGAATCACGCGCAGTTCTTGGAACAACTGAACCGTAACCCCATCACGGCGGAAGACGAAAAGGAATTGGATCTACTGGGCATCTAGCTTTTGAGCGTTCTGCACACGCCGGTTCTGCTGGAAGAAGTTTTGAACTGGTTGCAGATACAGCCGGGCGGAACATATTTGGACGCCACGGTGGGTACGGGCGGGCATGCCATTGAAATCGCCCGGCGGCTGACCACGGGGCATTTGGTGGGGATGGATCGCGATCCGCGTGCGCTGGAAATAACGCGGGAGCGACTGGGGCCGCACGAGCGGCAGGTGACCTTAGTGCACGCAGAATTTTCGAAGATCGGCGAAGTGGCGCAAAACCTGAAGCTTCCTCCGCTGAATGGCGTGATTGCCGATCTGGGGATTTCAAGCCTCGAGCTGGACACTCCCGAGCGCGGATTTTCTTTTCGCTGGGCCGCGCCGCTCGATATGCGCATGAATCCCGATTCGCCGCTCACCGCGGAAGAAATTGTGAACTTCTGGCCGGAGAAAGAACTGGCCTACCTTCTCTACAAGAACGCCGAAGAGAGGGATTCACGCAGAATCGCCAGAGCAATTGTTCGCGCGCGGCCCATCCGCGACACCGAACATCTGGCAACGGTTGTGGCAGGGGGACGAAAAGCAAGGGGAAGGCAGAGACTGCATCCCGCGACAAAAACGTTTCTGGCGCTGCGGACAGCGGTGAATCGAGAAGAGGAGGAACTCGGGCAGTTTCTTTCGCGGACCCCTGCCACTTTAGCTCAAGGAGGACGGATGATCGTCCTCAGTTACCACTCGCTGGAAGATCGCATGGTGAAGCACGAATTCCAGCGGCTGGCGCGAGAAAGAACTTTTCGCGTGCTGACCAAGAAGGTGGTTCTGCCCGGCGGCGAGGAAATCAGAAACAATCCCCGCTCGCGGAGCGCAAAGATGCGGGTGGCGGAGAAAGTGGCGACGACGGAAAGCTCGGCGCCTGAGGCGTGGTCATGATTGAATATCACACAGTAAAACGTATCGATAATTCGCGGCTGGTGCGTCCGGCATCGCCCGCGCGCCTGGGTGATTTTTGGCGGCGCGTGGCGGCGGGCGGCGCCATGGCTTCCTGCCTGTTGGTTTACACCTGGCAGCATTTTGAATGCATCCAGCTGCGCTACGAAGTGGAGCAGCTTGAATCGCTGCGCGCGCAAAGCTCGCTATTGAATCAGCAGCTAAGCCTGGAAGCGGAAACGCTGAGCGGGCCGGACCGCATCTATTCGATTGCCGGAAAAGATCTCGGACTGACAATTCCATTGGCCGGCCGAGTGGCTCCGGCGGAAGCAACGGGTGATCGAGTGCTGGCGCAAGCAGGCACGGTTTCGCAACCCCCGCGTCCTTGACACAAAATTGATAGCGGCCCGTTGCGCTGGGCGCCTCCCCGCGAAGCATTTCGAACGTTCGCGGGGCTAAATTTTTTCTGGGATAGGCCGGAGTACCATGGAGCAGCGCAGCCTGCGTCGCCGCTGGTTGGTTGTAGGGGTCGTGGCATTGATTTGGATGGCGGCGGTGCTCGCGCGCCTCAGTTATCTCCAGCTCTTCCGCTACGGCGAATACTTCTCAAGAGCCCAGCACCAACAACGGCACGTATTTGAAATCAGCCCGAAACGCGGCACGATCTATGACCGCAAGGGTAGAGAACTGGCTATCAGCATCCCGATGGATTCCGTGTTTGCCGACCCCACGGACATCAAGGATGCATCTCTGGTCGCCAGGCTGCTCTCGCGCGTTCTGAATATTCTTCCCGAAGAAATCGAAGCGAAAATAAAAGAGGCGCACACGCCCGTTCGCCTGGCAAAAAAGCTTTCGCCTGAAGTCGTCCAGCGCATTGATGACATGAACTTGAAAGGCGTTTTCTTTCAGAAGGAAAATCGCCGGGTCTATCCGCAGCGGCAGAGCCTGGCGCACACGCTGGGCTATGTGGACGTGGACGAAAAAGGCATCGGCGGCATCGAGTACGCCTTCGATAAACAGATCCGCGGAAAGCCCGGCCGCATGATGGTGATGTCCGACGGAAAACGGCGGTGGTATGACCGCAGCGAAGCCGCTGCCGATCCCGGGGCCAGCGTGACGCTCACCGTGGATGAAACAATTCAGTTCATCGCCGAAAAAGAACTGGAGCGCGGAATGGGAGAGACCCACTCCCTGCACGGGAGTGTCGTGATTCAGGATCCAAACACCGGGGAGTTGCTGGCCCTGGCGAATTTTCCGCCGTTTGATCCGAATGACGCCGGAAGCTACTCCGATGATGTGCGCATGAACCGCGCCGTCACTGCCGCCTACGAACCCGGCTCCACTTTTAAGGTAATCACCATGACCGGGGCAATTGAGAACGGAGTCACGGACCCGGACAAAATGGTGGATTGTCAGATGGGCTCGATTCTCTTAGCGGGCAGGTTGATTCATGACTGGCACCCATTTGGAATTCTCAGCGTTCGCGACGTTCTTGCGAATTCCAGCGATGTAGGGTCGATTAAGGTTGCCCTCGAGCTCGGCGCTCCCAGGTTTTACGACGCAATTCGTTCCTTCGGAATCGGCCAGCTTACCGGAATCGAATTGCCCGGAGAAAATCGCGGAAAGCTTCGCCCAGTCGAGAATTGGAATCCCAGCGCTATCGGCTCGGTCGCGATTGGGCAGGAAGTAAGCGTAACGCCGGTGCAAATCATTTCGGCGATTTCCGCGATAGCGAATGGCGGAACGCTTTACAAGCCGCGCGTAGTCAAAGAAATTCAGGGCGGAGTCGCTTCGGGGCCGCTCGCGCGCCCTGCTCCGCAGCAGGTGACGGACGCGAAGACCGCAGCCACCGTTCGAGGAATGATGGAGACGGTCGTTTTGTCCGGAACCGGCAAGCTCGCGCAGCTCAACGGTTATACCGCCGCAGGCAAATCCGGCACCGCGCAAGAAATTGATCCGAGCACGGGACGCTACTCACCCAACAAATACATTGCTTCGTTCGTCGGCTTTGCGCCGGTGAACGAGCCTGCGGTCACCATACTCGTCGTGTTCGATTCGCCGGAAGGCGCGCATCACGGTGGAGAAATCGGCGGCCCTGTCTTCAAGCGCATAGCGGAAGAAGTGCTCGCGTACTTGGACGTTCCGCACGACATACCCGCGCCTTCAGACTTGGAGACTGCAAAAAATAGCCAGCATGCTCGCGCTCCGGAAGAAGACTTGAGCGAGGAAATTAACGAGGAGCGTTTCAAAGCGGCAACGGAACAGCCGGCGGTCCCGGTGGCCACCACGGTCGCGTTCAGCGACGGGGACGCGGTGATCGTCCCGGATCTGGCAGGAGAGACGGTTCGAGGCGTCACCGAAGACTGCTCGCGACTGGGATTGGTTCCTTCTCTGATTGGCAGCGGAGTTGCCTTGGAGCAATCGCCCGAGCCTGGAACGCGAGTAGTGCACGGCAGCCGCGTAACGGTGAGATTTGGGCGCGTAGCGGCGGAAACGCCGTCCGCGTCGGCGCAAAGGAATGTAAATTGAAATTTGTAATGGAAAGCGGGCCCGAAGTGAATTCAGGCGGCGGTGTGGAAGGCCAGCATAAACCGACCATAGCTTTGCGCGAGCTAATGGAGGGCGTTGCGCGGGTTGGCGTGAGCGGTCCTGCGAACCCCAGCATCCTGTCTGTGGCGTGCGATAGCCGCCAAATTACGCCGGGCGCGCTGTTCTTTGCCTTGCCGGGACAAAAAGCGGACGGCAACAAGTTTGTGTCTGAGGCGATCGCGCGCGGCGCCATTGCAATTGCGAGTCCCGAGCCCCGAAGCGCAGAGATAAATCCCAGCCTCACATGGGTCGAACTAGTCCCCGGAACCGAGCGCCGGGCCCTGGCTATAGCGGCTGCAAATTTCTACGGGCACCCAGCCAACGCGCTGAAACTCGTCGGTGTGACCGGAACAAACGGGAAGACCACCACAACTTTTCTCGTCGATTCCATTTTGCACGCGGCCGGATTTATAACCGGGCGCATCGGCACCACCGGCTATGAAACGCCGAGAGGCAGCCGCAACGCCGTAAACACAACTCCTGAATCGCTGGACTTGCAGCAGATGTTCGCGGAAGTTCGCGACGCGGGCGGCACGCACGCCGTGCTGGAAGTAAGCTCGCACGCGCTGGCGATGGAACGGGTCTGGGGCTGCCATTTCGCTGTGGCGATTTTTACCAATCTCACGCGCGATCATCTGAATTTCCACAAGACGTTCGAAGAATATTTCGCCGCTAAGCGCCGCTTGTTTGAGGGCATGGGCAACGGAGCTCCGGATGTCGCGGTGATCAACGCGGATGATCCTTACTCGCCTCGTCTGGAGGGCCTCGCAAAACGCACGCTGAAATATGGCCTGAACGAGACTGCCGAACTCACCACGAAATCGTTTTCCCTGCGATTTGACGGCACTCAATTTACAGCGCAAACGCCCGCCGGGAAAATCGAGGTGCGCTCGTCGCTGGTCGGGCGCATCAATGTGTACAACATCCTGAGCGCGATCGGCGCGGCCATCGCTCTTGAAATCCCTCGCGCGAAAATTGAACAGGGAATCGCCAATCTCGAATTGGTGCCGGGGCGTTTCCAACAAATCGACGAAGGCCAGCCGTTCCTGGTGGTCGTTGATTACGCGCACGCGGACGATGCCATTCGCAACCTGATCACCACCGCGCGCGAACTGAATCCCTCAGGCCGAATCATTACTCTTTTCGGAGCCGGCGGAGAGCGCGATCGCTCCACTCGCCCGCTGATGGGCGAAGCCGCTGGCGCGTTAAGCGATCTGGTGATTCTTACCGACGACAATCCCCGCAAAGAAGACCCGTTGCTCATCATGAACGATGTGGTGGTGGGATTGCAGAAGGTAAATGCGAAGTACCGGATCGAGCCGGATCGCGAATTGGCGCTCGAGATGGCCATTGAAGAGGCCCAGCCGGGAGACATCGTGCTGTTGGCCGGAAAAGGCCACGAAAACTACCAGATTTTGCGCGACCGGACGTACGAGTTTGACGATCGCGAAAAGGCCCGGGCGATATTGCGGCGCAAGGGTTATTCCAAGAAGTCGGCCGAAACATAAGGGATTTCGCCAGAAAATCGGCGGTTTCCGGGATCCAGGTTTTGAGAGCGACGATCAACCCATTGGAGACGCAATGCGGTGGACAGCAGTTCAAGTGGCCGAAACTCTGGGTGTCCCAGTGCCCGCGGGGCTCGATCCCATGGCCTGGATGGCCGGCGTCTCGATTGATTCTCGCGCCGTTCAACCGGGAGAACTGTTCCTTGCCATACGCGGTCCGCGTCACGACGGACACAGTTTTGTTGCCGGAGCGATTTCTCGGGGAGCTACGGCCGGGGTGGTGGCGCGCGAAAAGTTTGCCGAGTATCCGGAAGAAGTCCGCCGCAAACTTTTTGCCGTGGACGACACGCTCGTCGGGCTGCATCGCTTGGCCTCGCGTGCCAGTGAGATTTGGCGCAAGGCGAAGCCGGGTAGGCGAATCGGCGCTGTGGCCGGGTCGATTGGCAAAACTACCACGAAAGAAATCCTTGCGGCGCTTGTGGCCGCGCGGTTCCGCGTACTGAAGACGCAAGGGAATTTGAACAACGAGTACGGCCTGCCGCTTACGTTGCTGCAGCTCGATGATGAGCACGACGCGGCGGTGGTGGAAATGGGCATGTCGCATCGGGGAGAGCTCGCGCGGCTGGCGCAGATCGCTCCTCCCGATGTGGGCGTGATTACGCGTATCGCCGTTGAGCATCTGGAGTTTTTTTCTTCGATTGAAGAGATAGCGCTGGCGGAACGCGAGTTGATCGAAAACCTGGCGTGGCCCGGCGCAACGGCGGTGCTGAACGCAGACGACGAGCGTGTAGTTCGCTTTGAGGATGTGTCGCGCGGGAATGTGGTCTGGTTTGGAACCGGCGCGCGCGCCCAATTTCGCGCAGAAGCCATCGAGGAACGCGGAGTGGAAGGGTCCGCATTTGATTTCGTTTCGCCGAGCGGCCGCACTCGTTTGGAATTGCCCCTGATTGGCCGCCACAACGTGATGAACGCATTGGCGGCGCTAGCGGCTGCGAGCGTTTGGGGCATCGGCGCGGCAGAAGCGCAGAGCGTATTTCCTACGCTGGTGCCGACCGATAAGCGCGGAGAAGTAATTCGATTTCAAAACGGACTCACGGTGATTAACGACAGTTACAACTCGAGCCCAACGGCATTGAACGCGCTGGCCGAGCTTCTCGCGGCCACGCCGGGATATCGGCGGAGAATTCTCGCCGCGGGCGAGATGCTGGAACTTGGGGTTTCTTCCGCGGAGCTGCATCGCGAGTGCGGAAAGCTCGCTGGATCGCTCGCGGGAATTGACTGGATCGTGGGCGTGCGCGGTGAAGCAGCGGAGCTGATCCGCGCAGCCATTGACGCCGGACGTTCGCCAGGCTTTGTAAAATTCTTCGAAAATTCCGAAGAAGCGGCGAAGTTCCTGGCGGAATTCGTTACCGGTGGAGATCTTCTGCTCTTGAAAGGCTCCCGCGGCGTCAAGATGGAAAAAGTTCTGGACGCAATCGACGCGCGTCACAAACGAGCCGGTTCGACGCGCGCCGCCGTTGAAACGATCGAAGCCGGGCGAAAAGGCTCGCGCTGATGCTTTACTACCTTTTCTTTTACGCGCTGAGGCCCTACCTCAGCCCGCTGAACGTATTTCGCTACATCACGGTTCGGACGGCCGTGGCCAGCGTGACGGCGTTTCTGCTTTCGCTGCTGATGGGCCCGTGGGTGATAGAAAAACTTCGCGAGCTGCAAGTGAAGCAGTACATTCGCGAGGAAGGCCCCAAGGCGCATCAAAAGAAAGCGGGGACTCCCACCATGGGCGGCGTGTTGATCGTGGCTGCCATCGTGATTCCTACGCTGCTGTGGGCGGATTTGCGCAGTCCCTACGTGCTGCTTGCGATTGGAGCGACGGTGGCGTTTGGCGCCATAGGATTTGTGGACGATTACAATAAGGTAGTGCGGCGGCGGAATATGGGGCTCTCGCCAAGCAAAAAATTCTTTTTTCAAGTGCTGACCTGCGTAGCGGTCGGCGTGGCGTTGCTCGTTTTGCAATCGCACGGAGCGTACTCCACGCAGTTGAGCGTGCCGTTTTTAAAGAGGCTGCATCCGAATCTGGTAATCGACTCGCTGTTGGTCCGGAATTACGTATGGCCGCTGGCATTCGTCCCGTTCGTTCTGTTTCTTGTGTTTGTAATCGTGGGCAGTTCGAACGCCGTGAATTTGACCGACGGCCTGGACGGCCTTGCGATCGGATGCGTGCTGGTCTCTTCCACCGCGCTGACAGTGCTCACTTACGTATCCAGCAACGCGCGCATGGCTGAATATCTGGAGATCCAGAAAATTCCAGCGGCAGGCGAACTCGTTATTTTTTGCGGCTCGCTGGTCGGCGCTTCGTTGGGCTTTCTTTGGTACAACGCGCATCCTGCCGAGATGTTCATGGGCGACGTCGGCTCGCTCGCGCTCGGCGGCGCGATCGGAGTTGTGGCCGTAATCATCAAGCAGGAAATTCTGCTCCTTTTTATTGGCGGCGTTTTCGTGCTCGAAGCGATTTCAGTAATCATTCAGGTTGGCTCGTTCAAGCTCACCGGCAAGCGGGTTTTTCGCATGGCCCCGCTGCATCATCATTTCGAATTAATGGGCTGGAGCGAATCGAAGATCATCGTTCGTTTCTGGATTGTGGCGCTTGTGTTTGCGTTGTTTTCGCTGACGACATTGAAATTGAGGTGATGCAGCTTTGAGGCCAGGAATCGATCTCGCAGGCAAGCGCGTGCTGGTGGTGGGATTGGCGCGCACAGGTTTGGTTACATCGCTTTTTTGCGCGGGCTATGGAGCAACCGTGACGGCCACGGACGAACGCGCGGAATCCGAGCTGGCCGAAACTGCCGCAAAGCTGCGCGCGGCTGGAGTGAAAATCGAGCTTGGCGCGCACGCTTCCAAGAGTTTTCTCGGCCAGGATTTAATTGTGGTTAGTCCGGGCGTGCCGGCAAAGCTTCCCGCGCTGGAACTTGCGCGCGCGCACGGAATTCCAGTGTGGAGCGAGATTGAACTTGCCTGGCGCTTTCTGCGCGGAAAACTTATCGCCATCACCGGCTCGAACGGCAAGACCACCACGACTTCGCTCGTCGCGCACATTCTGAAGACCGCAACGATTCCGGTGATGGTCGGCGGCAATATCGGCACTCCGCTGCTCGCGCTGGTGGAAAATTCCATGGATACAACCGTGACCGTGGCGGAGATCAGCAGCTTCCAACTCGAAACCATCGAAAAGTTTCGGCCGGAAATCGGAGTTCTGCTGAATCTAACGCCCGACCATCTGGATCGCCACGTTTCATTCGATGAGTACGCCAACGCGAAGATGCGCATGTTCGAAAATCAAATCGAGCGCGACATAGCCATCCTCAACGCCGACGATCCCGAAATCACGCGCCGCATGCCCGCCAAGCCGCACATTTTCTGGTTTAGCCGGCAGAAGCGCGTTGCCGCCGGAGCGTTTCTTCGCGATGGCCAGATTTTTTTTCGCAACGAAGGCTCGGAGGTCGCGCTTGCGCGCCGCGACGAAATTCCGCTGCGCGGCGAACACAACGTCGAAAACGTTTTGGCCGCGTGTTCCGCAGCGTTCCTCGCGGGCGCCGACCCGGCGGCCATTGCTAGCGGCGTGAAATCGTTCAAAGGAGTGGAGCATCGCTTGGAATTCGTGGCTGAAGTATCCGGCGTGCAGTTTTACAACGATTCAAAGGCCACAAATGTGGACGCCGCCGTGAAAGCAATCGAAGCATTTCCTGGCCCGCTGATCGTGATTCTCGGCGGAAAGGACAAGGGGAGTCCCTACACTCCGCTGGGCGAGTTGCTGCGTGACCGCGCGCGCATCGCCATCTTGATCGGCGCTGCCGCGGAGAAAATTGCGGAAGACCTTGGCGATTCAGTTCCCGTAACGAACGCCGTCACATTAGAACGCGCCGTGCAAATTGCCGTGGAACGCGCGCAGCCGGGCGACACCGTGTTACTTGCTCCGGCCTGCGCCAGCTTCGACCAATTCGAGAATTACGAACATCGCGGCCGCAGTTTCAAAGAGCTGGTCGCGCGCCTGGAAGATCGCAACCAATCGGCCGCGGGAGTTTCCGCGCAAAAAGGATGACGAATGCCGCGTAGCCTGCAACCGGATCGAAAATTATTCGGCGTCACACTGGCGCTCTGCCTGATTGGCGCGGTGATGGTCTTCAGCGCATCCGCTATCACCGCCAGAGAGCAGGGCGGCAACGGTTATACATTTCTGCTGCGCCAGCTTGTCTGGATCGCGCTGGGTCTGGCGGGAATGTTCTGGCTGATGCACACCGACTACCGGAAATTCCGCCAGCCGCGCATAATTTTCACCGCCGTTTCCATCACGCTGGTTATGTTGATTTCGGTTTTCTTTTTGGATCGATCGCACGCTACGCACCGCTGGTTCCGTCTAGGCCCGCTGAGCCTGCAACCGTCGGAGATCGCGAAGCTGGTCCTGATTTTCTATCTCGCGTGGTTTCTTGAAATTCGTCGCGCCCCGAAAAGTTTCGGCGTGAACGATCCCGTGCACTCACTCTTGCCAATGCTGGGAACGGTGCTGCTGATGGTCGGCCTGGTTCTCGCGGAGCCGGATATGGGCACGGCGTGCATGATTCTGCTGATCGCAGCCACGATGCTGTTTGTGTCCGGCCTTTCGATGCGATACATCGTCGGCAGCGTACTCGCGGCGATTCCAGCCGTTTACCTGCTAATTGCGCGGACGCCGTACCGGTTGGAGCGTTTCAAAGCATTCTTGTCGCCGAGTACGGACCCGCAGGGCCACGGTTTTCAATTGTTGCAATCTCTGATTGCCATTGGTTCGGGCGGCTTCACCGGCGTTGGCTTGATGGAAGGCCGTCAGAAGCTTTTTTTCCTTCCCGAGGCGCATACCGATTTTATTTTCTCCGTGATTTGCGAAGAGCTCGGATTTATCGGCGCCGCGATCGTGCTGGCGCTCTTTTTCGTGTACGGCTGGCGCGGGTTTGTGGCTGCCATGAAAGCTCCGGACGAATTTGGACGGCTGCTCGCGTTGGGCATCACCGCGATGGTTGTGGGCCAGGCGCTCATCAACTTGAGCGTTGTGCTGGGCCTGCTGCCCACAAAGGGAATTCCGCTGCCGTTCATCAGCTATGGGGGCTCGAGTTTGATCGGAATGTTGTTGGCCACCGGCGTGCTCTTGAACATCAGTCAGCACGCGGATGAGATGTGAAGCAGGACGCAAACAGCTTGTTGATTGCAGGCGGCGGCACCGGCGGGCACGTTTTTCCGGCGATTGCCGTCGCGCGTGAATGGCTCGGGCGCAAGTCCGAAGGAGAACGAAGCGTCGTGATCGTGGGAACCGAGCGCGGAATGGAAGCGAGGCTAGTGCCGCAAGCCGGGCTGCCGCTGGAAACAATCCGCGTAGCGGGCCTGAAAGGAATCGGCGGCGCGCAATTTCTTCGCAACGCAGCCATTCTTCCGCAGGGGTTGTGGGACTCGGAAAGAATTCTACGCCGCCACAATTTCGGAGTCGCATTCGGCGTGGGCGGCTACGCGTCCGGCCCCATGATGCTTCTGGCGAGGATGCATTCAATTCCCACAGTGATTTTCGAGCCTAACGTCGAGCCGGGATTCACCAATCGCGTTCTTGCGACTATCGTTACCCGCGTGGCCGTGGCCAACTCAGCCACTGCTCAGCGCCTGGGAGGAAAAGCCGAGGTGACTGGCTGCCCGGTGCGCCGGGAATTTTTTGCCGTTCCGAGTAAAAAGCACCGCGACCCCTTCACGATTCTGATTACAGGCGGTAGCCGGGGCGCGCTGCCGATAAATCGCGCGGTCGTTGACTCGCTCGACCTTTTGGCTCCGCGAAAAAACCAGCTTTTCATCGTGCATCAGACCGGTGAACGCGACTATAATGCGGTGCGAGTAGCTTATGCGCGTCGCGAATTCCGAGCGGAGGTTGTGCCCTTCATCGAGAATATGGCGGAGCGGTTTGCCCAGGCGGACTTAATCGTCTGCCGGTCGGGGGCGATCACAGTCGCGGAGGTATCTGCCGCCGGACGCGCCGCTATCTTCATCCCCTTCGGCGCCGCCACTGATGCGCATCAAACCCGCAACGCAGAAGCTATGCAGGACGCGGGCGCTGCGCGGATGTTGCCGCAGACTCAGCTAACGCCCGAACGCCTGACCTCGGAAATTTTCTCCCTGCTCGACCAGCCCGGGAAGATTGCGGAAATGGAAGAACGCGCGCACGCATTGGCACGCCCTCGCGCCGTTAAGGACATTGTGGACTTGCTCGAAGCCCAACTCGAAAGCCCGCTGAAAGGGATGGTGCGCGCATGAGCGTAACCTTCCGCAATTTTCAGCGCATTCATTTGGTCGGCATCGGCGGCAGCGGCATGAGCGGCATCGCGGAAGTCCTGCTCTCCAGCAATTACGCGGTGTCCGGTTCCGACTTGAAAGCTACTCCGGTCACCGAGCGTTTGCGAAAACTGGGAGCCACTATTTTTGAAGGCCACTTGGCGGAAAATGTTCGCGGCGCGCATGTGGTCGTTATTTCTTCCGCCGTGCGCGCGAACAATGTGGAAGTCGTGGAAGCTCACAAACTGAAAATTCCAGTCATTCCTCGCGCTGAAATGCTCGCCGAGCTGATGCGCTTGAAATACGGAATCGCAGTCGCCGGTGCGCACGGCAAGACAACCACCACCTCGATGGTCGCGTCCGTGCTGGGTGAGGCTGGTCTCGATCCTACGTTCGTTGTGGGCGGGCGCGTGAATCATGCCGGCTCGAACGCGCGCGTGGGCCAGAGCGAATACATGGTGGTCGAAGCGGATGAAAGCGACCGCTCGTTTCTGCTGCTCGCCCCGGTGCTGGCCGTAATCACCACGATCGACCGCGAGCACTTGGACCATTACCACTCACTCGAAGAAATACAAGAAGTCTTCCTGCAATTTGCGAACCGCGTCCCGTTTTACGGCACCGTGATCCTCTGTATCGACGAGCCAAACGTGCAAGCGATTTTGCCGCAAGTAAAGCGTCCGGTGCTCACCTACGGCACATCGAGCCAGGCGGACCTGGTCATCAGCGAGGTGAAGCTAATCGGTCTCGCGAGCGAGTTTCGGCTGAAATATCACGACGACGATCTCGGAATTTTCCGGCTGCCGTCGCCGCCGGGAATTCACAACGTGCGCAACGCCGCTGCAGCCGCTGCTGTCGGCCTTTCGCTAAACGTCCCGGCGGACTTGATTCGCGCGGGCCTCGCAAAATTTTCCGGCGTCGGCCGGCGCTTCGAGATCAAAGGCGAGTTTGGCGGCGTCACCTTGATTGACGATTACGGCCATCATCCCGCCGAAATTCGCGCCACGCTCGAAGCCGCGCGCGGCTGCGGTTACAAACGCCTCCTCGTTCTCTTCCAGCCGCACCGCTATTCGCGCACTCAGTTTCTCTGGGAAGATTTTCGCAGCTCGTTCAATCAAGCCGATATTTTGGTGATGACCGAAATTTACGCGGCTGGGGAAGCGCCGATCGAAGGCGTCAACGGCGAAATTTTGTCCGAAGCCATCAGCACGGCGGGCCACAAAAACGTGGTCTTCACCAGCACCATGCAAGCCGGCATGGAATTTCTTTACCGGGAAGCGCGTCCCGGGGACGCAATCCTTACCATCGGCGCCGGCAGCGTTGGCCGCGTTCTCGATCAGCTCGCCATGCTGCTTGCTTCCAAGGTGCCGAGTTCTTATGCGGATTAGCGAGAAGCCGCTTGCAGCGCGGCTGAAAGAGCTGGGAGTGGAATTGCACGCTGGAGTTTCGTTGAGCGAAAAGACTTCGCTGGGAATTGGAGGCTCGACCGATGAACTCGTGCTTCGGCGCTTTGACACCATTCCCGAGGTGATGCGTTTGCTGGCTGACGAAAAAATCCCTCACCGTTTTCTCGGTGGCGGAACGAACGTGCTGATCGACGATGGCGAGCTGCCCTGGGTCGTTCTGCATCTGCCCACTTCGCAACCGGGCATGAGAGTGGAAGGCAACGCAGCATATGTTGATGCTGCCGCCGACCTCGGCGGCATGGTCACGTTCTGCGCGAAGCGCGATCTCGGCGGTATGGAAGGCTTGATCGGAGTTCCCGGCAGCGTAGGCGGCGCGTTGCGAATGAACGCAGGCGCTTACGGCACGCAGATAGGGTCGTACGTGCGCGAAGTGGAACTTTACCGCGCCGCAACAGGAGAAATCGAGACGGTCCGCGGCAACGACATTCGCTTCGATTATCGCCACACTTCGTTTGCGCCGGACGACGTGATGCTGCGCGTAAAACTGGAGCTGCCGTCCAAGCCATTCAAGGAAATTCTGGCCGGCATTAAGGTGTGCAACGAAAAGCGCCGCGCGAGCCAGCCGCTCAATCAGAAAAGCGCCGGATGCATTTTCAAAAATCCTCCGGGCGGCTCGGCTGGCCGCATGATTGACGAGCTGGGTTTGAAAGGTCACCGCGCGGGCGACGCCATGGTCAGCGACCGCCACGCGAATTTTTTTATCAACGCAGGCAAGGCAAGCTGCGCCGACATGCTCAGGCTGATTGACGATGTCCGCGAGCGCGTGCGCGCCAGGTACGGCATGGAGCTCGAGAACGAGGTCATTCTCTGGAAAAACTGAAAACCATGGACGCGGACGCTTATCCCCAGGAACTCCTGGCCGACGAAGAGCCGAAGTATCTTCGCAGGCAAAAACCTCTGGAGATTAAGCGGCGAAAGTTCGGCCGAAAGGCCTGGAAGACGTATCTGCGCGTCACGTTTGGAGTAGGCGTTGGAATTGCGTGCGCATGCGTGGCCTATGCCTGCGGGCATTTCCTGTTCGCATCGCCGCAAATGGCGCTGCTTCGTTCCAGTCAAGTGGAGCTTACCGGAAATAATTACGTTTCCCGCGCGGGCGTGCTCGCCATTTTCAAGCCCGATCAGGGCCGCAGCGTTTTGCGAATTCCGCTTACGGAACGCCGGCGCGAGCTCGAAGCAATTCCGTGGGTCGCGCAAGCGACCGTTCGGCGAGCGTTGCCCAATCACATCGAGGTGGAAATCACCGAGCGAGTTCCCATCGCATTTCTGCGCCAGGGAAGCGATCTGGCGCTCGTCGATATCCACGGAGTGATTCTCGAGCGTCCGCTGAAAGCGAATTTTCATTTTCCCGTCGTTTCCGGCATTCACGAAGAAATGACGCCGGACGAGCGCGCGAGACGCATGCAGTTGTTTGCCGGATTTACCCAGCAGGTGGAAACCGCGCGTGCGGGCGCGATGGAACGAGTAAGCGAAGTGGATCTAACGGATGCCAGCGACTTGCGCGCCACCATTTACGGGTTGAATGGCGAGACTCGCTTCAGCCCAAGTAGTTCAAATCCGGAAGCCGGCGATGTTGCCAGCCATCCGCCGGGAGCGCAAACGGATTCTCCTGTGCTGGTGCATTTTGGCGACAACGATTTCGAAACAAAGTATCGAACGCTTCTGGACGACTTCGGACAGTGGCACGCGAAAACGGGACGCATCGAATCCGTGGATTTGCGCTTCAACGGCGAAGCGGTCGTAAACCCGGACACAACAGTGGCGCAGGAAATCGCGCCTCAGTCAGTCGCGCCGCCGCGGCCAGCGCCGAAACCAGTTCACGCAGCGCATAAGAATTCGGGGAAAAAGTCACGATAGTATATGTGATCGGCTGAAATTATAAGGAGCGGATTTGACGAAGAAGGAACGGCATATCGTAGCGCTCGACATCGGCAGCACGAAAACCTGCGCGCTAATAGGAGAGCTTGGTGACGACGGCGGCGTGAAATTTGCCGCGCTGGGTGCGGCGGAATCGAAAGGTTGGCGCAAGGGCCAGATCGTGAACCTCGACCTCGCGGTAAGTTCCATTCGCCGGGCCGTCGAAGAAGCGGAAACAATCGTCGGCGTGCCGGTGGAATCAGCGTTGATCGGCGTCGCCGGGACGCATGTGCGCGGCGTGAATAGCCGCGGCGGAATCACCGTGGGAACCCGCCCGCGCGACATCCAGCGCGAAGACGTTCGCCGCGCGGTGGAAGCTGCTCGCGGCATCCAGCTTCCGGAAGATCGCGAAGTGTTGCACGTCCTGCCGCAGGAATTTTCCCTCGATGCCCAGGATAATATTCGCGACGCCATTGGAATGGTGGGCCAGCGTCTCGAGGCCAACGTGCACATCGTGACTGCGAGCGGCTCCGCCACCCAGAATATCGTCACCGCGGTCAATCGCGCGGGGGTGCGAGTGGACGACACCGTTCTCGAGCCGCTTGCTTCCGCGGAAGCCTGCCTGACGCAAGACGAGCGCGAACTGGGCTGCTGCCTGCTCGACATCGGCGGAGGAACCACCGAGCTGCTCGCCTATTCCGGCGGAGTCGTGCGTCACACCGCAGCCATTCCGGTCGGTGGCGACCATTTTACGAATGATCTCGCCGTCGGGTTGCGCACGCCCATCGATGAAGCGGAAAAAATCAAACGCCTGCAAGCCTGCGCCCATCGCGAACTTCTGAAGGAAGATTTTCCGATCGAGATTGCCAGCGTGGGCGATCGCCCGCCGCGCACTGTTTTTGCCCGCATGCTTTCGGACATCGTGGAGCCGCGCGCGCAGGAATTGTTGATGCTTGTTCGCGACGAGTTGCGCCGTGGCGGCGTTGAATCGTCCATCCCCGCGGGAATCATTCTCACCGGCGGGGGAGCACGCCTCCGCGGCTTCTGCGAACTCGCCGAGCAGATATTTAATCTGCCCGCGCGCGTCGCCACTCCGCGGGGACTTTCAGGAATGAGCGAAGAAGATTCCCAGCCCGAGTATGCAACCGCCGTGGGACTTGTGCTTTACGGTGCGCGCACGCGGCGCACTGCGGGAGCGCGTCCGACCGGTTGGGTGGGCAAGTTCAAAAGTATGTTTGCAGGAGCGTCATAAGAAATTGGTTAAAAATTTCAAGAGGGCGAAAGACTGGGGAGGAAGCATGTCACCAAAAGAATCGAGCTTGAAAGTTTCATTCAGCGAAGAACCGCAAAATGGCGCCAAGATTAAAGTGATCGGTGTGGGAGGCGGCGGCTCGAACGCCGTCAACCGCATGATCCGGGCCAAGGTGGAGGGTGTCGAATTCATTGCCGCGAACACCGATTTGCAGGCGCTGAAGCTTTCGCAAGCGCCGGTGAAGCTGCAACTCGGCGCCAAATTGACGAAAGGATTGGGAGCGGGCGCCAATCCTGAAGTGGGCCGCAAAGCCGCGCTTGAAGACACCGAAAAAATCCTCGAAGCGCTCGACGGCGCCGACATGGTTTTCGTCACCGCCGGATTGGGCGGCGGCACAGGAAGCGGAGCCGCGCCTGTCGTCGCGAATCTCGCCAGCGAGCTGGGCGCGCTAACCGTTGCGGTCGTCACCAAGCCGTTCGCGTTCGAGGGCAAACGCCGGATGGAGCAGGCCGAGCAAGCCCTCGCCGAACTAATCGGCAGCGTGGACACGGTCATCGTCATCCCCAATGAGCGCCTGATGGAATGCGTGGAACACGGCACCAGTTTTTTTGAAGCCTTCCGCATTGCCGACGACATTCTGCGCCAGGCCGTCCAGGGCATTTCCGACATCATCACCATTCCCGGCATCATCAATCGTGATTTTGCGGACGTGAAGACGATCATGTCCGGCCAGGGTTACGCGGTGATGGGCACCGCTGTCGCTTCCGGATCTAACCGCGCGATTGACGCCGCGAACCGCGCCATCAACAGCCCTCTTCTCGAAGACAATTGCATCCAGGGCGCGCAGGGAATTTTGATCAACGTGACCGGGTCGTCCAGCCTCAGCTTGCAGGAAGTTCACGAGGCCTCCTCGATCATTCAGAAAGCAGCACACGAAAACGCGAACATCATTTTCGGCGCGGTGATGGACGATGCCATGAAAGAGTCGGTAAAGATCACCGTGATCGCCGCCGGTTTCCGCGAAGTGGCGGGCAGGAAGACTCAGTCGCGTCCTTCGTACTTACCGAAAACCTGGAAGGCCACACGCGAGCCTGCTGCGGCGCAACCCACCATGACGCAGCAAACCAACGTGGTGCAGCAGGTCTCGAGAAACGTCAACGAGGTCGTTCACCAGGTCGCGCGAAACGTCAGCGAAGTCCGTGAAGTGCCGGCCGACGATCTCGACGTCCCAACGTTCCTTCGCCGCCAGGCCCAAAAGGCCTAGCCGCGCGTCGACGGCGGATGTCCTCTCCCGTAGGGGCACAGCACGGTGCGTCCCTAAAACACTTGGTTTCTATTCGCTGGATTCCTTATAAGCTCTCGCGAATATGCTCTTAAGGAGATCCCGGTGTGCGGAGACCTCGCCGGCATGCAGGACAAGACGCACTCTTCCGCGGCCTATCGCTAGAACCTCCAGGTCTGCATTCGTCAATTCGCTCTTCAGCGCATCAAGATCGTTGACGCGAATCTCAGCTCTAAGAAACTTCTTCTTCGCCTTGAAAACCACTATATTGTTAGGCCTGTTTCCCTGCCGAAGTCCCATGTAGTGTTTGTTGTACGTCATGCTGAAGGACGGATCGATCTCCTTCAGTATCTCCACACACTCGTCAGCGAGGCGCAGCGAAATGTCGGAACCTTTGTCCTTCCAATATTGGCGGTCAGTAATATCTCGTTCCGAAAGCTCTTCCTCTTCCGCCGCAATGGGCGAGATTTCATCTAGGACCTTTGTGAAATTCAGAATCACCTTATCGTCGAGTTGGATCGCGTTGAGCTGAAGCGCCACCATGGGAATGGCTCCATTGAAAAGCGAGATGACGTTCAAGAAGCGCGCCGTGATTTCCTCAGCGACTAGCACAGCACAGTGGTCATAAGTTGGGAGCCTTTTTCTCTCAATGTCCCAATATTCCACGCAACGGATGATGTGGCTCTCATCGACTCTTCCTAACATTATTTCGACTTCGTAGCGCTTGTCAGTCTCGGCGTCCTCGAAAAGGAGGTCGAGTCGCCCTGCTTTCGGCTGAATCCTCTCTGCTTCCTTGAGGACGAGGTCGCCTAAGCCTAAAATCGATGGGTCTTTCGCAATTATGTTTCGAAGCCACGACTCGTCAAACTCAGGATGTTCCTTCAACCAGATTTTTGAACCTTTTGCGTATTGAAGATTTTGCGGCATGTTCACTCCCGGGCCGGGATTATACATAATGTGAAGCGTGGTCTGTCTTGACAAATCCGCCTTCAGCGAGCTGGTTCGAGAAGCGCAAAGAGATGCGGCTAAGGAATCTTGCGGCCTCCTGGCGGGGCGGGCGGGCGCTATCACACGGATTCTTCCGGCGCCGAATGACGCGGCGAGCCCGGCCACAGCCTACGAAATCGCGCCCGAGGAACTATTCCGGCTGATGCGGGAAATTCGCTCGGCGGGACTCGAGTTCATGGGAATCTACCACTCGCACCCCAACGGCGATAACAAACCATCCACGCGCGATATCGATCAGGCGTATTACCCGGACGTCGCTTACTTCATCCTCTCGCCGCGGGAAGATAGGCCCAAATCCGTTCGCGCCTTCTCGATTCGCGATGGAAAAGCCGCCGAACTGATTGTCCAAATCGTATAGGTTGAATCGAGGCTGTTACCGCAGCGGAATTTTCAGCGCAACTGCCGTGATGTCGTCATGCTGCAGCCCGTCAACGGAAAAGTCTTTGGCTTCGCGAAGAAGGCGTTGTAGCGATTCGTCCGCCGACATTCCCTGGCACTCCTTCCAGATGTCCGCCATCCTTTGCCAGCCAAAATCATCGCCGTTGGCGCCTCGCAATTCGTGGAGTCCGTCGGTAGCGAACAAAACTGAATCGCCCAGTGACAGGCACACCCGCTGAACGTCGTACGAAGAACCCGGAAACATTCCAGAGGGTAAGCCCCCCACCTGCAACTGCCGGCAGCCTGAACTGCACGCCAATAGAGGATAGGGCATCCCCGCGTTCGAAAACGTCAACTCGCGGCTGGTGGAATCGTAAACGGCGTAGAGCGTGGTTGCGAATCGCCCCAGCACCGGCCGCACGAGCAGCCGCTTGTTCAACGTCGCGAGAACCGCGGATGTTTGTTCGCCCGTCTTGTTGATCCCGCGCAGCATGCCCATCACCAGCGCCGCGTACATCGCCGCTGCTAATCCTTTTCCGACCACGTCTCCAATGTAGAGGCCCGCTATACCGTTCGGCAAAATATAAAAATCCGCGAAGTCTCCGCCCACTTCCGCGAACGGAGCGAACCGGTACGCGATCTCTATGGACGCGTTCCGCAGCGTTCCAGAAGGCATCAGCGAATTCTGGATCTCTCGCGCCTCGTCCTTTTCAACTCCGTAGCTATCGCTGGGGGCGGGCGCTTCCACTCCAAAAAGCAAACTCATCTCGGCCTTTACAGTGACGAATCCCACTGCCAAGTGGAAAGCTGGCAACTCGAATACCAAAGCGGAGATTTCGTCGTCCGTAACGCAGCCTGCGAAAGGATTTACAGCGCAAATAACGAGTGAACTCAGCAGAACCCATTTGAAGTGACCCGGAGAGGCATACATGTACCCGATTGAAACAATGGGAAGGCGTGGTTGCCGTGCGCGCAATTCTAGCTATTTGCGCGGTGGCTGTGCAGCAGTTCGGCCTTGTCGGCGGCTTCAAGTCGCCGCGCGTACAGCGGAAATCTTTCAGCGAGCGTAGCGACCTCTTTTCGAACGCGCTGCTCGATCGATGTGTCGCCCAGATGCGAGAGCACTTCGGCAATCCATCCCGCAATTTTCTGCATTTCCGGTTCGCGCATTCCGCGCGTGGTCACCGCCGGACTCCCCACGCGAATTCCGCCGGCCTTCATGGGAGGCAGCGGGTCAAACGGAATGGCGTTTTTATTCACGGTCATTCCAGAGCGTTCGAGCGCCAGTTCCGCATCGCGCCCCGTAATTCCTCGCGAGTGCATATCAACAAGAAACAAATGGTTGTCCGTGCCGCCTGTGACGATTCGGAAGCCCAGCTTCGTCAGACCTGCAGCCAGCGCGCGCGCATTGGCCACCACTTGCTTCTGATAGTCGCGGAACTCCGGCGCCGCCGCTTCTTTCAGGCAGACGGCCTTGCCGGCAATGACGTGTTCCAGAGGCCCGCCCTGCAGCCCGGGAAACGTGATGCGGTCCAAATCCTTCGCATATTTTTCGCGGCAGAGAACCAGGCCTCCGCGAGGCCCGCGAAGCGTCTTATGCGTAGTGGTCGAAACAAAATCGGCGTGCGGCACCGGGCTGGGATGCAGACCCGCCGCTACTAAACCCGCGATGTGCGCCATATCCACGAAAAATAGCGCCCCGGCGGATTGCGCGATCTTCCCGATGCGCGCGAAGTCGATGATGCGCGAATAAGCGCTTGCGCCCGCCACGATCATCTTGGGTTGATGTTCGCGCGCCAATCGCTCGATTTCGTCGTAGTCAATCGTCTCGGTTTCTTTCGTCACTCCATACGCGATGAACTTGTACGTCTTGCCCGAGAAATTCAGCGGATGCCCGTGAGTCAAATGCCCGCCGTGCGCGAGATTCATTCCCAGCACGGTGGCCCCAGGCTCGAGCGCGGTCATATAAACGGAGATGTTCGCTTGCGTGCCGGAATGCGCCTGTACGTTTGCGTGTTCCGCACCAAAAAGCTGCTTCGCTCGTTCGATGGCCAGCCGCTCGACACGGTCAACGTTCTCGCAGCCGCCGTAATATCGCTTGCCCGGATAGCCCTCGGCATATTTGTTGGTGAAAACGGAGCCCGCGGCTTCCAGCACAGCTTCGGAAACGAAATTCTCGGACGCGATCAGTTCGAGCCCGGTAGCTTGCCGGCGCACTTCATCGCGCAATGCTTCCGCCACCTCGGGATCCACTTCATCCAGCGAGCGGCTCATTCTCACGAGTTCAGGACTGTTGTATGTCATTTCATCGCACCAGAAAGATTCGCAGTGTCAATTTTGTGGGCGCTAAGTAAACTCGAACGTGATTCTATCGGAGCCGCCTGGGTGTTTGCAATGAATCACGTGATGTTACCTGCCCGTCACTCTTTCGTTTTTTCGAAGCGCAAGGATAAATGAACTGCGCGGCTTGTTGTATGATGTTTGTACTCCTTTGTTGGCAACGGGGAAGGGCTGTCCATACATCTAAAAACACCAAGCCGCGCTGCGGAGTTGTAAGTCACGCGCAGCGATATCGCCGTTCAAAGGGAAGCACGCGCTGACTCTCGCCGCGAAGCATAAGGAACTTTAAGCAGAAAATTGCGGAATACCCCAGGGGAGGGTTCATCTTGAAGTGTTCGTTTGCAGGGATCGCCAGAGGTGTGACTTTTCTTTTCATTTTCAGCTGCGGGGCATCCGCCTATGCGCAGAATGACGGCCAGCCGTACAATCCACCCGCGAGCCAGCCGGAGCAGTCGTCGCCATCCACCGCGCCTGCGCCACAGCAGCAATCACCGCCTCCAGGACCTCCGGCGGGCACTCCTGGCCAGTCCCAGCAAACGCAACCCGGACAAACGAGCAAAGACGCTAAAGACCAGAAGAACACTTCAGGCACTTCGAATGACCGGCTGTTCTTCGCTTTGCCGAATTTTTTGACTCTGGAAAATTCCGCGCACGTTCCTCCGCTCACTGCCGGACAAAAATTCAAAGTTGCGACGCGATCTTCCTTCGACTACGTGCAATATCCCTGGTACGGAGTTTTAGCGGCGATAAGCCAGGCGGAGAACAGCGAGCCTGCTTACGGCCAGGGTGCGGAAGGATATGCCAAGCGCTACGGAACTGCCTTCGCCGACGGCACCATCGAGAATTATATGGTCAACGCCGTGGTGCCGTCCGTCTTGCGTACCGATCCTCGCTATTATCAGTTGGGCAAAGGCACTTTCATGCATCGAACTGCTTACTCGATAAGCCGCCTCTTCATTACGCGCACGGATTCCGGGCACAATACCTTCAATTATGGCGAAATTTTGGGGAGCGGGATGGGAGCGGCCATCTCTACTTATAGCTATCATCCGGCAGCCGATCAGACTTTTTCGAATACGTGCTCGGTATGGGGCACCCAAGTGGCATACGACGCTATCAGGATCGTGCTCAACGAGTTCTGGCCGGACATTCGCCGCCACTATCACAAGGACAAGACCCCACCGCAGCCCTAGAGCCAGCACCGGGCTGCTCCAGCCGATTTACATTCGAAGGAAAAATCGCGACGGAAGATAACCTCGTTTTGTCTTTTAGTCCTTACCTTGGATAGAGCGCAAAGATTTGTTTCGAGGAAAAAAAGGAGCGCTGAACGAGGTACCGACCTCCGTCGCAGCGCTCCTTGAAAGTGTGTTGACTCTCTGTTAGTTGCTCTTGTTTGATCCCGTTGCGTTCGAAAGCACCGGCACGTGATGGTGGCTCAGGAGCGTGTGCGGCCCGCCGTAAACAAATTCCAGCGCCAGGTTCAGGCCTGCCTGCACCAGCAAGTTATAGTTGCCTATCCGAAAGCCGTCCATGGCATTGAAGCCGCGGGGACGAATACTGTCGGCGCCCGGATACCACAACAATGCCGCCGTTTCTCCACCCGCGTAAGGAGCTGCCAACGCAGGAAAAGAAAAAACGCGGTGTCCGTCCTCTCCCCGGCGCGCGGTAACGGTTGAAATCAACGCATGTTTCGTTCTCGGCAAAATGCCGGAGCATTCGCAGCGATAGTAAATCGTATCTTCGCGGAAGACCTCCGCCAAAGTGTATCGCGCGGTCTGGGTCACCAGGTTGATTCCAAAGTTGTTTGCCACTCGAACTCCATACGAATCCCAGCCCTGGCCCCAGTCTGGCGGGGATCCCGAAATGTGAGGAGTAGCATTCGTCGTAACCGCTTGCTGGTAGGCGCCCGCAACCGCAGCGCCGAAAAACGCATACGGACCGAAAGAATCAAAGGCGAAATTCTTCAGCTTCGTCGTTTCCGATGGGCGATGGTACGTCAGCGTGAGCTGCACACTCGAGGAGCTCGGCGCAGGTGCCTGTGCCGGTGCAGTTTGCGTCTGGCTCTGGGTCGACGTGCCAGAGCCGCTCGACGACTGGGCCTTTGCCAACGGCTGAGAAATGACGAAGAAAGTAATTGCTAAAATTAAAACTCCGGCTCGCCACATCTTCATTTCCGTAAACTCCTTTAATGACCGCAAATCTGGTGCGTAACCAGGCGGATAGCCTACACTGAAACCCTTTTTCGTTCACGCAAAAAATATCAAAAAAAGCGCCCGGTTGACTTCAGCTGCGGTCTCCCCTAACCTAACTCGATTGCGTGGCCGCGTGAAGCGCTGCCGTGTAGGAAATTGTTTCAATCCGGAACAGAAAAGAGCCTAGGAACATATGTCAGACCAGAAACTTCCCACTCGCGCGGAAGATTTTTCGGAGTGGTACAACCAAGTGGTTCTTCGCGCCGAGCTAGCTGACTATGCGCCAGTGCGCGGATGCATGATCGTCCGGCCGTACGGCTGGGCGTTATGGGAAAACATCACCGCGGCGCTCGACAGCCGCTTCAAGGCTACCGGGCACGTAAATGCCGCCTTCCCTCTGTTGATTCCGCGCAGCTTCATCGACAAGGAAAAATCGCACGTAGCGGGCTTTTCACCCGAGCTTGCCATCGTAACGCACGGGGGCGGCGAAGAGCTCGAAGAGCCCCTGGTCATACGTCCAACTTCGGAAACGATCATCGGCCACGCGTACGCGAAATGGATTCAGTCCTACCGCGACCTGCCGGTTCTAATCAACCAGTGGAACAGTGTGGTCCGTTGGGAGCTGCGAACCAAGCTGTTTCTCCGCACGCTCGAATTTTTTTGGCAGGAAGGCCATACCGCGCACGCCACTTTCGAAGAGGCTGATTTCGAGACGCGCCAGATGCTCGACATCTACACCGATTTCGCTGTGCGCGAAGCCGCCGTCCCCGTAATTCCGGGCCGCAAATCGGACTCCGAACGCTTTGCCGGCGCCGACCAGACCTTCTCCATCGAAGCCATGATGGGCGATGGCAAAGCTCTGCAAGCGGGAACCTCCCATAACCTCGGCCAGAATTTCGCGAAAGCGTTTGAGATTCGCTATCTCGACAAAAACGGCGTGCACCAGCATTGCTGGACCACTTCGTGGGGACTTTCAACCCGCTTTATCGGCGCCATCATCATGGTGCATGGAGACGATCAGGGCCTGATTTTCCCGCCGCGTCTCGCCCCGTTTCAATTGGTCATCGTGCCCATTTATAAGACGGACGACGAAAAATCGAGCGTCCTGGGATGCGCTCAGAAATTGCGCAAGGAACTGGTGGCCGCCGGCATTCGCGTCAAAATGGACGAGCGCGAAGGCGTGAGCCCGGGTTTCAAGTTTAACGATTGGGAGATGCGAGGAGTGCCGGTGCGCCTTGAAATTGGCCCCAAGGACGTAGCAAAAGGCTCGGTCGTGCTCGCGCGCCGCGATCGACCCGGCAAGGAAGGAAAATCTTACGTCTCGCAGCAGGCACTGCCCGCAAGCGTCGCCCAGTTGCTGGAAGAAATTCAGAAATCGCTATACGACCGCGCGCTTGCTTTTCGCAAAGCCAACACCGCCGAGCCCGCCAGCTACGAAGAGTTCAAGAAAGCGGTCGAAAAGGGTTTCGCCTTCGCCTGGTGGTGCGGCAACAGCGAATGCGAGGCGAACATCAAAGAGGAAACCAAAGCCACCATGCGCTGCATCCCGCTCGAACAGCCCGGCGGCACCGGCAAGTGCATTCACTGCGGAGAGCTTGCGAAAGAGAAAGCCATCTTCGCCCGCGCGTATTAAGCCCTCGAAGCTAGCATCCGGCGTTTACTCATTCCGTACACCCTTTATTCGCCGCCCCTTGCGCGGAAAAGTACGGTGCTACGATGAGAGTACCGATCGGGTTACCGGCCCGCGGAGGTATCGATAGTGAAGGCGCAAAGAATCCAATTTAGCGAGCGCGGCGGAGCGAAGATCAATCTGATGCTCACCTTGATCCTCTTGGGGACCATGATCTTCTGCGGCGTCATGCTCATCCCGCCATACTTCACGAATTACCAGCTTACCGACGCTATGAACACTGAAGCTCGTTTCGCCAGCTACAACAGAAAATCCGAAGAGGAAATCCGCGAGGATGTTTGGAAAAAAGTTGTGGAGCTGGGAGTTCCGGCCAAGCGCACGGACATTAAAATCATCAGCGACAACAACACCACTCAAATTAACGTGAATTATACCGTTCCAATAAACATGTTATTCAAGACATACGATTGGGACTTCCACGCCCACGGGGACAACCACTCGCTTTAAATCGGCAATCTAAATATAGTGGAAGTAGGGAGTATGGCGCTCGGAACCAGGCGTTGAGTCGCGGACTCTGGATGGCTTCAGCCGACCCTTTCAAGCTATAGCGGAGAAACCGATTGCGGATTCGAATCGCCCCTGGATTTTGGACTTCCCGGACCGGCATCGCCTTGCTGGTTGGGGCCTTGGCCGTGTTCATTGCCGCCACTTCGGTTTTCGCGTATTACTACATTCAGTTCGGCCATCTGATTGACCAGCGTCTCACCGGCCAGATTTTTCAGAACACTTCTCGCGTTTATTCCGCCCCAGGACACATTTACACCGGTGAAAACCTTAGGGCCGGCGATCTCGCTGAATATCTCCTGCGCGCCGGTTACCAGGATGGCGAAGTCCCCGGAGCGCCTGGACAGGTTCATGTGAAGGGCAACACGATTGAAATCAAGCCCTCTGAACAATCCTTCTTTCACGGCGGAAATGCGTTGCGCGTCGTGTTCACCGGCCCGGCGATTTCGCGGATAACGCAGATTCCCGACGGCGCTGTCCGCGATTCCGCCGAACTCGAACCGGAAGTGATTACCAATCTTTTCGACAGCTCGCGCGAGAAACGCCGCATCGTCCGCTTTGACGATTTGCCCAAGGATATGGTGAACGCCGTTCTCTCCGCGGAAGACAAGCGATTCTTCGAACACGGCGGCTTCGACATCGTACGCATCATAGGCGCCGCGCTCGCCGATTTGAAGATCGGCCATCGCGCTCAGGGCGCCAGCACGATCGACATGCAAGTCGCGCGAAGCTTTTTCTTTTCCACCAAGCGCGAGTGGCGCCGCAAGGTGAAAGAAACGCTGATGGCCTTTGAAATCGATCAGCGCTTCTCCAAGCAGCAGATTTTCGAGCTATACGCCAACGAGATTTACCTGGGCAATCGCGGCAGCTTCGCCATTCGCGGATTCGGCGAGGGCGCTCAAGCCTATTTTGGCAAAGACGTTCGCGAACTCAATCTCGCGGAGACCTCCTTCCTAGCCGGAATCATCCGCGCGCCGAATCGCTATTCGTCCGCCGAGCGTCATGTCGATCGCGCCATCGAATCCCGCGACCGGGTTCTCGCGCAGATGGTCGAGAACGGATACATCACCCAAGAGCAGTCCGACGCCGCCAAGAAATACAAATTTCACTTCGTGAACGGAGGCGTCGAAAGCAGTTCCGCCCCCTACTTCGTGGATATGGTGAAAGACCATCTCCTCGAGCAATTTTCTGAAGCCGATCTGCAGACCCAAAGCTATCGCATTTACACTACCCTCGATCCCGATCTTCAGCGCGCCGCAAGCGCGGCAGTCGATGCCGGAGTCCTGGGCGTGGACAAGCTCCTTGAGAAGCGTTACGCCGCTTGGAAGAAAAAAGGACAAGCCGTTCCGCAGGTGCAGGTGGCGCTCGTGGCCCTCGATCCCCGAACCGGAGAGATTCGCGCGTTAATAGGCGGCCGCAACTATGGCGAAAGCCAGCTCAATCATGCTCTGGCTCACCGTCAACCAGGTTCCGTGTTCAAGCCTTTCGTATACGCCGCGGCGTTCTCGAACGCAGCCCAAGGTCTGACGCCGGTCGTAACCCCGGTTACCACCGTGGAAGATATCCCCACGACCTTCACTTTCGACGGCAAGGAATACACGCCCGACAACTACGGCGAAAATTTTTACGGCACCGTCACCGTGCGAGACGCGCTAATCCACTCGCTCAACGTCGCCACCGTTCAGGTGGCCCAACTAATCGGTTACCAGCGCGTGGTGGAAGTCGCGCGGCAAATGGGACTCGGCTCCAACATTCTGGCTACTCCCGCCGTCGCCCTCGGTGCGTATGAGATGACGCCCGTTGACGTGGCCGCAGGCTATACGCCTTTCGCCACCAACGGCCTTCGTTCTGAACCAATCTTTTTGCGCAGCGTGCTGGCTGCCGACGGCAGTGTGGAGGAATCCGCGACCCCGCGCACGCGCGCAGTCCTGGACCCGCGCGTCTCCTACCTCGTGACCAGTCTTATGGAGGACGTCATCAATCGCGGCACGGGCGAAAGTGTCCGTTCATTGGGCTTTACGGCGCCAGCCGCAGGAAAGACCGGAACCTCCCGCGATGGATGGTTTGCAGGCTTCACCTCGAACCTTCTGTGCGTCGTATGGATTGGGTTTGACGACAACCGAGACCTCGGATTGTCCGGCAGCCAGGCGGCCGCGCCTCTCTGGGCCGACTTCATGAAGCGCGCCGTCGCATTGCCTCGCTACCAGAACACGCAGCCTTTCGAAGCTCCTCCCGGTGTTATGGCCGAATCGATCGATCCGCAGAGCGGTCAGCTTGCCACACCGGCTTGCCCGCAAACAGTCACGGAATATTTTGTGTCCGGCAGCGAGCCCACTCAATTCTGCGGGCTGCACGGCGGACATGTGGCGCAAGCTCCGGGGACGTGGCTATCGCATTTATTCGGCAAGAATGGAGACCAGCCCGCGCCTGCCGCCAATTCCGGAGCTCAGCCCCCGACCGCGGCTAACCCTGCCGAGCAAACTCCACCAGCCGACGGGGAAAAGAAAAAGGGGTTTCTTGGCAAGGTTTTTGGTATATTCGGACAAAGCAAGAAACCTGCGGATACCCCGAAACCTCAACCGTAGGCAAGCGCGGAAAAGGAGTTGGGCAATGAGTCGATTGACTCTGTTTGCCATCCCGCTAGCTCTCCTGAGCGTAGGAACGAGCCGCGCGCAAGTCCCTGTCAATTACATCAAGACCGCGCAAGCATCGCAAAGTTCGGAGGTCAATTCCTCTGCGATGACGCCGCGCCAGATCGCTGAAATGCAGGGCGACATCTTGATGGCCCGCAAAGAATACCTGGACGCCGTGTACGCATATATCAAGATCCTTGAAACGGATCCCAAGAGCGCTCAAGTGCTGAACAAAGTGGGAGTCGCGTGCCAGCAGCTGGGTGATTTAACCAAAGCCGAGCGCTTCTACAAGAAAGCCATTCACGCCGACAAAAACTTTTCCAGCGCCATCAACAACTACGGCACCGTGGAGTACGAAAAAAAACATTTCGGCAAAGCCATCACTCTGTACAAGAAAGCCCTGGAATATCACACGGAACCGGCCACGCTATACAGCAACCTGGGCTACGCCTACTTCGGCAATAAGGAGTATCCCCAGGCCATGAGCAGCTTTGCTCAAGCGCTGGCGCTCGACCCGGAAATTTTCGAGCGGCACGGAACCAGCGGCTCCGTGATCCAACAGAGAACGGCCAGCGACCCCGGCCTGTTTTATTTCTTCCTGGCCAAGACCTATGCTCAGAACGGAAATCCCGAACGTGCCGCGCACTACCTGAAAATGGCGCGCGACGACGGCTACAATAATTTTCTCTCCGCGCAAACCGACGTGGCTTTCGCGCGCGTGATCAAAGACCCTCGCGTTCAGGAAGTCTTGCATGTGCCGCCGTCCTACGCCGCCCCGTCGAAGAAGCAAGAATCCAATTAGTCCGCCGAGTAGAATGTTTTGCGGAACTTTCAAGCCGGAGTAATTCTGCTGCTATAATAGCCGCCGGAATGGCTCTCCGCTCATTTCGCTGTTTGATTCTGTTTGTGTGCGTGGTTGCAGGCTCATTCGTCGTCTTCAACCGCAGCGCCGTCGCCCAATCGTCTTCCGCCGTTGGGTCGCCTTCGTCCGCCGCTTCCAATGTCGTCGAGCTTCACATCGATGGCGAGATCGAGCCCATCCTCGCCGAATACATCGTCCGCGGAATCGGCCAAGCCAATGACCAGCACGCCAGCCTGGTCCTGATTACGATGAACACTCCGGGCGGCCTCGATACTTCCATGCGCTCGATCATCCAGGCCATCCTGCGCTCGTCCGTTCCCGTTGTGACCTACGTGTATCCCACCGGCTCGCGCGCTGCCTCCGCCGGATTTTTCATTTTGCTTTCAGCCGACGTAGCCGCTATGTCACCCGGCACGGAAACCGGCGCCGCTTCGCCGCTCATCGAATTGGGCGGCCAGCCGGTCCAGATTGACGATACTTTGCGCAAAAAGATCGTGAATGACGCAACCGCCTACCTCCGCGCCTACACCAGCAAGCGCGGCCGCAACTCCGATCTGGCAGCCACCGCGGTCACCGACGCGAAGGCCTTCAGCGACAAAGAAGCGCTCGACGGCAAACTCATAGAAGTCGTTTCGGCCTCGCGCGAAGATCTCCTCGCCAAGCTCGATGGCCGCACGATTACGCGCTTTGATGAAACTACTAGGCAACTCGCGCTGCCGCATCCCGTCATCACCGCCGTTGACATGACCTCGCGGGAAAAATTTCTTTCGCGCATCGTTCAACCCGACGCATTTTTCATTCTGTTGATCATCGGCGTTCTCGGCCTCTATGCCGAGTTCACGCATCCGGGAGCTTTCGCGCCGGGCGTGATGGGCGTGATCGCGCTGGTGCTGGCGTTGTTCGCCATGCACATGCTGCCGATTAATTTCGCCGGCCTATTGCTCATTGTCGTGGCCCTCGTGATGTTTGTCCTCGAAGCCAAGTATCCAACGCACGGCGTTCTCGGCGTAGGAGGAGTAGTAGCCATGGTGTTGGGCGCGCTTTTTCTAATTGACTCGCCGCTCACCGGAATGGGCGTGAGCCTCGGCGCGGCCCTTGGCGTGGCCATTCCTTGTGCGGTGATTATCATCATCTTGATGCGCCTCGTCCTGCGCTCGCGCACCTGGAAACAGTCCACCGGAAAAGAAGAGCTGATTGGCGAAGTCGGCGAAATAACCGAAGCGGTGGAACCGCCCGGCGGATTCGGAATGGTATTTGTTCACGGAGAGCTTTGGCGCGCCGCCGCGCGGGGCGGGGAAGAAATTCCCAAGGGCGCGCACGTTCGAGTAAAAAAAGTTGCCGGGCTGACGCTCGAAGTCGAGCCGGTGAAGACGCCCCAATCGGCTTCTTCGTAACAGATTTATCGAGGAGACAGCGAATGGAATTTCCAGTGATCCTCTTGGGATTCGCCATACTGATTTTTCTTTTCTGGCTGGTGAATTCCGTGTACGTCATCAAGGAATGGGAGCGCGGCGTCGTGCTGCGCCTGGGACGCATGCTTCCCGAAGCCAAAGGCGCAGGGCTGCAGTTGGTTTTCTTTCCCATCGACAAGCTCACTCGCATCTCGCTGCGCATCGAAACGCTCGACGTTCCGCCGCAAGACGTCATCACCCGAGATAACGTCTCCGTGAAAGTGAACGCGGTCTGTTACTTTCGCGTGGTGGACGCCAATCTCGCGCTTTCGCAAGTCCAAAATTATCTCTACGCCACCTCCCAGCTTGCCCAGACCACCCTGCGCAGCCTGGTCGGCCAGTTCGAACTCGACTCCATCCTCTCCGAGCGCGAAAAGGTAAACGCCAAGCTGCAACAAATCCTTGACCAGGATACCGAGCCTTGGGGTATCAAGGTAACCAAGGTTGAGGTCAAGCAAGTTGATATTCCGGAGAATATGCAGCGCGCCATCGCGAAACAGGCCGAAGCCGAACGCGAACGCCGGGCCAAGATCATTCACGCCGAAGGCGAATTCGAAGCCTCCGCGAAACTGGCCGACGCAGCCGAAGTGCTCGAAAAACAGCCCGCTGCGATTCAGCTTCGCTATTTGCAGACTTTGACCGAGATCGGCGTGGAAAAAAATACGACCATAGTTTTCCCGCTGCCGGTGGACATTATTTCGCAGTGGATGAAGCTGGCCGGCAACAAGTAGGGGTCGACAACTAAAGACGATGGCGCGTAACGGAAGCCGCGGCGGTGGCGAACGAGTGCTGGAGAGCCGGCATCTGGTAGGACTGTTTCTCGGCGTGGTCCTCTTGTGCGGCGTCTTTTTCACCCTCGGTTACGTCATGGGCCGCAATCAGTTCGGCGGCTCGGTTCATGCCGCGGAATCAGCCTCGAGAAACGCTCCTTCCGCCAAATACAAAGAAACGGACAAACCCGCCACGATTCCTGAAAACCCTTTCCCGGATAAAAAGGACAACGATCATCTCTGGTCCGATTCTCCCGCGAAATCTCCTGTAGCTTCCAACGCGCCCCCCAAGCCCAACGCCGCTTCCCCAGCGCCTACATCCAAACCTCCAGTGACCGACGCGAAACCCGCTCCGCATTCCCAGGCGCCCGTTCCTCCCAAGCCCGGCATCCTTCTTCAAGTCGCCGCGCTGCGGCGCCAAGGTGACGCCTTGGAAATGGCCGAAGCTATCCAGCAGAAGAGACTTCCCGCCTTTGTAGTCACGCCCGGGCCCGACAATTATTATCGCGTCCAAGTCGGTCCGTATCCGGACATGGCCGCAGCCGAAGCCGCAAAACGCGCCCTCGAACAATTCGGTTTCAAGCCTATAATTAAACACTGAATGAACTTGCCCCGTTACGCGCGAGTTCTGCTCGCCATCGGCAGTGGAGTCGCCCTCGGTCTTTCCTTTCCCAACTACAATCTGTACCTGCTCGCGTGGATCGCCATGGGAATGCTCGTCCTGGCATCGGCCGGAGCGCCGTTGAAGGAAGCGCCGCTCTACGGATTTCTCCACGGCCAGGTTTTCTACCCGGTATGTCTCCCCTGGGTGGACACGGTCATGAAGCAGTACGGCAACATCGATCCGTGGATCGCGGCGGGGTTCGTCGGCCTGATCGGTTTCATCGGCGGCCTGATTTGCACGATTTTCTCCACCGGTGTTGCCTTGGCGTCGAAGAAAAGCAAGCTACTGGCGTGCCTGCTCGCGCCGTTCCTGTGGACCGTCCTCGAATTCTTCCGCACGAATATCCCCATCATCGGTTCTTCGTGGGACTTGTCCGGCTATCCCGCCGCTCGCAGCCTGGCTCTGCTGCAAATCACCTCGGTCACCGGCATTTACGGCTTGTGCTTTCTGATCGCTGCGTACGGTTCGCTGCTCGCCTACGCAATCCTCGCAAATAATCGGCGCGTGTGGATCCGCGCTGCCGTCGTTACCCTCGTACTGGTCATCGCGGCGATCGGCGGCGCATATCTTGTCCCGCAGGCCACGCCGCATTACGTCGCGCATCTGGTCCAGACCAATTTTCCCCAGTCGGAAAGCTATCCCTCGGACTGGATGCAAGTCCATGCCGGAGAGCTCGACCAGCTCGAGCGTATCAGCGTGGACGCTGCGCGCAGCGTTCCTGGAATAGTCATCTGGCCGGAAGTTCCGGCTCCGTTCAGTTTTGAGGAAACGCTCTTCGCCCAGCGCGCGCAACGAATCGCGATTGACTCCGGAAATTATTTTCTGGTCGGCGTGGTGGATTGGAAGAAAGATCCCAGCGGAAAGTGGCTCGCGTCGAACAGCGCCGTGCTCTTGAATCCCCAGGGCCAGCGCGTATATGCCTATGACAAAATTCACCTGCTGCCCTTCGGCGAATACGTTCCCTTGCGCGGATGGCTCACCTTCGCGAAACGCCTGACTGCGGACATCTCCGACTTCACTCCCGGCACGCAATACACCGTCGGGCAGGTCCCCCAGGGAAAATTCGGCGCCTTCATCTGTTACGAAGCGATTTTCCCCAGCGAAGTCCGACGTTTCACCGCCGCCGGCGCTCAATTGCTGATTACGATTTCGAACGATGGCTGGTTCGGCCGCTCCTCAGCCGCGGAACAGCACATGGCCATGGCCCGCGTCCGCGCTGTGGAAAATCGCCGCTGGCTTTTGCGCGACACTAACAACGGCTACACGGAATCCATCGATCCCTACGGCCGGACCGCAGCTCAATACCCGTTGGACATCCGCGGCCAGCTCGACGCGCCCTACGACTTCCGTAGCGACATGACTCCCTACGCCCGATTCGGGGACTGGTTCTCCTGGCTTTGCGTGATCGCAACCATCGTGATTTTGTTTCTAGCGTTGAAGCCGCGCGTCCCCGGGCCGGCGTTGCAAGCCGCAAAGCCCGTCCGGTGATAAAATCGGAACTTGGTTTTGGCTGCTGATTTTCAGGGTGCGGGTTTTGATTTATTCTTGTCTCAGAAGCACAAAGGCGAAAGAGAATGGCTGAACACATAGAAGACCTGCAGCAACGCTACGCCGAACTCAAGAAACGCATTGAGCTCGTGCGGAGCTTTCTTTGACGCCGGCTCCGCTAGAAAACAACTCGCCACTCTGGAAGAAAAAGTAAGCGATCCCGACTTCTGGCAAAATCAGGAAAAGGCGCAAGCCCTCTTGCAGGAGCGCAAACAAGTCGAAGACCGCGTCAACGCGGAAAAGTTCCTCGAAACCAAATCCAGCGACATCGAAACTTACTTCAATCTCGCGCGCGAAGAATCCGACGACGCGCAACGCAACTCTCTGCTCGAAGACGTCAGCAAAGAGCTGGCCTCCGCCGATTCATATCTGTCCGAGCTGGAAACGAAAACACTTCTCGCCGGTGAAAATGATCGCCTGAACGCAATCGTCACCATAAAACCCGGCGCCGGCGGCACCGAATCCCAAGACTGGGCCGAAATGCTCCTGCGCATGTACCTTCGCTGGGCGGAACAAAAAGGTCTCGGCGCAACGGTGATCGACTCAACCCCCGGTGAAGAAGCCGGAATCAAAACCGCCACCGTGCAAATCGCTGGTGAAAACGCGTATGGCATGTTGGCTGGCGAAAGCGGCGTACATCGCCTGGTGCGCATCTCGCCATTCGATCAGGCCGCCCGCCGCCACACGTCCTTCGCTTCCGTTTTCGTCATCCCCGAAATCGACGACAAGATCGACATCGTGGTGAAACCCGACGATCTTCGCATCGACACCTTCCGCGCCGGCGGCCATGGCGGACAAAACGTCAACAAAGTCGAATCCGCCGTCCGCATCACCCATCTTCCCTCCGGCATCGTGGTTCAGTGCCAGAACGAGCGCAGCCAGCACAAAAATCGCGAATGGGCCATGAAAGTCCTCCGCTCCCAGCTTTACGAACTCGAACTCGAAAAGCGCAGCGAAGCTCTGCATAAGCTCGACGCCTCCAAGCCCGAAATCAGCTTCGGCAGCCAGATTCGCTCCTACACCATGCAGCCTTACCAGCTCATCAAGGACCACCGCACGAAGCTCGAACGCGGTGACGTGGACAAGGTCATGAACGGCGATTTGGACCCCTTCATCCGCGCCTACCTCCTCTTCCGTCGTGATAACGGAGCCGGAGCCGCCCACTAGCCGGGAATCGAATGGCAATTCGTTGCCTCTCGCCTTCGTCGTCTCAGAACGAGCAAGCTCTTCCGAGCACATTCCAGCCCCTATAATCGCCGTTCGAGCGGCATTTAACGCCTTTCAGTGCATAACATTGACAGCCCTATACCCCTATGCTAGCGTCCTTATTCGGCTAATACTGCACGAAACGCAATTTGGCCCCGCACTTGCCTTTCAATCTGCTGGAGGATACTTTTTTGGCGCACTCTGACGAAAAATACCTGTTTACCTCGGAATCTGTAACCGAGGGCCATCCCGACAAAATCGCTGACCAAATTTCCGATGCCGTTCTCGACGCCGTCCTAAAGGACGACCCCATGGGCCGCGTTGCCTGCGAGACCCTCGTCACCACCGGCCTCGTCGTCGTAGCCGGCGAAATCACCACCAGCACCTATGTCGATTTTTCTGACCTGGCCCGCGAAGTGATCCGCGACGTCGGCTACACCCGCGCCAAATTCGGCTTCGACGCCGAAACCTGCGGCGTAATCTGCGCCATCAAGAAGCAGTCTCCCGATATCGCTATGGGCGTGGACACCGGCGGCGCCGGCGACCAGGGCTTGATGTTCGGCTTCGCTTGCGATGAAACGCCCGAGTTGATGCCCATGCCTATCCAACTCGCGCACAGCCTCACGCACAAGCTCGCTGAAGTACGCAAGAAGGGAATTGTCGATTTCCTTCGCCCTGATGGAAAATCCCAGGTAACAATCGAATATATCGACGGCCGCCCCGCTCGCGTTGACGCCGTAGTCATCTCCACCCAACACAGTGACAAAGTTTCGCACAGCAAACTCGAAGAAGCAGTGATGGCCGAAGTCATCAGTCCTGTCCTGCCCGGCGCCATGATCGATAAGAAGACCAAGTACTACATCAATCCCACCGGCCGCTTCGTAACCGGCGGTCCCATGGGCGACGCAGGTCTGACTGGCCGCAAGATTATCGTGGACACTTACGGCGGCTACAGCCGTCACGGCGGCGGCGCTCTCTCCGGAAAAGACGCCACCAAGGTTGACCGCTCCGCTTGCTACATGGCGCGTTACGTCGCGAAAAACATCGTCGCCGCCGGCCTAGCCACCAAAGTGGAAGTCCAGCTCGCGTACGCCATCGGCGTTGCTGAGCCCGTTTCCGTAATGGCCGACACCTTCGGCACCGGAACGATTCCCAATTCCCAGATCACTGAGATCATTCGCGCGTTCTTCAAGCTCACGCCCAAGGGCATCATCGAAACGCTCGATCTCCGCCGCCCGATCTACCGTCAAACCGCTTCGTACGGCCATTTCGGCCGCACCGGCCCGGGCTTCACTTGGGAGAAAACAGACAAGGCCCAAGCCATCAAGAAAGAAGCAGGCTCGCGCGGGGCCGTAGCGGTATCGCGCAGCTAAATTTTTCGCTGGCAATACTTAATTTTCTTCGCACAATTAAAAATTAAAGGGGAGTTCTCGTGGAAACGACTGCACCAAAGCTGACCGGCGACGTAAAAGACCTCGCCCTAGCCGAAAAAGGCAAACGCAAAATTGAATGGGCCAACCAGCACATGCCCGTTCTGCAACTCATCCGCAAGCAATTCATAAAAGACCAGCCGCTCAAGGGCGTGCGCATGTCCGCCTGTCTGCACGTCACCAGCGAGACCGCCAACCTGGCCATCACCCTGCGCGACGGCGGCGCTGACGTGGTTCTATGCGCTTCGAATCCGCTGTCCACTCAGGACGAAGTCGCCGCCTCTCTCGTCAAGGACTACAACATCCCGACGTTCGCCATTAAGGGCGAAGACAACGCCACCTATTACGCGCACATCAACGCCGCGCTGGATCACAAGCCGCAAATCACCATGGACGATGGCGCTGACCTCGTCACCATCCTGCTCACCAAGCGCCCCGACCTGGTAAAAAATATCATCGGCGGCACCGAAGAAACCACCACTGGCGTAATTCGCCTTCGCGCCATGGCCAAGGACGGCACGCTGAAATATCCCATCGTCGCCGTGAACGACGCGCTCACCAAGCATCTCTTCGACAATCGCTACGGCACCGGCCAGTCTTCGATTGACGGCGTCCTCCGCGCCACGAATCTTCTGATCGCGGGGCTCCGCGTGGTCGTTTCCGGCTACGGCTGGTGCGGCAAAGGCGTCGCCATGCGCGCCAAAGGCCACGGCGCCGACGTCATCATCACCGAAATCAATCCCGTCCGCGCTCTCGAAGCCGTAATGGACGGCTTCCGCGTGATGCCCATGCCCGAAGCCGCTAAAATCGGCGACATTTTCATCACCGTCACCGGCAACAAATCAATTCTGACTCACGACCATTTTGAACGCATGAAAGACGGCGCAGTCATCGCCAATTCCGGCCACTTCAACGTGGAGATCGACATCCCCGCGCTCGAAAAGCTTTCCAGCTCCAAAAAGCCGGTCCGCCCGTTCGTGGACGAATACGTCATGAAAGATGGCCGCAAGCTCTACCTGCTCGGCGAAGGCCGCCTAATCAATCTCGCCGCCGCCGAAGGCCACCCTGCTTCCGTGATGGACATGAGCTTCGCCAACCAGGCCCTCGCCTCCGAATACCTGGTCAAGAACGCGAGCAGCCTCAAGCACCAGGTGTACTCCGTCCCCGAGAATATCGACCGCCACATCGCCAAACTGAAGCTCGATTCCATGGGCATCCAAGTCGATAAGCTAACCCCCGACCAAGAGCAATACCTAGCCTCCTGGTCCGAAGGCACCTAAACTCGCGCCCCAATTTGCTGGTGAGCTGATTTTCTAGGCGTTCTCGCTCTTATTTGAAGACGTCGTCCAACCAGTCGAATATGATCTGGTGCGAAAGGCTCTCGTTGTTCACTCCGCAATGGGCCTCGCCGCCCTCCTGGGTCGCGATGATGTGCTGCGCCTTGGGACAGGTCAGCTTGTCGTAGAACTTCTGACCGTAAACCTCCAGTTGTCCCTCGCCTTCGCCACCAATATTGAAATACGGGCAGGTGATCTTTTCCTCCAAGCCCCACAAGTTGTACTTGCTCAACCCGTCGATGAATTCTGCGATCGTGCCGCCGCCCGCGCCATGTCGATAACGTATGTCTCCCTGCGCGATAAACCTGCTGGCCACAGTGGACAGATCGATTTTGCTCTCAAGATTTCGCGGGCAAGGCTGATCGGGCAGTAACCCAAGCGCTCCCAGAACCACGTTTTGCCAGTTCGGCAAAGTCGTGCTCGCAATGCAGGCCTTTATCCGCTTTTCGAATGCGGCTGCCCTCGGCGCAAAGTACCCGCCCAGGCTCCAGCCGGCTAAAGCAAGACGTTTCGGATCGACATCCGCGCGAGCGAGCACCCAGTCGCAAACGTATTTCAGCGGAACTTCCGTGTCCGGTCGGAAGAACAGCTCAGCGCCGGGATTCGAATACATCGCACCGCGCTGCCCCGGAATCTCGAACAGCAAGACGTTGTATCCCCGGCGAAGCGCCGCCGCGCCGCCGCCCCAGAAATAGAGTTCCTCCGCCAAGGAGTCGGCGCCACCCACGCTCATCAACGTCGGTCGCGGCTCATCGCTCGCATTAGCTTTCAGGAAGTAACCGGGAAGCGACTTCTCGTTCTCATATGGAATGCTGACCACCTCGAACGGCAGGTCCATCAGTTTTCCGGCTTGCATAAAGCAATCTCGTTGGCGCTCCCAACCTGCGCGACACTTGGGATCCGTTGTGCTTTGGTAAAAACCCACCTCGCGCCAGTAGGACGACGCCCGCAGGAAGGCCTCTCGCGCGCTCACCAGATGCCCGCCCGCAAGCGACTTCCGGGCGATCGCCTCCACCCGCTCCGCCGTGACGCGCCATGCCTCCGAATAGCTATCTTCTTTTTCGTCCTCGATGCGCGAGGCGGTCTCGTAGCACTCGCCAATCTCAGACCCGCCATACGTCACGCACCCCATCGTTCGCACGAACTGGTAATCGAAGTTGCCCTTGAATCGCCGCGGCATCCCGGCAGTAGCGCCAAACGTCAGTGCGGTGCCCTTTTGAGTGGCGGGAGCGGTTGATTTGTTGGAATTCGTATCCTGAGCATTGACACGTCCCGATTCAGGAGTTGCATTTTGATTTGTCTTCACTTCAGTCACGGGATTCATTTAAGTCTTCTCCCTTACTCTTCAAATCTTGCTACTCGCGGGATCGGTTCTCACGAGCTCGCGCTCGTACAGCTGCGGCAGAAAATTTTCCAGCGAGCCCATCTCCTCGATGGCGTGCTTAAGCCAAGCCCGTCCCTTGGGATTAGGGAACATGAACGCGCTGATCGGCTTCGAGAGCAACCAAAGTTTCATGTTTCCCGGCGTGATCAGACGATGTTCAAAGCGCGTTCCGCCCTCCGTCTCATGGAAGTCGTGCTCCATCCGCACGATATTCAGGCCGGCGACAACGACGTTGTTGATGAAACCGGATTCGTCGAGTTTCTCTATTGTCGCGGTGACTTCGGTCTTGTAGCGGGGGTTTCGGGCGATGAATTCGCAAATTTGTATCTGGGCACCGGGACCTATCGAACCGTCCGGCATGCGTCGCACGTAGCGCGCCCAACAGTGATCGAAGGGGTGGAAGACGCGATATCGATTCAAAAGACGGCCCTCGACCTCAACTTCACCCTCAAGATGGCTGAACCACCAGACCAGCATCTCGGGTGTGATGCCTTTCAGGAATTCGTCAACCCAGAAACACCTGCGACCGTCTTCGAGCGTCTTAAGTCCCGACTGCGCCGAAGAAAATGGCTTGAGTTCCCATGGGAGCGAGAGCGGCGCCGGGAGCGTTGTCTTCCATTTTGCTCCTCCGTTGTCGTTGGAGATCGCTGACCCCACAAAATCAGTTACTTCAGCCATGGGCTTCATTTCTGTCGTTGGCCTCTTCGAAACTATGACACGGCGCTCATCAGTAAACTGTCCTCTATAGCACAGTGAAATCGAAGGACACTTGGCCGGTCCCATGGAATTCAAGTCGTTTCAAAGCAGGCAAAGAGAAGGAAACGATTCCGCCACTATTTAGAAACGGAGTTGCAGTCCCAACTCAACTCCATAAGCATCCAAGTCGATAAACTCACCCCCAACCAGGAGCAGTGCCTAGCCTACTGGACCGAAGGCACTTAACGAGGAAGCTGGGCCTAAATCCCCGCGTATCTCCAAAGGCACAGCCTTCGCCTTGAAGCTTTGAGAATTCCGCGCAGACTTGTTACGTTTGTTCGTGACCATCGTGCCCCCTTCAGACTTGCGCCCGCAGAATCGCAGGCGCAGCAAACGCATCCAGATCAGGGTTCCAGTTGTGGTGCGACTCCGGGACGCCGGCAAGTCCTCCGTGGCAGAGAAAACGGAAGCTATCATTGTGAACGACCACGGCGCGCTGATACTTCTCGCCACCGCCACGGAGATCAATCAGATAATTCGCGTTGAGAATCCCACCACGAGTGAAGAGCTCCTTTGCCGGGTCACGAGCCGGGGCGACACCTTCATGGGAAAGACACAAGTTGGGGTCGAATTTATCGTGCCCACGCCCGGCTTTTGGCGCATCCCCAAGTCCAAAGATTCGAAGCCAACCCACAGTCCGAAAAAGTGACACATCCTCAGCCGTGAAACCTGCCTTATTCCCACCGTTCAGGCGCCGGTAATCGTTTTCACATTCATCGTATACACCGTAGACTCACGTGGTATACGCTGTATATGTGATAACCAATTCTACCGCCTCGAAAATCGTCACTGCCGCCCGCCGTCTGCTGGATAAGGAGGGAACGGAGGCAGTGACCATGCGCCGGATTGCCGCAGCTGTAGGTGTCACGCCCATGGCGATCTATCGCTACTACCCGGGCCGGGCGAGTCTTCTAAACGCCTTGGCGGACGACGGTTTCGAGGAATTGGCTGCTCGCCTGGACATTAAGAAGCTCTTCGGTGGCGTTGAAGAACGGCTCACGAAAATGATGGAGGTATACTTAGAGCACGCCCTTCAGAAACCCCGACTCTTCGAACTCATGTTTCTCAAGCCGCGCGAAGGGGCTCGCAGCTACCCACGGGACTTCAAGGCTGGCCGTTCCCCGACTGCCAACTTGTTACTGCAAGTGGTGGAGAGTGGCATGCACAGCGGTCATTTCCGCAAGGCCGACGCGTGGGAGATCGTCTTCGAAATGGGCGCCTTGTCCCACGGCCTTCTGCTGCTCTACCTGGGCGGGCGCATGGCAGTGCCTCCCGCCCACTTCCGCGCATTCTACCGGCGGTCTTTCAGGAGATTCATACAGGGAATTCGGAAATGACAGTCGGCTCAACGTCGACGCGTCGCTTTGTCGCGCTCGCCAAGAACCCGCGAGCTTCGCGAACGAAAAAACGAAAAGAAGTTCACTGGAGATGGAGATGAGAACCAGAACAACGCTCGAAAACTTTGGCCAAGTCTTTGTTACCGCGGTGTACCCGCTATTTCGCCAACGAGCCTGGCCGTCGGCCGCTAGACGCGTTGCGCGTATAGCTGCGTGCTGCTCTCTCTTATTCTTCCTCCTGACACCCGGCGCGCTGGGACAGTCCCCGCAGGATGCACAGCGGCCCCAGACAACCGAGTCCGAGTATCGCAAGTTCGATGACCGGCTGTCGTTCGTGCGCGCCCGCAACGCAAAGCAGTATGCGATCTCATCGCCGAAAGGCATTGACGAGGCACAGTTCGTAAAAATCGGCGGCATTGAACAATGGGTCACGATTCGCGGCTGGGACCGTGACAACCCCGTGCTGCTCTTCCTTCACGGCGGGCCCGGAGACGTCACCAACCCATGGACGTTCGCGCTGTTCGCCCCGTGGGAAAAGAATTTCACAGTGGCGCAATGGGATCAGCGAGGCGCAGGCAAGACCTTGCGAAAAAACGGGCCAGCAATCGCGCCGACTATCACGGTGGATCGAATGGTGCAGGATGGCATCGAACTCTCGGAGTACCTGCGCAAACACCTCGGCAAGGACAAGATCATCATCGTGGCCCACTCGTTCGGCTCAATCCTCGGCGTCGGAATGGCCCGGGCGAGACCAGACCTCTTCTACGCATATGTGGGCACGGGTCAAGTCGCCGACGAAACCAAAAACTACGTCGTGGCTTACGATGCCTTACTGAAGAAGGCAAGAGCCTTGGGTGATCAGCGAGCCATCGAGGAATTGAACCATGTAGGCCCGCCGCCATACGAATCCGGCGAAGGATACCGGGTGCAGTGGAAATGGGCAAATGCTTTCGAGGGCGCGGACCAGTTCTTAGCCGGAACAATCGGCTTGACGCTCGTGGCTCCAGGCAGTTCGGTGCAAGAGCTGAATGATATCGGTGATGGCGAAATACTGAGCGCCGAGCAACTCGTCCCCCGGACGAACTCCAGCGGACCGAAGGAACTCGGCCTTGAATTTTCGATTCCAATGTTCTTCATTCAAGGAGCAGAAGACTTCACGACTCCCACTGCGCTGGCTCGAAATTATCTGGAGTCCATCAAAGCACCGCGCAAGGAGTTTGTCACCATCAACGGCGCTGGGCACTTTGCCGTGTTCATGCACTCCGATCAGTTTTTGCAGGAGCTCATCAAGCTAGTTGGCGCGTTGACAGCAACTCACTGAGATGACCAGCGATGCGCCCGGAATGTGAGGGGTACGCACCTATTGCGAGCCGGAGCATTTGTCTTACGGCCCCAGCCGGCGTAAGTGACGGTACTGGGCACAATTCCACAAGCGCGGTGTCAAAGAGACAGTTGCGTGAGAATTGCGCGAGCGGTGACTCGTTCGATAAGGAGTTCTGACCATGGGAATGTCGGCTGGTGGAAGTAGAGGCGGTCCGGTTTCAGATCCCAACATCGTTCCATTGATTGACGTTCTGTTGGTGTTGATCATCATCTTTATGGTGATCACGCCCACAGTACCCACTGGATTGCCAACCCTGGTTCCGCAGTCTGCTTCAGTGCAATCGAAGCCCGAACCGCCTGATCCCTACACGATTGTGGTACAGGTGCTGCAAGGCGGTAAGCTCATGATCAACCAGGACCAGAGCGACTGGGACACGCTCGGCCCGCGCCTGTCTGAAATTTTCAAGGAGCGCGCCGATAAGGTGGCGTTTGTCCAAGGTGCGGAAGACGCCTCTTTCCAAGAGGTGGCGCGCGCGATTGACATAATGCAAGGGGCGGGGATTGAACACGTAGGGCTTATCACCGCTCGGGACACCGTCGGAGGAAAGCGTATCTAAGAGACGGGGGTCGTCCCTTTCGCACGGCACCAGCGTTCCGTACGACGATCGAAGTCTCTCCCGCACGACACAGCAAAGGCGCGCTAGTCGTCGCCCATCGAATCCAGAAATGTCGCGGACGGTGCGAAGAACAAATTTCCGGTGACCGCGCGGCTGTAATCGAGCAGGCGATCGTAGTTGCCCGGTGGACGTCCGACGAACATATTCTCAAGCATCTGCTCCAGAGTGCGTGGCGTCCGGCAGTAGCCGATAAAATACGTCCCAAATTCCCCTTGCGCGGCGCTGCCAAAAGGCATGTTGTCGCGCAGTATTTTCATCTCTTTGCCGCTCTCCTCAATCGTCGTCAGCGAACTGTGCGAGCAGGTCGGCTTCACCGCTGCGTCCAATTCAATATCGGACATCTTCTTGCGCCCGATGATTTTCTCCTGCGCTTCTGTGGACAGCGCATTCCATCCGTTCATATCGTGCAGATATTTCTGCACCATTACGTAGCTTCCGCCTGCGAACGCGGCATCCTCCTCGGCCACGAGCACGGCATCGGCCACCGCCTCACCTCGCGGGTTCTCCGTTCCATCCACGAAGCCGACCAGATCGCGGTCGTCAAAGCTTTTGAAGCCGTGCACTTCGTCCACCGCGGTAACCGCATTTCCGATGCGCGCCATAATCTGCGTCGCAAGTTCGAAGCATAGATCCATATGCCTCGCGCGTATGTGGAACAGCAAGTCGCCCGGCGTGGTAACCGCATGTCGCGCGCCGGCACGAATCTCGCGGAACGGATGAAGCTCCGCCGGGCGCGGCTGCCCAAAGAGCTGGTCCCACGCGCCGGATCCAAACCCCATGATGCACGACAGCCCCGCTTCCATGTTTCGAAACTCAACCGAGCGGAAAATCCCACTCAGATCTCCACAAAACGACCGCAGAGTCGCGCGATTCTCGGTCCCCGGCTTTAGCGCGACTACCAGAAAGATCGCGGCGCGCGAGAGCGGTGCAACGATCGGCTGCGCCACAGTATGTTCCGCTTTGGGCGCGCTCTTCGAGTCGGACTCCATCCCTATTTCCTCCTGCTTCCACTTTTCCCATCGCCCGGCCGGTTCGTCGTGACGCGACCGCCGCCTCTCGGAAACTTCGCGAGAGGGTATACTCGGCCTCCCGCCCATTGCAAATAAATATTTGAAGAATAGGGGAGTTCAGGCAGCACAAGCAGCGGGGCACCCCGACCGAGGCCTCCGTGACAATCAGGAACACCTGTCGTGTAAAAGTTCAAGCGGAAGGTCTCAGCGTGTAAATTAAGCATGAATGAAATATCGAAACGATAGTTATCGGCGGCCTCGCATCCCTGGCGTCTTGCTGGTGCCGTTTCTAGCCGCATTGTTCGGTCCTGCGGCCAGCGCGCAACAATGCACCGTAAAACCCGCGTCCATCCCGCTGGGCCAAACTGTCCGCCTTACCTGCGACGTCTCTGCAGCCACCGCGCGCCTGAACGGCCGCACCGTGCGTCTTTTCAAACAGGAGAGCGGCAATTGGCAAGGCCTCATGCCCGTAGCCGTAGCCGACGCACCCGGCACCTATCCAATCGAATTTCTCGCAGAAGACGGAACCTCCGTCGCCTCCGTCAGCCTGACCATTCGCAAAACCGTCTTCCCCTCGCAAAATGTTGTCCTCGCGCCGCAAATCGAAGCGCTCCACTCCACCCCGGAAGAAATGCAAACCCTGACCACCTTCCGCGACTCCGTATCCGACGTCAAGTATTGGGAAGATCCTCTCGCAGCTCCCGTTCCCGGTTGTATCATCTCGCCCTTCGGTGTAAAGCGCCTCCACAACGGAAAGCCCACGGGAGAATTTCACGCCGGAATCGACCAGCGCGCGCCCGACGGAACTCCCATTCGCGCAGTTGCAGCCGGCATCGTAAAAATCGTGCAGCCCTTCAACGTTCTCGGCGGCACCGTAGCCATCGACCACGGCCAGGGCCTCGAAACCATGTACCTGCACATGTCGAAATTAAACGTGGAGGCAGGCGCTCGCGTGAACCAAGGCGACGTGATCGGCTACGCCGGCGCAACCGGCCGCGCCAACGGCCCGCACCTTCACTGGGTCATCTACGTCAACGGCGTCCCCGTAAACCCCCAGCAATGGGTCACGTTGAAGCCGTGCAGTGCGGCCAAAACGAAGTCGAAAGTAAGGTAGTTTCCTGCCTCAGTTCCGGCAGTTCAATGGTGGGAGAAGAAGCACTACGATGCGGAGCTTTTGCTGAGGCCGACCAGCTTCTGAAATTCCGGGTCGTCGCGCAGGCAATCGAAATCAGAATCCTTCGCCGCCCAATTGCGGTTGCCATATCCGGCGGCAAAGGCCTTTATCAGCGTTTCGAGCGCCTCCGCCTTTTTTCTTAGCACGCCGTACGTACACGCCGCGTTGTAAAGCGTGTTGGGATCGTTGGGCCGCAGCGCGACCGCGGTTCGCAGGTGCCGTATGCTCTCGTCCGCATCTGCTTCCGAGTAGGCCAGGTTGGCAGCCAGCAAGATTCGCGCCCGGACGTCTTCCGGCACCAGCTCCAGCTGTTGCCGCAGGACCTTGATCAGCCGCTCTTCGACGTGCGCGGATTCTCTTTGTCTTCCCAGCCGCCTCTGCGCCTGGTGAAAGGGGATATAAGTATTGTAATCGTCGCCGTTGAATTCGATTGCCTTCTCCGTCAGTGCCGCGGCCTCTTCGAAACGGCCGGAGGTAAAGTACGAGCGCCCTAAAATGCTCCAGGCTCCTTCGCAGTCAGGCTTACGCTCGATGGCGCGCTGGGCCAGCAGCGCGGCTTCGTCGTATTTCTTCTGCGCAAAAACGATGCGGGCGCGCGCTACCAGCACTTCCGGCAAGTCCGGCGCAAGAGCCGTGGCGCGGTCGCAAGCGGCCAGCCCTCGTTCCATCCAATTCGGGTTCTGATCGCGAACCTCGAAGATGATCCCGCACAAGTGCGCGATTCCCGCGTGCGCCAGAGCGAAATTCGGATCAATTTCGATTGCCTGTTCGAACATCTGCAGCGCGTATTCGAAATCCTGGCGGCGCGAGTAGCTTCGCCCGCGCAGGAAGAAATCATACGCCAGCGAATTTTCGGTCGGCTTGCGAGCGATGATTTTTTCTTCCTGCGGCGTCAGCGTGATGCGCAGCGCCTGCGCAATACTCCGCGCGATTTCCTCCTGGATGGCGAACACGTCTTCTAGTTGCCGGTCGTAACGTTCCGCCCAGACGGAATGCCTGGTCGAGGCTTCCACCAACTGCGCCGTGATCCGCACACGGTTGCCCGCGCGGCGGATCGACCCTTCCAGCACGTAGGCCGCGCCGAGCTGTTGACCCACCTGTTGCGCCGTGACCGATTTGTCGCGGAAGGCGATCATCTCCGAGCGTGGAAAGATTTGAAGTTGCGCGATCTTCGAAATCTCCGTAACAATGTCTTCCGTAATTCCGTCGCGGAAGTACTCATCCTCTTTCGCGCCGCTCTGGTTTTCGAAGTACAGCACCGCCACCGATTTTTGCTTGGCTACCGCCGCTGCATGCGCCACCGCACCAGAGGCGCTCTTCTCCGGGGCGGGCCGCCGGCTCGATTCAATGTCGCGGCTGAGCCGCTTCATGTCCGCGCGAAGTTCCGCCGCGGTCTGGCATCGCAGGTCAGGGTCCTTTTCCAGCGTCTTGCCCAGAATGCTTTCCATCGCCAGCGGCAGCCGTGGGTTTAACTCTTTCGCGGACGTGGGCGTGGCATGCAGGATCCCGTCGAAAACCACCGCCGAAGTCGCCCCCGGGAAGGGAACCGACCCGGTCGCCATTTCGTACAGCACCACGCCGAGTGAAAACAAATCCGACCGCGCGTCCAACTCTTCGCCCCGCGCCTGCTCCGGTGACATATACGCAATCGTGCCCATCGAACTGCCCGGGCTGGTCAGTTGCTCCCTATCGAGCATATGCGTCAGCGTGCGCATGGACGTAGCGCCCACCGACTCCGCCGCGTGCTGGTGCACCGAGGTCAGCTTCGCCAAACCAAAATCCAGAATCTTCGCCTGCCCGCGTTCCACTAGAAAAATATTCGCCGGTTTAATGTCCCGATGAACGATTCCCTTCGAGTGCGCCGCATCGAGCCCGTTCGCAATCTGTATCCCGATCTCCAAAAGCTCCGACACCTCGATCGGCTTCCCGGCTATGCGGTTTTTCAGAGTCCGCCCCTCCAGCAGCTCCATGGCGATAAACGGCCGCCCCTCGAATTCTCCAATGTCGTAAATGGTGCAGATGTTCGCGTGATTCAGCGCCGATGCCGCGCGCGCTTCGCGCCGGAATCGCTCGATCGCCTGAGGGTCCTGCGAAATATCGTCGGGAAGAAACTTCAGCGCCACGTTCCGGCCGAGCCGCGGGTCCTTGGCCTTGTACACCACGCCCATGCCTCCGCCCCCAAGTTTTTCCAGGACGTCGTAGTGGGTGATCGTGCGGCCTATATAGGACGAGGTATCCGGCACAGGCTGTGCATATTACGCCACCGCCTCAATCCTTGCAATCGCACAACTCAGCTCGGTAACGGCCAGCAGCACGGCAATATCCGGCGCAGGACCTTTTGTGGCCCGTCTCCGTCATTCGTCTTTGTGGGTCGCCCCTTTAGGGGCGACATAACCCAGGCTGGCGAGAAGGGGCTTCAGCCCCTGAAGTTCCCTAACAGAAATGTGAAGACGTTGCGAACGTCCGGAATGTCGTTATGCTCACACCCACGTGGCCTTGAAATTCGCGCAGGGACGTGCTAGTTTTTTTGGTGACTAAACTAGAGTATCCTCTGACCCTCCACCAAAACTTGGCAAAGACTCCCCGTCAGCCCTTACGACGACGAAGCACTCTGTCCAATTCCAGCGCGATCTATTGTCACGCCGCAGCCCCTCTTCGTAGGGGCGCGGTAGCATGCCCGCATTTTGGGTCCCGTGTCTCATCGCGGGGCTGCGCCCGGTGCAGCCCAGCCGACTCCCTGGCCATACGGCCTGCAACTCAAGACGAGCTGGCCTGTTCTTATCGCGGCTCGCGGTCGACGACGAATTTCAACAAATTAAATCGCCAAATTCAGGAAGTAGAACACCTCGTAACTTACAGAAAACAAACAACCGCGCCCCACTCAAATAGCCAAATTTTTCACTTTTTCTCATCCACTTTTCTGCCCTCATTTCAACCCAACCCCGCCAGCCTCCTCACTCCCAGGATCCTCCGCGCATGATGCTCGACTGGGCCGCCCTGGGCATCGAAACGGCGAAACTTCGCGGCGCCTCCTACGCCGACGCTCGCGTGATGGACACCCGCCAGCGCGAAATCACCACCAAAAACAACGAAGTCGGCCTGCTGCTCGAATCCGAATCCCTCGGCCTCGGCATTCGCGTGATCGCGAGCGGAGCCTGGGGCTTCGCCTCCACCGACCGCCTCACCCGCGAAGGCATCCAAGCCTGCGCCGCGCAAGCCGTCAACATCGCCAAAGCTTCCGCCCTCGCGAAACGCGAAAATGTCGCGCTCGCTCCCGAAGAAGCTCACGTGGATACCTGGCAAAACCCCTATGTCAAAGATCCGTTCCGCATTCCCGTCGAACGCCAAATCGATTTGCTGCTTCGCGCCGACAAGGAAATGCTCGCAGTGAAGGGAGTTACCCTAGCGGAAGGCTCCATGTCGTTCCGCAAGATCGATCAGCTTTTCGTTTCCAGCGCCGGCTCCGTGATTCATCAAACGAAAATGCAGTCGGGCGCCGGAATCGTCGCCACTTCCTTCGGAGATAGCGAAATCCAAAAGCGTTCCTATCCCAATAGTTTTGGCGGCCAGCACGCTTTGCAAGGCTACGAGCTCATCGAATCGCTCGACCTTGTCGGCAACGCGCCTCGCATCGCCGAAGAATCCGTCGCGCTGCATTCCGCTGCTCAATGTCCTGAAGGCACGAGCACCATCATCCTCGGCGGCTCGCAACTTGGCTTGCAGATTCACGAATCCATCGGCCATCCCATCGAGCTCGACCGCGTCCTGGGCCAGGAAGCGAATTTCGCCGGTATGAGTTTCCTCACCGTGGAAAAGTTGCGCAAACTCAAATACGGCTCCGATATCGTCAACGTCGTCGCCGACGCGCGCCTCGAACACGGCCCCGGCCTCGGCACTTTCGCATACGACGACGAAGGCGTCCCCGCGCAATGCACTCCCATCATCACCAACGGCCTTTTCACCGGCTACCTAAGCAATCGCGAAACCGCCGCTGCAATCGGCGAAACGCGTTCCAACGGAACCATGCGCACCGAAAACTGGAACCGCCTGCCCATTATCCGCATGACCAACATCAGCATTAATCCCGGCACTTGGAAATATGACGACCTGATTGCCGACACCGACGAGGCGATTCTGATGGACACCAATCGCTCCTGGTCCATCGACGACCGCCGCTACCATTTTCAGTTTTCCACCGAAATCGGCTGGGAAATAAAGGGCGGCAAGAAAGGCCGCATGATCAAGAACCCCAGCTACAGCGGCATCACTACCGAATTTTGGAATAGCTGCGACGCCATCTGCTCTCGCGACTATTGGACCCTCTGGGGCACGCCTAACTGCGGCAAAGGCCAGCCCATGCAAACCATGGGCACCGGACACGGAGCTTCGCCGACGCGCTTCCGAAACATAAAGGTGGGAGTCGCCTTCGCCAAGTAAAACCAAAGCCCGAAAATGAAACGGACCAAGAAAAAATCGCCGCCATCACGCGCTCGCCGTTCAGCAGGAGCGAAGAAACATGCGCCATCGCTTAACAGCGCAGCCATTGCCGAAAACGCCGCGCGCTTTACTCTCGCGGAACTCCAACGCATCGCAGACCGTGTAATCGCGCTCAGCCCGGCGGATGAAACTGAAATCGAGGTCGATTCCACCACCGACGCGCTCACCCGCTTCGCCAACAACACCATCCATCAAAACGTAGCGGACCACACGCTTTCCATCTCGGTTCGCGCCGTGGTTGACGGCCGCACCGCTCGCGCCACTACCAACAAAACCGATGAAGAGTCGCTTCGCCGCGTAGTGGCTGCCGCCGCAACCCTCGCGCGCCACCAGCCCGAAAATCCCGACTTGCTGCCCATGCTGGGCCCCCAAAAATATCAGAAGGTTGCGCGCTATTTTGACGCCACCGCCAACGAAAACCCCATGGACCGCGCCCGCGCCGTTACTCGCGTCTGCAAAATGGCCGAAAAGAAAAAGCAGACTGCAGCAGGGATTTTTGCCAGCGGCTCGCATCAATCCGTGTTGGCCAATTCGAAAGGGTTGTTTGCCAGCCATCAGTACACCGAAGCGGAATTTTCTGTCACGATCCTCGAAGAGAAATCCTCCGGCTGGGCGAAATCGAGCTCTCCCAACATTCACGACATTCATCCGGACGAACTCGCAGAATCCGCAAGCAACAAGGCCATCGCTTCACGCAATCCCCGCGTCCTGGAGCCCGGGCACTACACCGCGATCCTGGAGCCTTCCGCCGTCCTCGATATCATCGGCTCTCTTTTCCTGGATTTTTCCGCGACCTCGGTCCTCGATAAACGCTCCTGCCTCAATGACCGCATGGGCAAAAAGATTTTTGGCGAGAATGTCACGCTGTGGGACGACGTGTACCATCCGTTCCAGCTAGGTGCGCCCTATGACGGCGAAGGTTTGCCCAGACAAAAAATTCTTCTAGTGGATCGGGGCGTCCCCAAGAATCTGGTCTATTCGCGCGCGACCGCTAAGAAAATGAAAGCAAAACCCACCGGCCACGGCCTACCGTTGCCAAACGAGTACGGCGAAGCGCCCATGAATCTCGTTTTCTCCGGCGGCGACAAATCCGTGGAAGACATGATTCGTTCCACCGAACGCGGCATCCTGGTCACCCGCGCCTGGTATATCCGCGAAGTGGATCCCTACGAAAAGATTCTCACCGGCATGACCCGTGACGGCACTTTTCTGGTTGAAAACGGCCGCATCGCCGCCGGAATCCGCAATTTCCGCTTCAATCAAAGCGTGATCGAAATGCTCTCGAACGTCGAGATGCTCGGCCCATCCGTGCGCGCCGCCGGAGAAGAATCCTTCGAGATGGTCGTCCCGGCCATGAAAGTGGCCAACTTCCATTTCAGCGAGGTCACGAAATTTTAGCGCGCAAAATCTCAGGAGTTGGTTGCAAGCCGGAAGATACTGCGTCTCATTTTATTTGGTGAATTGAATGCTGGCGATCGAGCGCGCGATCACGTTTTCCTGAATTTGCACTAGGTCGGTATCCGCTACGGTCATTCCGAAAATGGTGTAAAGCCGCGCGTTGCGAGGGATGCAGACGACAACGCCGGACCAGTCGCGCTGGTCAACCCTCCCGCGGAAATGCCGTTCGACTGCGGGAATACCGGAAATCGTAATGTGTTTTTCATCGAGCGGCCGAAAATTCTCCATGATTTCCTGGAGCCGCCGCTCAGTACCATCCATGTCGTTTGCGAGGGATTTCCCGGCGGGCTGCTGCCCAATCAATAGGTAGGTGGTCTGATCGTTGGTGCCCATGGCAGTAATTGATCCGGGAAGCAGCGCGCGGGCGCCCTCGATCACATTCCAGGTCGGCGGCTTGTACATGCGAAAGCCGTATGTGTCGTTCACGTAGCTGTTGCCGTTCACTTCTTCGCGCATGGCCTCGGGCGCGGGGGGTGGTGCGGCTGCGGGCGCAATTACAGATGCAGAATTTACGGCCGCAGGACTTGGAGCCGCGGAGTTTGCAGCAGGCTTGTTCGCCGTAGTGGGCGAAGGTTGCGGTGAATTTGAGCTGGACGGTGCGGCGACGCTCGGCGAGTTGGACGAATTGCTTGCCGGCGCGCTCACAGGTTTAGCCGTTGGCGGTTTCGGAGTTTTGGGCGCGGCAGGTTCCGGCGCGACGGCTTCATCGGCGCTGGGATCAGCCTTTTTCTCCGGCTCCTTCTTTTTCGGGACCGCAGAAATTACGATCGATACCACTTGGTCCTTCTGCACTTCCGCGAAGCCGTAGCTGGTTTTTACTTTGAACGAGTGTTCTTCGAATCCGACGATGGTGCCGACGACCGTACTGCCGTCTTTCAGCTTCAGCTCGTCCCCGCGCGCCGCGGAAACGACCGAGAAAAGGGCAACCAGCGCGACAAACGATCCGCGGACCATGCATGTTCGGATTGGTGCGGCGAGCTTCATCTCTTGAAGTATGGCGTGCAGCGGCGCAGCGGGCAAGTTCGCGCATGAGGAACATGCCGCGTTAGTCAGCAGCCGGGTTTTTGCGGGTTTCTGGTTAGCGTTTGCGGCGCGACTTAGGCTCGCTTTTCGGTTTGTTCTTAGGCTTCGCCCCGGGTTTTGGCTTCAGAGCCGGGTGGATGGCAAGCAACTCTGGCTTCAAGCGCGCGAATTCCGCTTCGAGCGCGCGAAATTGCGAATCGGCGCCGGCCAAATGGCCGGAACGGCCCATCGCTTGGAGTTCCGCAGCGATTGCAACTGCTTTTGCCGCGCCGAAGATTGCGATGGATCCTTTTAGCGCGTGCGCGGAGGCCGCGAGTTTCTGTGCGTCTTTCTTGGCGATAGCGCGTTCGATTAACAAAATGGTTTTCGGTGCGTCTTGCAGAAAAGCTTTAATGAGGGAGCGCTGGAGTTTCTCGTTTCCTCCTGTCGCGCGATGGAGATGTGCGGCTGCGGTTTCGTTCCCGGTGCCGGGCAGCGCGGCCTCCAAGGAGACCGAAGATTCGTGCGCAGGTTTGGCGTCATTGATTTGTTTTCCTGCGTCGATGACAGACTCAACCGCTTCGTACAGTTTGTCCATGCGAACCGGTTTTGCAATGAATGCGTCCATCCCGGCATCCAGGCAGCGGCGCTCGTCTTCATAGCTCGCGTTTCCCGTGAGCCCGACGATGCGAACGTGCCGGCCGGAAGCAGCTTCCGTCTTGCGAATCGCGCGCGTTGCTTCCAGGCCGTTCATCCGCGGCATTTCTTCATCCATCAGCACCACATCGAACTGAGCGCGCTCCAGGGCAGCAAGAGCTTCCAATCCATCAGCCGCGCCGGAAACGGAGTGGCCGCGCTTCTTGAGAAGTTCGAGCACCAGCTGGCGATTTATTTCCGTGTCATCGGTCACCAGGATACGCAGCCGTTTTAGCGGTTTCTCTGGGGTAGCGGTTCGCGCGGAGGCATCGATGCCAGCGCTTTTAGGCGATGTCGCCGCAGCGGCTGAACGATCCGCATCGGCACTTGGCGTTGACTGATCGCGGGGACTTGCCTTTGCGCGCGGAAGCCGAAACCAGAACCGCGAGCCGCCCTGGGAGCGGTTTTCGGCCCCGATTGTTCCGCCCCAACGCTCGACTGTAATCTTGCAAAAATAAAGCCCCAGGCCTGCTTTGCCCGAATGGCTTTTGCCTTTTGAAAAAAGCGCGAAGAGTTGATTTATGGGCAAGTCCGCCGGCAGACCGGGGCCTTCGTCGTCCACGAAAGCGAGCACGTAAGCGCTCTGATCTTCGACGCCGATCTTCACGGTGGATTTCGGCGGGCTGTAGCGAAGCGTGTTTTCGAGCAAGTTGCCGAAAATTCGGTCGAGGCGCGGCGCATCGCCTACCACGCGCCAATCGGATGACGCAGTCTGCGGCGGCTCGAAACGAAGGCGTATGTTTTTGTCCGCGAACGCGGAGCTAAATTCTTCAATAGCCTTCTGCGCGCAGGTTACCAGATCCGGAGCCGCCGCGCCTTTATCAGACGTGGATTCCTGCGCCAGCAAATCTCCGGAGAAGGCGGAGAGAATGCCGCGGATCATCAATTCCTGGCGTTGCGATTCGCTCTGGCCCGTTTCAACGAGTTTGCGAAGCCCGGCCGGCAGATGTTCGAGACTCAGAAGATTAAAGCAGCCGGTCATGGCGCTGAGGGGCTGGGAAAGATCGTGGACGATGCAATGCAGCAGAATTTCTTTCTTCTGAATCTCGCTGAGAAGCTGTTCGTGGACCAGCAGGGAATCGCGAGCGGTTTGAAACCATTGCTGCTGCTCGGCAAACGTGGCGGAAAGATTTCGAAGGATCAGGATTTTCTTGCCGTCAAGCGAGAGCGCAAAAGCTTCGAGCGGAATGTCGCGGCCATTCTTGCCGCGTTCGGTCCAATTGCCGGAGCTTGCAGAGCCTTCGGACTTGGTGTTCCAGAATTCTTCGGCATCCACCAAAAAGTTTTCGAGGAACGGAGAGTTTTCCGCGAGACGATTTCGCTTTCCAATTTTAGTGTCAATTTCAAAAACTTCGCGGCACCAGTCCGGACAATTTCCAATCGCTAAAAAATCGCCGTCGCCGAGCGATTCGAACAAGGCATAGCCCTGGCCGGCAAGGAATGACTCGAAAAGGGAGTTCGAAGACATTATTCCGCCAACATGGCCGCGGTCAGTTTTGAAAAAGCCTCTTCAACGGAATCGCCGGTCTTGGCGCTCGCGCGGATTATAGTCCATCCTGCTGCGGTTAATTCGGACTCGCGCGCGGAATCGATTTCCCATTTGTCGGCCAGGTCGCTTTTGTTGATCACCAGAATCGCGGGAACTTTTCCGGCTTCCTGAATCACGCGTTCGTTCAACGCGAGAGCGTCGTCGAGAGTTTGGCGGCGCGTGCCGTCCACGACGAGCAGATAACCGGACATGCCCCGCAGGTAGGACATGCGAATTTTCTGGTACACATCTTCGCCGTGAATATCCCACAGAACAAGAGTCACGTCTTCGTTCCCGGCGCGGACAACCTTCTTATCGATTTTCACGCCGATGGAAGTTTGGTAAGCATCCGAAAAAATGCTTTCGACGAAGCGGCGCACCAGGCTGGTCTTGCCCACGGAGAACGAGCCGAGCATGCAGATTTTCTTTTGCAGCATTCGAGGCTCGTTAGTTTACGGGAGAAGCGGGAGTAAACGTGATTTTAAAGCTGACGCTGCGATTCTCGCGGCGGCCTTCTTCGGTGTCTTCCGTGCGCAATGGCTGCGTGGTGCCCACTCCGCGCGAAGCCAAATTTGCGGGCTGGATGCCGCTGCGCAAGAGAAGGCCGCGGACTTGGTCGGCGCGCTGCTGGCTGAGCAGCAGATTCGTGTTATCGACGCCGGTGCTGTCGGTGTGGCCGATAATTTCAATGGAAGTTTGTTCGCCGAGACGATTTGCCTCCGCGATCAGGTCGCGGATTTCTTTTTGAACTTCGGCAACTATGTTTTCCTGGCCGGGTTCGAGGTCGGCCCGGCCGACGGGAAAGACCAGGCTCATGGACTCGATTGCCTTTTTCGGCGGATCGAGCTGGGCCGAATGTGCATTCTGCAGATGAGAACGATTGACTGTGGTGACGCCTGGAATCATGGGAGCGCGTTCCGTCATACGAGCGATCCACTGCGGCGAGGCCGCTCCCTCGACTTCCAGCTCGCCCTGATGTTCGGAAATCTTGACACCTTCAGGAGGCAGCAGGAATTGGCGCGCGCGCTGGACCACAATGGCGTCATCCAGGGAATAGTAAGGCGCCAAATCAAACTCCGCATCTTTCGGATCGAGGCCTGCTTGGCTCAGTAGAGCATTGGGATCCGGCGCGAGCGGATCTTTGAAGCCTCGTATGTGATAACGGCCACCTTGTTTGTCGTATGAAATCACCACGATGCCGGGTTGTCCGCGAACGGCGCTCAGGAATCGCGACCACTCCCAGAGAAGATATGTGGAGTAGACACCCCAACCCAGGCCGATGATAACTATTATCGCTATGACCGCTAGTGCGGCGCGCGGTTTCTTTGCTGCGACCGGTTCGCGATGCTGCGTCGCGAGAAGACGCGACAAGAGTTCGTCGGCCGCGTGAAACGGCGCTGCGTCACCCTTGAAACTCGCGAGCCCGGAACTATACATCCGCTGGATTTCTTCGAGCGCTTCTTTCATCGCTATACGATAGTCCGCGGGGGCGTGGCCGCGAATCACTGCGGCGATTACTGCGTCAGGGCCTTCTTCAATCCATACTTCCAGCTCGCCGACGTTCAGACTGTCCAGTGTGTCCTCATTCTTTGAATCAAAGGAATCGCGCACGAACTGCTGGATGGCGGAAAGCATTCCGGCAACCATCGCGGGATCTTGCGTGGGAACGGACGTCGCGACGACGTGATTGAGCACCAGCCCCGTTTGGCGATGAATCAGGAAAACCTGTTCCACGCGATACAGCAGGCTGTGCATCAAAACGATTTCGCCGAAGGATTTTCCCGTGCGGAAAGCTTCGATGCGCCACTTGATTCCGCGAGCGGAGAGGCTGTGCTCCAGAGCCTGATTAAACGATTCCAGCATGGTGCGAAGCGTTTCGGCGATAGATTTCCGAATCGCGGGTCCCATCACCGGGAACAGCGCATCGGCGAGAACGTGCGGGTCTCTGCGGACCGATTCGCGAAGCGTTTCCTGAATGGTGGGAGTCAAAGCGCTCGCCAAGGCGCGATCGCCACCATGATCGCGGCGCATGGTGATGGCTTCGGCGACCACGGTGCTCACGTCCTTCGTGCGTCGGGCGAGATCTTCGAGGCGTTCCTGAATATCCGCGATTTCTCCCTGTTCGGGCGCGACGATTAAGTGGCGAAGCTCTTCGTAGGCGTGGTTATTGTCCGGCGGATTTTCCTCTGGTTGCCCCTGTGGGGCGCGGCGTTGGGCTTGCTCAGGCATTTTGAAAGGTTAAGGTTTTTCTCGACGGGCGATTGTGTGTGTCCGCCGAGTGCGTGTTTGGCAGCTCGCTCTACCTACTCCTCCGGCAGCTCGAATTTATTTTTCAGCCGCAGAGAGAATTCAGTGAAGAGGTCGGCAAGAGCGGCGCGGTCGGTTTTTTCATCGCGCAGGACGTCCACTTCGCGGTTTAGCGCGGCGGCGGTGTCGCGGCGCAGCTTGTCGATTTCCGAGGAAACAGCCTTGGAGTGCTCGAGAAGTTTTGCGCGCAGCTCGCCCTGGCCGTCGGACATCTGCTCTTCGAGCTGCGAGAGCTTTTTCTCGATCACTTTGCCGCCGTCCTTGATTTCGCGCGAAATTTCCTTGAAGGCTTCGGTGCGCTCGGACTTTTCGCTCTTCAAGCGCGTGCTGAGCGAGTCCACTTCCTGCCGGATGAAGCTGCCCAGAGTATCGAGGCGCTTGGTCATGTCTTCGCGCAGCGTATCGAGGGCTTTGGTGACGGTGTCTTCGAGGCGCACGAAGCGCTTTTCGTAATCGCGCATCTGCGAGCCGAACAGAATGTCGCGTATCTTGTCTACGTTTGCGCCTTCCGCATTCTCTTTGTTGCTCGAAGCGTTGGGAACTTTCGCCGGGGATGCCATTTTCCTGCCTCTCCTTTTAGGACCCTTGATGCCCTGCCGGGGGGAGCCTCGTCTGGCCTTCGGGGGCATCCGCGAAGGCTACTACGAACAGCCGCCTGCCGCAAGAAAGACGAGGCGTAGGACTAGGGTACGGATGGGCTAGGACGGCTGGGAAGAGGCATTGCGCAGCTCGTCCCGCGCGGGCCCGGCCTAGCGGTCGAGGAAAGCGCGGAGGCGGGCGTAGCCGGAGCGGCTGACGGGGAGCTGGGTGCCGTTGGTGAGGACAGCGACGTGAGTGTCCTTTGCGTAAGGCTCGACTTTGACCACGCGCTCCAGGTTGACGATGTAGGAGCGATGAATGCGGAGAAAACGCGACGGGTCGAGCGCGGATTCGAGGCTCGAGATGGTCTGCTGCTTCAGGTGCTTTTTGCCTTCGGTTGTAAGGCCGACGTAATCGTCCTGCGCTTCCACGTAGTCGAGTTTCGCGACCGGGATGATAAAGACGCGCGTGCCGTCGCGCACGGCGATGCGGTCGAGATATTGCGAAGGCGGGCGCGCTGCCGCAGCTAGATCCGCGGGAGGCATCTCGGCGTGCGGAGACTTGCCGGCGAGGCGTTCTTTGGCGCGGTTGAGCGCGGCTTCGAAGCGGTCAGCGCCGAAAGGCTTCAAAAGATAATCGACGGCGTGGACTTCGAATGCTTTGATGGCGTAGCTGTCGAATGCAGTGACGAAGATTACGCGCAGATCGTTGCCGATCAATTCGAGAACTTCGAAGCCGTCGAGCTTGGGCATCTGGATATCGAGAAAGAGCAGATCGGGCTTTAGTTCGGTGACGGACTTGACCGCTTCGAACCCGTTGGCGCATTCGGCGACGAGCTCGATTTCCGGATGCGCGCCAAGAAATTCGCGAAGGACTTGGCGGGCGAGCTCTTCGTCATCAACAATAACGGCGCGGATTTTCTTTCCGGCTTCGCGGTTCATGTGGTGGTTTGTAAACCTTTTTCCGCCGGGAAAGTCAGCGCGACGCGGTAGGAGTCAGCCTCGGCGTTCACTGCGAAGCTAGCCCGATTTCCGTAGCGCGCTTGCAGACGTTGGCGCACGTTGGCGAGTCCCACGCCGTTTCTGCGACGAGCTGGCGCTTCGGGATCGAAGCGGTTTTCGACGACGATGGATACGTCGCCGCCGCCGTTTTCGCACTGAACGCTGAGGCGAATCCATCCGCCTTCGACCAGATTCGCGATTCCGTGGACCACAGCGTTTTCCACCAAGGGCTGGAGAAGAAGCGGCGGTACCGGAACGTCCAGCGCGCGCTTGTCGATATTTTCTTCCATCTGGATGCGGGCGCCGAAGCGGACTTTTTCCACGGCGAGGAACGCATGGATCAGCGAAAGTTCTTCTTCGAGCGGGATTGCAGTTTTTTCGCCAAGGCCGAGTGTGCGGCGCAGGAAATCGCCCAGGAGAATGCACATCTCGCGCGCTTTCGCAGAGTCGGAAGTAGTCAGCGCGCTGATGGAATTGAGACTGTTAAAAAGAAAGTGAGGATTCACCTGCGCTTTCAGGGCTTTTAACTCCGCATCGCGCGCCAGAACGCTGGCTTGCATTACGCGAGCTTCCGCATCGCGCGAGAGATCCACGGCAATAATGATGTAGAAAAATGCGACCGAAAGCAGGTAAAGCAACAGGCCGGAGCCGAAAATTACAGGAATTTCCGGACGCAGACGCGCGCTGAGTCCAGTGAACCCGGGCATTTTCGAGACGCTGCTCGCCAAAGCCACCGCGACGAAAGCCCAGATAATGCTCGCGATGAGTGCGGCCGTGAGGTGCGTGGTTATCAGCCGCCCCAATCCGTATTTTTCAAGCGGGTTCCCGCGGCAGGAGTACCACGAAGAAAGACAAACGAACGCGTAAATGAGTGACAGAGGAACGGCAAGGATTGCGGCTTCGCGCAGAGTGATCTGGCCGGGGATGGTAAGCAAATAAGCAAGCATCCCCGCAATCGGAATCCAAACTAGAAGGTAGAGGCCGAGCCGTCGAAGTTGGGAGAATAGTGGGTGCATGCGACCGCTTCAGTTCTTGACCACGACGCCGCCCATGAAATTGATCCCCTTTACGATTAAATGCTTCTGCGCCGCGCCGTCGGTTGGCGGAATTTGATGAGTCTCGTCAACGTACGCCCCCATAAGCCCCAAGCCGTCCAACGAGATGCGCCAAGTCTCGGGAACCTTGATTTCGCCGCCGCCCATAATCGAGGTCGCATCGATCACCGCGGAATCGCCTTCCATGTCCGCTTTCCGCAAATCAATCTCGAAGCCACCCATGATGGCCATCACGCTTCCACCGCGGAAATTCTTCGCGGTTACCCGGCGTTTGAAACCGCCAAGAATCGCAACGTGATTAAAGTCAGAGTCCGATGAATCGCCCTTGCGCCATTCGTTTAGCCGCACGCGCCAGGTGGCAGCTCTTTCCCCCAGCGGGCTGGAGTGAGGAGCGATTGCTTGCCAAACCATCAAACCGCCGACCGCGATGATGATCACGGGCCAGATGGATTGAAACCCGACGTGCGCGAAGCCCAAACTATCGAACAAAAGAAGCACACCGATTACGAGCAGAATAATTCCCCAGATGCGCCGGCCGCCGGTTTGAAACAGGTTCACCAACCCGAATGAGATGCAAAGACCGGGCCAGAAATATTGAAAGACTCTGTTGGCGTCAATAATGCCTTGCTGGTCGAGCAATAGAATGACGCCGGCGGCGGCGATCAGTAGCCCAAAAGTAAGGCTCCAGCTAAAGCTCCTAGAGCTACAGCCCATGGTTCCCTTCTTTGCGGCTGCCAGAAAGGCCTCGGGAACGGTTTTCCCGAGCGGCCAACATGATCGCCAAGCCGAACCCCACCAGAAGCAGCGGCCAGAAGCGGCAAAATTCCTGCAGAGTGGAGATATTCATGTGCAGCGAGAGAATATTCCAAATGTTCGTCGCCAGGACAGAAAATTGCCAGAAATTCGCGGGAGCGATATGGCCGTAGCCCAGTTCGGCGCCTTGAAATACGATTCCTACCAGCACCAACACGGAGGCCGCCGCCGATATGGCTGCTGACCCTGAAGTTGAAGCCGCCGATTGCGCCTGCCGATTCGCGTTTGCCATGTTCTTGTCTCCCGCCTGAACTTTGTCGCCGTTCATGGTGCGAGATTAGAGGCAAACCGGAAGCAGGTCTCTACGTTTTCGGCGAATGGCGGCTGGTTACCGGCGAACAGCGGCAAATGACGGAGAAAGGCGGGAGGCATGCCTTCCCAATTGGATGTGGAGGCAAAAACCCCAGAGGGTGGAGTACTTTTATGCCGTTATGACGAGAGCGCCACGCCCAACCAAAAGGCGGCGATCAGCAGCGCGGACAGCGCAAACATTATGCGCAATCGTTTCTTCCGCACGGCGAAGATGATAATGGCCATGCCGCAGAGCAAGAAGGCCAGCTCCCCCCAAAACAGCCCGGAACCGAATCCGCCGCCGTTCCATTCTCCCGCCGCATCCTGCATTAAAAACGAAGCGGATGAAGTTGCTGCAGTGAGAAGAGCTCCCAGCGCCCCTGCCAGGGCCACGCCTTTGGCCCACTCCGGCAGCACCCAGTTTTTTCGTGCATCGCGCCAGTCGAGCCACGTTTGCACTACCACGACACCTACGATAAACAAAACGAACAGCGCCACTTTCCCCCTCCCTTGCGCGAACCGCTTCGGCAATCGAGAGCTTAGCGCGCTGCTGCACCCTGCGGGGCGAGCGCGAAAAGTCCTGAAACTGCCGTTACGGTCGAGGGCCGCTGCCGTCGAATTTCCTCAGTGCAAAGCCGCCCGTTCCCCGTGCGGCTTCAATTGCTTCGACGGACCCTGTTGCCTTTACCTTAAATCGTTCCTGTTTCTGCTTCTTCGAACGCGGACAAGTTATCACACCTGTGCGACTTCTGAATGACGTTATTGAGGATTGAACTCCTCAGTGACGATCATCCTTTCGCTCAAAATCCGGGCCTGAGTGTATCGTTCAATCGCTTCCTCGGACGTGCCCGCCGGAAGCTCGCCAATGATGCGTTTAAGCTCCTCATCGAAAAGGCGGGTGACGAGTTCCGGTGTATGGCGAATCTCGCGGCCGTTGTCGTCCAGAATGGGGACAACATCGCGGTGGCGCACGCGCTGCGCGATCATCAGCCGGTAAATGCGATCGGTGGCCAGATCTTCCATGTACCCGTCGAGCAAGCTGGCCCCGCGCCCGTTGAGCACGCCGTTGCGATATCGGATTACCGTGCGGATCGCGGCGCGCGTGCCGGCGAGAGTCCGCTGGCCGACGCCCTCTGGAATTGGGCGCAGGTCCGGATGCGGCTGTTGGTTCGCAGGCCGCGCGTTCAATTGGTTCGGAGCAGGGAACTGCTTCACGGCGATATCGTTCTGATCGGGGTGACCGGTCCACGCGCCATCCATCAGGGACATCGCTTCATTTTTCTTGTCTTTTTCGAGGACGGCCAGGGCGCGCGCGTTTAGCTCAGCATCTTCGCGGCTGGGGAACAGGGCAGTCATGCCGCCGATGGCGAGCAGGCCGTGCTTGTGGCACGTATCGGGTAAGAGATTGCGCAAGTTTTGAAAGAATGGGACATCGTGCGGGATGGTGTTGCGATCGGAAAGCACCCAATTCGGGTCGTGCAAATTGAAATGGATTAAGCTGGCCATGTAGTCCCAACGGCCCAGGTCCAATGCCAGGATGTGTTCACGCAAGTGTCCGGCAAATTCTTCCATCTGATACGCAAGAGGGTGGGATTCAACCAGCGCCATGCACTTGATGTAGTTCGCAGGCCATCCCTTCCAGCGTGCTATGGCCTGAAAAAGACCGCGCCACCAGGTAGCCTCTTCGGCAGATTCAGACTTCGGAATGTAAAACGTGAGGGGATGCTTGAGCTTGGCTGGGTCCACTTGAAACGCGATCAGTGCCACGTCAAACAGCGAAGCGCAAACCTTTTCGCCTTCCAGAATCCTCGCTTGCCGAAGATGCAAACCGCGCGGCCGGAGCGAAATCACGGTGTCGCTCGGTTGGATTCCGACTGTGCGGTTGCGCTTGCGGTCAAAGTAGGTAAGCTCTCCGCGCAGAGCCGGGAGGATGTTGGCTACGCCTTGCATTAAATGCGGCCAAGTGTTGGCCATGGAGTCTTCGAGGTCGAGCATCACGCCGGGTGCGCCGGAATTCAGCATTTTCACCACGAGCTCGGCGTCGTCTGCCGGCCCCGTCATCTGGTTGCGCTGATCTATGCACCAGCCGGGAAGCTCGATTTTCCATTCGTTCTTCGTTGCGGGAGAAGGAGGCAGGTAGTTAGGCAGCCGTCCCTGATGCGATGCTTCAAGCGCGGATGTGCGCTTCTCAATCAGATCGCGCTGGTTAGGAGTGAACGAGCGGTGCAGCGGTAGCAAGAATTCCAAAAAGCCCGCAGGGAGGTCGCGCGCCGGGTCGAAGCCGGCAGGGGCTGAGTTCATCGCCTGTACTGGCGCGGGGGTAAGCTCCATTTGCATTCTCGAACTGCTCATTAATGAAGCCTCTGGGGGCGGCGTTATAGTGCTGGCAATCGGCTTACCAAAGAGTGGATTCCTTCCAGCATCGGGCATTTATCCTATCTAATTGCAGATAAATAAGTTACGTCGTCGGGATAGGCCGCAAGCGAACGGAATTCGAAAATTCGCAGCCCTGCACCAATTGAAAAGCCACGCATTGTCCTATATAGGAAATGATTTGCATCTGGCGATCCGCGTATGCCGACCGAGCTAAATTCGCGAGGCTTTGACTTCAACACTTTATAGCCCAGGTTGTAAGTTCCACAACGCACGACGCGGGAGCGACCAGCCGCGCTTGAGTTTTCTGCTACGATAGCCAGGTTCATGCGAAAACCTTGGATCATTGCGCATCGGGGCGCTTCCGGACACGCCCCGGAAAATACACTGGCAGCATTTGAACGCGCCGTTCAATTGGGAGCGCGTTTCATCGAGACAGATCTTCATTTGACGCGCGACGCGCAATTCGTCGCGATTCATGACCCTACGCTAGAGCGCACCACCAACGGTCGCGGCTCGGTTCGCGACTTCACGCTCGCCGAACTCCGGCGGCTGGACGCCGGCTTGTGGTTTGACCGCGAATACATGGGCCAGCGAATACCCACGCTGGAAGAGGTCCTGGATTTCGCGCGCAAGAACGACGTGATCTTTTACCTGGAAGTGAAATACGACGCGGCTTGGGGCATGCACCACTCGCTGATGGCTGCGCTGCAAAAGGCGGAGAATGTCGCGCGAACCATCGTGCTCTCATTCGATCAGACCACCTTGGCGGCGCTACGGCGCGTGGATCCTTCCGTGATGATGGGATTTTTGGCGGATGAACCCGGCACGGATTACGTAAAGGACGCGCTGGAGTTGGGCGCGCGCCAACTGTGTCCTAAAGCTTCCCTGGTGACGCAGGAACTCGTTGAGCGGGCTCATGGCGCCGATTTGCAAGTTGCCACCTGGACCGTGGACGAGGCCGAAGAAATGCGAAAAGTGATTGCCACAGGAGTGGACGGCATTATGACCAACTTTCCCGACCGGCTTCGCGCTGTCATAGAGGACATGCAGGACGCGGCGACCCGCAGCTAGGAAAGGCTCTCGAATAGAGCTGCGAACTGGGCGAGCGTCAATTGCTCGGCGCGCGCATCGGGACGCAGGCCGCAATCTTCCAGGGTCCGATGGATCTGCTGATCCGTCGCAAGAGACCGCAAATTATTTCGCAGAGTCTTGCGTTTCTGGCCAAAGCATCCCTGCACAAATTCCAGGAAACGATTCTCGTCGGTAATATTCAAAGAAGCCCGCTGGCCGGGCAGAGTCATTCGTACTAGCGCGGATTTCACGCGAGGCGGCGGACGAAATGCGCCGGGCGGAATGCGCAGCGCAATTTCGGGCTCGGCGTAGAACTGGCAGAGTGCGGAGAGATACCCGTATTCACGGCGGCCGGGTTGCGCCGCGATGCGTTCAGCGACTTCCAGTTGAATTACGATGTGGATCGAGAGAATTTGGCCGGCATAATCGAACAAATGGCGCAGGATGGGAGAGGTAATGTAGTAAGGCAGGTTGCCATAGACGCGGAAATTGCCTGTGAGCAACTTTTTAAAATCAACAGTGAGGACGTCCGCGGAAATGATTTCGACGTCGGGCCATTCGCGTTCTTCCGACTGAACTTTTTGCTGCAAATCTTCAGCTAGCTGCGGGTCCGCTTCGATGGCTAGGACGCGGCGACCGTCGCCGGCTAGCAATTGCGTCATCTCGCCGTGGCCTGCGCCGATCTCAATCCAGGATTCATTTGCGCCGGGACGCAGAATCTTGAGAATGCGTTGGCGCCACGCGGCGTCGCCGAGAAAATGTTGTCCCATGCGCTGTCGAGCCATGCCGGTGGAGAGTGTAGCAACCCGGCACAGAACGAGGCGAGCAAATCGTCCCGCGAAATCACTTGCAGCAGTTGCGTACAATAGCCCGAGGACTGGCTTGACGAAGCCGCAACGTTCCGCTACCGTTTTTCGTTCGGTCGAGGGCTGATGAAAATTCTATTTGTCGCGTCGGAAGGACTGCCGTACTCGAAAACGGGCGGCTTGGCCGATGTGGTCGAAGGCTTGCCGAAGGCGCTGGTGGAAATGGGCCACCAGGTGGCCGTCCTTTTGCCGCGTTACCATGGCAATCGCGTCACTTCCACACTGGTTTCGAGTGTGACTGTTTCGCTCGGCGACCAGGTGCGTTTTCCGTCGATTGCGGAAGGGGTTTCCGTCGCGGGGGTGCGCTATTTTTTCGTTGATGACCCCGGCTACTTCGACCGCGAGCAGCCCTACGGCGATAAATCCGGCGAGTACCCGGATAACGCGGAGAGGTTCACGGAATTTTCCCGCGTGGCGATTGAATTTGCGAAGCGCGTCCTGCTGCCTGACGTAATTCATTGCCACGACTGGCAGACAGCGTTGGTGCCGGTTCTGTTGCACACGCAGCACGCAGACGACCCGGCAGTGCGTTCCTTGCCCGTGGTCTTGACCATTCACAACCTTGCGTATCAAGGGATGTTTCCACAGAGCGCTCTGCGCAAGGCCGGTCTGCCCGCGCAGCTATTCGCTATGGACGCGCTCGAGTTTTACGGCAGGATTAATTTCCTAAAGGGCGGGCTGCTTTTTGCCGATTACCTTTCTACTGTGAGCCGCCGCTACGCGAAAGAAATTCAGACACCGGAATACGGCGCGGGCCTGGAAGGCGTGATCGTGCAGCGCGCGGACCGGCTGGTAGGGATCCTGAATGGAGTGGACTATTCGATTTGGAGCCCTGAAACGGACACTTTGATCGCGCAGAATTATTCGGCGCAGAATCTCGAGGGCAAGAAGGCTTGCAAGAAGGATTTGCTGAATGCTTTTAAACTGCCCGCGGATAAGCCGGAGGATTTGGAACGCCCGGTAGTGGGAATCGTCTCGCGGTTTGCCGATCAGAAAGGTTTCGACCTGATCGCGCAAGTGGCGGGTGAGATGATGAAAGAGGACCTCTCGTTTGTCGTGCTGGGTACGGGGAATCCGGAGTATGAGAGGTTCTTCATGTTGTTGGCGGAGAAATATCCGAGGTCGGTGGGGGTCAAGATCGGCTACGACAATCCCCTCGCACACAAGATTGAGGCGGGCGCGGACATGTTCCTGATGCCTTCGCGCTACGAGCCTTGCGGTCTGAATCAAATTTATAGCCTGCGATATGGAACCGCACCGCTGGTGCGCGCAACCGGGGGGTTGGACGACACCGTGCAGAGTTTCGACGCTAAGACGCAGCAGGGCACCGGCTTCAAATTCGATGCCTACGACGGAAATGCATTGCTGGATTGCTTGCGGAGGGCTTTGAAGGTATACAAGGAGCCCAAAAACTGGCGAGTGCTCCAAAAGAATGGCATGGCCAGGGATTTTTCTTGGAAGACTTCGGCGGCGGCTTATGTCACGCTGTACGAAGCGGCAAAAAGGTCTAGAATCCCACGGGTGGCTGGAACATCTAAACGATAGAGTTGAACTGGCGTCGGCCTGGCGTTGACCGGTGATGCTCGACAAGGAAAACAAAGAACATGGCAGACATTCAAGCAGTGAGCGATGCAAGTTTCGAGGCAGATGTGATTGAAGCCAGCAAGACGCAGCCCGTGCTCGTGGATTTCTGGGCCGATTGGTGCCGTCCGTGCCACATGCTTTCGCCGACGGTGGAAGAGATTGCCCGCGAGAATGCGGGGAAATTGAAGGTGGTCAAGCTGAACGTGGATGAAAACGTCAACGCTGCTGGAAAATTCAACATACGCGGCATTCCCACGTTGCTTATTTTCAAGGGCGGACAAGTGGCGGACCAGCTGGTCGGAGCCGTGCCGAAAGACCAGATCGTGAAAGTTCTCCAGCGCCATATTTCCTAGCGCAGATTCCAGCAGAAGGGGCGAAGCAGCATGAGCGCCGGCACGACTGGCCCGCAAGCCGTTGGGAATACGCCGGCGCAGAAGGCTTGCGCCGCGTGCGGGGAGAAGTTTTCTTGCAGCGCGTCCGCCGCATCGTGCTGGTGCGAGAGCGTGAAGCTGGAACCGAATACGCTTAGCAAACTTCGCGCGCGGTATTCCGATTGTTTGTGTCCACGCTGCCTCTCCGCTGCGCAAACTAATAGTGGGAGTGAAAAATCGGCGTGAACCTGGTGTATCCCTTCCTCAGAACTTCTCCATGATTGCAAAATCAGACAAGCCGCGGCGCCGATGCCATTGGGCGCGGAAGCCGCTCATGGTCGAATACCACGACAAAGAGTGGGGCAAGCCGGTGCACGATGATCGCCTGCTTTTTGAATTTCTGATTCTGGAAGGCGCGCAGGCCGGTTTGAGTTGGGAGACGATTCTCAACAAGCGCGAGAATTACCGCCGCGCTTTCGACCGCTTTGATGCCAAGAAGATTGCCCGTTACGACAAGGGCAAAGTCCGCGCGCTGCTGGCGGACGCGGGTATCGTGCGCAACCGCCTGAAAATCGCGGCTGCAATTTCGAACGCGCAGGCATTCCTCGAAGTACAAGAGGAATTCGGCACGTTCGATCGTTACATCTGGCAATTTGTCGGTGGCCGCCCGAAGAAAAACCAATGGACGACATCTAAGCGCTTACCCGCACACACACGCGAATCCGACGCAATGAGCGAAGACCTAAAACGCCGCGGCTTCCGGTTCGTCGGAACCACCATCTGCTATGCTTTTATGCAGGCCACTGGCATGGTCAACGACCACGCCCGCGACTGCTTTCGCTACTGACGCCGTTAAGGCGAGAGCGCCCGAACTTTCGAAATGCCAATACCTAATTTGCGGACGCCGCGCATTGACGCGCTGGGCTTGCGTTTGGACGTAAGCGGGGCGTAGGATTGTATTTCGCAGTCGGCCGTGCGAGCCCTCCTGTAGCGCTTATGTTTTCAGATTGAGCGGGCAAGGTGCGGCCTGGCGAGGGGTGGGAGCAAGAGTGACGGAGAAAGCTCGAACCAAGGCGATCGTCGTCGTGGGTGCCCAGTGGGGCGACGAAGGCAAAGGCAAAGTTGTAGATTATCTGGCTTCCTCGTTCGACTATACGGCGCGCTATGCAGGCGGGCACAACGCCGGCCATACTGTTATCTTTGATGGGCGTAGATTCGTTCTTCAGCTAATTCCCAGCGGCATTTTGCGAGCCGAGAAAAAGGCCGTAATTGGCGCGGGAACGGTGGTAGATCCGGCCGCGCTCGTAGCAGAGCTTGAAAACCTGAAAAAATCCGGAATTGAAGTTCGCGGCCGCCTTTTTCTGAGCAACCGCGCCCATGTGATTTTTCCTTATCACCGCGAGATGGATAAAGCTGCGGAATCGGCGCGCGGCGAAGCGAAAATCGGCACCACTTCCCGCGGCATCGGCCCGGCGTACGAAGACAAAATGGCGCGGCGCGGTATTCGCGTTTGCGATCTGCTGGATCCGGAGCGTTTTGCGGAAAAACTCGAGCGCGTGATCGCCGAAAAGAATGCAATCAGCCAGGCCACCTATGGGCATCCGCTGGAAACCGCGGGGTTGCTGGAGCAATATCTGGAACTAGCCGCGCACATTCGCGGGCTGGTGACCGACACGGGAGTGCTGCTGAATCGCGCGCTCGATAACGGCGAGTCCGTTTTGTTCGAAGGTGCGCAGGGCACCATGCTGGACATCGACCACGGCACGTATCCGTTCGTCACTTCGTCGAATGCAACTTCCGGTGGCGTGGCAACTGGTCTCGGCGTGGCGCCCACAAGGCTGACGGGCGTGGTCGGCGTGACGAAAGCTTACACCACGCGTGTCGGGAGCGGCCCATTTCCAACGGAGATGCCCGATCTGGACGCCCAGGCGCTCCGCGAACGCGGCAACGAATTTGGAGCTGTTACCGGGCGCCCCCGGCGTTGTGGTTGGCTGGACCTGGAAGTCTTGCGCTTCGCGAAAATGCTTAGCGGAATCGATTCTCTGGTCGTGACGAAGCTGGATGTTTTCGATGCGCAAAAAGAAATAAAAATCTGCACCGGTTATCGTTACAAGGGAACGCGCTTGACCGAAATGCCGCCCGACGCGGAAACGCTCGCGGAGGTTGAGCCCGAATATCACACCTTGCCCGGGTGGCAAACGGCCACGCCGGGAATTCGCGACGTGAAAGAATTGCCGCTCGCGGCCCGCGATTATCTGAATTTTATCTCCGACCAGTTGCAGGTCGAGATCGGGATGATATCCACCGGCCCGGAGCGAGATGCTACAATCGTTCCACGAGGAACGAAGCTGGCGTCCTGGCTGTAACAAACCCCCATGCTTTCCCACGAATTGGCACGCGCGAAAGTAATTGAGATTGTTCACGCGCGCACGAGTGCGTCCCGCCTTGCCACAGAAACCGTTGAATTTGCGGAGCGTCCATCGCAGGCCCTCGGCCGCATCCTGGCCGAAGATTTGATTGCAGACCGGAACTATCCTCCGTTTGACCGTTCGACGCGCGACGGATTTGCCATGCGCGCTGCCGATGCCGCGCATCCCGGCACGCGGCTGCGATTAATCGGCGAAAGCCGTGCGGGCCACGCGTTCGCGGGACAAATGGAGGCGGGCGCGTGCGTACAAATCATGACCGGCGCGCCTCTCCCGCGCGGTACGAATGCCGTAGTGATGCAGGAAGACGCCGAGATCGATGGCGATTCAGTTATTTTCGAGCGCGGTGTTCGCGCCGGCCAACACTACGTCCTGGAAGGGCAGGAAACGCGCGTAGGAGAAACCGTGGTCGGTCGCGGAAAGCGCCTCGGTTATGCAGAGCTCGCTATGGCCGCGCAAGTGGGGCGATCCAGCGTTGTCGTCGCGAAGAAACCCCGCGTGGCAATTCTTTCCACCGGCGACGAGGTGATTTCTGTAGGTCAAGCGCCTCAGCGATTTCAAATCCGCAACAGCAACAGCATCTCGCTGGCCGCGCAAGTTGCACTGGCAGGCGGTGAACCGCTGGTGCTGGGGATTGCGTCCGATAACGTCGCCGATCTCCGCGCTCGCATTGAGCAGGCGCTGGAAGCCGACATTGTGATTCTTACCGGCGGAGTATCGGTAGGCAAATACGACCACGTGGAGCAAGTACTGAAAGAGATTGGCGTTGAGTTTTTCTTCGATGCGCTGGCGATTCGGCCCGGCCGCCCCGCCGTATTCGGTATGTGCCACGATAAGCCGGTATTTGGGCTCCCGGGAAATCCAGTTTCCACCATGGTTACATTCGAACTGTTGGTGGTGCCGGCGATTGAATTGCTCAGCGGCCACCCGCCGGGTTCGCTGCATTTATTCAAGGCCAAGCTCGCGCACCCGGTGAACGAAAAACCTCCCCTCGCGCATTTTGTTCCAGCGCGAGTCAGTTGGCCGGGTGGACAGCCGACAGTGGAAGTATTGCACTGGGAAGGATCGGGAGACATCGGCTCGGTGGTTCGTGGCAATTGCTTTTTGGTTGTGCATGAATCGAAACTGAAACTCGAAGCCGGCGAAATGGCCGATATCTTGCCGCGCCGCGGCCTCTTCTAACATTCGCGATGAAAAAACTTTCGCACTATGACAGGGCTGGCCGCGTGCGCATGGTGGACGTCACCGCCAAAGCCGCAACGTCGCGCACCGCTGTGGCCCACGCCTTCGTTCGCATGCAGCGCGCGACGATTGCGAGTGTGCGGCGGCTGAAATCGCCCAAGGGCAATCCTCTTGAAATCGCGCGAATTGCTGGGATTACGGCTGCAAAGCGTACGGCCGAGCTGATTCCACTTTGTCATCCCCTTGCATTGACGCACGTGGATGTGAGTGCGAAGGTGTGCCAGAATGGAATTGAGGTGACGGCGGAGGCCACGGCTACCGGCCCGACCGGCGTCGAGATGGAAGCGCTGGTCGCTGCGGCAGTTGCCTCTTTGACGATTTACGATATGTGCAAAGCGTTGGAACGGGGCATGGAAATCACCGAACTCTATCTCGTGAAAAAATCGGGTGGACGCAGCGGCGAGTACAATCGCGCGGGAAAGCGCGTAAAGCGATGACTCCGGGGAAGGACGTTAAAGTCCTCGTCGTCGATGACAACGCGCTGATCCTCGATCTATTGATGAAGGGCTTGATGCCGCACTGCGACGCGCAAGCAGCCGCTGACGGCGCCGACGCGCTGTTGAAAATAGTCGATGACCCGCCGGATCTGGTTGTGTGCGACTACCGTATGCCGGGGCTCGATGGCCGCCAGCTTTATGAAAAACTTCGCGCGCGCCAACAGACCAAACTAATCCCGTTTATTTTTCTGGCGAGCCGGGGCGATATCGAAGAGAAACTGCGCCCAATCGTGGAAGGCGTCGAGGAATTTATTTCCAAGCCGTTTTTCGTGAAGGACCTGGTGCGCCAGACGAAAAAAGTGGTGGATCGCCTGCAACTGGAAAAATTGCAAAAGCGGCAGGTTCGGCCCGGCGTGATTCAAGGACGCTTGGAAGAAATGAGCATCATGGACTTGATGCAATCGCTCGAAATGGGCCAGAAATCCTGCCGGCTTTCCATCCGCCGGGGCGAGGAAAGCTGCGAGCTTTTCTTTGCCGCGGGGCAATGCAAAGACGCTCGGTTCGGTTCCCTGGAAGGCGAAGCGGCTGTGTTTCAGGCCGTCCGTTGGACGGACGGCCAATTCGAGATTGATTTCAACGTAGCTCCGTCGCGCTCCACGATTTCCCGCACCACCACGGGCCTGCTGATGGAAGCGCTGCGGCTGATTGACGAAGAGCAGCATCAGTCGTCCGACGAAGATGCGGAAGTAACCGAAGGATAGTTTCCTCCAAATTTTCCATGCGTATCGCCGTCCTGACAATCAGTGACTCCGTAAGCAGCGGGAAGCAGGAAGACCGCTCAGGACCTGCCGTCGCAACCCGTTGCAAGGAACTTGGCTGGCAAATTGTGACGTCAATGGTCTTGCGAGACGACCGCTCTGCGATTGAGACGGTCTTGAAGGAGCTGGCGCAAGGGGCAAGTGCCGATGTGATCCTCACCACCGGTGGAACCGGCCTAGGCCCGCGCGACGTGACCCCCGAGGCGACGATCACTGTCTGTGAGCGCCTAATCCCTGGTTTTTCCGAGCACATGCGCGCGCAGGGGGCCAAGAAACTTCCTCGCGCGATTTTATCTCGCGCTGTCGCCGGCATTCGCGGCGAGACAATCATCATTAATCTTCCCGGCAGCCCGCGCGGAGCCGTGGATTCGCTCGATGCCATCGCCGAGTTGTTGCCTCACGCCGTCGCGGTGCTGCATGGCGCGCGCCACGATTCCGAGCCTTCGTAACACCGCGAAGTTTTGTTCCTTGCTGCGCAACTCGGCTCGCGTATAATCCCCGCGAATGGCACTTCCTGCCGGAACTCGCCTCGGCCCCTACGAAGTCATCGCCCCTATCGGCGCCGGCGGAATGGGCGAAGTGTACAGCGCGCGTGACACACGCCTTGACCGCACCGTCGCGCTGAAAATCTTGCCGCCGCACTTGGCTGACGCGCCCGAAGTGCGCCAGCGTTTTGAGCGTGAAGCCCGCGCGGTTTCCAGCCTCAACCACCCGAATATCTGCTCGCTCTTCGATATAGGACGGCAAGACAGCACCGATTATCTCGTCATGGAATATCTAGAGGGCCAGACCCTCGCCAAGCGCATCGAGCAGGGCCCCATGCCCACGCCGGAGCTGCTGCGCGTAGCCATCCAGATTTGCGAGGCGCTGGATAGGGCGCATCGCCAGGGCGTTATCCACCGCGACTTGAAGCCCGGAAACGTGATGCTGACGAAGACGGGTGCGAAGCTGTTGGACTTCGGTCTCGCGAAGGGCGCAGCCCCGGCGGTCACCGACATGTCGAGCTCGCCGACCATGACCCAGCCTATGGTGGGAAGCTCACGCGGCAATCAGCAATTGACCGTGCAGGGAACGATCGTCGGCACCTTGCAGTACATGTCGCCCGAACAGCTCGAGGGCGGCGAGGCCGACGCGCGCAGCGACATTTTTTCTTTTGGCGCCACGCTTTATGAGATGGCTACCGGACAGAAGGCTTTTCCGGCAAAGAGCCAAGCCACTTTGATCGCGGCAATCATCAAGGAAGAGCCGCGGCCCATCAGTCAACTTCAGCCCATGTCGCTCCCGGCGCTGGAACGCATTGTCACCACGTGCATGTCGAAGGATCCCGACGACCGCTGGCAAAGCGCTGGCGATCTGAAGAGGGAATTAATCTGGATTTCCAGCGCCGGCTCACAAACCGGCGTTCCCGCGCCGGTGGTTGCGCAACGAAAGTCACGCGAGCTGACCTGGAAGATACTCCTAGCTGTGCTTGGAATTATCGCCGCTGCCGGAATTGCCGGCTCGCTGTTTTACGCGCGCAAAGCCTCCCAGCCCCTGCCGGTAATTCATGCGGAGATGCTTCCCCCTGAGGGATATGAATTCGGAACCATCGGCAAGGACAACCAGTTTGCTCTCTCGCCGGACGGATCTGCCGTCGCCTTTGTAGCAGAGGGCCAGCGCAAACAGCTTCTTTTCGTGCGCACGCTGAGTTCCGGGACCACGCAGCCTCTGCAAGGCACGGACGGAGCTACCTACCCATTTTGGTCCGGCGATGGCCGAAATCTCGCTTTCTTCGCCGACTCAAAACTGAAACGCGTACCGGCGACAGGTGGAGTAGTCCAAGTTCTTTGCGATGCGCCGGCAGGCCGCGGCGGCACTTGGAATCAGAGCGGCACAATCGTATTCACGCCGGGGCTCAAAGAGCCGCTATATAAAATTCCGGATAGCGGCGGAACTCCGGCGGCAGCAACCAGTCTTAAGCAATCGGCCGGATTTCAAAGCCACCGCTGGCCTAGCTTCTTGCCCGACGGAAAGCACTTTCTGTTCACCACAGACGATGGCGCGGTGGGCGTCGGATCGCTGGATTCAACAGACAGCCGCGTGTTGTTCCAGGCGAAATCCAATGCCGTCTATTCCAGCGGATACATTCTTTATGTTGCGGACGGAAATCTGGTGGCGCAGCCCTTCGATCCGGATCATCAGGCCGTCCGTGGGTCCCCGGTTCCGGTGGCTGGCCAGGTGGAATTCTCCGTTGGAAAATCGTTGGGAAATTTTTCCGTTTCGCAGACCGGCGGACTTGTTTATCGGCCGGATTATTCGCCGAAGTACCAGATGACTTGGCTCGACCGGAACGGCGGAGACGCCGGCAAGCTTGGCGAAACCGACTACTATTCCGGCGCGGGTATTTCGCCGGACGGACGGCGAATTCTTGTTACGCGTGCGCAACCGGGGGTAAAAAGAGATCTGTGGCTAGTTGACACGCAGCGAGGGAGTCCTTCCCGAGCGACATTTGATCCGGAAGGCGCAATTTTCGGAGTATGGTCGCCGGACGGAGCAAGTGTGATAGTCTCGCTCGCCAACGGTTTTGAGATTCGCAAGATCCTTCTGCAAGGCAATGTCGCGGAACAATTAGTCGCCCCGGATCAAATCTCGAAATATCCCACAGACTGGACTGCAGACGGCCAAACGCTCATCCTGACGGTCCAGAATCCGAAAACGGGCCAGGACGTGGAGACCTTGGAAGTTGCTGGAGAACACAAGCTCGCGCCAATGATTCAAACGCCCGCCATCGAAAACGCCGGCAATCTCTCCCCCAGTGGGAAGCTTCTCACGTATGGTTCGAACGAGTCTGGACGGCTGGAACTTTACGTTACCGAATTTCCCGGGCCGGGAATGAAGTGGCAGATCTCCGACCAAGGATTGAGCGGCGGAATAGCCGTTCACTTCTCGGCCTGGAGCCATGACGGGAAAATGCTGTACTACATCGACGCAGGCGGTAGCGTAATCGCCGTGCCGGTCGAGAGCCAGAGTCCCTTCAAGGCTGGCGTACCCAGGAAAGTCTATTCGGCATCCACTGGCCCGGTGAGCGAAGTCGCCGCGGCGCAGGACGGCAGGCTCCTGGTTCTCGTGCCTGCTGGGAACCAGACGATTACGCCCGCAGCCCTCGTGATCAACTGGCCCGCGGAGTTGAAGGCGAAGCAATAAATCCTATTAAATTCTCCGCGATGGCACTGGCTGGCGCTCGACTGGTGTGCTAGGATGGCGCTCTCGATTCGGAGATGCCGAGCCAATACATCCCGATTCTTATCTATGCACTCCTCGCCGCGGCCTTTCCCGCCGTCACGCTGATTGTTTTCAAATTCATACGGCCCGAGATGCGCGCTACCGGCGCAAAACTGGAGCCGTATGAGTGCGGTGTGCCGCCGGAAGGCAGCTCACGCGGACGTTATTCCGTGCGATTTTATATCGTGGCGATATTGTTCGTAATCTTTGATGTGGAAACGATATTTTTATTTCCTTGGGCGATAAAGTACAGCCAGTTGGGCGCCTACGGCCTGGTAACCATGCTTGTCTTCTTGGGCATTCTGCTGGTCGGCTACGTTTGGCTGTATCGCAAAGGCGCGCTGGATTGGGTGTAACGGCTGGATCTTGCGCGTCCCGGCGCACCGGCAATCGCAGCGCATTTAATTCTCAACCCGATTGACGCTGTTTTTTGGGGTGTGTTAAAAAGGCGGGCTGCTCGCGGCTTTTGGAGTTCGGGCGGCAAGTGCAGAAATCGACTCGATGGCCAACGACCCTTCGGAAAAAGATCCCGCTTCGAAACCGCCCGCCTCCGGGGCGGAAGGGAAACCCGCAGCTCAGAAGCCGGCGGAGCCTCCGCAAGCCCCGTCTGCAGCGGCCAATCCGCCTACGCCGCCTGAAGATCCCGCAGCGAAACCACCGGCAGCGCCTCCAGCCGCGCCAGCCGCTCCTGCTGCACCCAAGGCCGCCGCTCCTCCCGCGAAAGAAGCGCCACCAAAGCCCTTGCCTCTCGATAACGAACTTGTGCAGAGATTAACGGCGCGTTTCGGCGATGCCATTCGCGGAGCCACGCTTGACCGTAAACAGGCCATCGTGACAATTTCCGCGGACCAGCTTCGCGAAATCTCGCGCTATTGCCGCGACGACGAAAAATTCGACATGCTCGTGGATTTGACGGCAGTTGACTGGCCCAAGCGCGAAAAAAGATTCGACGTGATCTTGATCCTCTATTCGTTCGCCAAGAACGAACGTGTGCGCCTGAAAGCGCATGCCGGCGAAACCGAACCGGTGCCGAGCGTGTGCGAAATCTGGCCCGCCGCAAACTGGCTTGAGCGCGAATGTTACGACATGTTCGGCATCGTATTCGAAGGCCATCCGAAGCTGACACGCATCTTGATGCCGGATGAATGGCAGGGACATCCGCTGCGCAAGGATTACGACATTTTGAAGCAGGATACCGATTGGGTTCGCGAGAACCTGGGCATCGAGAGCGGCCAATAAACAGATGAGCGAACCGCGCACCACCGAACTTACAACCGTCAGCACCACCGTGCTGGGAGCTGACGAAATTATTTTGAACATGGGTCCGCAGCACCCCTCCACCCACGGAGTGCTGCGCGTAAAGCTGAAGCTCGACGGCGAACGCGTCGTCGATTCCGAATGCATCATCGGATACTTGCATCGCGGCGTGGAAAAAATCGCCGAGCATCGCAGCTACCAGCAGTTCGCGCCCTATGTGGACCGCATGGACTACGTTGCCGCAGTCTCGAATGGCCTGGGATATTGCGAAGCGGTGGAAAAGTTACTAGGAACGGAAGCTCCGCTGCGCGCGCGAGTTGTTCGCACGATCTTGACCGAGTTGCAAAGAATTGCCAGCCACTTGCTCTGGCTCGGAACGCACGCTTTGGATATCGGCGCGCTCACGCCTGTCTTTTACTGTTTCCGCGAGCGCGAAGAAATTCTGAAGATTTTCGAGAAGTATTGCGGCGCGCGCCTCACCACTCACGCATTCCGCATCGGCGGGTTGCAATACGAGACCTATGACGGCTTCGAGCAGGATGTGAAGCGCTTCTGCGACGATTTCACGCACAGGATCGACGAATACGAAACGCTGCTCACCGAGAATCGCATCTGGGTCGGGCGCACGAAGGGCGTCGGAATTCTTTCCGCTGCGGACGCCATCGCGTTGGGAGTCACTGGCCCGGTACTGCGTGCCAGCGGCGTGAAATGGGACCTGCGCAAAGCCATGCCCTATGCCGCCTACGACCTGTACAAATTCGAAATCCCCACGCGCGAGACCGGCGACACGTACGACAGGTACGTCGTGCGCATGGAAGAAATGCGCCAGTCGCGGCTCATCTGCCTGCAAGCTATCGAAAATATTCCAACCGGCCCAATCATGGCGCGCATCGGAAAAGTTCTGAAGCCGCCGCCGGGCGAAGTCTATCACTCGATCGAAGCGCCAAAAGGCGAGCTTGGTTATTACATCGTGAGCGATGGAACCACGCAGCCCTATCGCGTGCGCGTGCGCCCTCCGTCATTTATAAATTTGCAGGCCTTCGACAAAATGGCGCGCGGCTCGCTGGTAGCGGATGTGGTTGCAATCATCGGCACCATTGATATCGTGCTCGGGGAAGTGGACCGCTAATGGGTCATCTGTTTACGCCATCGATCTTGCGGCTTGTTTTGCCCGTGCTCTACGCCGTGGTCATCGTCGCGGTGCTGCCGCTGATGGCGGGCTACATCGTATTGATGGAGCGAAAAGTAATGGCGGACATGCAGGCGCGGCTGGGGCCGATGCGAGTTGGCCCGCATGGATTGCTCCAGCCCATCGCCGACGCCGTAAAACTGCTTCTCAAGGAAGACATCGTTCCCGAGAAAGCGGACCGTTTGCTTTTTTGGCTCGCCCCGCTGGTGAGCGTCACGATGGCTCTGCTCGCTTATGCCGCGCTGCCCATCGGACCGGCATTTCAGATCGCAGACTTAAACATCGGCCTGCTTTTCATCTTGGCCATCAGCTCGCTGGGAATTTATGGCATCGTCCTGGGCGGATGGGCTTCCAATAGCCATTACTCTTTGCTCGGCGCTCTGCGTAGCGCCGCGCAGCTCGTGAGTTACGAAACGGCCGCGGGACTCGGATTAATTTCCGCGCTCTTGCTGGCCGGATCGCTTTCGATGCGCGACATCGTGATGGCGCAGTACGACCAAGGCATGTGGTTCATCTTTTACGTGCCCATAGGCTTTTTCATCTACATGGTTGGCTCGATTGCGGAAACGAATCGCGCGCCCTTCGATTTGCCCGAGGCTGAATCGGAGCTGGTCGCCGGCTACATGACGGAATATAGCGGCTTTCGCTGGTCGCTTTATTTTCTCGCCGAATACGCGAACATGATTATCGTCGCGGGAATCGCCACCACGTTGTTTCTCGGCGGCTGGCTGCGGCCGTTCGCGAGTTACCACGACCATATGCCGGGCACCTCTATCGAATTGCTGGATGCATTGCCCGCATTGCTGGTTCTTGGCGTCGCGTTGTACTGCTTCTTCCTGGCGCCGAAGCAGCCGGTGAAAATTCAAAAACTCGTGATGGGCCTGGTCGGCGGATTGTGCCTGGCTATCGCCGGAATTTTGGCCGCCTCGCTCTTCGCCTCGCCCGGCGTGCTGCAAGGTGTTCACGGCGCGTTCTGGTTCATGGCCAAAGTATTCGGATATCTTTATTGCTTTTTGTGGTTCCGGTTTACCTTCCCGCGATATCGCTTCGATCAGTTGATGCGCCTTGGCTGGAGGTTTCTGATCCCGCTGGCTCTGGTGAACTTGATCACCATGGCGGTAGCGCTGCTGATGAGCCGGGAATGGGGCTGGAGCTTGCGGCTAACGTCTATTCTCGCGATTGTCGCGACGCTGGGAGTGGCGACCTGGCTCGCCAAGAACGACGAAGTCGATAGTGCGGTTCCGGTGCCGGAAAGTGAATAAATGGTCCTGAACTCAATTTTGTTCTATTTTTTCTCCGCGCTCGCGGTGGTTTCCGCGATCCTGATGGTCACGCGGCGCAACGTCGTCCACGGCGCGGTCTATTTGATCACCACCCTTCTTGCCACCGCCGGAGTTTTTCTCCTGCTCCAGGCTGAATTTCTTTTCATCGTGCAAGTGATCCTTTATGTCGGCGGCATAATGGTGCTTTTTATTTTCGTGATCATGCTCGTAAATCTGGACGTGTCGCTCTTGCAGTACCAGTTCAATCGCCAAAGATTTGTAGCGGCAGTGCTCGCGCTGGCGCTGGGAGCGCAAATATTTCTCGCCATCAAAATGGGGCAGAACTCGCTTTTTCCAACTGCTCGTGTTCCAGACATTTCGCCGAAAAATACCGAAGCCGTGGCGGATGCGCTTTTCGGCCGCTTCATGCTGCCTTTTGAGATTGCATCGATTTTGCTGCTGGTCGCCATGATTGGCGCGGTGGTGATGGCGAAGCGGAGGGTGTAATGGTTCCCGTGGATCAATATCTTTGGCTGAGCCTGGCGCTGTTCACCATCGGAGTGATCGGCGTGCTCACCCGGCGCAACGTCATTATTATTTTAATGTCCATCGAATTGATCCTGAACGCGGTAAACATCAACCTGGTCGCTTTTTCGCATATGTTTGGCAGCGTGGACGGCCAAGTGTTCGCAATATTTGTGATCACCGACGCGGCTGCGGAAGCCGCCGTAGGGCTGGGCATCATCCTTGCGTTTTTCCGCAACCGCGAGACGCTGCTCGCCGACGAAATGGACATGCTGAAATGGTGAAGGACGCCGAATGAACGCGCAGCCATTTTTTCTCGACCATATATGGCTGATCCCCATGTTCCCGCTGATCACAGCGGCGGTAATGCTTTTCTACGGACGTCGGCTCAGCAATAACATTGTGAGCTGGCTCTGTTCCGGCAGCGTTTTCGTTTCGTTCATCTTTTCCGTCGGAGCTTTCTTCCAGACTGTCGCAAAACCTTCATCCGAACGCGTCGCGACGAAAGTTCTGTTCGAATGGATTCCCGCCGTGCCGTATCACATGCTCGACGGCAGGATTGCTAAATTTATCGCTGACTGGGGATTCCAGATCGATCCGCTCTCGTGCGTGATGATTCTCATCGTCACCGGCGTCGGATTCCTAATCCACATTTATTCCACCGGCTACATGGCGCACGAAGGCGGCTACTACCGCTTCTTCGGTTATTTGAATCTTTTCATGTTCTCCATGCTGATGCTGGTGCTGGCGAATAACCTCCTCCTTCTTTTTGTCGGATGGGAAGGCGTGGGCACCTGCAGCTATCTTTTGATCGGATTCTATTTCCACAAGAAATCGGCGTCGGATGCAGGGAAGAAAGCGTTCATCGTCAACCGCGTCGGCGACGCAGGCTTCCTTCTCGGCATTTTCCTTACGTCCGCGCTTCTCGGCACCATTCGATTCACCGATATCGGGCCAGCGCTCGCGGCGGGCGGTTTCGCGATCGGCGATCCGCGAATCACGGCGATTGCTTTGCTGTTCTTCGTTGGCGCCACCGGAAAATCGGCGCAGATTCCTCTTTACGTCTGGCTGCCCGACGCGATGGAAGGCCCCACTCCCGTCAGCGCGCTGATCCACGCCGCCACCATGGTCACCGCGGGCGTTTACATGGTCACCCGCACCAACGCGATTTATCAGCTTTCGCCGAAAGCAATGGGACTGGTGGCGCTGGTGGGCGCGGTCACGGCGCTCTTTGCGGCGTCGATGGGCGTAGTGCAGAACGACATTAAGAAAGTTTTGGCGTATTCCACCATCTCGCAGCTCGGCTACATGTTCCTGGCCTGCGGCGTCGGCGCATTCACCGCGGGCATTTTCCACTTGATGACGCACGCGTTCTTCAAAGGCTTGCTCTTCCTCGCGGCCGGTAGCGTAATTCACGCAGTTTCCGGCGAGCAGGACATGCGCAAAATGGGCGCCCTCTCGAAAAAGATTCCCATCACGTATTGGACCATGCTCATCGCAGCGCTGGCCATCGCCGGGATTTTCCCGTTCGCCGGATTCATCAGCAAAGATTTAATCCTCGGAAAAGCCTATGAGAAGGACGCCGTGCTCTGGGCCATCGGATATTTCACCGCGGGCATGACGGCTTTTTACATGTTCCGCCTGATCTTCATGACCTTTCACGGAACGTCGCGCGTAGATCACGAAGCGGAGCATCACATCCACGAATCCCCGAAGTCCATGCTGGTTCCGCTGGTGATTTTGGCCGCGCTTTCCATAATCGGCGGATGGATTAGCTGGCCCGAAATATTCGGCGGCAACAGCCATTTCATCAATTTTCTTTCGCCCGTCGTCGCCGTGCCGCACGAAGCGCGCATGGAACCGTTGAAAGGCCCCAGCTCCCGTCTCGGCGAGCTCTATCTGATGCTGCTGTCCGAGGGCCTGGTGATTCTGGGGATTTTGTTCGCGTGGTACCTATACGTGAAGCGCACCGACCTGCCTGAAAAAATCGCAAAAGGTTTCGGCGGCTTCTATCGCCTGGTTTACAACAAGTATTACGTGGACCAACTGTACGATGCCATGTTCGTGAATCGCGCAAAAGACTTGGGCCTCGCTCTGGGCGCATTCGACCGCAACGTAATCGACGGCGTCGGCGTGAACGGCGCAGGCTGGCTGACGCTGTTCATCTCCAAAGTTTCGATTTGGTGGGATACGTGGATTGTGGACGGCTCCGTGCGGCTCGGCGCGCGCATCGTTTGGCTCTTCAGCTATCCGGTGCGGCTGATTCAGGACGGATTAGTGCAGAGCTACATGCTGCTGATTGTCCTCGGTTTGATTGGATTTTTCGGGTACTACTTTTACGTCGCGCATCACGCGATACGTTAAGGCAAGAACGCGAGGGAATGGATGCTTTTCTCCGATAGCCACATTTTAACTACGATCCTCTTTACTCCGCTGGTGGGCGCGATTTTGATGCTCTTCATCCCGCGCGAGCGGCCCGATCTCCATCGCTGGATGGGAAATATCTTCGGCGTTCTGGGGCTGCTGGTATCGCTGCCGCTCTTGTGGCGCTTCGATCCTCACAGCGACGCGCCGTTCCAATTTGTCACCAACCTCAGTTGGATTCCGTCGCTTGGCGGCGGCCACGGTCCCGGTGCGCAGTTCACGCTCGGGATCGACGGCCTGAGCCTCCTGATGGTAATTCTCACCACCGTCCTCGGCGCCATTGCGATTCTTTCCTCCTGGTCCGCGATCAAGAAACGCGAGAAGGAATATTACATCCTGCTTCTCCTGCTTCAGACCGGCATGCTCGGCGTTTTCATGTCGCTCGACTTCGTGCTCTTCTACGTTTTCTGGGAAGTGATGCTCGTGCCGATGTATTTCCTGATCGGCGTGTGGGGCAGCGAGCGGCGGCTCTACGCCGCGATTAAGTTTTTCTTGTACACCCTGGCCGGGTCGGTTCTGATGCTGCTTGCGATTCTGGCGATTTACTATTATCGCGGCACCTTTGACATCCGCGAGATCCTGCTTCATCCGTTTACCGCGCAATACGGTTGGCTGCAAAAATGGTTGTTCTGGGGATTCTTTTTCGCCTTCGCCATCAAGGTGCCCATGTTCCCGTTTCACACCTGGTTGCCGGACGCGCACACCGAAGCTCCCACCGCGGGTTCCGTCATCCTGGCCGGCGTCCTTTTGAAGATGGGAACGTACGGATTCCTGCGATTCTCCGTGCCGATGTTTCCGGATGCCACGGTGAAATATCGCTGGATCATCATCGTGTTGTCCTTGGTCGGCATCGTGTATGGAGCGCTCGTCTGCATGATGCAGAAAGACATGAAGAGGCTCATCGCCTACTCTTCGGTGAGCCACATGGGCTTCTGCACGCTGGGCATTTTCGCGCTCACTCCGCTGGGACTTTCCGGCAGCATCATCCAGCAGGTCAACCACGGAATTTCCACCGGCGCGCTGTTCTTGATCGTCGGCGTGCTTTACGAGCGCCGGCACACGCGTTTGATTTCGGAATTTGGCGGGCTCTCCACGCCGATGCCCAATTTCGCCGCCGTTTATTTGATCGTCACGCTGAGCTCGCTGGGCATGCCTCTTTTGAACGGCTTCATCGGCGAATTCACGATTTTGCGCGGCGTGTTTGAAGTGAGCTGGCAGTGGGCCTCATGGGGCGTCCTCGGCGTGATACTTGGAGCCGCGTATCTGCTCTGGCTGTACCAGCGGGTCATGTTCGGCAACGTGACCAATCCTGCGAACGAGCATCTGCCCGACTTGAACGCGCGCGAATACGCCACGCTGCTTCCGCTCGTCGCGCTGGCGTTCTGGATCGGAATTTACCCCAAGCCGCTCTTCGACGTTCTCGATAAGCCCGTGCATGCGCTGGTGGAACGCGTGCATCCCGGCTACTACTCGGCGCCCGAGTTGATACAGCCTGGTATTGAAGGCGCGGCGCCAATCTCGATGGCTGTTCCCGCGACGCTGCCTCCGGCAAAGGGACCGCTCGTGCCTTCTACACCGTCTTCTCGGGCTGAGGTGAGGTAGATGCTTCAAGTCCCTTGGCAAGCCGTTTTCGAGCAATCGCGCCGGGATTCTTTTTTCATTTTGCCCGAGGCCATCCTCGCGTTCTTCGGCCTCGGTACTCTGCTGCTCGATTTCCTGCTGGCGAAACGCGAGAAACTCTGGAATTCCTTGACCGCCATGATCGGCGTGATTATGAGCGGCACGTCGCTATTGCTGATGTACCGGGGAATGCAAGGCCAATCCTATCCCGCGTTCGGCAATTCCATCATCATCGATCCCTTCTTCATTTTCTTCGGATTTATTTTTCTGGCTTCTACCGCGCTCGTCATTCTGATTTCCGTGAAGTACATGGAAATCGAGCACGAACAGCACGGCGAGTATTACGCACTGATGCTTTTTGCCGCCGTGGGAATGATGTTTCTGGCCTGCGGCAACGACCTGATCGTGCTGTTCGTCGCGCTGGAAACCATGGCCGTCAGTTTTTACGTACTCACCGGGTTTTTGCGCCGCGATCGCAAATCCAACGAAGCCGCGATGAAGTACGTTCTGATGGGCGCTTTCAGCTCCGGCATTCTGGCCTACGGCTTTTCGATTTTGTACGGAATCTCCGGATCGACGAACCTGCAAGTGATTGCCGGCGCCGTCGCCGAACGCAGTTCGCGTTACGGGCACGGCGACATACTCACAATTCTCGCTCTCGGCACGGTTGCCGCCGGAGTGTTCTTCAAAATCGCCGCGGTTCCGTTTCATCAGTGGGCCCCGGACGTTTACGAAGGCGCGCCCACTCCCGTCAGCGCCTACGTCAGCGTGGCTTCGAAGGCGGCAAGTTTCGCTCTGCTCTTGCGCCTGTTTCTCACCGTCTTCTGGCCCGTGAACCTGGACTGGGTCGTGGTGATGGAAGCGGTCGCGGTGCTTTCGCTCACCGTGGGCACGCTCGCGGCCATTACGCAATCAAACATAAAACGCCTGTTCGCTTATTCCTCGATTACGCAAGTCGGCTATATTCTGCTCGGACTCGTCGCCGCGGTGAATCCCGACGGCACGCTGCACCAGCGCGGTCTGCAGGCCATGGCTTTTTATTTATTCGTGTACGCGTTTTTCAACACCGGCGCTTTTGCCATCGTGATTCTGCTGCGGCATAAGGGCGTGATCGGCGACGACATCGACGATTTGAACGGTCTCATCCAGCGCAATCCCGGCGCCGCAGTCCTCATGCTGATTTTCCTGCTTTCGCTCGCCGGAATTCCGCCCACTGCGGGTTTCTTCGCGAAGCTCCTCGTTTTCTGGGCCTTGATTGAGACAGGCCACACCTATCTGGCCGTCCTTTCGGTCCTCTATATTTTGCCCGCCGTGTATTACTACTTTCGGATGGTCGCGGCCATGTGGGTGCGCGAGTCCACCGATCCCGTTCGGCCGGTAATCTCGATAGCGCAGAAATTTGCCCTGGCGGCAATGGTGATCATCACTTTGGCCGCCGGAATTTTCCCCGAGCAGTTCCTGCGCTTCGCCACCTATTCCATCCTCACGCCGTTCGGCTACTAGAGCGGAACCGCAGATGGCCTCTCAAGCTCCTCCGCCCCGCAAAAATCCAAATGGCGGAGCCAACCGCCAAGTCGCCATGGCGATGGAGCTTCCGTTTCTGCTGGTCGGCGGCGCGCTCGTGGGAGGTCTGTTTGGCTACCTTCTCGATCGCTGGCTGCATACCAAACCTTGGCTGATGCTGATTATCGGAGCCGTCGGTTTCGCTGCGGGAGTTCGCGATATGCTCAGGAGACTGCAAAAGGACGATCCGAATGGCGGTGGAAATTCAGGGCAATGACGTCTCGGACGGCGCACGCCACCGAATCGCCTGGCTCACGCTGGCCTTGGGTTTTGCCGCTGCCCTGATCTGGTTCTTCGCTAAATCCCACAAACAGGGAGTAGGGCTCGCTATCGGAACCGCCCTCGCTTGGCTGAATTACCGCTGGCTGGACCAGGGCCTGGGCGCGCTGGTCTCCGTCGCACAGGCTCAGGAGGGAAGCGAGCAAGCCCGCGTTCCCGCTGGCATCTACGCGAAGTTCGTGGGCCGCTACGTGTTGATAGCATTGGCTATCTATGTTAGTCTTCACTACTTTGCAGTTCCTCTCGTCGCTATGATTTTGGGGTTGCTCGCGTTGGGGGCAGGGGCTTTCGCCGAGAGTCTCTACGAGATTTTTGTGTCGTTTCAATCGAGCCGGGGATAAAGAATGCACGAGCACCTAAACTGGTTTACCGTCCTGTTGAACAAGTGGTTCGGCCACTTGGCACTGGCCGTTTTGTCCGCGGTCCATGTGACCCCGAGAGATTCCGCCTATCCAATTCCGAATTTCGTCGCCGCATCCGTCCTCGTCGTCTTGATCAGCATGCTCTTTTTTCTCTGGTTGCGCCCCAGGATTTCTGTGGATCGCCCCGGCGGAACGCAGCAAGTGATGGAAATGCTTCTGACCAATCCGATGGGCATAGGCATCCGCGACTTGCTCGACGAAAACATCGATCACGGCGCGCGGGATTACTTGCCTTTGGTGGGTTCCATTTCGATTTTTATTTTGTTTGCCAACTCCATCAGCCTGATTCCAACTTTTGAGTCTCCCACCGGGCATCCCAGCGTTCCGCTCGCCTGCGCCATCCTCACTTTCGCCTATTACAACTGGAGCGGGCTGCGGCATAGCGGGCCTATCGGGTACGCCAAGCATTTCGCCGGCCCGGTCTGGTGGCTGGCTTGGCTGATTTTTCCGGTAGAGATCATCAGCCACACGGCTCGTTTGCTTTCGCTCACCGTCCGTTTGTGGGCCAACATTTTCGCCAGCGAGCTGATCTACGTGATTTTTTTGGGCCTGTCTATGGCCCCGGGTATTAGCCTGGGCCGCGCGCATCCGGCTCTCGGCGACGCTCTGTCAATTTTCCCCATCATCATCCCCGTGGCTTTCATGGGATTGCATCTGTTTGTGGCCATCATTCAGGCATTCGTTTTCACTATTCTTCCGGCCCTTTATATCGGCATGGCAACAGCGGACGAGCATTAATTCGGCTTGATTGCCGACCAGCGTGAGCCCGGCTGCTTTAGGATGACGGGAACCACCTCCTGGCGGCGCTTCATACAAAGGAGAAGTAGAGTGAAAAAACTAGCGGGGATGTTTCTGTTGTTGTTATTTGTCGGTTTGACGGCAGCGCCTGTCTTTGCGCAGGGCGCTGAAGCGAAGGCGCCGGAACACGTCGCCGTCGGCATCGTACTCGCCGCGGGTTTCTCCATGGCCATCGCAGCGGCGTTTTGCGGGCTGGGGCAGGCCAGGGTTGCTGCCGCAGCTTGCGAAGGAATTGCGCGGAATCCCGGCGCAGCAGGCGCGATTCGAACAGCCATGATTCTCGGCTTGGTGTTTATTGAGACCCTGGCGCTGTTTACTCTCGCCATCGTCTTCGCCAAAGTCGGCTACTAGCTGGTTCTGAAATCCAGGCCCGGACGCTCGCCGCAAGCGAGCCTCCGGGCCTTTTATTTTTTGCAGCGCTTTAACCTGAAACTCAAGAAAACGCCCTGGGCTAAAGAGTTGTATCGCGACTTCGATTTTCGTCAGGGCACGACTTTTTACCCTGAGCTCGCGAAGGGCAGTCGTGCCGTAAATGCTGCAAGTCAGTGCGGCTTTAGCCGCTGAGGGAAGGGATTTGCGGTTGTGACACAAAGTCTGAAGCGCTGGATTAGTGGAGGGAAAGCGAATCTGCGGCGACCTTAGCCATCTCCAGAACGCGCGCGGGAAACATCCCGAGATACAGCGTGCCGGCAGCCGCTATCGCGAGAGCAAAAGTCAGGCTAGGCGCGACTTTCGTCGGCACGTACTCCTTCGATGGCACCCAGAAATACATCGCGACAATCACGCGGAGGTAATAGTAAGAGCCGATCACGCTGTTAATCGCCGCGATCACTACCAGCCAGACAATCTTCGAATCCAGTGCAGCCTGAAAGGCAAAAAGCTTCCCCAGGAATCCGCCCGTGGCCGGCAATCCCAGCAACGAAAGCAAGAACAGCGAGAAACACACCGCGAGAACCGGCTGCTTCGTCCCCAGCCCCGCGTAGTCCGTGATTTCCAGCCGCTTTTCACCTTGCTGGCCCAGGTGCGCAATCACCAGGAACGCGCCAATCTTCATCAGCGCATACGCCGCGAGGTAAAAAAGAACCGCCGCAATGCCGATGTCCGTCCCCGCGGCAAATGCCACAAGAATATATCCGGCGTGCGCGATCGACGAATACGCCAGCATGCGCTTTACGTTTGTCTGCACCAGCGCCGCCAAATTGCCCACCAGCATGGTGAGCACCGCGGAAATCCAAACCGCCCAGAACCAAAAGTTGCCCGCCGAGCCGAATGACACGTAAAAAATCCGCAGCATCAGCGCGAACGTCGCCGCCTTCGGCCCCGACGCCAGCAGCGCAGTCACCGGCGTAGGCGCGCCCTCATACACATCCGGGGCGTAAACTTGGAACGGCGCAACCACAACCTTGAAGCCCAGGCCAACGAACATCAGCGCAAGCCCCAGGATTGCAAGCGAAGCAACTTGCCCACGGTCGGCGATCATTATTTCAAGCGCCGCCGAAATCAAATCGATCCGCGTGGTTCCCGTCGCGCCGTACACCATGGCGATGCCGTACAGAAAAAACGCCGTCGCGAACGAGCCCAGCACGAAATATTTCAACGAAGCTTCGTTCGATTTCAGTGCGCGCCGCCGGAATCCCGCCAGAACGTAAGTGGAAATGGAGCTCATCTCCAGCCCGACGAACGCGGTCACTAGCTCGTTCGCTCCGGCGAGGATTCCCATCCCCGCGGTGGCGAACAAAACCAGAGAGTAATATTCCCCGCGCTGTATGTTTTCATCGTCGAGATACTGCAACGACCCGAGAATTGCGAGCGCCCCGGCGCCAATCACGATCGCGTGCACAAAAACGCTGAACGCGTCTGCGCGAATCAAGCCGCTATAAGCCGTACCCGGATCATTCGCCATGATACGAACACTGGCCAAGGCGGCGAGCGTGCCGATCAACGCGAGCCAGCCGAGCGCGCGTTTGTGAGCCGCCTTAACAAACGGGTCCGCGACCATGATCACAATCCCGAAGACGCAAAGAATAATTTCCGGCGCGAGCCGGTGAAAATTGGCGAGATGTTCCGGAGGGAACGGAGTCACGGTTGAACGCGCCTCAGTGAAATCTTCGTAAGAGACGCATTCCTGCGCGGCCCGGGTGAAAGAACGCTTTGTTTTCCGGCCGGCTCAGGTGTTGTCGGCCGCGATGCGTTCTGCACCCGCTCCATCTGGTGCAGCAAATTATTCGTGGAAACTTCCATGCGCCGGGTAAACAGCGGGGAAGCCACGCCCATGAAAACGATCGCAATCGCCATGGTGACCAGAATCAGCCGCTCGCGCCCCGAAGCGTCCGGCAACGTGCGATTTTTCTCTACGGTCACTTCTCCAAATCCGACGCGCTGGTAGGCCCACAAAAGATAAATCGCCGAAAGCACCGCCCCGCTCGCAGCCCACGCCGCCCACGCGTGATGGCTCTGAAACGTTCCGATTAGAATCAGGAACTCGCCGATAAAACCGTTGAGCGGCGGCAACGCGAGCGACGAAAGCGCAATGAAAAGGAAAAACGACATCAGCACCGGCATCGGATTCACCAGCCCGCCGAATTCTTTGATCTCGAATGTGTGGCGCCGGTCGTAAAGCATGCCTACGCCGAGAAAGAGCGCGCCGGTGGAAATCCCATGGCTCAGCATCTGAAAAATCGCGCCTTGAATCGAAATCGTGCTAAACGCAAAAATTCCAAGCACCACAAAGCCAAGATGGCTCACCGACGTGTACGCCACCAGCCGTTTTAAATCGTGCTGTACCGTAGCGACCATCGCGCCGTACACAATTCCGATAATGGCCAGCACGCCGATATACGGCGCCATGCGGTGCGCCGCATCCGGAAACAGCGGCAAGCAGAATCGCAGCATTCCGTAAGTGCCAAGTTTCAGCATCACTCCCGCAAGAATCACAGAACCTGCCGTAGGCGCTTCGGTGTGCGCGTCAGGCAGCCATGTGTGCAGCGGGAACAGCGGCACCTTGATAGCGAACGCCAGGAAAAACGCGCCGAAAAGCAGAAGTTCGGTGTGTGACGACAGCGTCACCAGCCCGGTTTGCAGCTTCGCCTGAATATCCGGCACATCGAACGTCCCCGCCAGGTTGTAGAGCCAAAGGATCGCGACCAGCATCAGAATCGAGCCGAACATGGTGTACAGAATAAATTTCAATGCCGCATAAATTCGGCGGTCGTGTCCCCAAATTCCGATCAGGAAATACATCGGGATCAGCGTCAACTCCCAGAAAAAGAAAAACAGAAGCAGATCGAGCGATACGAAAACGCCAATCATGGCCGTCTCGATCACCAGGAGCGCGATAAAAAATCCCTTCACGTTTTCGCGAATGGCCTGCCAGGAACACAGAATCGCGAGCGGCGTCAAAAATGTCGTCAGCAAAACGAGAAACAAGCTGATGCCGTCCACGCCCAGGTGATAGTGAATATTCGCGCGGCCGATCCAGTCGTAATATTCCTCGAATTGGTATTGCGCGTTGACGGCGTCGAATCCGCGCAGCAGAAAAAGTGAAATCACAAACTCAGCCACCGAGATGGCCAGCGCGATTCGCCGAATCCACGTGTGATCGTCCGCGCGAAGGAGCAGCAGCGCAGGGACGCCGAGCAACGGCAAGAACGTGATGACCGTCAGGAGATGTGAGGGCATTTCCACGCTAGCGCACCATTCTCCAGAATCCCAGCATCAGCACCGTAAAGCCCACCGCGCCGATCACCACCCACGTGGCGTAGCTTCGCGCATTCCCGGATTGCAATTCGCGAGCCTGCCCGCCGGCTTCACGCGCGACGCGTGCAACACCGTTTACGGTGCCGTCGATCACGCCCTCGTCCACCACATGCCACAGCACGTTGGTAGAAATCCAAAGGAACGGCCGGATAAACAGCGTCGCGTAAATTTCGCCCACATAATATTTGTGGAGCAAGAGCGTGTAGAGCCCGTGCACGCGCTCTGCGAGTTTTTTCGGCGCGTCCGGCCTGCGAATGTAGAACCACCACGCGACCAGCAAGCCGACGATCGCGAGAATCACCGGTGGCCCAGTCAGCGCGTGAAATAATTCCATCGCCGGGCTCGGCGAAATCCCGCCCGCCTCGCCGGCCGCGCCTGCAAGCGACGCTCCCTGCTCAATTCCGGACTGAACTCCATAGGAAGCGAACACCGGATGCAGAAACGCTTCGAAATAATCCGTGCCGCCCATCAGATGCGGCGCCGCGAACCAGCCTCCCACGATCGAAAAGAACGCCAGGATCATCAGCGGCACAGTCATATTCCTGGGCGACTCATGAACGTGCACTTCGTGCTCGTCAAAACGCTCTTTACCGAAGAACGTCAGAAATATCAGCCGGAACATGTAAAACGAAGTCAGCCCCGCGGCAATCAAACCGAGCAGCCAAAGCGTGATGTGCGCGTTCGGTCCGGAACCCGCCGCGTCCAGAATTTCATCCTTGCTGAAAAAACCCGCGAAGCCCGGGATCCCCGCAATCGCGAGCGTGGCGATGAACATGGTCCAGTAGGTAGCCGGAATTTTCTTTCGCAGGCCGCCCATCAGCCGCATGTCCTGCTCGCCGCCCATTGCGTGGATCACGCTGCCCGCGGCCAAAAAGAGCAATCCTTTGAAAAACGCGTGCGTCATCAAATGGAAAATTCCGGCGGCATATGCTCCCACGCCACAGCCGAGAAACATGTAACCAAGTTGCGATACGGTTGAGTACGCCAGAACTTTCTTGATGTCCGTCTGCACCAGCGCAATCGTCGCGGCATAAAACGCCGTGACCGCGCCCACGATTGCTACAACGAACATCGCGATCGGCGCGCGCGAAAACAGCGGATGCATTCGCGCAACCATGTACACGCCCGCCGTCACCATAGTCGCAGCGTGGATCAACGCGCTGACCGGCGTAGGCCCCTCCATCGCGTCCGGCAGCCAGACGTATAGCGGCAACTGTGCCGATTTTCCAATCGCGCCGGCAAAAAGCAGCAAGCAAATCCATGTGAGCACGCCTGCCTGCGTGGCGCTCTCGGCCGGCATGTTCGCCGCCTTCGCAAAAACCGTCCCGAAATCCACGGAACTAAACGTCCAGAAGAGCAGCAAAATGCCGATGGTGAATCCGAAATCGCCGATCCTCGTAGTGATGAATGCCTTTTTCCCCGCGCTAATGGCGGTTTGTTTCAGGAACCAAAACCCGATCAGCAAGTAGCTGCACAACCCCACGCCCTCCCATCCCACGAACATCAGCACGATGTTTGCGGCCAGCACCAGCGTGAGCATGAAGAAGACGAAGAGATTCAGGTACGCAAAGAAACGGTAATAGCCCTCCTCGTGCGCCATGTACCCCGTCGAATAAATGTGCACCAGCAAGCTGACGAAAGTGACCACCAGCAGCATCACAATGGTCAAGTGGTCCATCTGCAGCGCGAAATCCACTTTGAACGAACCCGCCGACATCCAATTGAAATAATTCTTGAAAAACGAAACTTGCCCGGCAGGCAACAGCGAAAATTCCCGAATCGCTTCCAGCACGCAAAGGAAAGCCAGCGAAACAGACCCGATTCCGACAGAATTTACGGCGACCTTCGGCCAGTTCTTGCCCAACAAGCCGTTGATCGCCGCGCCGGCCAGCGGCAGCGCAAGAATGATCCATAGATGATCGAGTATCGGCATCAGAATTTCAGAAGGTCCACGCGCTCGATGTTCAGCGACCGCCGATTCTGATAAATCGTAATCACAATCGCGAGTCCAACAGCCGCTTCCGCCGCGGCGACAACAATCACGAAAAAGACGAACACCAATCCGTCCAGTTGATTCCACGCGCGCGCAAAAGCCACGAACGCAAGATTCACCGCGTTCAGCATCAACTCGATGGCCATGAAGATCGTGATGATGTTCCGCTTGAACACAAACGCCACCACGCCCAGCCCGAAAAGAATGGCGCTCAGTACGAGATAATAGGAGACCGGAACGACGCTCATTCGTCCCTCTTCGCCAGCACCAGCGCGCCTAAAATGGCGATCAATATCAAAATCGAAGTCGCTTCGAACGGGAACAAATATTTTTGGAAGAGTTGCATCGACAAGTCCCGCGTCGAAACCATCACGTTCGCGGAGCCTGCGCCGTTAGCCGGCGTTTTGCCGATCAGCGAATGCGCCATCCAATGTGCCAGCTCGAGAAGGAGGAAGATTCCAAGCGGAAGCCCCGCGTATTTCGCAATCTTGCTGAAGTCGGTTCGCTCTTCCGTGCCCGCGTTCAGCAGCATGATCACGAAAACAAAAAGAACCATGATCGCGCCCGCGTACACGATGATCTGCACCGCGGCGATAAATTCTGCCCCCAGCATCAGGTACAGCACGGCCAGCGACATCATCACCAAAATCAGCGATAGCGCGCTGTGGATCGGCTCGCGCGCAAGAATCAGCAGCAACGCGCCGCCGACCGACACGAATGCAAAAATGAAAAACAAAATGAAAGGCAGGCTCATCCGTGCTTCACCAGCAGGGGAAAGATAATCCACAGCGCGGTTCCCACCAGATTCGCGAGCGAAACCGGAAGCAGCAGCTTCCAGCCAAACGACATTAACTGATCGTAGCGAAAACGCGGCAGCGTCCCGCGCGTCCAAACGTAGAAGAAAATCAAGCAGCCCACTTTCAGCAGAAACCAGAATGGTCCCTGAATCACCGGCACCACCGCCGGGAGAAGGCAAAGCGCTCCAAGAACGAGAACGCCAAGAGTAATCACGATCAGCTGAATTCGCGCGATACCCCGCGCGACGACGGCCGCGTCGTAACCCAGATAAATCCCCAGCCCCAGCAGCGTAATCGCCGGCAGGTATTGAAGAATGGTCCAGCTTTCCGGAAAGGGAGAGAGCCATCCGCCCAGAAACAGAATCGTCGCCAGAAAAGAAACGGTGAGCATGTTCGCGTATTCAGCCATGAAGAACATGGCGAACTTAAAGCTGGAATATTCCGTATGGAAACCGGCGACCAGCTCCGTTTCAGCTTCCGGCAAATCAAACGGAACCCGATTCGTCTCCGCGATCGCCGACGTGAAGTAGCACAGAAATCCGATACACTGCGGAAACACGTGCCAGCGTGGAATAAACGGCAGGTAACGATAATATCCGCTCTGGTCTCCCACCATTTCGTTGAAGTTCAGCGTCCCCGCCAGCAGCACCACGCCGACCACCGAGAGCGTCAGCGCCACTTCGTAGCTGATCATTTGTGCCGAACTTCGCAGCCCGCCCAGCAGCGGATACTTGCTGTTGGAAGACCATCCAGCCAAGGCCACGCCGTATACGCCAATAGAAGTGATGGCGAAAACAAACATCAGTCCGATGTTTACATTCGCGACGATCAACTGCGCGGGCTGCCCCAGAATCGTAATGTTCGGTGGGCCAAACGGAATCAGCGCGATGGTCGTCAACGCCAGCGACAGCGCCAAAAACGGCGCGAGGATGTACAAAAACTTGTCCGCGCCCGGCGGCGTCAAATCTTCTTTGAAAAGGAACTTCACGCCGTCGGCTAGCGGCTGTAGCAATCCGTGCACTCCGACGTAGTAAGGACCCCAGCGCGATTGAATGTGCGCCACGACCTTGCGTTCAAACCAGGTAAGGTAAGCCAGCGTCGTCAATGTCAAAAAAAGCAAAATGACGATCTTGACTAGCGATACCACCAGGACTGCATGCTGGGTGACGAACTCCACGGCGTATCTTTAGCCTCTTTGGTGGATGCAAGCCTGGAACAATAGCGCCCCAGGGTTCCGCTCGAAAACAAATAATCGTGTGAAGAGAAAACCGCGCCCGCAGGCACTTGATAGTTGGGCTCCGGCGTTTTGCAAGCTGCGCTGGTAAGTTCCGCGCCGCCCGCAAGCAGGCCGGCCACCGAAACATCGTAACCCGCCACGTTTTGCCGGATTTCATCGAACGCCGCTTCCGGCGTGCGCAAACGAATCGGCGTGCCCAACCCGAGCATTCCCAATTGATGCGAAAGTATGCGCAGCAAATCGAAATCGCTGCGCGGCCCTTGCGGATCGATCGACCGGTGCGTCATCTGCACTTCGCCCGACGTACTCGTCAGCGTGCCGTCTTTTTCGTACGACGAAGCCGGAGGCAACACGACGTCCGCGCGTTGCGCCGTCTCGGTCAAAAACATGTCATGCACCACAAGCAGTTCCAGGCCGGCCAATCGATCGGGCTGCGCAACCTGAAAAGTCTTCACCGGATTCGCGCCCACCACGTACATCGCTTTCAACTTTCCCGCGACTGCAGCTTCCATCATCGCGCGGGCAGTCAGCCCTGGCGCGTCAGCGATCTCGCCTCCCCAGAGTTTTCCAAATCGCGCACGTTCCGATTTATCGGTGAGCGACGCATAACCCGGCAAGCGGTCGGGAAGAAGCCCCATGTCAGCAGCGCCGCGCGAATTGGAATAATCGCCGAGCGCCATATAGCGCGTCTGCCCGCCAAGCCGCGAGCCGAACGCAACCAAATCCCGAATCCCCCCGCCTTGAATGTCGGCGCCAAACAGAATCACCACGTCCGATTCTTTTTCCAGCGCAGCTTTCATTTGCCCCAGCGATTCCGAAACGCTCTGCTCGAATTGGCTTTCGCCCGTCGCCAGCCAGCGCACCGCCGCAGCTTCTCCGCCTTTCGCGGTTTCCACACCCTGTACAGCTTGTCGATGAATCTTGCTCGGCTGTCCATTGATCGCGTACAAACGCGCCTGATGGTGCCGCACTCCGGTCCGAATCTGCCACGCGACCAGCGGATTCTGGTTCGTCACGTCGTTGCCAATCAGCAAAACCGCATTCGCCTTATAAATATCCGCCATGGTGGCCTGCGTGCCTTTAGCCTTGGGCCCCAAGAAAGCCGCGAGTCCCGCGTAATCAGCCGTTCGGTGGTGGTCGATGTTATTGGTCCCCAGCGTCGCCCGCGCAAACCGGTTCAGCAGATAGTTTTCTTCGTTCGTAGTGTGATTCGACCCGATAACGCCAATCGAATTCGGTCCATGCTTTTCGTGAACTTGCTTCAGCCGCCGCGCGATTTCTTCCAGCGCATCTTCCCAACTCGCAGCTTCCAGTTTGCCGTTGCGCCGGATCAACGGTTCGCGCACGCGCTCGGGATTGTGCGTGAAATCAAATCCGAAGCGTCCTTTCGCGCAAAGGAATTCGTCGTTCACTCCGGAGTGGTCGCGGTTGTTAGCGCGAAGAATTTCATTGTTGCGCACGCCCAGCGTCACCTTGCAGCCGTTCGAGCAGTGCGTGCACGGATCCGGGACGTATTTCATCTCCCACGGCCGCGTCTGATAGCGGTACGTCCCGCTGGTCAGCGCGCCGACGGGGCAAATATCGATGCACATGCCGCACTCTTCGCATGCCAACTCGCCCGGCTTGTTCGGCAGAATCACGGAATTCACGCCGCGCGCCCCGACGCCGAGTGCCTTCACGTCCATGCCCTCGTCGCAAACGCGCACGCATCGGAAGCACAGAATGCAGCGCGGCGCATCGTAATAAACCAGCGGCGACCACTTTTCTTCGGGGTAGTGCAGCTTCTCCTCGGCGAAACGGCTGTGGTCCAGCCCATAGCGAAAAGTCATGTCCTGCAATTCGCACTCGCCGCCCTTATCGCAAACGGGGCAATCCAGCGGATGATTCGATAGCAGAAACTCGATCATGTCCTTGCGCGCTTTGTGAACCTGCGGCGTATCGGTCTTGACGACCATTCCTTCCACAGCCACAAGCGTGCACGCCGTCTGCAGCTTCGGCGTTTTTTCCACTTCCACCAGGCACATGCGGCATGCCGCTTGCAGCGAAAGCCCCGGGTAGTAGCAGAACGACGGAACCTCGATGCCTTTGCGTTTCGCCGCTTCGATTACGAGCGTTCCCGCCGGCGTAGTGAGCTTCTCGTCGTTGATCGTAAACGTAATTTGTTTTACTTCAGCCATGGAGTCCTAGGAAGCTCCCACAATCATCTCCGCCGGTTTAAAAGCACATTTCCCGCGAAGGTGGTCCTCAAATTCGTGCCGCCACTTTTTAACGATACTGATGGTCGGCAATGCCGCCGCGTCTCCCAGTGGGCAGAACGTGCGTCCGAGCATGTTTTTCGAAAGCTCGTCAATCAGCGGAATATCTTCGGCTCGCCCTCCGCCATCATGAAAACGGTCGAGCAGCTTTTTCAGCCAGGTTGTGCCTTCTCTGCAAGGAATGCACCAGCCGCAGGATTCATGCGCGTAAAAATGCATAATGCGCCGCGCCAGGTCCACCATGCACGTTTCTTCGTCAATGATTACCAAGCCGCCCGAACCCAGCATCGACCCGATTTTCGCTACCGAGTCGTAATCCATGGCCACGTCAATTTCATCAGCCGAGAGCAACGGACAAGAACTTCCGCCCGGTATCACCGCCTTCAACTTTTTCCCGTCCTTCATACCGCCCGCAACTTCTTCAATCATGCGCTTCAAATTAAATCCCAGCGGCAGCTCGTAAATTCCAGGCTTGTTGACGTGCCCTGAAATCGAATACAAGCGCGTCCCGCCATTTTTCGGCGTTCCCAGCGCAGCGTACCAATCGCCGCCTTGCCGAATAATCGCCGGCACGGTGCTCAGCGTTTCCACGTTATTGATTACCGTTGGACAGCCGTACAGCCCGACCGTGGCAGGGAATGGCGGCTTGATTCGCGGATAGCCGCGCTTGCCTTCGAGCGATTCCATCAGCGCCGATTCTTCCCCGCACTCGTAGGAACCCGCACCCGTGTGCGCCGAAAGCTCAAAATTGAATCCGGTGCCCAGGATGTTTTTCCCCAGGTAACCTCGCGCATAGGCCTCGCCTATCGCGCGCTCGACAATGTCGATTATGTAGTGATACTCGCCGCGAATGTAGATGTACCCCTGCTCCGAGCCGATGGCGCGCCCGGCGATTAGAATCCCCTCGATCAATTGGTGCGGGTCCATTTCCATCAACGGGCGGTCCTTCGACGTGCCGGGCTCGCTCTCATCGCCGTTCGCAAGGATGTATTTGGGCTTGCTAGTGTCCTTGGGAACGAAGCTCCATTTCATTCCCGTAGGGAAGCCCGCCCCGCCTCGCCCGCGCAGATTCGATTTCTTCATTTCATCGATAATCTGCTCGGGAGTCATCTGCTTCAGCGCTTTTTCCAGCGCCTGATACCCTTCGTTCTTCAGATAGACATCGATATTCGTGGAGTTGGGAATTCCGAAGCGTTTGCTGATCACCGGAACTTCCGCCGGATCGCGCGGGTGTAACGCACCCGAAATCACCGCCACCGGTTTCGGCTTCTTCCCGTCTTGAAGCTGCTCGAAAATCGAATCCACTTTGTCGGCATCCAGATCTTCGAAGAAATCGTAATTTACCTGCATGGCCGGCGCGCCCGTGCAAGCGCCGATGCATTCCACTTCTTCCAGCGAAAATGTGCCGGACGGCGACACTTCCTTGTTCCCGATGCCCAGCCGTTTCTGCACGTGTTTGTAAAGCTCGTTTCCGCCGCGCAGCATGCAGGAAACATTCGTGCAAACTTGAATGTGATAGCGTCCCGCAGGTTTGCGCCGCAGCATGGAGTAGTACGCTTCCGTCTCGGTCACCTGCAGCACGCTCAGGCCCAGCCGCTTGGCAATTTCTTCCAGGATTTCATCGCTGAGAAAGCCAAACTGGTCCTGCGCGTACATCATCATCGGAATCAGCGCCGACCGTTTCACCGGGTAGCGCCCGATCAGTTGCGTGAATTTTTCTTCCAGTGTCGGAGGAAGCTGCATTAGCGGTCCACTTCTCCCAAAACAATGTCGGTCGTGCCGATGCACGCGACCACATCTGCAATCAATCGTCCCACAGCCAGCTTCGGCAGCGATTGCAGGTTCACAAAAGACGGCGCGCGGACTTTCACGCGATACGGTTTTGCCGAGCCATCGCTGGCCACGAAAAATCCCAGCTCGCCCCGCGGAGATTCAATCACCTGATACACTTCGCCGGGAGGCGGCGCGAATCCTTCGGTGTAAATCTTGAAGTGATAGATCAAGCCCTCGATAGAAGTCTTCATTTCTTCGCGGGATGGCGGAATAATTCCCGGCGCCTCGGTTTTGATCGGCCCGTCCATCTTCGCAACTTTCTCCATCGCTTGCCGCACGATCTTGATGCTCTCGCGAATTTCCGCAACGCGCACTTGATAGCGCGCGAAGCAGTCGCCGGCGGTTTGCGTTTGCACTTCGAATCGAAAATCTTCGTAACTTGAATACGGAAAAGCTTTCCTCACGTCATAAGCCACGCCGCTGCCGCGCAGCATCGGTCCCGAACAGCCCATGGCGATTGCATCGTCCCCGCTGATGATTCCGACGCCCTTCGTTCGTCCCAGCCAGATGCGGTTGTTCGTCAGCAGATCTTCGTACTCGTCAATGTGCCCCGGCAGCGCGTCAATCACGCGCCGCACGTTATCGAGAAACCCCGGCGGCGGTTCGAGCGCCAGGCCGCCCACGCGAAAATAACTCGTCATCATGCGCTGGCCGGAAACGTACTCGAAAATCTTCATTATTTCTTCGCGCTCTCGGAAGGTGTAAAGGAACACCGTCATCGCTCCGAGGTCGATCGCATGCGTTCCTACCCACACGAGATGCGAAGCGATTCGCGTGAGCTCAGTCAGCAGCACGCGTATGTATTGCGCGCGCTTGGGAGCTTCCAGCCCGAGCAGTTTTTCCACCGCGAGGCAGTATCCCAGATTGTTTGAAAGCGGCGCGAGGTAGTCAATCCGGTCGGTTAGAGTGATTACTTGCGAATACGTCTTTGCTTCGCAGGATTTCTCGATGCCGGTGTGCAGATAGCCGATGATCGGCTCCGCTTTCACCACGATTTCGCCGTTCAACTCCAGGATCACGCGTAGCACTCCGTGCGTGGACGGGTGCTGCGGCCCCATGTTCAGGACCATCGTTTGAGCGGCGCCTGTCGGCGTTTCAACAGTCGTGGTCATGATTCTGTGTCTCTCAGCCTGAGCAAACTCAACGAGGCCCCTCTACCGGATAATCCTTTCGCAGCGGATAGCCTTCCCAATCATCCGGCATCAGAATACGCCGCAGGTCGGGATGCCCTTCAAAACGAATTCCAAATAGATCGTAATTTTCGCGCTCGTGCCAATTCGCCGTCGGCCATACAGAAGTCACGGACGGCAGCGTCGGATCGTTTCCCGGCAAACGCACCTTCAATCGCAAACGGTCGCCGCGCGCGATGGATAGCAGATGGTAATTCACTTCAAAGCGCGGCTCTATGGGGAAGCGGTCCACCGTCGTGATGTCAGACAAGAAAGCAAAGTAAAGGAACGGCTCAGACGCCAGATGAGCCGCAACGCGCTGCAGTTGTTCTCGCGGCACCACCACCGTAGTCTCGCCGCGAAACTCAATCACTTCCGACACAACTTCGGCGTCCCACTGTCGCAGTCTTTGAACTACCGGATTCTTGTCAGCTTCCTGTGATTCCATTATGAGTTCGTTCCCGCGGCGCCGGCCTTCAACGGTTCCAGTCGAGCGCGCCCTTCTTCCAGACGAATATGTAACCGGCCAGCAAAATTAGAATGTAGAGCAACATCTCCACAAAGCCGAACACTCCCAAGCCATTGCGGTAAACCAGCGCCCAGGGATACAAAAAGATGGCCTCGATGTCGAACAAAATAAATAGCAGCCCTACCATATAGAATTGCACGGTAACCGGCTCGCGCGCGTCGCCCGTCGGATGGATTCCGCACTCATACGGCTCATCCTTCTCCCGCGACCTTTTGTGCCGTCCGACCAGGTTGGAGACCACCACCAGCGCCCCGGACAAGCCCATGGCCAGGATGAACATCAGTAACAATGAGCCATACGAATCTAGGTAATTGCTGTTCATTTTCTGTGCGCTGTTATAATAACGACCCGAGTGCACCCGGTCAAATGAACTCTCCATTAATTGGATTCTCGCAATCTTCGATCGCACACTTCGACGGGGAGCATTCCGCCCTATGAGTTCCGGTTTCAACACCGATGTGAAGGTCGGCGAGCAGGTCTTTCACGTCCAGACCGAGGACCGCGGCCCCAGCCATCCCATCATAGATACTGCCGTGTATCAAAGTGGGCGCATCCTGCATCGCCGCGCCTTGAATTACTCGGAGTTGACCGAATCGGCCGCTTTCACTTCCGAGGATCTTCGCCGCCGCGTGGAGGAGCAGCATCGCGCCGTGATTGACGACCTTCGCTCCGGCGCCCTGGATTCCGAAATTGCCTCGGCTTCTGCCGTCAACCAGGCGAACCGCCCCACCGGAATTCGTTTGCAGCTTCTAAATCCCGGCTCGTGGCTGTCTGCGGGAAAAGTCTCTCTGGAGGTTGAGGTCTCGCGGCGCGCCGATCGCCAGCCGCAAATGGGAGCCAACGTGGAAGCATTCATCGAGGGCGCGTTGGACCAGGCTCGCCACTCGCTGACCAGTGACGAGGAAGGCCGCGTGCGCATTCAATTTCCGCTTCCGCCCCTCGGCAAAGGCGATCTGGCGCTCGTGATTCACGCCAATACCGGTTCCTGGAAGGATGAAATCCGATTCACGATGAGGTCGCGCCAAAAAGAATCGCCCGCGAGTCCCGCGCCATGATGGTCAAAATCAACGGCGACCCGCTCGAGGTCCCCGACGGCTTCACCGTCACCGCGCTCCTCGATCACCTCAAAATGCGCAGTGATCGCCTAGCCATCGAGCGCAACCTCGATATTCTCCCCCGCGCCCTCTGGCACGAAACCCAAGTCCAGCCCAACGACACCTTCGAAATAGTCCACTTCGTCGGCGGCGGCTAACCCCGGTTCCGCCTTTCGTAGCGCCGGCGTCCCGCTGGCTCCTTTGACTTTCCCGCAGGATCAACTAATACGCATATTGCCGTAGCAATCGCACCAACCGTTAAATTGCCTTTGTCATCGCAGCGCAGTCCCTTGCCGCTAGGCCTTCTTCCGCGTGAAGTGAAAAGTCTCGGTCTGTTCTTTGCCCTTTGCATGCATCGTCCAAGTCTCGGAAAAATGATCGCTGTCGTCGATCTTCAGCGTCATCTGATGCATGTGCATGTCGTCGGCGCTGGCCAGATTCGTCGCTCCGATAAACGCGAACGCAAATTCATTCGAATCGTGCGTAACCGCGGGAGTCTCCATCCGCGGCTGGTTGCCCGCCGAACAGAAATGCGTCAGCGCCACACGATCGCCGTCGGCAGTGTAGAGCGTGACCATTTGATTGTGCTTTTCACCGTCGTCGAACGTTTCCTCCAACGCGGTGCCATTGGAAACGAATCGGATCGTAGAAACGAAAGTCTTGCCGCCCTCCGGTGTCGCGTTCCATTCTCCCACCAGCGTCGTCAAACGCCCGAATCCGCCGGCCGGCTTAGCCTGCGAACCCGCTTGCACCGCAAAAATTCCCCATGCGAGAGCCGCTATTGCGAACATGCTGATTGCTTTCTTCATTTGTGATTCCTCCATAGAGTTTTTTTAATTTCCACCAGTGCTTTTCTCCACAGCTCGTTGCAATGAATCAAGAACGTAAGCCCAACCGTTGTTGTGCTTGTCGCGCGCATCGCTGTTCGCGAAGCGCTCGTGCGTCAAGATGAGTTCGCTCTTGGCGCCCAAATCCACAAATTCCAGAGTGACCAAGGTGTCGCCATACTCCGGCTCCGTTTCCCAATACCACGTGAACACCAATCTCTCCGGCTCTTTAATTTCCAAGTATTCTCCCCGCACTTTGAAAACTTTTCCGTCCGCACCGGATACGTCAAACCCGTAGCGCCCTCCAGCCCGCACATCCATAACCACAAGCTTCCCCGTCGCCTCCGGCTTCGCGTGGCAAAACCATTCCGTCATTCTTTCGGGATCGGTCCACGCCTGAAAAACCCGTTCGCGCGGAGCATTAAACACTCTCCTGATGTGCAGCGTCGTCTCCGGTCTCGCAGCTGGACTAGCCATCGAAATTTCCTCCCTCGACTTTCCGGCTATGAATTCGAAGTTTAATTCTCAATCAAACACGCGCCGCCATTTGTTGGTCGAGATGCGCCAGCACCTTTGGCCAAGCATCTTCGTGCCGCTTCCTCGACTCTTCGTTCGGAAATCCCGCGTGCGCGAGCCGCAGCAGCGCCCCGCCGTCGTTCGGCGAGAATTCTACCGTTACCACGGTCTCAGCCCCGCCGGTTGCCGCAGTAACCCACGTCATCTCCACAAGCCGGTCCTTCTCAATCCTGAGGAATCGCCCATAGTGCGGATGCCGCTGCCCTTCGAACTGCGTTTCAAAATAAAATGGTGCATTGACCTGGCCCTTCATCAACACAGACCCCGGCGCCGCAAACCACCGATCGAACTCCTCGGTCCACGCCCGGAATAGCGCGCCCGGCTGCGCCATCATCGCCCGCTCAACGCTCAGTCGAAACGGCCTCGCCGAAAGATCCGGTGTCGCGATGACCGCTGTCATGAAAATCCTCTCTCCTATTAAACGTCCGCAGTTATTTCTTTAAATATTCCGCAGTGTCTCAATTTGCCTCGCGAGCATTCGCCGCCGCAGTTTCTCCCGGGAACGCCAATCTCCCGATTGGCGTCTTCTCCAACTTGACTCGGCACTCAAACAAATCCGCTCGGCGCTGCGCCCCGTAGTTTTTCAGGGGGTCGGAGCTTCAGCTCCAACAAAAGACGCCGGCGCGCAGCGCCTTCCTTTCGCGGTGCATTTCCCGCGAGCTGTCGATGTTGCGGCCGTCCAACCTAGGACACCCCCAAATATTCCGCGAGCTTGTCGAAGCACCCTTCCCAGCCCTTCTTGTGCGAATCTTTCGACGCTTGGTTCTGCAGCAACTCTTGCGTCAGCACCACTTCCGTCGAATTTCCCCGCGCAAAAAACTCCACCGTAATCACCGAATCCTTGCTTTGCAGGCTCTCGTCCGGCGTGCTGGACGACTTGCTCCAAGCCCATGTAAAAACCAGCTTCTCCGGCGGTTTCACTTCGCGATAAACCCCTTGTCCCAGATACGTCTCGCCCGCCGGATCTTTCACTTCGATGCGATAGCGCCCGCCCGCTCGCACGTTGAGCTCGAGATATTTCACTTCGTGCGTCGGCACATCGCGGCACATCCAATGCCCCAGCGCTTCGAGTTCCGACCAAGCGCGAAAAACTTTCTCGTGCGGCGCCGCAAATGTTCGCCGGATTTGAAGCGTTGCAAAGTCTGACGTTTGGCTCGCCATCCTCGCCTCCCTCCTGCGAACCTCTCCGCGCTACGCTTCCAACGCTTTCGCCAGCATATCGAAGCATCCGTTCCAACCCTTGTTGTGCGCCTCTCGCGCTGCGGCGTTGCTGAAACCTTCATGCGTCAGAAACACTTCCGTAAAAGTGCCGCGCGGCTGAAATTCCACGGTCACGAGCGTCTCATCCTGCTCGTCGATCTTTTGTCCCGATGCGGAAATCTTCTCCCAGGTCCACGTGAAAACCAGCTTTTCCGGAGGTTGAATTTCCCGGTACGTCACTCGCTGTTTGAAAATAGTGCCGTCCGCGCTCGTAACCTCCATCAAGTTTGTCCCGCCCGGCCGCGCATCAGACCCCGTATAGCGCGTTTCGTTCCCCGGAAAACGGCACATCCATTTCTCTAGCTTTTCCCGTTGTGTCCACGCTTCGAAGACTTTCGCGCGCGGCGCCGCGAACATTCTGCGGATTTCGAGTTTTGTTTCGGGCCCGGTGATGGAGCTTGCCATTGTGAATCCTCCTCTTTCTGCGAATCTTCAAGGTATCGCGCCAGTGAATCAAACTGGCTTTCCCAGAATTGCCGGTAATGCTCGATCCATGCGGCCGCATCTTTCATGCGGTCAGCCACCAGCCGGCAGCGATGCACGCGCCCATCCTTGTGCCGCTTCACCAACCCTGCCCCTTCCAGCACGCGCAGATGTTTTGACACCGCAGGCAAAGACATCTCATACGGCGCCGCCAGCTCGCTCACCGAGGTTTCGCCCAGCGCTAGCCGCGCCAGGATCCCCCGCCGAGTCGCATCCGAAAGCGCCGCGAACGTCGTGTCCAGCCCCGCTCCTGAATAGTTAACCATATGGTTTAGTATTGCCCCAGCGCCCATTCCTGTCAAGAGAAATTTTCAGCTAGCTGGAAGGCACTCGCTCGGAAGAAGTTGCCGCGTGACGCGACAGGCAGGGCCATCCCCGTATCTTTGTGGGTCGCCTCTTTAGGGGCGACATAACGCTCCCGAAAAATAGACGGCGCTTCAGCCCCTGAAGCTACCCGAGGAGATGCCCGAGCTTGTCTTTCTTGGTGCGCAGGTAAAACTTGGAATGACGGCTGGTGCGCGGCCGGCAGGGAATCCGCTCACTCACTTGAATGCCCGCGCTTTCCAGTTGCTCTATCTTGTCCGGATTATTCGAAAGCAATCGCAGTTTGCGGATGCCCAGAGCCTTCAGCGCCTCCGCCGCAAATTCGTAATCCCGAGAATCCGCCGCGAAGCCAAGCTTCCGATTCGCTTGTACCGTGTCGAGCCCAGCATCCTGCAGCTCGTACGCTTTCAATTTGTTAATCAACCCGATGCCGCGCCCCTCTTGCGGCAAATAAAGCAGCACTCCGGCGGGTTCTTTCGCGATTTGTCTTAGCGAAAACTCCAGCTGCGCCCTGCAATCGCAGCGCTCCGACGTGAACACATCTCCCGTCAGGCATTGCGAATGCACGCGCACAAGCGGCGCCTTCCCGCGTCGCAAATTGCCTCGCTGAATCGCAACAGCCTCTTCGCCCGCCTTGCGCCCCGCGATCCCAAACACAGTGAATCGCCCAAAACTCGTAGGCAGTTCCGCCCGCGCCACCACCCGCGCGGGTTTCGCGCGGCCTTTCGCGGGAGCCTTCCGCCCTCCGCCAGATTGTTTTGCGCGCTTCATCAGAATCGAACATTATAGCAGCCTCCGCAAGATCGCCAGCTCGCAGCATTGCGGCCTGTCCGCCCCCGCCTCTTTACATCGCTGCCCGCATTGGCTAACGTAACGCGAAGGATCCACCGCACTCTGCGAGCAAAATGGGCACACTTTTTGGCGGACAAGACCTGCTCTTCACCCTGGTGCTGAAGGTTGGCTTCGCCGCGGCATTGGCCGCGCTTTTGGTCCGTTTCCGTTCGTTCCGCAGCATGCTTTTCACCGAAGTTCGCGATTCCGACCAAAAAGTGATGTTGCTGCTTTTCCTCACCCCGCCTCTGGCGATTGGCGTTTGGCTCCGCATCGTCGGCTACCGCTTTTTCGACCTCACCTTCGAAGGCTCTTTCCTGATGGGCCTGATTGGCGGACGAATCGTCGGCTTGCTGGGCGGCTCGCTGATCAGCCTTCCCGCTTTCGGCAATCACGAATGGCTCTCCAGCCCGACAGCCGCACTCGTGGGCCTTTTCGCCGGCATCGTCCGCGAATTGATGCCGGAAAAAGAGGACGTCTGGCATTTCGGCCCGTTCCTTTTCTTGAGTATCCCCGAATGGATCTGGCGCCTGGTGCGTTACGCCAAAGGGAATTGGGCCATGCTGCCTCTTTTCACCTGCGCCGCGCTCTCGGTGGCGGAACTGGAGCTTGCGAGCGTGGTTCCGCACAATTGGCTCTTCGATTTCCACCCGCAAAACCTGGGTTACGCGCTGCTGGTGGTGCTTTGTTCGGTGATGTGCGTCGCCATGGCCGTAAAAATTTGGAACAACACGCGCGTGGAGATGAACCTGGAGCAGAATCAGCAGCTCCTGTTGAAAGCGCGCATGGACGCGCTCACCAGCCAAATCAATCCGCATTTTCTTTTCAACACGCTCAACACAGTTTCGTCGCTGATCCGTTTCGATCCGGACATGGCCCGCGGCGTGGTTCTGAAGCTTTCCAACATTCTGCGCCGCCTGCTGCGCAAGCACGAAACGTTCGTCCCCCTGCGCGAAGAGCTTGAATTCATCGACGATTACCTCGACATCGAAGTCATCCGCTTCGGCCGCGACAAGCTGCAAATTTTCAAGGAAATTGACGAAGACGCTCTCGAGGCTTTCGTTCCCAGCATGCTGCTTCAGCCCATGATCGAAAACTCCATCAAACACGGCCTCGCCCCTCGTTTGGAGGGAGGAGAAATCCACATTCGCACGCGCCGCCTGGATGGCCGCCTGCTTATCGAAATCGAGGACAACGGATTGGGCATCTCCGCCGAGCGCCTCGCCGAAGTGTACGGCGGCGGCATCGGCATCAGCAACGTGCACGAACGCCTGCGTCTGCTCTACGGCGATCAATTCAAAATGGACATCCGCAGCCAGGAGGGCCAGGGCACCCAAATCCACATCGAAATCCCCGAGCTCGTCACCTCCGAGCCTTTCGCCCGCCTCTTGGAATAATCACAAGCCACAAGGGAATCGCGCGCCACCCAAACCGGTTTCGTAGGGGCGCAGCATGCTGCGCCCGGCATAAGTACTTGGCAACGACCGCCGTTTTCTCGCGCCCCCACCGCGTTGTCATCCCGTTTACCCTGAGAATTTCATTCGAAGGGAGCGAAGCATCGCGCGTTTTTTCTTCCCCTCCGCGCAGCGGAGGGCGCGATGCGCAGAGAGGGATCTGCTGTTCGCTTTGCTTTGTGGGTCGTGGCTTCAGCCACGACATACCCGCAGCGAATCCAAGCGGCTTTAGCCGCTGAAGTTCCGCTTTCGCAGGTGCTCCCACACTCCCGCCGCTCACTTCACTTCCGCTGGCGTAGCCGTAGCCGGCCCCTCCCCCGCAATCTCCAACACCGCCTCCGAATCCTTCGCCCCATCGTAATGAATCTGTTTCCCAAAATGCGTCACAAAGCTCCCCGCTGGCATCGCCACCGTCTTGTCCGGATCGAATTTTGCTCCCGTGCCCACCCACCAAGTCCCCGAAATCACCGTGATGAACCGGTCATTCGGATGCCAGTGCGGATGGCTCATGTGATTCGGAGTCCATTTGATCAGCATTATGTAGAGACCCGGCTTCGTAGGATCGCCCATCAGCACCGCCATCTTCAGCCCCATCGGATCGTCCTTCCACGGAATCTGGTCCGGCAGTTTGTAGGCCAGCACCTTCGGATCAAGGTCCTTGGGGCTGGGAGTTGGCGCCTGTGCCGACCCGCTCGACACCATCCCCACAAACATCGCAGCGAGTACCGCTACCGCCCCGCACTGCCACATGCGAAAAATCACCATCACTCCTCCGTGCGCCTCGAAATTTCGCGCGCCAAAACGCATCTTCTCAATTCCATTTTGATAAATCTACATCCCCACAAGCATTGCCTAAGCCCCCGCCACATTGTCATTCTGTTTACCCTGAGAAATTCGAAGGGAGCGGCGCAGAGAAGGGTCCGCTGGCTTTGTGTGCGTTTTCCACTTTTCCTAAAGCGTCCACAGGCTCCGGCGGGTTAATGTTCGCCTATACTTGGTGCAAGAATAGTAGATACTTATATGTTCAACTAAGGACACGCGAATTGAATAGCAAAGAACGTAGGAAAGCAAAACGGGCAGCGAGAGAGCAGAAGCCTCCCGCCGCTACAATATCCTCGCTGGTAGATAAAAAACCACAATTAACAAAAAAGCGGCCCCGGCGCCGATCGCGATTCCGTAAAGCGAGCCGAAGAATAACGAAGACGATCTCGGGACTCGCAGTGATAGTAACTCTTCTAAGTGCTTGGGCTCTAAAACCAGGCATAGCGATTGAACCGTATTCTTCGACGGACCCCACCAAGCCGTTCGCTCAACAATTTTCCGTACAAAATACCAGTGTTTATACAATCCACAATGTTCTGACTTTATGCGGTTTTCCCCAAGACAGTAATTTTAATCTACGCAATCTCAGCGTTACAAAATTAGAAGACCAGGTGGATGCGCTAGAATCTATGGCTAAGACAACTCTTACCTGCCCCATAGATAGTGGCCCCGTGAATCAAGAAATGAACATAACCCCTTGGGTACGATACGAAACTCCTCTAGGGTTTCACATGTGCAAAGCCGTTAACTTCAAAGGTAAGCCCGCTGTCGGCGGAACTTATATATGGACGTATCACGGGTCCGCTCCGTGTGGTTAATCTACCCAAAACCTTCGCCTCGACACAGCACGCTGGGTTCGCTAACGGAATTGTGCATCGCTAACAATCCTGAAGTGACATCCAAACTGATTGCCTTCCCTGCTATTGTGGCGTAGCCTTTTCCAAATTATGAACAAGAACACCATTGCGGCTGAAGACGCCCGGCTCCTGTTTGACAAACTCATATCCGAAAATGTGCCTGTGATTGCATTTTTCAGATCCACGACGGGTATGAAAGTGCTTATGTCGGGCTTCGTCGATAGTGTTACAGATAAAAACGGTGTTGTCTTGACGGCGTCTAAACCAGTATTAAAAGCGTCGGGTTTTATGTCGGTTCCTACCTTCGGACGAGATGTCGAATTTTCGTACTGCGATGCAAGAGAAATGCCAGTCGCAATGGCCGGAGTTAGCACCAAGATCGGAAACACCGTTCTTTTACTTAACTTTGTCGAGCCGCTCGAATCTCTTTTCTTAACCTTTGACTCTTGATTAGTTGTTTTGGAGATTTAATCCATCCTATCGGTCAATCGGAACGACAAAAGAGCCCTGCGACAGGCGGCTGGCTAGACCTTCCACGCGTACCGACGCCAGCTAAGTAGATTCGAGTGAAGATCGGTTAGGGGCTTGGCTTAAAAAAGATCTCAGGAAGGGTGACAGCACCTCCATAACGAGTGGCAAGACGACGGGCCAAATAATTTACATAGATACAAAACGCTTTGCGGAATTCTTCCAATTGTCTTCCCGCGATAATGACGGGATCTCCGGACTTCAGATTGAGCCACGGACACGATTCAACGAGTCTGGAATCGGCAACGGAAAACCTGTGGACTATAACATTGCGTAGATTATGCATAGTCCAAAAACAAGTCTTCACCTGATCTTCCACTGGTCCCGAAAGGCCAAAAGGAGCCAAGATATATTCAAAATGATCGACGCCCTGTGCTCGTCTACCGGCCCCTCGATCACGGGAAATTTCAGACAAAACAAGTCGCATCCTTTCATCTCTGTCTAGGTTTTCAAAATCAGCCACCAACACTTTTAATTTAGAAAAAGCCGGCTCCCTCAATATTTGTGGTTCATTACATAAGATACCGACGAGCACGTCCTCGATCGCAAACTCAAGCGCGCTCCAAAGAGACACAAGCGTGTGAGCGTACAGGAGAGGGAACCCGCGAGTTTCTTCTTGATTTGCAAGCGCGGCCACTTGTTGAAATTCAGTCCGTTCTCGATCGTATTCAGACTTAGCCTCCGCATCGGGAAGATCCTGACGGTATTGATAGCCGGCTTTTATGAACATATCCATGTAGTCCGGGAGCTCCTGCAGCGCTGTCATGCCGGTCACACAAAGGTGGAGAAGTCGAAAAACGACTTCTTGATGCTCCAAGAATCGCATTAAGGGTTTGTGCGTGTAGATTGGTATGCTGGAGCGTTCAGACATAGACGTTCGGCCGATTCTAAATGATCTGAACGTTTTCAGCCATTTCCCTTCCATCGCTTTCCAAAATTGGGACGAGGAAAGCTCGGATTCTGAACAAGGAGCCTAAATTTCTCCATTTTTCCCCTTGACTTATGTTTACTACTATGATAACATGCGTCAGGGCATGTATTTAGGCCCGGAGAGGAAGCGACATGCAGCACGGCGCTGGTGTTGGGCGTAGGAATACCGACGCCCGAGTACCATCCGCGTGCCTCCCCGCAACACTCCTCACCGACTTGCCCAAATCGCTCTTCTGCACTAGCCACTCGCCACTAGTCACTCACCCCTGTTCCACATTTCTACCCGGTTCTGGCCTGCGAGTAGAATGCGATGTAACTTACTCAAAACAAACGACCGCGGCATTTCTACCCGGGGCCACAACCGCACGTAGCCACACGCGAAGTTCGGTCGCGAACGCACTTTCTAATCGAGAACTCCAGTTATTAGAACCTCGTCTAACTCACAGAAAACAAACGAACGCACCCCGTTCTAATCGAGAACTTTCGACCAATCGCGGTCGCGGCAATTCTCACTTCCGCAGCGTCCGTACTAGTCACTTGCTTGCCCTGACGCAGGAAGGGTCCACTAGCAAGCGCCCCTTTCTAACCGGTTCTGCCTCACAAACAGAATCGCCTGTAACCCACTCAAAACAAACGACCGCCCCATTTCTAACCGGGGCCAGAACACACATTAAGCCCTCGATATTCCGCAGCATTTTTCCCGGCTTTTCGTCTGAACATTTCGCCACCCACCGACGTATTAGGTTGCAGGACGGCATCGCGCAGCATAGTTTCGTTGCAGGCAGGCCGCGAATGCACGCACTAGTGGGGAGGCGCTGACCATGGGAACGTTTACCGATCAACTGAAGCAGGTTCTGCGACGGCTGGGGCGCGCGCCGATGTTTACCGCCATCACGCTGATTACGCTTGCTGCGGGGATAGGCGCGAACGTCGTGATCTTCAGCGTGCTGGAAGGCGTACTGCTGAAGCCGCTGCCGTATCCGGAGCCGGACCGGTTGATTGGCGTGTGGCACACGGCGCCGGGCGTCAACATTAAAGACCTGAACATGGCGCCGTCGGTTTACTTTATCGACCGCGAGCAGAGCACTACCTTCCAGGATATCGGCGCGTATAACGAAGATTCGATGAGCGTCACCGGAACCGGCGAGCCGCAGCAGGTTCACGGTCTCGACGTTACCGATGGCACGCTGCCGCTGCTGGGCGTGGTCCCGGCGCTGGGACGCTTGTTCACTCGCCAGGACGATTCGCCCGAAGCGCCGGAGACGGTGCTGATATCGTACGGCTACTGGCGCGAAAAGTTTGGCGGCGACCCTGGCGTGATTGGCCGTTCGATCACCGTGGACGGAAAGCCGCGAGAAATTATCGGCGTGTTGCCCAAGGGATTTCAGTTTCTTGACGAGGAAGACATCGCGATCATCGCTCCGTTCAAGTGGGACCGCAGCAAAACGAAGTTGGGCAATTTCAGCTACCGCGCGCTGGCCAGGCTCAAACCCGGCATCACCATGGCGCAGGCCAGCGCTGACGTTGCGCGCATGCTTCCCATCGTCGCTCGAAGTTTTCCTCCGCCGGAAGGATTCAGCGCGAAACTTTTCGAAAGCGCGCATATCGCGCCGAATCTGCGTTCGCTCAAGCAAGAAGTTGTCGGCGATGTCGGGAGTGTTTTGTGGGTACTAATGGGCTCGATCGCGATGGTGCTGTTAATCGCCTGCGCCAACGTAGCGAACCTGCTGCTCGTGCGCGTCGAAGGACGCCGACAGGAATTGGCCATTCGCACCGCGATGGGCGCGGGACGCGGACGAATCGCCGGTGACCTGCTCTTCGAGAGCATCCTCCTCGGCGTGATGGGGAGCCTGCTCGGATTGGCGCTGGCCTATGGAGCGTTGCGCGTCTTGGTGGCGATGGCGCCAACCGGCATTCCGCGCATCCATGAAATCGGGATCGATGTCCCGGTGCTGCTGTTCACGCTGGCCATCACGCTGCTTTCCAGCTTGCTGTTTGGCTCGATTCCGATCTTCAAATACGCGGGGGCGCGGTTGAATGCCAGCCTTCGCGAGGGAGGACGCTCGCTGAGCCAGAGCCGCGAGCAGCATCGCGCGCGAAACGTTTTGGTAGTCGTGCAAGTGGCGCTGGCTCTGGTCCTGCTGATTTGCTCCGGCTTGATGATTCGGACGTTCCGCGCTTTGATGCACGTTCCTCCGGGCTTCGTCGGCGCGGACGCGGTGCAAACATTCCGCTTTTACATTCCTGAAGCGCAGATACCGGACACCGAACGTGAGCGAGTCGTCCGCATGGAAGAGGAAATTCTAAACAAACTTGCGGCCATTCCCAGCGTGTCCTCGGTCGGATTTTCGAGCTCTCTACCGATGGACGGGGAAGATTCCTACGATCTGCTTTTCGCGCAAGACCGCTCGTACGCGGAGGGCGACATTCCGCCGGTGCGCCGTTTCAACTGGGTATCGCCCGGATTCCTCGCCACGCTGGGCACGCCGCTTGTCGCCGGCCGCGACATCACGTGGGCGGACACATACCAAAAGATTCCCGTCGCGATGGTTTCCGAAAATTTCGCGCGTGAGTACTGGCATGACGCGAATAACGCGCTCGGCAAACGAATCCGCGCGGCCAGCACCGACGACTGGCGCGAAATTATCGGCGTGGTCGCGGACGTGCACGACGACGGCGTGAACAAGGACGCGCCCACCTCCGTGTACTGGCCGGTCATGATGGACCGCTTCGACGGCCAGAAAGAATCGTTGCGCCGCTACATCGCGTTCACCATCCGTAGTCCGCGCGCCGGCTCGGAAGCTTTCCTGAAGGAAGTCCGTGAGACGGTGTGGTCGGTCAATCCGAACGTCCCGCTCTCCAGCGTTCACACGCTGGGGCACTTTTACACCGAATCGATGGCGCGCACTTCGTTCACTCTGATTATGCTCGCCGTCGCCGGAGGCATGGCGCTGCTGCTCGGGATCGTGGGCATTTACGGCGTGATCGCCTATTCCGTCTCGCAGCGCACTCGCGAGATTGGCATTCGCATGGCGCTCGGCGCGCAACGACAAACGCTCATCGGTATGTTCGTTCGCCACGGATTATTGCTAGCCGGCGTCGGCATCGCTTGCGGCCTCGTCGCGTCCTTCGCCGTGATGCGACTGATGTCGTCGCTCTTGTTCAATGTGAGCCCGCTCGACCCCCTCACCTACTCCGCGGTCACCGTCGGCGTTGTCGTCACCGCCTACCTGGCGTGCTACCTGCCCTCCCGCCGTGCCGCAACCATCGACCCCATCGATGCGCTGCGCGCGGAATAGCTTGCCATCTTGTGCCGCGTGTACAATCATTGCTCTCGATACGATGAACGAACTAGCCCGAATGAACGAAGAAGAAGACAAGAGCAGCGCGCGCCCCGCTATTATTTTGCTGCTGCTGGTCATCGTCATCGCCGTCTTCTGCGTAGAGTTCGGAGCGCAGACGCTCACCTGGTTTGAAGCGCGCCACTGGGCAGCGTCAAGTCCCTGGCTCGCGTACGTTCCCCAGCCTCTCCCCGCATCTTCCGATGACACTTCAAAGGGTACGCAGGCTAAAGCCTTCGAGTACGAGTTCAACATTCCTTGGAATGTGAAAATTAAAAACGACGAGGGATTGTCTTACGTCCAGTTCGTATCCAGCGCAGGCCAGGTGGTCGTGTTCTTCGATCCCGATTCACAATTGGATGTGCTGCACGCCCTGAAATCGTCGAACCCCAGCGAATACCAGAAATTCGCGAATGTTTTCGCGAATCAGCCTATCGAATCGAATTACGGGTTGTATCAGGCGGTGTACTCGGCGTCACCGGCGCAATTCTCCCCGATCATGAAGGTGGACGAAGCGCGGCGCGACAACGTCCTGTTGCTTTGGAAATTATCTTTTGGGCCGGACCTGGAATCGATTGACGCGCCGTCGTTTTATTCGTTCGACTGGGGAAAAAATCGAGGGTTTCAGTTCGGTGATCCGGCGAAAGGCCAACCCGTTGCGCTGCGCGTTTTCGACGATAACAACCGGCAATTCCGTTTCATTTTCACCGTGACCTACGGTTCCGGCGCCAAAATCACCCAGAGCGACATCAACATGGCCGTGCGATCTCTTCAGCCCGTCCCGATCATCGAGCGCTGAGCTTCAAGCTTTGGCCTTGCTGTGGAGTCCCAACACCTTGCGGTAGTAATTCTCATACTGTGGGATCACGTCGTTGGAGCAATATTTGCTGCGGGCGTTGATGCGGGCTTGCTGGCCCATTGAGCGGCCACGGTCAGGACGCGTCAGAATTTCAAGTGCGAACTTGGCGCCGGCTTTGGGGTCGCGCGGCGGGATCAGGTAGCCGTCCACTCCGTGCGTGACGACCTCCGGCAACCCGCCCACATCTGTCGCCACCACCGGCACCTCGCAAGCCATGGCCTCCAGCGCCGCCAGGCCGAACGATTCTTCGTCGCTGGGAAGCAGAAACAGATCTGCGAGCCCCAACTTCTCCTGCACGTCATCCTGTTTCCCGAGAAAAAACACATCCTTTGAGAGGCCCTTTTTGCGAACCGCGAATTCCGCCGAGCCGCGGTCCGGGCCGTCGCCCATGAGCACCAGCTTGGCCGGAATCTTTTCGCGCACCAGCGCAAAGATTTCGATTACATCGCAAACCCGCTTTACGGGGCGAAAATTCGAGAGGTGCATCAGTATGGGTTCGCCGTTTTTCGCCCATTGCTGCCGCGCAGACTGATCTTTGCATCGCATGTACAGATCGCAGTTGACGAAATTCGGGATTACTTCGATGGGACGCTTGATTTCAAAATCGTGAATGGTGCGCTCGCGCAAATATCTGGAAATCGCCGTAACGCCGTCGCTCTGCTCGATCGAGAAGCGCGTGATGGGAAGATAGCTGCGATCGTTGCCAACGAGCGTGATGTCCGTGCCGTGCAAGGTTGTGATGAACGGCAGCCTCTTCGGAGTCGCCATCATGCGGGCCAGTAGCGCGCTCACCGAATGGGGAATCGCGTAGTGCACGTGCAGCAAGTCCAGCGAGGCTTCTTCGGCAACCTCAAACATTTTGGTTGCGAGCGCCAGAGTGTAAGGAGGGTGATCGAAAAGCGGGTACGAGGTGACTTCCACTTCGTGAAAATAAATCCGCTCGTGCGCCGAGCTAAGCCGGATCGGCATCGCGTAACTGATGAAATGAATCTCGTGGCCCCGCGCGGCAAGCTCGATCCCCAGCTCCGTCGCGACCACTCCGGAGCCGCCATACGTTGGATAGCATGTGATTCCGATTTTCATTGGCCTCACTCTACTGTAGCAGCCGCCTGCTGCGGGCAGCAACCGGTGCGTTCGCTTGCACGGCTCGTACTTGGGTGCTAGATTCGCTGCCCGGCCGCTTGCACATTAGACGCGCCGCGGGGGCACCAGGGTGGGGCGACTTGCGGGAAAAGTAGCGTTCATCACCGGTGGCGGAACGGGAATTGGCCGGGCTTGCGCGCTGATGTTTGCTGCCGAAGACGCGCAGGTCGCCGTAGCAGGACGCAGGAAAGAGCCCCTTGAGGCAGTTGTCCGCGAGATTCAGGCGGCTGGCGGCAAAGCATTGGCGGTAACGTGCGATGTCGTTATTCGTCGAGAGGTGGAAGCTGCGATTTCGAGCGTTGTGCAGCATTTTGGCCGGCTCGACACTGTCGTGAACAACGCCGGAGCCGTGGTCGTTGCAACGGCGGAAGAAACTTCGGACGAAGACTGGAGCCGGGTGCTGGCGATAAATTTGACCGGAACATTTCAGGTGTCGCGCGCGGCAATTCCGATCCTGCGCAAGTCCGGAGGAGGTTCGATTGTCAATATTGGGTCGTACCTCGGGATCGTTGGCCGCCAGAGTCGCGCTGCGTATTGCGCGGCAAAAGCGGGGGTCGGCGGATTGACGCGGGCGATGGCGCTCGATCACGCGAAGGACAAGATTCGGGTGAATTGCGTGTGCCCGGCGATCGTTGAGACCGAGATGTCGCTGCTTTTCCTGTCCAAGGCGGCCGATCCGGAAGCGGCGCGAAAGCAGCGCCTCGCGGAGCTTCCACTCGGACGCTTCGGAAAGCCGGAAGACGTCGCGCTGATGGCTTTGTATCTCGCGTCCGACGAGTCTTCGTGGGTCACCGGCACTGTGTTTCCAATCGACGGGGGGCAGACAGCTTCCTGACATGGCGCGAACTTCCAAGCCGACTGAATATCTTTCCGCGAGTGACGTGCAAGAACGTATCCGGTCGAGCAATACGGCAAAACAGCTTGGTTTCATCATCGATAAAGCGGAGCGGGGAAAAGTAACGATTCGTATGCCTGTGGAGGAGTTTCACAAGCAGGTTTACGGTGTGGTTCACGGCGGGGTACTCGCGGCACTGGCCGACACAGCGGGAGGGCTGGCGACATACATGGATTGCCCGCGCGGAACGCGAGTGGCTACCGTGGAGATGAAAATCAATTTTCTCGAGGCGGTGGAGGCGGGCACCGTGTTCGCCGAAGCTGAGGTGGTGCGCCGAGGAAGGCACATTGCGGTTGTGGACTGCGACGTGCGCGATGACCGGGGTAGGCTGGTTGCCAAGGCGCTGATGACGTTTTTCGTGGGCCCGTTTAGAAAGAACCGAAAGAGCCGCTCGTAATTATCTGCGCTCCTTCACACTCTCCGTTAGACCCTTCGCGCGGCTGAACTACTGGCCGTTCGTGCCGCCTTGCGCGGCTTCGTCGCCATCCTTGTAGAGGTACTTGATGGAGTGCTTGTAGAGCAGGATGTTAGGGCTTCCGTAGCGGGTGAGCTTGATGCATTCCCGGTCATACCATTCCACGGTGCCGCGCAGGACTTCGCCGTCATTGAGAACCACGGCGACGGGGGTCCGCGACTGCATCTGTTTCACGAAGTAAAAATTCTCAGCGTGGGTCTGCTCGGGGGGCGCCGGTTTCTTGCGCGGGGGCACCTGCTGCGGGACTGCTTGGACCGCGCGAGGCGCGGCAAATTGGTCCTTCACTTCGGTAAGGCTGGGGCGGAAAAGCTTGCGATTTACCATATAAGTGCTCCTTGCACCTTCTATATCTGTTATGACTGCGGGAAAAGAGATTCGGTTGCAGATTTTAATAAAAAAGTCGAAATTTTCTTTTTTCCTAGCGGGTTGCAAGCGAGGCGATGTGAGCGTCGAGGCCTAGTTGCCGGCCCACATTACGCCGCAAGCGGCTATCCAGCACGTCCAGACCCTGGGTAGCCCGCAAAATCCATTCAAAATTTACTTTTCGTCCGAGGGCCTCAAGTTCCCGGCGTAAATCCGGGTTTCGAGGCAAGCTATGTTTCTGGCCTTGGGAAAATTCCAGAACATCACTGAGGAGACTATAAAACAGGTCCAGAATATTTTCAAACGATTCCTTTTCGCGTTTGGCGAGCTGGGCGGTGGCGGCGAAAATCTGGCCGGACTTTTCTCCGGTGACGGCTTGCTCCAGCAGCGTCAAAATAATTCTGCGCAGGCGCGATGATTCCTGCAAATCGAGCGTGAGCGCCATTCCCGGGCTGCCGCAGGACAATTGCGCGAGCAGTTCGCGCTCCGGGGCTTTCGCATCGGTGCGCTCCTTCAGGAAGGCTTCCATTTGTTCTTGGCGAACCGGGGCGAAATGGAATTGCAGGCAGCGCGAACGGATGGTGGGCAGCAAAGAGTCGGGAGTGGGCGCGAGCAGGATCAAGGTGGCGGAGTCCGGCGGCTCTTCGAGGATTTTCAGGAACAGGTCGGCGTCGTTCCAACGCATGGTGTCCGCGCCGTCGAGAATGAACACGCGGCGGCGGCCGTGCGGCTGGAAATAGGCGGCGCGTTGAACGGCGCGCAATTGGCCGACGCGAATCATGGGGCGCGCGACGGGAGTGCGCAGGCGCACGGGGTCGGGGACGATGAGCCAAACATCGGGATTGGTTTCGATGAGAAGCGGCATGCGCTCGACCATGGCTGCGTCGGCGCTTTCGCCGCGTTCGGCGAGTCCCAGTTCGATGAGAGGCGCGGGATCGGCAAGACGCGCGATTTTTTTGCAGGGTTCGCACTCGCCGCAGAAATCGTCCTTCAGGCGCTCGCAGTTGGCGGCTTGGGCGAACATTCGCGCCAGCGTGTATTTTCCGATGCCGCGCGGGCCGGTGAAGAGCAGAGCGCTGGGGACGCGTTCTCGGCGGAGCATACCTCGAAGGGCGCTGACGATGCGTTCGTTGCCGAGAAATTCGCTGAAGCCCATGTTATTTGTTCGCTCGCAGAGGGGGAGTGGCGTGCGCTTGCACGGCCCCAAGAATATCCTGATGAATTGATTCGGCTGAGCGCAGCGCGCTCGCGCTGGCGTCGTAACATTCGATTTTCAGCCAATTCGGCTGGTGCGCGAGCTGGTCATAGACTTCCGAAGTTGCTGCAAGGTGCGCGAGATTGGATTCTTGAATATCGCGCTGCAATTTTGTGTAGTTGCGGGCCGCTTTTTCGCCGATCAGGCGGTGAGCTTCGGCGGGAGGCACGCGCAAGTAGATGACGAGATCTTCGGCGGGCAGGGCGTACACCTGATATTCGAGCTGCCGGAGCCATTGCAGAAATTCGGTGCGCTTTTCGAGCGGGACGCGGGCGCCTTGATGCGCGAGATTCGATCCGACGTAACGGTCGGCGAGGAGCATTTTTCCGGAGGCGAGATCCGATTCGATTTTCGGCTTGGCTTCCAGGCGGTCGCCGGCGTAGAGCAGGGCAGAGAAGTGCGCGTCCACGGCTTCGAGCGAGCCGAATTCGCCATTCAGGTAGCGCGCGGCGAGTTTGCCGAAAAAACCGTCGTAACGTGGGAAGCTGATTTGCGCGAACGGCAGGTTGCGCGAGGCGAAGGCGCGGGCGAGCATGTCGAGCTGAGTGCGCTTGCCGGAGCCGTCGATTCCTTCGAGAACGATAAATTTTCCGCGGGGGGGCATTGGATTGGGGAAGAGTCTAACATAGAGATCAGTGGCTAGTGGCGAGTGACGAGTGCCTAGAAAAGCTGCTTAATCAGAGGTCGTGAGCCGCGGTGCGCGATCCGTGGGAGGCAGCGTTTGGGCTTCGTTGTTTTGTGGCACGACCACGGCGCTGCGGAAAGGGCAAAACCCGAGAGGCTTGACACCCGGCCCTGGCTCGGCTGACCGTTGTGAAATATTGCGAATTGGTTATTCGAACTAGCGGGCGATCAGTTTTCGGCGTAAGGGTGCCAAGCCGAGAAGGCCGGTGCCGAGGAGCAGAAGCGAGCTGGGCTCCGGGCTGATGACAGCGCCTTCCAATAACCGGCCCTCATCACCTTCAAACTCAGTGCATCCAGCGTTGCAATACCCCTCAAGGGCGAACAGGCCAACTACACCGCCCGCACTCGTCAAATTACTTTCAAACTCCATGACTAAAACCGGGGTACCCGCTGCATACGAATTGTTAGCCATAATCACAAGGTCGTCAGGCGAGAAGTCGCCGTCGTCCACAACCGTGTAGGTGGCTCCGGGAAGAGCAAATCCGGCCAGAGTGACGACATTGATGTCGCTGTAGAGGCCCGTGACAGCGTTGTAGTTGAAGGACCCGGAGGCTGTGGCGTCGTCGTCAGTGATTACACCAGATAGTGTCCAAGTTTGGCCGCTATCTGCTGAGGCAACTGAGGGTATGGCGAGGAAAACCATCAGGGCTGCAGCTAGAGTCAGGGCCCACAAAGTCCTCTTGTTCATATCGCCCCCTTAATCCCAAGGAAAACAGTGATGCGTCGAGAGCAAGTCAACTTCCATACTTCGCTATAGTGATAACAAAGAACATGTTCTTGGCCTTCCATCTTCTCGGACAAATGGATTACACATCCTCGGAAAGATTTTGTCTTTATTGTTCGGACTAGGCCAGAGAAATAAGTTGGCGCTTGAAAATATCACTTTAAATATCAGGTTATCAGGACAGGCGCTATTTCGTAGCCAAGATTGCCTGGCCGAGGTGGTAGGACAGATGGTTGGTGCGGCTCAGCAGGATTGCGAAACGGTTGCGCAGAGGTTCCTTGGCGAAATCTTCCTCCGAGACGGAGGCGTGCTTCTGAAGCCAGTCGGCGGGCGAAAGGGTTGCGAAGCCGGCGCGCAGTTTTGCGTTCACTTCGGTCCAAGCTTTCTTTATTAGTTCGGCGGAAGGCGTGTGTGGGGAGGCTTTGTCCGGATTTGAAAGGAAAAGATCGTCGAACTCGGGATGGAGCCGCGGGCCTAAGCCGAGCAGCGGGAGCATGCGGTCATGAACTGCGGTGAGATGTCCCCAGAGGTAGATTAAACGATTTTTGCCGGGCGCGATTTCTTTTGCGTGCTGATCGGGAGTAAGGCTGGAAAAGAGCTTGTCGGCGCGGTCGATGGTGATGTCCCAGAGATTTAGAGCTCCGGATGAAAATAATTGCTCGTTCGCCATGTGAAGGTCTCCTTGGTGCGGCGTTCCGTATGCGATCAGTTTAATTTGCTTTCCCGGCGAAGGATTGGATTCTGCGTCGAGGGGGTTGGGTTCAGGTTTTTGGCTTAGATTTCCGGGGATGAATCGAATTGTGATTTAATGAGGGAGAGGGGAGCTGATGCCCGAAGCGAACGACGAACGGTGCGGAAAATGCGGGACGGATATTGATCCTACGCGGCGAGTGGACTTTACGCTGAAGGATGGGACGAGAGTTTGCGATTCTTGTTTTGTGAAAGGAACGGCGAGACCGGGCAATCCTGATGAGAAATCGTGATGAAGGCCATGGGTTCGAACGACCTTTCTAAATCCGTGATGAAGTCGATCAGTTCGAACGAGCTTTCTAGATTACGGGCGCTGGGGATCTGCCGACATCGTGAAGGGAGCTGGGCGGAAACTTAGTGGCTGGAGTTCGCGAAAAGGGATAACATTCCGGCTCGTGGACACGCAGCGCGGTCATATCGCGAAATTCGGGGCGGTGCGAGATCACTGCGCGGTTTTCAAAATTATTCGTATAAACATGCCGACCTCTCGACGAGGAACTGCGCGCGCTGCGTGGATGCGAAGAGAGCGGGCATGAGTTACAGCCCCAGGCACATGAAATGGTGGGGCTGGGGCGAGGTCGGAGTGGGTTTTGATTCCGGCCGGCATCCCGGCTTCTGGCCCTTCGCGAAAAAACAGCTTGGTATCGAACGAGAAACTTCTCCTACACTTCCAGTCCCGCTCGAAGAAGTGCAACTGCCCGAGGCGATCGTCAGGCCCCGCTTTCTGGCGGAACTGAAATCCACTTTACAACCTGAGCAGGTTTGCGACAGCCGGTACGAGCGCGTGATTCACGCGTACGGCAAAGGCTTTCGCGATCTGTTTCGATTGCGGCGCGGATGGGCGGAAGGCGCTCCGGATCTGGTGGTTTATCCGGAGAGCGAAATTGAGGTTTTGGTGACGCTGCGAGCGGCGGCGCACCACGACGTGATGGTGATTCCGTTCGGCGGCGGGTCGAATATTTCCGGGTGTTTGGAGCGGATGGGAAGCGAGCGGATGGTGGTGTCGCTGGACATGCGGCGGATGCGGCGAGTGCTGGAAGTGGATGCGGAATCGTTTACGGCGCGCATAGAGGCGGGAGTTTTTGGGCCCGATCTGGAAGCGCAATTGAGTGCGCATGGCATGACGCTGGGACATTTTCCGGATTCGTTTTTGCACTCGACGCTCGGCGGCTGGATCGCGACACGATCTGCGGGCATGCAGAGCGATAAGTACGGCAAGATCGAGGATATGGTGATTGCTCTGCGCATGGTGACACCCGAAGGAGTGCTGGCGACGCGGAAGGTGCCTAATTCGTCGAATGGGATCGACGTGAATCATTTGTGCATCGGGAGCGAGGGGACGCTGGGGGTAATCACAGAAGCGACGATGCGGATTCATCCGCGGCCAGAGGCGCGGTTCGTTCCCGCTTATTTGTTTGCCGATTTCGAGGGCGGATTGCAGGCCATGCGCGAATGCGTGAGCAGAGAGTGCATGCCGTCGATGGTGCGGCTGAACGATCCGGACAAGACGGCGTTGTCGCTGGCGTTTAAGCCGGCGGCGTCGCGGATTTCGCAAACGGCCAGCAAAATATTCAAACGGTATCTAAGTGTGAGGGGTTTTGATTTGCCGCGGGCTTGCTTGATGATGACGGCGTTCGAGGGGCGCAGAGAAAATGTGGCGCACCAAATGCGGCGTGTGAATGCGATTTACAGGAAGTTCGGCGGAGTTAGCCTGGGGGCGAGCGCGGGGAAATCGTTCGAGGCCACGAAATACGATTTTCCGCACATTCGCGATTTTTTGCTGGAGCGCGACGTCACTGCGGACGTGAGCGAGACTTCTACGGTCTGGAGCAACATTGTTCCTTTATACAAGGCGACGATGGCAGCGATAAAGGAGGGCGTTTTGGAAAGCGGCGTGCCGGCGTTTAGCGGCTGCCATATTAGCCATACGTATCGCAGCGGGGCCAGCGTTTATTTTACGTTTGGATTTATGCAACAAGCGGGACGCGAGATGGAACAGTATCTGAGGGTCAAGAGGGCGGCGCAGCAGTCGTTCATGGATCATGGTGCGACGCTTTCGCATCATCACGGAGTCGGCACGGAACATTTGCCTTGGCTGGCCGCGGATATTTCGCCGCTGGGTGTGAAGGCTGTGGCGGCGATCAAGAAGGGACTCGACCCGGGGAATGTTATGAATGCGGGGAGGCTGCAGCCGACCGCAAATCCGTTCGAGGAATGGTCGCGGATTGGCGGAACTCCCAAGGTGAAGTTGAAGGCCAAAGCAAAAGCGCAATCGCAGGGGTAGTCGGCTCACAAGGTTGATATCGCAAATCTCGTCTCTCAGCGGCTAAAGCCGCAGGGATTTTGCATCATTTGCGGCACGACTGAAGTCGTGCCCTGACGAAAATCCTAGCGAAACTTACGGCAGGTTCAAGCTTTACGATTGCCGTTCTTCATGCGAGTGAACTCCATGGTGCCGTCGTTTAGTTTGGAGAATTTTAGCGCGGCCATGTCCATCGCGTAATTCTGATACAACCTCCACGGCTTTTTCGATCCTTGCTTGGGGAGAATCTCGCTCGACCTTTGCAGATAACCGGACGTTAGTGTGAGGGCGGGCTGTTCGAGGATGCTGGGGTCGCGGCGGCGCGGGGTGCAGTAGGCGTAGCCATGCGCGTCCATATAATTCAGCAGGCGGCAGATGTATTTTGATGTGAGATCGCACTTCAGGGTCCAGGAAGCGTTGGTGTAACCGAAACACCAGGCGAAGTTGGGGATGTCGCTATTCATCATTCCTTTGTAACCGAGCGATTGCGAGGGATTGATGGGGGCGCCGTCGATAGAAAATTGCAGGCCGCCGAGGAGCTTTAGCTTCAGTCCAGTCGCGGTGACGATAATGTCCGCTGGGATTTCCTCGCCTGATTTCAAGCGCAGACCTGTTTCGGTGAACGTCTCGATCTCGTCGGTGGCAATCGAAACTTTTCCCGCACGGATGGCGAGAAAGAGATCTCCGTCGGGAACCAGGCACAGGCGCTGGTCCCACGGGTTGTAACGCGGAGAAAAATGCTTTTCGACATCGTAATCCGGGCCTAGAAATTCACGGACGTAGCCCTGAATCACTTTTTTTGTGCCGTCGGGCTTTCGGCGCGCCAGGTTGTAGAAGTACATGCCGAGAAGAACGTTCTTCCAGCGAACGAAGTGATGCGCAACCGAGGCAGGGAGATAGCGGAGCATCCATTTCGCGATGGGGTCTTCCGAGGGGCGCGCGACGATGTAGCTCGGCGAGCGCTGCAGCATGGTTACGTGTGCGGCTGACTTGGCGAGTTCTGGAACCAGCGTTACGGCGGTGGCGCCGCTGCCGATTACGACGATGCGTTTGCCTTTGTAGTCGAGATCTTCGGGCCAATGCTGCGGGTGCACGAGGAGGCCGCGATATCGGTCCATGGCCGGCCAGCCGGGCATGTAACCCTCGGAGTAGTCGTAGTAGCCGGTGCACATGTGCAGAAAATTGCAGGTGAAGCGGGCGGGATTTCCTTCCGGGCCGGTGGCGTCAACGGTCCAAAGGGCGTGCGGCGAAGACCACGAAGCGCGATTGACCTGGTAACCAAATTGAATTTTGCGGTCGATGCCAAATTCGCGCGCGGTTTCCTGGAGATATTTGAGGATTACCGGGCCGCCGGCGATGGACTTTTTGTCTCGCCAGGGGCGGAAACCGAAGCCGAGGGTGTACATGTCGGAATCGGAACGGATTCCGGGATAGCGGAAGAGATCCCAGGTTCCGCCCAGGGCGTTTCGGCTTTCCAGAATGGTGAAAGACTTTGTGGGACATTTTGTCTGGAGGTGATAGGCCGCGTCGATTCCGGAAAGACCCGCGCCGACGATCAGCACGTCGAAATGCTCGGGGCGTCCTGCGGCTGTCGCGGACAGAGAGGCGCTCTGAGGAGATATTGCCGTGTCGGCCATCTACACTACCTCGCGTTCGACGTTGAACTGGTGAAAAGAATCATTCGAAGATATTGCATGGTACGGAGCGCCATATCAATAGGTGGAATGGCGCCGCCGCTGAGGATGTGAATGTATCTCGGCTGCTACCGGATTAGGAACGTATTGCGTCCGGTAACACGCGGGCCTACAATTTGGCTTATGCGCTCTGGGATTGTGTTTCGGTTCATCCTGCCGGGTGTCGTTTTGGCCCTGGTTTATCCTTCGCTGACCTGCGCTCAGCTTCCGCCGAAACTCGAACGCTGTCTTCCGTATCCGACTTACGCTCAAGAGATCAGGGACATGGATCAAGAGATAGCTGCAAGAATGGAAATGAAAGAGCCTCAAAGACCTATCGAAGAGCCGCAAAGAATTGTGATTGACGAAGTTGAGTTTGATGGGCCGATACACATTTCAGATTCCGACCGACAGCAGCTCATCTCCGAGTTGAAGCAGCGAGACTATCACGCCGGCTCCGATTGGTTGAGCGAGGTACAAGAGATTTGGATCAGAGGCATGTGGCGGGACCGGGGTTATTTCAAGGTGGAAGTAACCGCGAAGGAAGAGATTCTAAGAAAGGATTCCGCGGGCGAGCACGTTTCGATAATCGTTCATGTTGACGAAGGGGCGCGGTATCGGTTGGGGAGCATTCAGTTTCGAAGTTCCGATCCGGACGTGCCACTGGCATTTTCGCTAGAAGAATTGCGGAAGCTGATACCCATGAGCGAGGGAGACATTTTCGCTGCCGATAAAATCAGGATGAGTCTCGACGCACTGAAGCGTTTGTACGGCTCCCAAGGGTATATCGATTTTGTGGTGATGCCCATTACCGAAATTGATGACGGCCCCGAGCACCGCATCTCCATCGTGATGGAGTTGGATCAGGAAAAACAATATCGGCTGAGCAAGATCGAGGTGTTAGGGCCTAATCCCGCCATAGAAACTCTCTTGAAGTCAAAACTGAAGCCGGGGGACATCTTCAATCCGGAAGCTATTGAGAATTTGCTCAAGGAAAACGAATCAGTGTTACCGCCAGACATCTCGCCTAAAGACGTTGAGCTCCGTCGCAATGTGAAGAACGGCACGGTTGATTTGCGGTTCAACTTTCAAACCTGTCCACAACTTCAAGATTGATCCCCAATCCCCTCAGCCGGCGAGCGCCGGGCCAATATGCACTTCACCGAACTGTACGGCAGACGACGAATTCCAGGTTCCAATTTATGCGATTTCTGGCGTGCGCTGGCGTGCGTGGTAGAATCGCGCGCGATGGCGACGGAAAGAACTGAAATTGCGCAGAATCTTGCGCGGATTCGGGAGCGCGTGGCGCGTGCGGCCGGGCGCGCGGGGCGGCGCGTGGAAGATGTGACAATTGTTGCGGTGTCGAAGACATTTCCGTTCGAGGCGATTCGCGCGGCGTACGAGGCGGGGTTGCGGCACTTTGGGGAGAATCGGGTGCAGGAGTGGGAGTCGAAGGAGGCGCGCGTCGCGGACCTGGATGCGACGTGGCATCTGATTGGGCATCTGCAGAGCAATAAGGCGCGGAGAGCGGCGGGGATTTTTGATCGCGTGGATTCGGTGGATAGTTTAGGGCTGGCGCAGAAACTTGATGCGGCGGTGGGGGAAGGCGGAGCCGCGAGCGGCAAACCTTTGCGAGTGCTGATTGAAGTGAGGCTCGGTGACGAGGCTACCAAAAGCGGCGTGGCGGAATCGGATTTGGCGATGCTGGCGGAGGGCGTTTCTGGGTTCGCACATTTGGAATTGTTGGGGCTGATGACGATTCCGCCGTTTCTGGATGATCCGGAACGGGTGCGGCCATATTTTTCTAAGTTGCGGGAGCTTCGGGAGGATTTAGTTCAACGCGTTGGCAGCGCGCTGCCTGTGCTTTCGATGGGGATGAGCCACGACTTCGAAGTTGCGGTGGAAGAGGGCGCGACGGAGATTCGAGTCGGGACGGCGCTTTTCGGCGAACGGAAATCGAGTCAATAGTTCCGCGGCATTACGAGTAGCGGAGCCAGCGGAACATTTCGACCAGGGAGGGGCGCTTGCCGTACATCAGGATTCCGACGCGATAGATTTTTGCGGAGGCGTAGATGGAGCCGATGGTGGTGAGAAAGAGCAGGACTAGAGCGAGGACGATTTGCCACGCGGGAGGCGTCAGCAGCGAGATGCGCAGAGCCATCAGCACGGGCGAGAAGAAGGGAATTTCGGAGAGGACGACGGACGTGGTGGAACTCGGGTCGTTGAGGACTACGCTGTAGATCACCATGCAGAAAACGAGCGGGGCCATGGCTATCCATTGCAATTGCTGGGCGTCCTGTTCGTTGGAGCAAGCTGCGCCGATGGCGGCGAACATCGCGGAATACAGAAAATATCCGCCGAAGAAAAAGATTCCGGCGTAGAGCACGAGCGAAATCGGGATGTGAACTCCGGACAAAGCCGAGCCCGCGCCCATGCCGGCCGCGGCGAGAGCGCCGTAAGTGAAAAGCAGCGCCGTGGAAATCATCCAGATGGCGAACTGAGTGAACGCGGCTGCGGCTACTCCCAGGATTTTCCCGCAGAGAAGTTCGAACGGAGTTACGGCCGAGATCAGGACTTCCATGGTGCGGGTGGTTTTTTCTTCGAGGACCGAGCGCATAGTGATGATGCCGTACATGAGAAGCGCGGTGTAGAGCAGGATCACCAGAGCGATGGCGATGCCGATACTTTGGCCTTTCTCCACGGACTCGCCGGCTTCGCTGACTTTGAGGAGCTTGAGGTCCGTGCCGCGTAGAATTTCTTTGACGTCGTCCAAATGGACGCCGCGGTCGCTGAGCCTGGCTGAGATTACGGCCTGATCGACGGCGCCGGAAAGCGGGCCGATGAGAGCGAAATTATCGGGATTGCGCATGTGGAGCTCGAAGGATTGGGTGGCGTCGGCGGGAATCCAAAGGTAGGCGTCGATCTTTTCGGAGTTAATCCGCGAGCGCAGGTCCTGTTGCACGGCGTCGGGAGACGCCGGGTGAACGATGGTTTCCACGATGGTGAATTCCGGCTGGCCATTTTCGAGTTTGCCGTCCAGGTTGTGAGTAATGGGTTGGGCCAGCGTGCCGGAATTGTCCACGACAACAAGCCGCATGGTTTGGCTGGGTCTGTGGCGCACCAAAAATATAATCAGCAGGCAAAACGCCACGCCCAGCAGAGGCACGAGGATCGTTCCAATGATGAAGCCTTTGGTCTTCACGCGGGTTAAATATTCGCGCTTTATGATCAGGCGAAGTTTACGCACGGGTGGTCCTATCGATAAAGATTTCGTTCAGCGAGGGCTCGAGCAGCTCGAAGCGAGTGATAGAAACGTTCGCTTGCACGGCAGCCTTCAAGATTTCCTGCGGGTCGGCGCCGGGCTTGAGTTTGGCTTCCACACCGTTTCCGAGACGCGTTAGGTTGATGATTGCAGGACTGCTCAAAAAATTGTCGTTGCCGGTGAACTCGATATGCAGCGTGTTCTTGCCGTAGGACTGCTTGATGGCGCGGATTTCGCCGTCGAGGACGTTGCGGCCTTTGTCGATCAGGCAAATCGAATCGCACATTCGCTCGACCTGCTCCATGCGGTGGGTGGAGAGGACGATGGTGGAACCTTTTGAGCGCATCTCGAGCATGATTTCCTCGACCGTGGCGGCGTTCACCGGATCGAGGCCGGAGAAGGGCTCATCGAGAATCACGAGCGGCGGCTTGTGGATCACGGCGGTGATGAACTGGACCTTTTGCTGCATGCCTTTCGACAGATCGAGAAGTTTTTTTCCGGACCAGTCTGCCAACCCGAGCCGCTCAAGCCATTCCTTGGCGCGGCGGCCGGCTTCCTCTTCCGTGAGGCCGTGAAGAGCGGCCAGGAAAACGATGATGTCGAGAACTTTCATCCGCGGATATAGGCCGCGCTCTTCGGGGAGGTAACCGATGAGGTCGCGAGTGCTATCGCTGACCGGCTGGTCGAGGACCTTGATCGAGCCTTCGTCGGGGACGAGGATATTCATGATCATGCGAATGGTGGTGGTCTTGCCGGCTCCGTTGGGGCCGAGCAGGCCGAGGATGGCTCCCTGGCGAACGCGCAAGTTGACGCCGCTGACGGCGGTTACGGCGTCGTAGGATTTGGTGACGTTTTCGAGTGTGATGGCGTCCATGTGTGTTGTTGGCGGTCGATTCTGATACGCAGTGAGAGCGCGAAATATTACCTGAAGTTCGCGGCTGGCGCGTATTTATTTTATGGCTTGTAGAATCAATTGCTTACATCGAGTAGGACTGAGATGGCGCTGCGGCGATTGCTGGCCGAGCGTTTGAACGCGATGGTGGCGGCTGTTAGAATCGTGACGGGCGAAACCCGCCGCACGAAGCGAGTTTCAGTTGCGGGTGCGACGCGCGCGCAGGCGATTGCGGCGCCCGGTCTTTGAGATCGTTCTAGGGGCAGGTGACGTTATGCCGGACATTAAAGCAATTCAAGCGGAGATGCGCGGCAACAAGATTGATGGCTGGCTTTTTTACGACCACCATCATCGCGATCCGATCGCGGCGAACATTCTGGGCCTGGGCGGAAACGGAATGGCGACGCGCCGGTGGTTTTATTTTATTCCGGCGAAGGGCGAGCCGCGCAAGCTGGTGCACAGAATCGAACAAGGCGCGCTGGACGGGCTGGAGGGGAAGAAACTGGTGTACTCGGGTTGGGAAGAGCTGCACAAGAATTTGCCGAAGTTGCTGGCCGGAAGCAAAACTATCGCGATGCAGTATTCGCCGGAAAACAATATTCCGTACATCGGGTTGGTGGACGCGGGGACCATCGAGCTTTTGCGCAAGTTCAAGAAGAAGATCGTAAGCTCCGCGAATCTGGTGCAGAAATTTGAAGCGAGCTGGTCGCACGAGCAAGCGCAGGGACATTTTGAAGCTGGAAGAATCGTGGATCGCATTACGCGCGAAGCATTTGAACGCGCCGCGGCGTTCGTGAAGGAAGGGAAGCCGCTGACGGAAGATCAACTGCAGCAATGGATCGTCGATGAATTTCGCGCGCGAGGATTGACCAGCGCCGAGCCGCCGATTGTTGCGGTGCAGCCGAACAACGGGAATCCGCACTATGAGCCGGTAGCAGGTTCTTCGAGGCCGATTCGAGCGGGCGACTTGTTGCTGCTCGACATCTGGGCCAAGCGCGCGATCGCGGGGAGCGTTTATTATGACATTACGTGGGTTGGGTATCTTGGCAATCGAGTGCCGGATTCTTACGCGAAGATTTTTCGCATCGTTCGCGAGGCGCGAGACAATGCGGTGAAATTTATCCAGGAAGCGGTTGCCAAGGGACGGGAAATTCACGGATGGGAAGTGGATAAAGTGGCGCGCAAGACGATTGAGAAAGCCGGCTACGGCAAGTATTTCGTGCATCGCACGGGGCACAGCATCGGGCAGGAAGTTCACGGCAACGGCGCGAATATGGACGGGCTGGAAACGCGGGACGACCGCAAGATCGTTCCGCGCACCTGCTTTTCGATCGAGCCGGGAATTTATCTGCCGGAGTTCGGCATACGGAGCGAAGTGAACGTATATGTGGACGAAAAAGAAGCGCGCGTGACCGGTGCGGTACAGGAAGAAATCCTTCCTTTGCTGGTATGAGCTGTGAACCTACTTCGTGAATAACGACAATCCTACTGGTGGAACATCATCGCCCGACGCTCTGGCGCAGGATAGCCCCGGAAATGGCGCGGGCGCGAGCCAACGCGAAATCAGGCGGGATGTCTTGGCGCCGTTCATCGCTGTCGCTGCCTGGATTGTTCCGGGCCTGGGCCACCTGCTGCTGCGGCGTTGGGGCCGCGCTTTGATTTTTTTTCTCTCGGTCGGGGGACTCGCGATTAGCGGTTATCTGCTGCGCGGAAATGTGTTTCCGCCGCGGACGGGAGAAGCGTTCGGCACGCTCGGTTTTCTGGCAGATGCGGGGGCGGGAATATTTTATTTTCTGTCGCGGTTTTTTGAAGCGGCAGGGCCGGATGTCTCGCGCGCGGCGGGTGACTACGGGACGCGATTCATCGCCGCGGCCGGAATCGTGAATCTGCTGAGCGTTTTTGACGCGTACGAAATCGCGCTGGGCCGGAGAACGATGTGATCGCAACCTGGGCGGAAGTCGTCAAGGCGGGCGGCGCGCCTCAGATTTCTCATTTCGCGGCAATGTGCTTGTTCGCTTTGCTGGTTTCCGTGGCGCTGGCGGCGTTGACGAAGAGGACGGCGTTGGAACGCGCGAAGTATGCGGCGTCTTGTTTCTTGAAGTTTTTGGCGGTGGGGATCGCGATTGGCTGGCTGATGTACCCCTTCTCGCATTGAAGTCTGCCGGGAATTTTCGCGATGTTTGATACTTTTTTTGCGGCTGCGGCGATGTTAAAGTCGATTAGGGTGCCGAGGTAGCTCAGTTGGTAGAGCAGCCGATTCGTAATCGGCAGGTCGGCGGTTCAAGTCCGCCTCTCGGCTCCAGCTTTTTGTAGAAGCGTTCGATGCGATCGGTTGTAGAAGCCCCGCGCGTGACACCCTCATTTTGTAGCCGGCCACACGTACTCTGCGCATGAGCTAGGAGTTCCACTTCGGAAATTCCGGTTAATTTAAATTTCTAAAGAATTTTGGCGAGGGTATGCTTTTTAAGGGGGCGTTCGCTAGGCGATCTCTTCCGCGCGGGCGCTCCAATCATTTTTTCGTGTGATTCTGCAAAGTGGTGAAACAGAGATGGCACTCCTTGGGATCAATATTTCCGTTTTTCGGGGAACAGGCTCGATAACATCGAGACGCGTAAGAATTTCATTTGTGGTGACGGCCATTTTATGGCCAGGTCTGCTGTGCTGTTCCGGAGCGTTCGCGCAACAAAGCAAGATCGGAAACTTGACGGGGCAAGCCAAGCGGGGGAAAGAATTGTACGGACGCTACTGCATGGGCTGCCACGGTCCGCGGGGAGACGGAGAAGGGGAGAACGCTGCATACGTAAATCCGAAACCGCGCGATTTCACGATGGGACTGTTCAAGTGCCGCTCCACACCTTCGGGAAGTATTCCGCTGGACAGCGATTTGTTCGACACGGTAGCAAGAGGTCTTGACACCACGGCGATGCCGCGCTGGTTCCCACTGACACCACAAGAACGCGCGGACTTGGTTGCTTATGTGAAAAGTTTTTCGGCGCGTTTCGTGGTCGAAAAACCGGACCCGGCAGTGAAAATTCCGCCGGAAACACCGGCCACGCCCGAGAGCATCCAACGCGGCAGCGAGGTGTATCAATCCCTGAAATGCTTCGAGTGCCACGGGGAAAAGGGACGCGGCGATGGCCCTTCCGTCTCGTCGCTTCGCGACAGCAAGGAGAACCCGATCGTCCCTTACGATTTCACGATTGGAACGCGCTTCAAGTGCGGGGAATCCGACTGGGACCTGTATCGTATTTTTATGACGGGACTGGACGGAACGCCGATGCCGGGATATGTGAACTGGGTGACATCGCAACAGGCTTGGGACCTGGTGCATTATTTGCGGACACTGCAGGCCGGATATGGAACAAAATCCAAAACGGACATTCACAAGGGTCTAATGGCAAGGAGATAACTGTGGGAAAATTCATCAAGAACAGGCGCGCAATATTCGGGCTGGCGCTCTGGCTTGCGGCTGTTTCATTCGCGGGCCGCGCTGCCGCGCAGTCAGACTACACCACCATTGCGATGGGAGACGCGGGAACCATTAGCGGGACGGTTCGTTGGTCCGGTCCGCTTCCGAAAATTCCCAGACTGCCGATAACGAAGAATGCCGAGGTGTGCAATCCGGATGGGGAGAAAACGCGCGATCTCGAGCGATTGGTGATCGGCGCGGACGGCGGAGTGGCCAACACCGTGGTATATCTGAAGAACATCAGCAAAGGCAAAGCGATGGATCTTCCGGAAGCGCGGCAGCATTTGGACCAGAAGTCGTGCCGCTACGTTCCGCATATCCTGCTCGTGGCCCAGGGCACGGACTTGCAAGTGGAGAGCAGCGATCCCATTCTGCACACGGTGCACATGACGGGGGCGGCATCCGATAACGTTCCTTTTCCGTTCCAAAACCAGTTCATTCCCATCCCCATGCGGCGGAGTGGGGTGGTGGATTTGAAGTGCAACGCCGGGCATGTGTGGATGAACGCAGAAGTTCTGGTGGTGAAGCACCCGTATTACGCGGTCACCGACGAGCATGGTTTTTTCAAGCTTACGGACGTTCCACCGGGGGAGTACGAAATCGAGGCATGGCATGAGGGTTGGCGAATCGCTTCGGAGCAAAAAGTTCTAGATGTGGGGTCGCAGGTTGAGGTGAGCCGACCGGTGTATAGCGCGCCGAAGACGTGGACGAAGAAAGTGGTTGTGCTGACGGGCCAGACAAGCGAAGTGCAGTTTTCGATCTCCGAAAACTAGATTGAGGCGGCCGACAAATCAACTTAGCGCTCCAAGCCACAACCAGCGCAGATCGAAGTTCGGCTAAGAGTGCGTGGAGTCTTGGAACGTTTCGGGGGGATCGAGAGAGCACCGTCGCCAGAAGGCGGATTCGGACAAAGAACCGTCCTGGAGCGCTTTCAGATCCTGCATGGTGGCAGCGATCTGCCCGCCGTCCGCGGAATCGAAAACGATTACAACCCCTTCCACCGGTTGACTCGAGGAAATCATTTCATTGTAGGCTTTCAGCAGAAGAGATTTTGCGAACTTTCGTTTTTCCGCTGCGTTGGAATCGGCGGCTGAGGCAGGTTCGATCCAGACCACTCTCACGGTCTTTCCCACCAGTGGTTGCCATTTGCCGCTGAACGTATTCGTTTCTTCCCGCGCGACTTTGAAGAGGCTGGCGCTCGCCGGCACGGGGTTGTTCGTTTTGCTTCCTCCTGCGCTATAGCTTGACGGCAATTCCACTTGAGAGCGCCGCATCCAGCCTCGAGAGGGGCCCGAAATCTGGACATGCACCCAAGAGCCTTCGACGCCGAGAATCTGAAACTCGTCTTCCGGATCGGCGGAGAGAAGCACTTTCGAGCCTTCTTCCGGCTTGGAAAAGATTTCCACTCCCGCCGTTTTGACCACCACCAGATCCGCTGGGCGAACTTGATTCTTCTGAATTTCTTCAAGACTTTTTATGTCGGCGCTGACGTCCTGCGCTTGTCTTTCAGCTTCATCGCGCCGGAGTCTTATGGACTCGACAGTTTCCAGCGGGGCCGGATCAGCGGGCGCTGGAGCGTTCGGTTTGCTGGAGCGGCCCGGCTGAGCGGCGACCGCCGGAGCAGTTCTGCTGGACGACGAGTCCGGGCTGGAAGCCGCAGAAGTGTCGATTTTGCGATCAGGTTGCCGCGGCGTTGTATTTGCGGGGTTCACAGGCGGTGCGGGAGCAGAAGCGGGAGCGCGCGAGGTCGCTGACTTGGCGGCGGGAATGGCGGGCAGGCTTTGTCCGATCTGGTCCAGCATATCGGTCTCGACGCGCCCATTTGAGATCAACTCGCGGTAGCCGGGTTGCGCCGAGGTGGGATCCATATACCACGCTGTTATCTTGGCTGAAGCTTGGACCAGGGCTCCCCCGTTCGGAGCTGGAAGAACTCGAAGAGTGCAAACGAAGTAGCCACGCTGATAATCGGTGAGAGGGTGATCGGTCGCTTCCACAAAGCCATCCAAAATCGGCAAACGCCCGCTGGACGATGTACGAAGGCCGTCCACTACTCGTTGGACTTCCGTGAGGGCATTGGGGAAAGTTCGCTCGACGGGACGAGCTTGTGCAAAAGCGGGACCGGCGACAGCAAGTGCGAGGAACAGAGTCGCTGCATAAAATACGTAGCGGGGCGTTTTTTTCATGGCAGGGGCTCGACCTGGTCCTGACGGAGCCAGCCCCGTTGACCTTCTGCGGTTTCGACTCCGTACCAATAGGGCGTAATGATCTCGACGACAACTTCCGTGTTTGCGATGAGAGACTGCAGCTTGGCGGCACTGTGGAAAGGAGCGGCTTTTAGCTCGGTGTTGGGGTTCTTAACCCTTACTTCGATATCGTGGCGCAACTGGTGGGCGCGCGCTTGCAAATCCCGCAGCGAAGACTCCGCCGAATTCAGGCGGGCAACTTCTTCGTCGCGCTGCTTGGATGCAACCCGAGCTTGCGCTTCCAGTTCTCTTTGCTTCAGAGCTTCCGCGGTCTTCTGTTCTTCCTTCTGGATTCCAAGAATGCGAATATTGATTTCCGCGAATTCACTTGTTTCGACGGTGCTGTCCGATGCATGAACTTTGCGTGATCCATCCTCGACGAATACGGCATCAATTTGGATATGAGTTCGGTTGGGAGATACACCCTGGACGACGTATCGAACGGTGATGGTTCCAACGTCGGCGCTGTCCTTGAAATGTTTGGGTGACAGAGCATTCCGGCGGACCTTATAGAAGACATGCCCGGGGCCTTGCCAGGCTCCGTAGAAGGAAGAGGAGGTTTCGGCGGAGGCTTCGGTCAGCGTGTCCTCGCGCGCGTAGACCGAAGTTCCGTGAATAATTTGATCCTCGGAAACATTCTGCACCGCCGTCACGACATCGTCTTCCGAGGCCTTGACGTCAATCGCAAACCCTTCGGGGAATGGGGATGCGTGCTTTTGAGGTGCGGCGTGGGTTATAGCAGGCGTCAAGAATGCGAGAGCCAAGAAAAGACTGCCGCTGTGAAAGCAACGAAGGGGCCGTTTCAACGGTTTTCCTTCAGCGATGGTAAAGTGCGCATCAGTCACCCGGTCCGGCGGCACAGCAAAGTATCGGCCCAAAGTCTCGGGACGCTTCAAAAAAGCCAATGCATCTCGGCTTCGAATTACAATACAGCAATCTTGCCTTCATGCTCAAGTGCGGATCACGACGGCGATTGGGCTGAAACGACCATGCTTTCGAACAGACCATAGCCGAATAGGCTAAAATCGTGGTAGGAATCGCGGCGAAAGCGGTCCGGAGTGAATGGAATCGCGGTGATCGAGCAGGCCAAAATCGAGAAGGCGGCGGAGCGGGCGGTTCCGCGCATTCTGGTTGTGGACGATGACGTCGAGCTATGCGAGCTGGTTGCGGAATATCTGACTCCGGAGGGATTTGAAGTCGAGGCGGTTTACGACGGCATTCGGGGGATTGAGAGCGCGCTTTCGGGCGACTATTCTCTGGCCATTCTGGATGTAATGCTTCCCGGCATGCAGGGGTTTGAAGTACTTCGGCGGATCCGCGCAAAGTCGCGGTTGCCGGTCATCATGCTCACGGCCCGCGGCGAAGATGTGGATCGAATCGTGGGATTGGAAATTGGAGCGGACGACTATCTTCCCAAACCATTCAATCCGCGGGAGCTCGCAGCGCGCATTCAAGCCGTTTTGCGGCGCAGCACTCAAAATTCGACGACGTTAGGCGAGCCCATCATTCAGGGCGACGTGGAACTGGAAGAGAGCGCGCGCATCGCGCGCTGCGGCGACCGCGAATTGGAATTGACATCGCTGGAGTTCGATATTCTTGCAATCTTCCTGAAGAGACCGGGACAAGTGGTTACGCGCGAAGAGCTGGTTAAGACATTGATGGGCCGCGAACTCGTCCCTTCCGATCGCAGTATTGACGTGCACATCAGCAACCTAAGGAAGAAATTGGGTCCCTATCCGGATGGAGCTAATCGCATCCGCAACATCCGAAGGGTAGGGTATATTTACGCGGTTCCAGGTATGGCGAAGGAAGAATAGGGCAAAATGCGAACTCTGTTTCTAAAGATTTTCCTTTCTTTTTGGCTGGCCATGGTTTTGGTCAGCGGCACTCTGATTTATTCGGTGGTAACGACGCAGTCGCAATTCACTTTGAGCCGCTCCGAACAATCTGACAGGACCCTGATCCCCATTGTCGCGGCCCGCGCTGCGGATGTGCTCGACGATCACGGCATGGGAGCCTTGGCCGATTACCTGACCTCCTTGCAAACGACGTTGAACTGGGAGGCCTTTCTTTTTGACGACGAGGGCAAAGAAATCCTGTCGCAGCCTACGCCCCCAGAAGCGGATGCGCTCGCACAAATGGGTCTGGAAGCCAGCGATACAAAATTCCTGGTCTCACACGGAATTAAATATGTGGCCAGGAGAACGACGGGAGCGACCGGAACGCGTTATGTTTTCGTGATCGGAACGAAAGTCGAGTCTGTGGCCAGCGTTTTGAGCGCTCCGGTGGGAATTCAGATCCTGCGAGGGGCGGCGATCCTTCTTATCGCCGGGCTGGTCTGTTTCTGGCTGGCGCGCTATATCACGGCTCCGATCCGGCACCTTCGCACGGCGACGCATCGTCTGGCGACGGGGAATCTTTCGGCGCGCGTAGGAGGGTATGACGCCGGGCGTAAAGACGAACTTGCGGATCTGAGCCGAGATTTCGATCACATGGCGGAACAGATCGAAGGTTTGTTGAAATCGCAGCATCGCCTGATCTCGGACATTTCGCACGAGCTTCGGTCTCCACTGACTCGTTTATGCGTGGCGTCAGGACTTGCCCGACGACACGCCGGGCCGGAATTCTCCAGCGCTCTCGACAGGATCGATCTGGAATCAAGGCGCTTGAATCATTTGATTGGAAGCCTGCTGGAGCTGGCACGTCTGGAGAGCGGAGTCGAAATCCTGGAAAGCAAACCGGTGGAACTCGAGTCTCTGGTACGCGGAGTCGCTGCGGATGCGGACTACGAAGCCCAGAGCCGCAACCGGCGCGTGCGCATAATTTCCGCAGATCTTTGTACGATCACGGGAAACGCGGAGTTGGTCCGTGCGGCAACTGAGAATGTGATTCGCAACGCGGTTAGCCACACGGAGGACGGCACGCAAGTGGATGTCGAACTCAAGCATGTGCCCAACTCGCACGGCGGAGAGGCTGTGATTCGCGTGCGGGACCACGGTAAAGGAGTGCCGGAAGCTTCGCTCGTGGATATTTTCCTTCCTTTTTATCGAGTGGGTGACGCCCGGGAGAGGTCTGCCGGCGGTTCAGGACTCGGACTTTCGATCACGGAACGGGCGGTGCGCTTGCACAGTGGGACCGTGAAGGCTGAGAATTGCGCGGACGGGGGTCTGGTGGTCGAGTTGAAATTCCCCTTGACGGCGAACGAAACGGCGACGCCTAAGGAGGCGATGCCAGTGAGCTCCGGTGTCTAATGGCGCCCGCGTTTATGCGGGTGTCGTATGTTTCGATTGTTCGGGAGACGGCAAATCCGTCGCAGCTTCTTCGCTGTGCTCGCTTTTGATCTAACCTTAAATACTCCGCTGGGCCGGACCTCCGGGTAGCGGCCACCAAGTCGTCCAAAACCGCCCGAGAGAGCAGACATCCGCTAGGAGAACCCCCGGGGTACCCAGATGTTAAGATTTGTTAATTTTTGTGCTTGCGTTCCTTTATTGAGAGGAGTACTTTCTAGGCGTTTTGGGGAATTTGAAAGGTGTGGGCTCAGAAAGCAGATGAATAGTCCAACCCATTTCACGTTCGGATGCCGCGAAGAAACCATTCTCCACGCCGCGAACTTGCTGACGGCAAACGCTGGCGCTCACTCTTTCCAAGTGTCGATGACGCGAATTACAATCCACTCTTCTTGCAGCTGGAATAGGAGGCTGTATGTTTAAGCGGTTTCCAAATCGTGCAGGGCGAATCCGGAAAACATTTGCGCGTCCGCTGGTTACGTGTGCGCTGCTGGTGATGGCCATCGTGATCTGCGATTACCAGACAGCGAGTGCGGCGCCAACGAGTAAAGTGATGGCGATTCCTGCGTTCGCGCGCAAGTACGGCCTCCCTTGCTCTGCGTGCCACACGGCTTGGCCGGAGCTGAATAACTTTGGGATGGTTTTTCGCGATAACGGATATCAGTTGATGAACGATCGCGACTCGCCGATTTGGCAAAACCCTGCATACTTCCCGATTACCTTCCGGATTACGCCGAACTGGCATCGGGAGCAGACGGGCAATCAACCGGTTGACTCGATTCCCGGAGGGGGACCGGGTTCTTTCCTGGTGTCGCGCAACGTCACACAGGCCGGGTTTGACCTCTCGGGAATGGACCTATGGTCAGCGGGAACGTTGTTTAAGAACATTTCCTTCCTTTTGCTTCCTTCTTCGGATCCAACAGCGGTCTGGCACTTTGAGAGCGCTTGGGTTCGCATTGATAACATAAAAGGAAGTTCTTGGCTGAATTTCAAGTTCGGAAGATTTGAACTAGACAATCTGATTTCTGAGAAGCGCTTTTTGTTCCTCTCCGCTAACGGTGGACTTTACCAGGTCTATCATTTCAATGTTCCGGGTAGTATCAACGACTTCGGCATCGGTGACAATCAGATAGGGCTCGAGCTGGCGGGTCACAATTCGAACAGCTACACGCGCTACTCCGTTGCGTTGCTTAGCAGCAATGAGGGCGGAGTGAATCTGACGAACTCGGTCACCCCGGGCGGTAATCCATCCAGCCGGAGCTTCGATGGCTACATGTCGTTCAGCCAGGCCTTCAATGCGGGAAGCTTAGGCTTGGAGCGAATCCAAGCGTATGCCTACGTAGGCCAAAGGCCGACGTTTTATCAGACTTCCACTCAGGGTGGGGTGACGACGCAGCTCGTCGGTTTGGGAAATGAACCCTTCTATCGAATTGGGGTTGCCGGCGAATTGCATTTCAAGAACCTGGAAATATTACCCTATTTTATGCATGGACACGACAGTGCGTATCTGGCGGCCGGCGTTCCTGACAATGTACCTTTGCCGATGGGAGCTCACGCGCCAAGCTTCAACGGCGGCTTTGTTGAAGGTCAGTACTTCGTGAACCCACAACTTGTGTTCTTCGGCCGCTTCGAGAAAATAAACGTAGGGCAGCAAGCGTTCGATAGCACCCCCGGCGATTTCGGCAACGTCACAGCCTACTCCGTGGGTTATCGTTGGTATCCAATCATGTTCAGCCGCGCTGGACTAGCTTGGCACAACGAGTATTCCATCTCTAAATCGGTCGGTATCGTTCCTGAAAGCGGTGATGGTACGGGATTGCCCCCGCTTCCGTTCCCGAACTCGCAAAATGTTTGGAGCAGCAGCGTATTTGTCGGATTTGATTTCGACTTCTAGAGAAGAGGCCCACAATGACACTAAAGAAACTTGCTGTGACATTTGCTTTGGGGTCGATGGCTCTGGTTACAGTCGGAGCCTCATCCATGTTTGCGCAGTCGCACGTAAACTCACCAGACCCGTCTCTTGGGGCTCCTAGCGTTGCATCCGAAGAGAGCCACATCGGTAATGTGACCGGGCACGCGGAAGAGGGTAAGCGGCTTTATCGCCGGTTTTGTATTGGTTGCCACGGGCCCGACGGGAACGGCCAGGGCATGAATGCTCAGTGGATCGATCCGAAGCCGAGGGATTTCACCGAGGCTACGTTTAAGTGCCGGTCGACTCCTACTGGCACGTTGCCCACGGACGATGACCTCTATAATGCGATCACCCGCGGCTTCGTGACGACGAACATGCCGTCCTGGGCTCCTTTAACGCCGCAACAGCGCGCCGACCTGGTGGCCTTCGTGAAAACATGGTCTCCTCGGTGGACGAAGGGGAAGCCCGGCGCTCCTTTGAACATCCCGCCGGAAACCCCCATCACGATCGAAAGCATTCTTCATGGGAGAGAACTCTTTCAGAAATTGGAATGCTGGAAGTGTCACGGTCCCGAAGGACATGGAGACGGACCTTCGGCGATCACGCTTACTGACGACAAGGGTAATCCGATTCGGCCGTACGATTTTTCGTCGGGCTCGCGCTTCATGTGCGGCACAAGCAATCAGGACTTGTATCGCATTTTCATGACCGGACTAGACGGATCGCCAATGCCGTCATTTGCTGACGTGGTGAAGCCGGCTGAAGCGTGGGATCTGGTCCACTTTCTGCGGACGCTGCAACCGCTAAAGACGCCGGAAGCAGATCTGTGGATGACTTACAAAGCTGCGCACGGCTCGGATCTGAAGCCCATAGGTCCGGACGCGGCACCCGGCGGGAAATAATCCATTTATATTCGGAGGAATAATTTTATGCGAAGCAGATATTTCACGGCTCTGGCAGTCGCGGCCTTGCTGGGCAGCGGAATGCTGGTGTTCGCGAAGCCGCCCGCGGGATCCGGCTCAATCACGGGTAAGGTGACCTACACCGGCACGCCGCCGAAGATGAAGCCGATTGACATGTCCAAAGAGCCGTCGTGCGCAAAGCAACACGCGACTCCGGTACTTACCGAGAACGTAGCGACCGGTCCGGGTAGTGCGCTCCAGTGGGTGGTGGTATATATCTCGGCGGGCGACCAGGGTTCGACAGCGCCTTCTCAAGCCGTCAGATATGACCAGAAGGGCTGCCAATATCTCCCTCATGTTCTACCCATGCAAGTTAATCAAGGACTTCAGATTTATAATGACGATCAGACCTCGCATAACATCCATCCGCTTTCCAAAGTCAACGCTGAGTGGAACAAGTCTCAGCCGCCAGGCTCGCCTCCGATTGACACAAAGTATGACAAGCCAGAGTTCATTCCGGTGAAGTGCAACATTCACCCGTGGATGCATGGATATTTCATTGTGTTGAACACGTCGCACTACGCCGTTTCCGGCGAGGATGGCTCCTTCGACATCAAGGGTCTTCCTCCCGGGAAATATACGGTGACGGCGTGGCAAGAGCAGTATCCCGCACAATCGCAGGAAGTAACCATCAGCGGGAGCGAAGCCAAGACCGCCAACTTTGTTTTTAAGGTTTTGCCGTACTAAAAAACGATTCGCGGGCAGCGGCGGCGACTTTTCTCTCGGGAAGTCGCCTGTCCGGAATTTGATCTTCCGATCGTAAGCTCAGAGGCGATGGAACATGGGCAAATTGTTCGCAGCCGTGGTGTTCGTGATTACGCTCATCTCTGTGGCTATTTTTGCCATGCACACCTGGTGGCTTCCGATAGACATCTCGACTACCGGCCCAGCCGTTGATCGCCAGATGAATGACACGCTGATTGGAACGGGCGTTCTCTTCCTGGCGGGCCAGTTGGTGTTGGCAATTTTCGTCTGGGGATCGAGCAATAGGGCAAGCGGGCGGAAGATCAAGATTTTTCCGGGAGGAGCGACGCCTCTGGTTACGGCCGCGATTATCCTGGTTGGCCTTGAAATTTTGACTCTGACGTTCGTTGGTTCGAAGGCTTGGGGCGCCATTTATCTCGCTCCTCCCGCCGCTAATTCGCTGAAGATTGACGTGCAAGCGGAACAGTTTGCGTTTTATTTTCGGTACGCCGGCCCGGATGGGCAATTCGGCGCGCTCCATCCCGATAAGATCGATGATGGAAGCGGAAATTATTTCGGTCTGGATCCCGCCAATGACATCGCAGCCCGCGATGACATCGTGGTTGGCTCTCTGGCGGTTCCGGTCAATCGACCCATTGAGCTTACGCTGCATTCAAAGGACGTCGGCCATTCCTTCTACGTGCGCGAACTTCGGGTCCAACAGGATTTCGTCCCAGGTTTGGATATTCCCTTGCACTTCACGGCTACACAGACCGGTAAGTTTGAAATTGTATGCACCCAACTTTGCGGGCTGGGCCACTACAACATGAAGGCATACCTCGAGGTGATGCCGGAAGATCAGTGGGAGCAGTGGCTGAAGAGCCAATCGGGGCAATAATTCTAGTGAACCGTGCCGGCGACGGCGCGGTCATTTGGGAAATTTCGAGGCCAACATATGCATGAAACGTCAGAACCTGCTGTTCACCAGCACGGGCCCCCCACCAGCTTTATTCGCAAGCATATTTTCAGCCTCGATCACAAAGTAATCGGAAAACAGTATTACGGGCTGGCGCTGCTGGCGGTAGTTATTGGGATGATCCTCTCCTGGCTGATGCGCATTCATTTGGCCTGGCCGGCTTGGCCGATCCCGGGGCTCGACAAGCTCTCGGCTGTTGGCGCGCCTGGGGGCGTAATGACGCCGGAATATTACCTTTCACTGATGACTATGCACGGCACAATCATGGTGTTCTTCGTGCTCACGAATGCCCCATTCGCGGCTTTCGGCAACTATTTCCTTCCCATCCAGATCGGCGCGGAGGACATGGCTTTCCCGCGGTTTAACATGATGTCGTTCTGGACTACGTTCACGGCCTTCGTGGTGATGTGCGCGGCGTTTTTTGTCACGGACGGGCCCCCGATTTCAGGATGGACGGCGTACGCGCCGCTGAGCGCTGTGGGGAAGGACGCCGGGCCAGGGTTAGCGATGGGCCAAAATCTATGGGCCATCTCGATTGCTATTTTCTGTATTGGATCTCTTCTGGGCGCGCTCAATTTCATCGCCACAACACTCGACCTGCGCACGAAGGGAATGTCGCTGAGCCGGATGCCCTATAGCACCTGGGCCTGGTTTGTGACCGCGGTGATCAGCTTGCTGGCGTTCGCGGTGCTGCTGCCGGCGTGCATCCTGCTGATTCTTGATCGTACAGCCGGAACGAGCTTCTTCATTCCGTCCGGGCTGGTGCTGAGCGATCGCCTGCAGCCGCATGCGGGCGGCTCGGTGCTGCTGTGGCAACATCTATTCTGGTTTTTTGGCCATCCGGAAGTTTACATTGCGATTCTGCCGTCGATCGGCATCGTTTGCCACATCCTGCCGGTATTTGCGCGCAAGCCCTTGTTAGGGCCTCGCGCGACGATCGGTTGCATGATCGCCATCGGATTCCTGAGCTACATGGTTTGGGGCCATCACATGTTCGTGAGCGGCATGAATCCGTTCTCTGCGAATCTGTTCTCGGTTCCAACCCTGATCATCACAATTCCAGCCACGATCCTTACGCTCCTGCTCATTGGAACGGTCTATGGGGCTAAGATGCGGTTCACAACGCCCGCGCTCTTCTGCCTCGGTTTCATCTCGGTGTTTATCAGCGGAGGAATCAGCGGGTTCTTTCTGGCCCAGCCATCGCTTGATACTTATCTACACGCCACTTATTTTGTGGTGGCGCACTTCCATTTTGTGATGGCCGTCGCGTCGATATTCGGAGTCTTTGCCGCCACATATTTCTGGTTCCCCAAAATGTATGGGCGCATGATGAACGAGACGTTGGGCAAGTGGCACTTCTGGCTGACTTTCATCGGAGTTTACTGCATTTTCATGCCCATGCATTACCTGGGGATGGCCGGGAATGTGCGGCGCTACTCGGCGTTCGTGGATGATTACCTGATCGCGCTGATACCAGTCCACAAGTTCATCACCATAGCAGCCTTGGCAACTGGAGCGGTGCAGCTGATTTTCTTGTTCAATTTAATCTGGAGCCGGTTCCGCGGGCCGGTCGCGCCTGATAATCCGTGGGAGGGCACTTCGCTGGAATGGTCAACGACCTCTCCGCCGCCGTTTGATAATTTCGGGGGACGTCACATGGTTGTCTATCAAGGCCCCAATGAATATGGAGTAGAAGGCGCGGCGAACGATTACGTTATGCAAACGTCGTCTGAGAAAATCGTAACGAGCTGACCGCGACCACCGCACCTGGGTGTTGTTTTGGTGTACCGGCTGTTGCTTCTGCCACGTGGATGTAGGCGTTCCAGGAGGGGTTGTGAGCGAATCGGAAATGGCCTTGAGCGCTGGACAAAGCGGCCACGCCGCTTTCATGGAGCCGTCGCCCTACGGCATTCAGTCCAAGAAGCTGACGATGTGGCTATTCATCATCTCCGACGCCGTCACCTTTGGCGCCATGCTTATGGTTTTTTCGTATTTGCGGGCGGGAACTCCCAATTGGAATGCACCTTTTCATTTTTCTCCCAGCATCATCAACGGCATGGTTATGACTTTCGTGCTGCTGACCAGCAGCCTTACGATGCTCGGCGCGGTGGAAGCCGCGAAGGCGGGACGCAAGGCCGCCAGCTTGAAGTGGCTGGGGGGAACGGTACTGCTCGGCACGTTGTTCGCCGTGCTCCACCTCCGCGAATGGTTTCATATGTTCGATGAAGGCTGGCGGTTATTCCAGAACCCCACGGGCGGTCCGGTGATCTTCGGGGCGGCGTTTTTCAGCATCACGGGCCTGCATCTGATGCACGTGATTTCTGGAATCATCGCGCTGATCGTTATAGCAATCGGCTACAGCACGGACTGGCTGGACTCGAACCACGTGGAAACCACCGGGCTTTACTGGCACTTTGTCGATTTGGTCTGGATGTTCGTGTTCCCGCTGGTGTATTTGATGAATGCGGCGCGGTAGGCAAGCGAAAGACGGAGGGATGCGTGCATGGAATCGAATCCTAGCTCTCGAATGAAATCATACGTGGGAATTTGGATCGGACTCATCTGCATCGCCGGGATTGAAGTGTTCCTGACTTACAGAGATTTCCCGGTGCACGAACTCCTCGCATTCCTTTTGATTCTTGCCTTTATCGAAGCGGGAATCGCTCTAATGTATTTTATGCATCTGAAATATGAGCGGCCCAGCCTTTCCTGGAGCCTGATACCGGCGGTGTTGTTCGTACTACTGATGATGAACCAGATCTGGCCGGACGCGTATCGCTTGGCGAAACTAAAACTGCTGATCCAGTAAGCGTTTGTGCAGGCTCGCGACTTTTGTAGGCTGTCGCAGTACGATTGGGAAGGAATGGGATTCATGAGTTCACCGACACACCGGATTTCGGGGCTACTAAGACGCTGTGCAGCCACGATGTTGGTCCTGGCGAGTCCGGGAGCGCTCTACGCGCAAGGTTGCGCGATGTGCTATCAAAGTGCGGCCGCTTCCGGCCCGCGCAGCATTCAGGCTCTAAAGAGCGGTATCCTGATCCTCATGTTGCCGCCGGTTCTGATCACCGTAGTTATCGCTTATTTGGCCTACCGAAAACGCCACAAATATAACGAGACGTACTAGATCGCGCCCGCCAGAAGAAATGCCGGCTCTTATCGCGCTTCCACAGCCTTAAGCTGCGTCTCCTTTTGGCTTCGTTTCATGCGGATTTCTGCGGTCGCTACGGTCGTCTGGTCGAAGGGAACGGTGATCTGAGGAACGAACAGCCCCAACTGAGGAGATGGATGCCGCACGGGGAAGATTTCTCGCTAGGCGCCCACTCGCAATTTAGCCCTTTAGCTGGTTCCGGGTGCTGCGGACGAAACGCCGAACGACTTGATTGCACTGGCTTCGTCTTTGTGAACGTCGAGGACCTTTTGCAACATGGTCATCTGGAGTACTTCCTGGACCTTTGCGCTGGGATTGACGACCTTCAACTGGCCGCTCAGCCTGCGCATCATGGCGTGAGCCCGCACGATTTCTCCTATTCCGGAGCTGTCAATGTGTTCCACTTCTTGCATGACCAAAAGAACCTTGATGTTCCCATCATCCACTAGTTTCTGAATGGTCTCGCGGAGGACAATATTACCTTCTCCGACTACAATTCTGCCTTTCACGTCCACGGCAGCGACACCCTTTGAGACTTGGCGAACGCCTGCCTGCATTCTTGTAGTCGTCTTCGGTTGAGCTGTCTCAGTGGCGCGATCGAGGATGCCAGAGGCTACTTTTGCGATTGCAGGCGACTCGGTCCTGACCACCACGAGGGATCGCCCCGCCTTCAAAACTTCCAGGAAGAGTTCCGCATCCTCAGGGGCCTCTTTATCGGCGGTAGGAGCCGGAATTTGTGTCTCCTTCGCGACTGTCTGGCCAACTTTGGCGCCGGTCTTGGTGCCAAGAAAGCCGAGCAAGGCAGCGGCTCCGACACCCACGGCGAAGACTTGGCCGATACCGGGAATCAGAGCCAGAGATGCGGCTACCATCCCCGCACCCAAGCCGATAGCCCCGCCGGTAAAGCCCCCGGCAACGGTACCGATCTCTTTCCCCAAGGCTATTGCTTCACTCTCAGAGCGAGTGAGGTAAACGATGGAGTCTTCCGGCACATGATTGTGCAGCAGTTCTTTCAGCGCTTCTTCCGCTCGATCACGCGAACTGAACACTCCGATTGAAGTTTCCATGTGGACACCTTCCCGGAATTAGAATAGCCGCCTACGGCCTTCTCTCCTGCGAGGATACTCTGGGTATTACGTTCTGTGAGGGTTTACACCGTTCTGTAAAGAATTGTCAAGAAAATGTTAAGGGCGCCAGGGATAGTGTGGGGTGCGGGCAGCCTGGACGAGGATGCGGAAATCTCGCGAGGGGCAGCCATTCCCTTACCGAGATCCGACATCCTTCAATGCCCATGGGCTTGCGGGGATTTCAATTGGGGTAAGGCACGCGCAGCAGGGTGCCTGAGGTTGACGGCAAAACGTAGCGGACGCCGGCGTAGACCATGCTGAGATGTGCATCCCTGGGATTATTCGGAGCTACAAACCAGGGAGCGCGAGTGAGATAGGAATACTGCGTGTAATACTGCAGCGCGCCATGTCTCTCGGTCTTCCAGAAAGTCAGGAGCCAATCGAAAGTGATCTGCTGGATGGCGCGATTGTTGGTATTCGGTGAACCGGGACCGCCGTAGCCAATAATCGTGCTGGGGGTTGTGGTGTTCGTGGTGTCGGGGAAGAAATTGCGTCCGTAATAGTCTGCGCCATAATAAGCGGCGAACGCCTGCTTTTGGCTTGCTCGCCACTCGAGACCGGCAGAGCCCGCTCCCGCGCGCACCATGGAAAGGCTGACGTCGGTGCCGGCGGCATCTGGGCGAACCACGAGTTCTGGCCCTGTGCCCACCAAATAGTGAGCACCACCGTCGCTCCAAAAGGCATTCGCGAGTACCACCAGCTTGTTGGGAATCAATTCGTAGTTCGCCGCGACCTGCCCGCCTCCGCCAAACGCGTTGTGCCCCTTGAACTCAGTCGATCCAACAGGGATCGCCGAGGCGTGCGCGCCGGTAAGAAAACCGGTAAGCTCCGCATGAAAGTGTCTGCCTAACAGAGGTGTATCGTAGGTGGTTTTGGCGATAATGTCCGGCATAAGATTCGCCGCTCCCGCGTTGGCGTTGTTATCGAACTGCGAGCCAATGGCGCTGAACTGTGACGGGAGAGCGACATAGTTGCCGATATATTGGTTGGAGTTTTCGATTCCCACGCCGATGGCCCAGTGGTCGTTGACGTGATAAGCGGCGCGTAGTTCGGCCGCGCGCGTATAAGGCACTCCGACGCCGAGGTTTTGATCCTCGTTGTAGGTGATGGCCAAATCGGAGGGTATTGGGCCGATGCCATTACGGTTGGGCGTCAGCCAGCTCCAGGTTTGTCCGCCCAAAAATTCCCAGTTGCCCCGCCTTACGTAGCCAAAGTAAAGCCGCAATCGGTTCGTAACACCATTCACGCTCTGATATACGCCGGGAGCGCTGTTGCCGCTGAAATCGGCCTCGACGTAGGCCATGAGGTCATAGCCTCTGAACTTGTCTTCAACCTTCAGGTTTATGCGGGAGAACTGCGCCGTGGTGCGCAATTCAGTGTCACGCCCTTGCGCAGTATTGCTGAAAGGTATGCCGGCGAAATTGGTGGCGATATTGCTCTGCGTGTTCGTGGTTCGAAATATATTCTCGAAATCGACGAATCCTCCGGGGGTTATAAGAGCATCGCCCAGTTTGATGGAGCCTAGCGGAGGTTGCTGTTCACCCTGCTGCGTCTTCTGATCCGCAGACGGAGCCACGGGGTTGGCGGTGAGATTGTGGATATCCGGCGAAGGGTCTGACAGATCCCCGTTGGCCGGCCTCGAATTGGGCCGAACGACCTCGACAGCGGATACCAGTGCGGCACCGGCGGTGCCCGATTGGCCGACTTTCAATTGCGTTTTCAGGAGTTGGATTTCTTGCTGTTGCTCCGCCACTTGCTGCTGGGTGCGCAATAGTGCGTCGCGGAGAGCGTCCAGCTGAGCGCCGACGTCCGAGAGGTTCGTAGAAGGATCAGCCGGGTGCGCGGCGGTCTGGCCAAACGCAAGGCCGGGTACCAGCAACAAGAACCATACACTTCGTAAAAAGATTCGCATCGTAATCCTCACTGTCATTGGGCGAGTGACGCTCGCCTAAAGTCGTTACCTACACCAGCCCCCGGATTGGCACACCCCACCCGAGCGTGGAGCAATCAAAGGAAATTCAGTCACATGAAGATTGCCTGGGCAAAAGCGGCCTCGGCCATCTCTAATATTGGTCTAGAGCGAGTCCAATGCCTCGCTGGTATGTCGAATATTGCCCTCGATGGTGGCCACCACTTCCTCGATGTTCCCGGAGAGCACCAACTTTCCCATGGCCAGCGCGAAGCCCACCGCTTGTGACAGGTCGGCATGAGAAGGTATCGAAAGAGCATTCGGATCGGTAACTACATCAATGAGCGCGGGCCCCGAATGCTGCAGCGCCTTCTTGATGCCCGAGGTCACATCAGCGGGGTTTTCGATCCTTACACCCATTATGCCGATGGCTTCGGCAAGTTTGGCGAAGTTTGGATTCTTCAGATCGGTTTGAAAGTCGGGCATTCCCGCGGTTTCCATCTCCAGCTTCACCATACCCAATGCGCTGTTGTTGAATACCACGAATTTGATGGGGAGGTTATATTGCGTCACGGTCAGGATGTCGCCCAAGCTCATGGCAAAACCGCCGTCGCCGCACATGGCGACAACCTGGCGACCGGGAAAGGCACATTGCGCGCCGATGGACTGGGGAAGCGCGTTGGCCATGGAGCCGTGGTTAAAGGAACCGATAATCCGCCGGTCCTTGGTCGCCTTAATATGCCGTGCAGACCAGACGTTGCACATGCCGGTGTCCGCTGTAAAGATCGCGTCGGGCGCCGCAAATTCACTCAGAGCCGCTGCCACGGGCTCCGGGTGCATGGGCGTGCGTGTTCCGACGTGGTCAACGTACACATTTATTTTTCGAAGCGCTTCTTTGTGTTTGCGGAGTATGGTCTCCAGGTATTCCCGGTCCGTCTTTGCATCCAACATTGGCAACAGCGCTTGTAAGGTTTCGCGCACGTCGCCCCAAATTCCGAGATCGAGTCTGCTTCGCCGTCCCAAATGGTCAACGCGGATGTCGATTTGCGCGATCTTGCACTTTGTCGGCAGGAATTTGTCGTACGGAAAATCCGTGCCCAGGAGGATCAGCAGGTCGCATTCGTGGATCGCCTCGTAGGCCATCCCGAAACCAATCAGGCCGGTCATTCCCACGTCATAAGGATTGTCGTAGTCAATGAACGGCTTTCCTCGGTAGGTATGCGCAACCGGAGCTTTGACTTTCTCCGCGAGGGCGACCACCTCATCGTGAGCGTTGTGGCATCCAATTCCGCAGAAGAGCGCAACTTTCCTGCTGGAGTTGATCAACTCCGCCAAACGCGCCAAATCCTTTTCACCGGGACGGATGGGCGGCCTGCGACTGACCAGAGAACGGGGTGTCCCCTCGGCAGGCATATCCGCCCCACCGACGTCGCCGGGCAACACGATCACGCTCACCCCGCCTTTTCCAAGTGCGCTTTGCATCGCGATGTGAAGAACGCGCTCGAACTGCTTGGGGTTCGAGATCAGCTCGCAATAGTGGCTGCATTCCTTGAACAGGATTTCCGGATGGGTCTCCTGAAAATATCCGGTGCCGATCTCACTCGTGGGAATATGCGATGCGATTGCAAGCACCGGAGCATTGCTTCGATGAGCGTCGAAAAGGCCGTTGATCAGGTGCAGGTTGCCCGGGCCGCAGCTCCCTCCGCAGGAGGCGAGCTTGCCGGTGAGCTGCGCTTCCGCGCCGGCCGCGTACGCGCCGGCTTCTTCGTGGCGCACATGGATCCATTTCACTTTGGTGTTCAGCCGGAGTGCATCCGTCACCGGATTCAGGCTGTCGCCCACCACTCCGTAAATTCTTTCCACGCCCGCTTCGGCAAGTCTGCGAACCAATTCATCTGCAATTCTATGTGGCATTTTTTCTACCTCCTTTTATTTGTGCCTAGAATGTTGAAACGAAATGACTTCGCCTTGGAGCGTCAAAGTCACCTTAAAGCCGTGCCGCAATTAGCGGCTATTTCGATTGCGCCTGCGCATGCGCGGCTGGACCGGTCTCCCGGAGGAAAAGACTCACGACGATCGCGGCCGCACAACAAGCAACCCAAAAAAAGGCGCCCTTCTGAAAATGCAAGTGCAGGTTCATCGAGGTACCGATGCCTTTGCCGATATGCTTGGCATAAACCGGGCCGAGGAATGCGGTAATCGCAAAGACGAGGAAATTAATCCCGCCAGCCGCACTGCCCTTCACATTGTCTGGATTAACTTCTTTGATGACGCTGTAAGGAATCATGGCCGCGCCCGAAGCCACGCCGAATATGAACATCGTTACGTGCGGCGGAATTGGTAAGGGTTTGAGCGCGAGCTGGAGGCCGGCCAAAATCATGACCGTTGCGCTCCCCATGATCACCGGCTTTCGCCTTCCTATGCGGTCCGAAAGCCATCCGAGCAGCGGACATCCAAAGACCCAGCCGAGCGGAACCATCGAGGCGACCAGTACTGCACTGTGATAGGAAAATTGCAGATCTTTTTGGAACGAGGCAACGCCCCAAATCATGTCCCCAATCGTGGTCGGCGCGAACATCAGTCCGGCAATTATCCCGCAGAGATACGACTGGGGATTCGAGAAGACAATCTTGTACGGCTTCAGGACCGAACCCATGCCTGCTTCGTGGGGTGCAGACTGCTCCTTGGGAGTCGCCAGGTACAAGAACACGGCGACCGCAAGGATGATCGCTCCGAAACCGATCCAGATTGTGTGTATGCCCAGTCCACGTTCGATCATCGGTCCGATAGCGAACTGGCCCGCGGAACCGCCTAGCATTCCAACGCATTGGGTGGCGCCAATTGCGGTTGCAAGGTAGCGTGCGGAGAATCCGTGCGCGGCGAGGTAAACGGCGCCGGTGAACGCGAATGCGGAACCTGCTCCTTGGAGCAATCGCCCAATATCACCTGCCATCACGGATCCTCCACTGAAGAAGAGGCATCCGACACCCAAGATGGCAGCGCCAACAGGAACAGTCCGCTTGGCTCCCAAACGATCAAGAGCCGCTCCGGCGACCAAGCTCATTGTGGAGTATGTGTAGTAGTAGGCCCCGAGAATCGCACTGATGCCGAGCGCCGTGGTGTGAAAAGAGCTTTCCAGCTCTGGAATCATCACGGCTGGACACGACCTCACCGCATATTCCAGGAAATAAAAAAGCACGGTGAAACACCAAGCGACGACAAATGCACGCGTCTGGGTCCCGGTCTGTTTTTGGTCCAACGCAAGTGTGGCCATGGTTTTTCGAAACCTCTCTCCGCGACGGTCGATCTTCTCGGCGCCTTGCTCAATGCGACCCGTAGACGCGTCGCCGCGGGTGATTAAGCATTTCATCGCCCAATTGAGCGTGAGTTTAGCGGGCTGAAAAAAAGTGGCTTAGCTTCTCCTCGCGGAAATGCGACAAGACCCCCCTGTCAGCATGTTCGCGGGTGCGCAGATACTGACACCGGCCCACCTTATAACTCCGAGTTGAAAGTTTTTCAACCGTTTGCTGCGGGAAATGATATTGGTGCGTTTGATTCGAGGCGAGCGAGTCATGGTTGCGCTCAAGCAAGCGGCGGCTGAATCCTGGTTTCCGAGCCCAGAGTTCTATCTATTTAAGGAGTGCGCCCCAGCGCGTGGATCATTTCGTCCCTCGCCTGGGCGTATTCAAGCTGAGACCGAAGCAGCATGGTCTTGGCGTCGAATTCCTGAGCGATAGCGGAATCGGACTGCGAGGGGAGAGCCTCACCTCTTTCGAGCTGTTGGGCAGTAACCCGGCTCGATTCCGACCGTAGCGCCAGGATCTGTTGCGACACCTCGATCATTTCTTTCGTCCGTGCCAGTTTGTTGGCGGCAGTCTCAACTTTGCGTTCAACTTCGTCCGTTATCCGAACGAGGTTTTCGCGCGCCTCTCCGAGATCAGCGCTGCTTTCTTCCAGCTTGGCCTTTCGCCGGCCACTATCGAACAAATCATAGGTCAGCCGCGCCCCGAAAGTTCCAAAGTTGCGAGCGAGGAAAGGGACTTGGTCCGAATAATCGTAACGGGCAAAAGCCGTGATATCGGGAAAGTAATCCGCCTTGGCCAAGCGAACGCCTGCCGAGGCTTTTTCCACTTCGGCCCTCGCCGCGACAATTTCCGGGTGTGAGGCCAACGCGGTGCTGACGCAATCCTCCCGGCGGCAAGGTTCCTGGACGTCCGGGACAGTGGGATCGAGTTCGAGTTGCGTGGTTATCGGCAATCCTAGCACATCGTTCAACTGCATGGTCAGGTCAGAAAGCTGCATCTCCAGGGTGAGCAAGTCCTGCTTGGCTTCGAGAGTTTGCGCCCGGCTATCGATAAGTTGTTCGTCGAGCGTGCTGCCATACTTCACCTGCTGCGTGCGCTCGCTCTCTGTCTCTTGGGCAGCGCGGATTTTCGCTTCCGTTGCGCTCTTGTGCAGTTGCGTCACCAAAATTTGGTAATAAATGTCATGAACCCGCAATGCCACATCGTTCTCAGTGGCCTTCTCGTTGGCCCGGGTGGCGTCCAAGTCAGCGCGCGCAGCGTCGTTTGACGGTTTCACTCTTGTGATTAACTGAGTGAGCGGCTGCGACAAAGCCGTTCCACTCGTGATAAAAGTCTTCTCACCCTGACTTAGAATCGCCTGCTCGGCTGGAAATGGTGCGCCACCCACAGTTCCCAAGCTTCCAGCAGGAATCGCGATGAACTGGGTGTCCGTAACGTGTAAAACGCGGCTCTCGTTCGTTATGGTCGGGAAATATCCGCTTCGGGCGGCCTCCTTGGCATGCTGCTTCACTTGCACTTCGAGCCCCGCGATGCGCACCACATGGTTATGCTTCAGGGCTATCTGCACCGCTTCAGGAAGAGTGATCTTCCGCGGAGGCGGTTCTGCCTTCTGCGCTCGGGCGCAAAGAGGGAAACTAATTGCAAATAGCGCGATGCCCAGACCACTCCAGCGGAATCTCATTACTTCTCCCCCTTCGCCGCAGCCTGTTGCTCTTGAATCCCGGTGAGGTCGCCATATTTCAGCGGCGGCTCTCGCAAGAGAGCTACGAGGACCAAGGCGATCACGGAGGCCCAGGCTACCAAATAGAATCCGTCGATCAAACTCAGCGTGTAGGCTTGAAGACGAAGGCGCCCGCCCACAATATCCACGGCGCGGCCCGCCGCTTGAGCCAAGCCCGACGACTTGGCATAAAAACCCCCCGTCATTTGGCGGATGCTTTCGTCGGTAATCCAGCTTCCATGCTGTACGTGCAAACCCAGCACGTTCGAGTGGAACTTTTCCCGCTCGGCGATGAACCGCCCCATAAGGACCGCTCCCACTGTTCCTCCGAAGATTCGAATGGTATGAAAGTAGGCAGAAAATGTGAGAATCCGCTGCGGCTTCGCCAACCCTCCCGAGAAAAGCCCGACCAAAATGATCGATGCGACTAAACCCACAAACGCAAAACATTGGCCAAAACCCATCAGAAATTCAGTTCGGTAGAAGTTCGCTGCCGCCCAAGCGCTGGTCATTTCAGCGTTCAGGAGCGAAGCGACCGCCATTGCCGCGAATCCTGACGCGAGCAGCAAGCGCGGATCCGCATTCGAAAGTAGAAGGAAACCAGCGAGAAACGCGAGAGGAATAAAAGAAGCTGCCGTCCAAACCACCGCCGGCCCGATCTGGTCAGGTTCGAACCCGTGGATGGCCAGGGCCTGCGGTATCAAGATGATCGTCGTCACTAGAAAAAAGCGAAAGAAGAACAGCCCAGTGCCCAGCAGAATCGTGTCCCTGTTCCGTAGGTAAGGCATATCAACGAGAGGATTGGGCCCAAGCAAGCGACGAACGAGAGAGCACAATAAGAGGAACGAGCCGCTGGTGAAGAGCGCAGTGAATATCCCAGAGTGCCACCAGTCGAGCCTTTCGCCCTGTTCGCACGCGGCCAAAATCAATGCAAAACCCGCGCTGGCATATAAAAATCCCGCGAAACTTGGCGCCTCGCCGGGCCCTTTTGCCGCAGGGGATTTCGGTATGCCAAAGTAGATGCATAACATCATCAGAGGTGTGATCACCGCCGAATTCCAAAACATCCATTCCCAGGAGTGATGATTTCTGTACCAGCCGTAAAGCGATGGGGCGATGTTTACAGCACCATCCACGAACGAGGCGTAGAGAGCAATGGTGAAAGGAAGGTAGCGCAGAGGAATGTTGCGCAGGGCGAAGGTGAGCGTCAGGGGATAGAAGGTTCCGGACGCCAATCCCGCTAAGGCCATGGCAAAAATGAGGAAAGTGTAATTATGAATGAAAGGCAAAAAAGTACAGAGCACCGTAAAGATTGTCGCGGCGGTCAACAGAATTCGCCGTGGTCCCATTAGCCCGCCGAGATACACAGTGAAGGGGCCGATGAACATCAGGCCGACGTCGAAAGCCGTGCCGATCCATGCGCTTTGATCGTAACTGAATCCCTGGTGGCCCTTGAGGTCGGGCATGCCGAGCGAAATCATTCGGCTGGTGAGAGTGACCACCCCCGCGCCTGTGACGACGCCGAGGATTCCAAGCAATGGACTTTTGGAAAGCGTGCCTGGCACGGCTCCGGCAATTCCGCGTGCGAGTTGCGCCGGAGTGGGCTGCGGCAGGGCTATCGAGGAAGCAGACATCCTACGCTCCGATCAGTGGCTCGTCCGGACAGTGGCGATTACTGATAGCCCGGGGCGCAAGCTCTTTGCAAAGCTCGAATCCTCGAGAGCTATTTTCACGGGAATCCTTTGGACGACCTTGGTGTAATTCCCGGTCGCGTTATCGGGAGGTAGAAGTGCAAACTGCGAGCCGCTGGCCGGAGCAATCTCGAGTACTTTGCCGTGGACCACGCGGCCAGGATATTCGTCGATGCGTATTTCCGCTGCGTCGCCAACTTTCACGTTGGTGAGTTGCGTCTCGCGATAGTTCGCCTGAACCCACTTGACGAGGGGCACGAAAGAAATGACTTGTGTTCCCGGCGATACAAGTTGTCCGGGCCGCACTTGGCGCTCTCCCACAGTGCCGTCATCCGGCGCCTCGATTTTTGTGTAACCAAGGTTCACTTGCGCCGCATTGAGCGCCGCTTCCTTCGCATGTTGGTCAGCGATGAGCTGCAGGTCCTGAGATTCCAACACCGCCTTGGTGCGCCTCTCGGCTTCCGCCGCGTCTTCGTTGCTGCGGAGCAAGGATTTTGCCTGCTCCAGATCTGCCTGGCGACTCGCGAGCTGGGCGGCAAAGCGCTCGTCATCGGCGACGGCCTGCTCGACTTTCTGTTGCGTGGCTGAGCGCGTTTGCAAAAGCGCTTCCTGGCGAACACGCTCGGCGTGCGTGCGCACCACGTCTGCTTGCACGGCCACTATACCGGCTTGGGCCGCGACGATCTGTGCCTTGGCCTGATCGATGCCGGCGATGGCGCGCTCGATCCTGCTGTCCTGAAGCTCGCGCTGCCGGTGATTGTTCACGATTGCAGCTTTGGCAGCCTCAACCGCAGCGGTCGCTTGATCCACCTGCGCGCGGAAGTCATCATCGTCCAACTGGACGATCAATTCTCCCTTGCGCACCTGCTGGTAGTCCGCGACCTTCACATCCCGCACGATGCCCGCAACTTTTGTGCTGAGGGGAGTCAGATCGCCGCGTACATAGGCATCATCTGTGACCTGTTCAACGCGGCCACCCTCCCAGGCGTTCCAGTTCCGAGTGATCGTGGCGAAGATCACGACGGCGAGCAGCACGATCAATGCGGGCACCACGAATTTCCGCCATGTCGACTGGGGCTGTGCGTGAGCTTGTTCCGGTTCCGGCGCCTTTGCAGGAGCCGGCGTGCTCGCTGTGGCCATCCCTAATACTCCTTATATAAGAATCTCGTTGCTATTCAGACTTGGTTCCAACACTCCGCCATTTCGCTTTTAGATTTGGCCCTGCGAGTTCTTCGCTCGTTCAAATTCTTTTTGAAATCCGGGCAGAATTCCTTCCAGGATACTCGTGGTGCGTGTTGCCACGATGCCGATCAACGCTCCGCCCAGAGCATCCAGGTTTTTTCGGGTCGCGGTGGCCAGCTTGCTCGGAGATTGGACCGAATTCTTAGACGCCGACCTGTCGTATTCGACGGCATCGCCCGACGGTCGCTCCGCATAAACCTTCGCTGGTCCTCGCAGCGCGCTGAACAGCGCCGAGAGAACGATGCCGCCGCCGAATGCAACTGCGAGCATCGTTCCTGGACGTTTTTCAACCTGCCAGCGCCAGTCAACTGCCGCTTTCGCCCTTTGCTTCAACTCGATCAAGTTATCGCCGAGCTCGGTTCGCTTTTGTGCGATTTCCCACTCTATTTGATTTGTTGTTTCGCCCATTGCACGTCCTCCTCTAACGTTCGAATCGTTTTGTCGGGCGTTAGATTTACCCGTTTCAATTTCATTCCACCGGCGCTAATCAAAATTCCTGCCGCGAGTGCCGACACACCGCCCACGATCAACGCCGCGAGCCACCCTGCCATGACTAACGACAGCGCGTACACAGCGGCAAGAAGTAAAAACCCCAATCCGTAAAGCGCCAGCACCACACCTGCACCCAGCGTGGCGCCTGGCAGGGCGACCTTTTCCGCCCCTTCTTTCAGTTCAGTCTTCGCCAGCCGAAACTCAGCTTGGACGAGCTGCGCCAGATTCGAGGCGATGTCCTCCAACACTTCCGGCACGGATCGCTGCATTCGTGGCGCTGTCATAAGCAGCCTCCTTCCCAATTCCGAATTCGTTAGTCGCGACGAAAGCCACGCGCCACAAGGAAGCCCAGCACAGCCGCGGCGGCCAATGCAGGTCCCGGATACCGCTTTACGATGTCCTTTAGATCGTCCCCCATGCCCTTCAAGTCCGTTTCGCGAATATAGTCTGCGGCGGTTCGAAGCTTTTCCGCAGCACTGTGCGCCACGCCCGAGATTTGGTCAGCGGCCGTATGCGCTACGTCGGAGAGTTGGTCTCCACTTGAATGCAGTTTCGCTGCTGCCTGATCCAAGGCGCTCGCGGTGCCTTTTCTGGATTCGTCGATACTGTCCACCGTCTTGCGGCCGAAGTCAGCAACTTTCTCATTAACTTCTGCAGCTTTTTCTGAAAGCTTCATACGCGCCGCGGTAGCAGCTCCCGATTCCGGCTGCCCGTACGGCGTTTCACTAGTGGGGTTGTTGTGATCGTCCATTGTATTTCTCCTTTTTTGGAATTCTTGTTTTGGTTTCCGCGGCAGCGGTGCCCTTGAATTTAAGTAAAGCATCGTAGCTCGTGAACGGACGCCGCGTCGTCCTTCTGCCAGCACTCAAGTATCGAGGCGATGCTCGAACCTTCTCAGTCCCCCAAGTTCCCTATTCAGCATTCCGGGTTCCGGGCTGCAATGTTTCGATCTCCATGGAAAGAAGCGCTTTGCCGCCGGAAGAATACCATCGTCATTGAGAGTTGGTGCCAACAATCCAGCAGTTGCCAAGATGCTGACAGGGCGACCGCAGCGGGGACTTCAGAAGGGTTTGCAAAATGACGAAAAGGCATATAATGCCGGCCATGGCCTCTCCAACACGAGAATCCGGGCCGTTGAATATTGAGCTTCTCGTGGATTCGATCCCCGGGCTGATACACTCCGCCAGACCCGACGGTCATCTCGATTACTTCAACAAGCCTTGGCTGGAATACCTGGGCGTCACTCTGGAACAAGTGAGCGGCTGGAATTGGACGGCTTTCATCCACCCCGAAGACCTCGATGGAATTGTGACCAAATGGCGGGCCTCCCTGGCAACAGGAGAAATCTTCGAATACGAAACGCGAGTTCGCAGAGCCAATGGAGAATACCGCTGGATGTTCCACCGCAAGGTGCCGCTTCGGGATGAGCGCGGCAACATCATCAAGTGGTATGGATCGAGCTTGGATATTGAGGAGCGTAAGCGCGCGGAAGAAAAAATCCGGGAACAAGAAGAAGGGCTTCGGCAGATCCTGGATCTCGCCCCCCAATTTGTTGCTGTATTCGGGCCGGATAGCGAACGTCTTTACGCTAACCGCATCCTGCTCGACTACCTCGGCGTTAGCCTTGAAGAATGGAGGAGGAAATTTAAGAGCGCGGTTCCGAGCTACCACATCCAGTTTGTTCATCCCGATGACTGGGATCGGGTCATCGGTGATTCTGCTCGCGCTGTCTCCATCGGCTCAGCTTTCGAGTTGGAGATGCGACTGCGAAAAGGTGATGGAAGTTATCGCTGGTTTTTGGCCCGCTACAACCCGTTGCACGACGAAGAGGGACAGATTACGCGTTGGTATGTGACCGGGACAGACATCGAGGATCGCAAGCAGGCTGAAGACAGGCTTCAGCGCGAGAACGTAGCTCTCCGGGAAGAAATCGACAAAACTTCGATGTTCGAGGAAATTGTGGGCGCCTCTCCAGCTTTGCAAGCGGTGCTCTCGCGCGTTTCCAAAGTCGCAAAAAGTGACTCTACTGTTCTCATCACCGGCGAGACGGGAACGGGCAAAGAGCTTGTTGCGCGGGCCATCCACCGACGATCTCATCGCAGCGCGCGTGCCTTCGTTAGCGTGAACTGTGCGGCAGTCCCGCGTGATCTGCTCGCTTCGGAGTCATTCGGCCATGAAAAGGGCGCCTTCACGGGCGCGACTCAGCAGCGCTTGGGTAGGTTCGAATTAGCGCACGGCGGTACGCTCTTCCTGGACGAAGTGGGAGAACTTCCAGCCGAGACCCAAATTGCCCTCCTGCGTGTTTTGCAGGAGCATGAATTTGAACGTGTGGGCGGGACGCGCCCGATACGCACTGACGTTCGGGTGATTGCAGCCACGAACCGTGACTTGCAGGCCGCTATCAGCGCTGGCTCTTTCCGTAGCGATCTGTTTTACCGCCTGAATGTCTTCCCAATTCAAATTCCTGCGCTGCGAGAACGAAAGGAGGACATCCGCCTGCTGGTCGAATACTTCATCGATCGCTACGCGCGGAAAGCCGGCAAGAGAATTACGACCGTGGACAAGGAGACTCTCCGATTACTTGAGTCATACTACTGGCCCGGAAACATACGCGAACTGCAGAACGTCATCGAACGATCCGTCATCGTGTGCGAAGCCGAGAATTTTTCGGTGGATGAAAGCTGGCTGTCGCAACAGCCGTCGAGCGGCAAAACGGAAAGCCAGCTTCATCTTTCCGAGAAGGTGGAAGCTCAAGAAAAGGAAATCATCGAAGCAGCCCTACGAGAAAGCCAAGGACGAGTCTTCGGACCGTCGGGCGCGGCCACGAAGCTAGGGATAGCGCGATCCACGCTGGAATCGAAAATCCGCTCACTCAAAATTGACAAGAACCGTTTCAGGCAAGTCTCACAATAGTCCCGCCTGGTGTCACGGTAAACCCGAGCCGTAAGTAAGTCCCTAACCATCGCAAACCTGCAAAGATTTTTTGTTCGGAATTTCACCAATTGGCGAAAAATTGACAGTTGGTTATCCCGTAAGCCATTCTCTATCAGCCGCTTGCGATTGGAAAGCCACCTGCTGACTAAGTCTTTGCATGCCTCTCAGAAGGGTATCAGATGCTAAGAATCCAGAGGAAAGCAAACGCAAAAGTCATTTTTAATTTGAGCGGTCGAATCGAGGCGGAGGATATTGACGAGCTGCGAAGGCTCTTCGAGTTGGAAGACAGCGGCCGCAAGATCGCCTTGGATTTGAGAGACGTCACCCTCGTGGACCGCGACGGAGTGAAGTTTCTCGCCGCTTGCGAAGTGAATGGCATCCAGCTCGAGGATTGCCCGGCATATATCCGTGAATGGATTTGGCGAGAAAGTGAACGGACGAGGCGAAAAAAAAAGATGAACGCTCGCACGGACAAATTGCAGAAAAGGGAGGAGCAAGCCAATGGGCCTAAATAGCCTGACTTATCCTTTGCACTACGAGGACCCGAGGCCAAGAACCGATCTGGAGAGCACGCTTCCTAGCGACCTAACCGAAGAGACGGTAAGCTGGGACACCGGCTTCGAAGGCATCATTGGAAAAAGCTCGGTTCTGCGGCGTTTGCTGCAGATGGTCGAAACCGTGGCCGGCGGAGATTCTACGGTGCTCTTGCTCGGCGAGACCGGTACGGGCAAAGAGCTCATCGCGCGCGCCATTCACAGTCACGGTCCTCGCAAGGCTCGACCGTTCGTTAAGCTCAACTGTGCCGCCATCCCGACCGGGCTGCTCGAAAGTGAACTGTTCGGCCATGAACGGGGATCGTTCACCGGCGCGATCGCACAGAAAATCGGCCGGCTCGAGGTGGCGCATCAAGGCTCGCTCTTCCTGGATGAAATCGGCGATATCCCGCTCGAGCTACAGCCAAAGCTCCTCCGTGTCTTGCAGGAGCGGGAATTCGAGCGCCTGGGAAACACGCGGACGCAGAGAGTGGATGTGCGCATTGTGGCCGCAACTCATCGAGACCTGGAAGGAATGATTCTGGAGAAGCAGTTTCGCAGCGACCTCTACTATCGACTGAATGTGTTTCCTATCCACGTTCCTCCCTTGCGGGAACGCCCGGAGGATATTCCGCTGCTGGTGCATCATTTTGTGCAGCAAGCCACACGACGAATGCGCAAAACGATCGATGCGGTCCCCTCGCAAACGATGGAGGCTCTAATTCATTACCGATGGCCGGGTAACATTCGGGAGTTGGAAAACGTAATCGAACGCGCAGTGATTTTAAGCCCCGGTCACGTCCTGCGGCTTTCGCCCCGGGACTTGAAATCCCGGATCGCGCCCGGCCAAAACCCAGACCGCCATCAAACGCTGGAGGAGGTCGAGCGCAACCATATCCTAAAGACTCTGAAAGAAACCAGGTGGGTTCTCTCGGGACCAGGCGGTGCGGCAGCCCGCCTGGGATTGAACCGCTCGACCCTGTATTTTCGTATGAAGAAGCTGGATATCGCCCGTAGCGTCGATTCATGCTCTGACCCGGAAAAAATCGTGGTGATGGCCTGAGACTGAGAAAACAATTTGCGGCCAGGCTCCTCTTGATCTCGCTCTGCACCAAGGCAGGGATCGTGCCGGGGGTGTCATTCAGTTGACGGGTGATATCCGGCCGGCACAATCGAACCGAAATGACAACGCAATCGCACACTGCCAATCTCCTCTAAGTCTTTGATCTCCACTGCTTTCGAATCGGCCAGAATAAAAAGCGAATCGGCACCGAAAGTGCATCGCCATCAACTGAAGCAGTCGTAGAAAGGGAGAAACATCGATGGGTGCATTGGAAACTTCCCTTGGGAGCGCAGCGGCAACGGTTGGGGAGCTGTTTCGTGCGGATATCCGCGGCCCTGAATCAACCAGACCGGATTTGCCCGCTCGAAAGTTGCATTCCCATGCGAAGTTCACCTCGCCGGTCACGCGCGATGATTGGGACCTCATCCGCCAGGCTGTCGCGGGAGATCCAGAGGCGCAGGAGCGGCTTTTTAAAACGCACACGCCCAGGCTCTATCGGACAGCTTTTGCCGTCTTGCGAAATAGAGAAGATGCGGAAGATGCAGTGCAAGAGAGTTGGTGCAGGGCTTTCGCGAATCTTGGTTCTTTTGAGGGGCGAGCTGCCCTTTCCACCTGGCTCACCCGAATCGCGGTCAATTCAGCCCTCATGCTCCGCCGAAGGAAAAGCGTCCGTGTGGAAGCTTCTTTAAACGATCTCCTAGACAGTCGTTCTGAACCGTTCTTCGACGGAAAAGTGGCCGAGTCGGCGAATCCGGAGGAAATCTACGTGGCGAGCGAATTGAATGCGCTCATCGAGGATCAAATCCGTGAGCTTTCCCCACGAATTCAGGCAGCATTTCGGTTACGCAACATTGAAGAATTTTCAGTCAGAGAAGCCGTCCAAGTTTTGGGCATTCGCGAAACTGCATTGAAGTCCCGAGTCCTACGGGCTCGCAGAAAGGTAGCACGCGGGCTCCGAAAACTGCTCTCCACGCCGTCTCGTCCGCACGCGCTCTCCAGAGGATAGCGCTTCAGATTGAAGCACCAACTCCGCTAGAGAACGATTGTAGCGTTACAAATCGCGTTGTAATATCGCCTGCCATATCTGACGTATCCCACACCAGAGGCTCAATGATGGATTGCAAGAAAGCGGTTTTGTTCTGCGTGCTCGCTGCTGCAGTTGTGCTTGGGTTGCTCGGTTCGCCGCGCATCACGCCTGCACAGAAAGACAGAGCGCTGGCCGAGCAGATCGATCAGATCGCGAGCCGGCCGGAGTATAAGCACTCGAGGTTTGGCGTGGCGGTTTATTCGCTGGACGAAGAGAAAGTCGTTTTCGAGCTTCACGGCCAGGAGCTGTTCACGCCGGGCTCGACGACGAAGCTCTTGACCGAAGGCACGGGACTCGAACTGCTCGGCGCGGATTTCCGTTTTCACACGCGCGTGTACCGCACCGGGCCGATCAACGCGGATGGGGTGTTAAGAGGGGATCTGATTCTGGTGGCGAGCGGCGATCCGAATCTTTCCGGACGAATTCAGCCGGACGGGACGCTGGCCTTTGAAAACATGGACCATTCTTACGACGGCAGCCCGGACACGAAGGCTGTCCCGGGCGATCCGCTCTTTGCGATTCGCGAACTCGCGGCGCAGGTTGCGGGGCGCGGCGTGAAGCGAATCGCAGGGCGCGTGCTGATAGATGCGAGCTTGTTTCCAGAGGGCGATCGAGAGCTCGGGACAGGTGTGGTGGTTTCGCCGATTTCGGTGAATGACAATGTGGTGGATCTGAGGGTTTCGTCCGCGTGCAAGGAAGATACTCCAGTCGCGCTGAATATTTCGCCGGCAAGTTCGTACGTTTCGTTCGTCAACAAAATCACCACCGGACCGGCGGGTTCGAAGCCGGATATAAAACCGCCTGCTGACGTGACCAACGCAGATGGATCGCACACGGTCACACTGACGGGGAAATTTCCGCTTGGCGGCCCTTCCATTCTTTACACATACCCCGTTCCGGAGCCGAGCCGGTTCGCGCAAGTGACATTCGTGGAAGCGCTGCGTGAGCAACGGATCAAGGTGGATCTCGTTCCTGCCGGCCAAAAGATTGACTTCAAGACGATCTCGGCTAATTACACGGAGGGAAATGTTGTCGCGGAGCGTGTTTCTCCGCCGCTTTCCGAAGAAACGAAGGTTACGCTGAAGGTGAGCCAGAATTTGCACGCCTCGATGATGCCGTTCATTCTTGGCGCGATTCTGGGCCACAAGACCCAGGACATCGACCAAGGCGGCTTCGATCTGGAACATGATTTTCTGGCGAAGGCGGGGCTCGATTTGAGCGGCGCGTCACAAGCGGACGGCGCGGGTGGCGCGCAATCGGCCTATTACACTCCGGACTTCATGGTTCATTACCTGGCTTTTATGTCGAAGCAAAAAGATTTTGCGATTTTCGAGAAGGCGTTGCCGATTCTTGGGCGCGACGGCACGCTTTGGAATATCCAAGTGAATTCGCCGGCGGCCGGACACGTTTTCGCCAAGACCGGCACGTTCAGTTCGTTCGATGCGTTGAACAAGAACCTGATGTTGAACGGAAAAGGCCTGGCGGGATACGTGACCACGGCTGACGGGCGACATTTGGCATTTGCAGCCTTTGTGAATCGAGTCCCGATTTCGATGGAGGATCCGGAAGCTGCGCAGAAAATTGCGGGGCAAGCCCTGGGCGAAATCGCCGGAGCGATTTATTCCACACCTGCGGACAAGATGGCTCCCTTCGATGTGATCATCAAGAACGGACACATCCTGGACGGCAGCGGCGGGCCCTGGTATGCCGCGGACATCGGAATTCGCGGCGATCGCATCGTGGCGATCGGCCAGCTTGGCGACGCGCAGGCGAAAAAGGTGATTGACGCGACGGGGCGGATTGTCTCGCCGGGATTTATCGACATGCTGGGGCAGTCGGAAGCATCTCTGCTGATCGACAATCGCTCGTTGAGCAAACTCTCGCAGGGAATTACGACCGAAATCACAGGCGAAGGCGGCTCCATTGCGCCGCAAAATGAAAAGACATTAGCGCCGCTCGCACCATTCCTGACCGAATATCATCTGACAATCGATTGGACCACGCTCGACGGTTATTTCCGCAGGCTGGACAAAGACGGCACGCCGATTAATCTTGGCACGTACGTGGGGGCGGCACAGGTGCGCGAAAGCGTGATCGGTGACGACGATCGCGCGCCTACTCCGGCCGAAGTTGAGGAGATGGAAGCGCTGGTGGCGCAGGCCATGAAAGATGGGGCGCTCGGGGTTTCTACCGCGCTGATTTATCCGCCCGGACATTATGCGAAGACGGAAGAATTGATTGCGCTGGCTAAGGTCGCTGCCCAGTACGGCGGGATTTATGCTTCGCACATGCGCAGCGAAGGCGCGAGCGAAATGGCCGCGCTCGATGAGGCGATACGAATCGGGCGCGAAGCGCAGATTCCCGTGGAAATATTCCATCTGAAAGTGAGCGGAAAGTCTCGGTGGGGAACGATGCCCGCCGTGGTCGCTAAAATTCAGGCCGCGCGGGACGCAGGGCTCGACATACGCGCGGACCAATATCCGTACGTCGCGGGGTCGACGGCGCTGGTTTCGTCGCTGCCGCCATGGGTGGCGGATGGCGGAGTGGACAAACTTCTCGGGAGATTGCGCGATCCGCAAATTCGCGAGCGCATCAAGAATGAAATGTCAGCGGAACACAGCGATTGGGAAAATCTCTACTTCGATTGCGGCGGTGGGGACGGAGTGATGATTTCGGGCGTGGTCAACCCGGACTTGAAGAAATACGACGGCAAGACCGTGGCGCAGATGGCGAAAGCGGAAGGCAAACCGGAACTGGACGCGCTATTTGATTTCATCCTGGCGGACAAGGCGCAGACGGGTGCGATTTATTTCATGGCCAGCGAGCAGGATTTAATTTATGGACTCAAGCGGCCGTGGACTTCACTCTGCCTTGATAGTGGCGAGCTTTCGCTGGATGGGCCGCTGTTCGAGTCTCACACGCATCCTCGCGCTTTCGGCTCGTTCCCGCGGTTTCTTGGACACTACGTTCGAGATGAGCGCCTGATGCCGCTGGAACAAGCGATTCGAAAGATTACTTCGATGCCGGCGCAGCGCGAGCACCTGGTGAATCGCGGGCTCATCAAGACTGGTTTTTATGCGGATATTACGATTTTCGATCCGGCAACGATCATCGACCGGGCGACTTACACCGAGCCGACGAAAATATCAGAGGGAGTGGACTACGTTTTCGTTAATGGGCAACTCGAATTCGACCACGGAGCGCTAACCGGAGCGAAGGGCGGCCGTGCGCTTCGCGGACCCGCCTGGCACGGTGACGATTCAGTTCAGTAACATCCATCACTGATTCCAGACGGTCTTGACGTTTGTGAATTCGCGAATTCCGTAAACTCCCAGTTCGCGGCCGATGCCCGAGCGTTTGGCGCCGCCGAAGGGAAGGCGTGGATCTGATACGACCATGCGGTTGATGAAGACCATGCCCGCGTCGATGCCGTTGATGAACTGATCCTGCTCGCTTTTTTCGTTCGTCCAGGCGCTGGCTCCCAATCCGAAAGGCGTGGCGTTGGCGATACGAATGGCGTCGTTGATATCTTTGGCGCGAAACAGGGAAGCGACGGGGCCGAAAAGTTCGTCGCAAGCGGCGGGAGAATCGTCGGGAATATTGCTGAGGACCGTGGGAGCATAGAAATTTCCCGGGCGGCTTAGAGGCTTTCCGCCGGTGAGCAATTTCGCTCCGGCTTTGATGGTTTTTTGCACGTCGGCGTCGAGTGTGGTGACGCCGTCAGCCGTCGCTAGCGGGCCCAGCTCCGTGGCCTCATCAAAGGGGTCGCCGATTTTCAGCGATTCCATTTTTTTGACGAAGAGCTTTTCGAACTCATCGGCAATGCGTTGATCCACGATGAAACGTTTTGCGGCGATGCAGGACTGCCCGTTGTTTTGCACGCGAGCTTTCACCGCGGCGGCGGCAGTTTCTTCCAGGTTTGCGCTGGGCATGACGATGAATGGGTCGCTGCCTCCCAGTTCGAGCACTACTTTTTTTATTTTCTTCGCCGCGGCCACGGCCACTTGAATTCCCGCGCCTTCACTTCCAGTCAGCGTGGCGGCAGCGATTCGCTTGTCGCCGATAATGCCGCCGACTTTGTCGGCGCCGATGAGAAGAGTTTGAAACGCTCCTTGCGGGAAACCGGCGCGGAGGAAAATATCTTCAATCAGCAGAGCGCACTGCGGCACGTTGGAAGCGTGCTTGAGAAGTCCCATGTTGCCGGCCATCAGCGCCGGGGCGGCGAAGCGAAAGACTTGCCAGAAAGGGAAATTCCACGGCATTACGGCGAGCACCGGGCCCAGGGGCTGATAACGAATAAAGCTTTGCGCGGCGGAGGTTTTGACTATTTCATCGGCCAGGAAACGCTCGGCATTTTCGGCATAGTAGCGGCAACCGACGGCGCACTTGGCAGCTTCGTCCACCGCGGCGCGAATGGGTTTGCCCATCTCCAGCGTCATCACGCGGCCGAGTTGTTCTTTTTCTTTCTCGATAATTTCAGCCGCTCGCAACATCATCTCGGCTCGTTTCGAATACGCTATGCTTTTGTAAGAATGGAATGTGTCGGCCGCGAGCTGAAGTTTCTTCTCGATTTGCGCGTCGGACAACGCGTCGAAAGACTTTACAAGCTCGCCAGTGGCAGGATTAATCGTCGCGATGGCCATTCTTTCCTCTTTTGCGAACCGGGGAAATAACATTACCCGGGTTAATTTTCACACTCTCAGATCGTTCAACCAGACTACCACATGATCATTTGAATCGGATTTCGTTGGCTGGCCGAATCACGGGGGCGGGGATACTGAGGTTATTGCGCTGAGCTTCCGACGGGTGCTTGACCTTTGATGGCCGCCCCGACTGCTGGAGTTGCTGATGCGCTTCTTGCCAGGACGGGGGCTGCGGCGATTCCTGGGTCCAGTGGGCGACGGAGGCCTCGTCACACCATTCGGGCAAGCGCCGCATGACTTGGCGATGAATTCCCGAGAGCATGTAAGACCGCATAGCCTGTTCTGAATTCCAAACTGTGCGAGTCCAAAAGGTATTTTGGGCGTCGCGCAGGACGGAAACGGAAAGAGCACCTTGCGCGGACTTGGCCTGTTGCGCGGAGCGAAATGCTTGCAGGAAGAAGGCGGGAAGATAGCGCCAGGATCGTACTCGAAGACGCGTGAGAGAAACGAAGAACATGGCTTTCGATATTAAACCCAAACACGATTGTAAGCAGCCTTTCTGACCAAGCTCCAACTATGAAATTGCGCCGAAGTTCGCGTATGATAGTGGCGAACTCCCCGTGTTTTCAGCCCGGAGACGGCCTCTCATGAATCACCGGTTCACCATAGGTGTCGAAGAAGAGTTTCAAATCGTTGACCCGGCTACGGGAGAACTGCGTTCGCATGTAAGCCAGCTCGTCGCCGCCACTTCCCCGGGGTTGGGCGAGCAAGTGAAGTCCGAGATGCACCAGTCCATCGTTGAGATTGGCACGAAGATCTGCAACAACGTTGACGAATTGGCGGCGGATATGCGGCGTATGCGCGGCGAATTGGTGCGGGCCGCGGAGCGAGTGGGTTTGCAAGTTGCCGCCTCGGGCACGCACCCGTTTTCAAGCTGGATCGATCAAGTCATCTCGCCGGGAGAGCGCTACCAAAACATCGTCGAAGAGTTGCAGCAACTGGCGCGCTCTCTGCTGATTTTCGGCATGCACGTGCATGTGGCGATGCCTGACCGCACCACGACGATCGACCTGATGAACATGACGCGCTACTTTCTGCCGCATCTTCTGGCGCTTTCCACCAGTTCGCCATTTTGGATGGGACGCGATACGGGCCTGAAATCATTTCGCACCACGGTGTTCCGGCGTTTTCCGCGCACGGGCATTCCGGAGAACTTCGGTTCGTGGAGCGAGTACGAAGACTACGTAAACCTGCTGGTGCAATTGCACTGCATCGATAATGCAAAGAAAATTTGGTGGGACGTTCGCCCGCATCCGACATTCGGGACGCTCGAGTTTCGCGTGTTCGATGTGGCCACGCGATTGGACGAAGCCGTCGCGATCGCGGCGCTGACGCAGGCGCTGGTGGTGAAGCTGCATCGGCTGTACACGCGCAATATGAGCTATCGCATGTATCCTCGCGCGCTGATTGAGGAAAATAAGTGGCGAGCTGCGCGCTGGGGCGTGGAGGGCAAGCTCATTGATTTTGGCAAACAAGCGGAAGTACCCATGCGAGAGTTGGGTGAAGAGCTTCTGGAATTCACTTACGATGTGGCGGGCGATCTCGGAAGCCGCGCGGCGCTCGAGCCAATCCATAGGATTCTGCGCGATGGTACCAGCGCCGAACGTCAATTGCGCGTATTCAAGGAAACCGGTGATTTGAAGGAAGTGGTGAAGCATATTGTCGCGGAGACACGGGCGGGAGCGACGGAGCAAGCCTCTTCCGCGTAGAAGTTCCCGTTGGGCGCCGCGAGATGGGCTGGAAGAGAATTATTATGCCGAACGAACGAAATTCTCCGAAACGGAATCCCTTGCCTGAGTTGAAACCATCCGTTCCGAAGAAAGGGAGCGATACGATGAAGATTGGACTTCTTTGCGGACGCGAATACAGTTTCCCGCCGGCTTTTATAGACAAAGTAAATGAGCTGGGCAAGCGCGACGGTATCACGGCGGAATTCGTGCATCTGAGTGGAGTCCGCATGGGGGATCCCGCGCAGTATCGCGTAATCGTGGACCGCATTTCTCACGAAGTGGATTTCTATCGCGGATATTTGAAGCACGCCGTGTTGCAGGGCACCTATGTGATCAACAATCCGTTTTGGTGGACGGCGGACGACAAATTTTTCAACTATGCGGTAGCCTCGAAGCTCGGCCTGGCCATTCCCAAGACGATCCTTCTACCGCAGAAGTCTTATCCGGCTGACGTGGACATCACTTCGGAATCCCTGCGCAACCTGGAGTACCCGATTGATTGGGACGCTCTGCTCGATGCCGTCGGGCGGCCGGCAATCTTGAAACCTTTTTCCGGCGGGGGATGGAAACACGTTTATAAGGTGAATAATCGCGAAGAACTGCTGGCCGCATACGATGGCACCGGGCCCACCTGCATGACGCTTCAGGAATTTATTGATTTTGACAAATACGTCCGCTGCTTCACTTTCGGGAAAACGGATATTATGCCGGTCGCTTACGATCCGAAGGAGCGCCGCTATCTGGTGGACCACAAGTATCTATCGGCGGAGCTGGGTTCGCGGGTTGTGAGCGACGCGCAAACGATCAATCAAGCGCTCGGATACGAAATGAACACGATTGAATTTGCGATCAAGCAAGGCGTGCCGTACGCCATTGATTTCCTGAATCCAGCGCCGGATTTTGAGCGCGATCGCATCACCGAGTTTTACTTCGAAACGGTCGTGGAACGCATGGCTCGGCTGGTGATCGATCGCGCGCTTAACGGCTCGCCGGCGAATTCGTGGCCGCGCTGGGAAGAAATGCTGGGCATTGGCGCTGCTAGCGGTTTCACAGGCGCGCCGGAAAGTCGCCGCGCAGGAGCGAAAACCGCGTGAGCGTTTCCGGCCGGGCTTCGCAAACACCGTCTTCCCCCGCAGAGCTTTGGCACGGGCTCTTGCGTCCGGACGTCGAGCTGGCTCCGGCATTTTGGGCTGACTTAAACGCGCGGATGCGCGCCGAAAAGCTCACCTTCGGCGACCGCGTGCATTGCCCTTTTCTGCGGCCGTTTTTCCTCAGCACGCAGGATGAGAGTCGGGTGCGCGAAATCGCAGAACTCATCGCGGATCTTGGGGAGCGCGTTGTGGCGCAGGCGCTCGCGGATCCAGCGCTGCTGGCACAAGTAGCCCTGTCGCCCGCAGAAGAGCGTCTCGCACGCATCCCGCCGCGGTACAAGACTGCCAGCACAGCTTCGCGGCTCGATGCGTTCTTGCTCCCCGATTCGTTGCAGTTCGCCGAGTACAATGCTGAATCGCCAGCAGGACCTGGTTACGCAGAGACTTTAGCCGGGGTCTTCCGCACTTTGCCGATTATGGAGCGCTTTGCGGAGCATTACACGGTTCGGCAATTTTCGTTGATCGAGCAGTTGCTCGCTGCGCTGCTGGCGAGCTACCGCGAATGGGGCGGAACCGCTTCGCCTCCGGTGATCGCAATTGTGGACTGGCGCGAAGTTCCCACCTGGAGCGAGTTTGAAATTTTGCAGGCTCGTTTTGAAAAAGCGGGCGTGCCGACGATTGTCTGTACTCCGTCCGACTTGGAATTTGACGGCTCGAAACTGATGGCGCACGGGCGCCGGGTTGACCTGGTTTATCGCCGCGTGCTGATCAACGACATTCTCGCGCGGCCTGCGGAATGCGAAGCGCTGGTAAAGGCTTATGAAGCGGGCGCCGTCTGCGTGGCGAACGCGCTCACTTGTAAAATCGCTCACAAGAAGGCGTTTTTCGCGGTTCTTACCGACGAACGGAATGCGGCGCTTTTCAGCGGGAGCGAGCGCGAAGTGATCCGCCGCCACATCCCGTGGACGCGTTTGCTGGAAGACGCGAAGACCACGCGCGACGGCGAATCCTTTGGCTTGCTTGATTACGTTCGCAAACGCAGAAATGAGTTTGTGTTGAAACCGAACGATGAATACGGCGGAACGGGCGTAACACTTGGCTGGGAGATGGACGATCGCGCGTGGGACCAAGCTCTACAGCGCGCGCTTTCCGACAGCGACAGCAAATGGGTAGTACAGCAGCGCATCGCGGTGCGGCGCGAAGTGTTTCCCATGTGGACGCCGAATGGAGTGGAGATGCGCGACATGCTTGTGGATTTCGCGCCGTATCTGTTCCGCGGTCGCATGGCTGGATGCTTGACGCGCCTGAGCTCGACAGGCCTGGCGAACGTTACTTCGGGGGGCGGGCAGGTTCCTTCGTTCGTCGTCGATCCGCGCTGATGATAATCAGTGTTTGCTCTTGCAGAGGTTTATCCGTAGCAAAAATCCAGCGGCAAAATTACAATAACTGAATGACTTTTGGATTTGTTAAGCCGGAGCTGATGCCCGGCGCTAAAAACGCGGTGGAAACGTGCCTGGCCATACAGCCGAATGAACGAGTGACGCTGATCGCGGATCGACCGAGCGCGATTGTTGCAGCGAGCCTGGCGAAGGCAATAGCGGACCGCGGGGCAATCTGCGATCCGTTCTTGCTGGAGGATCTCGCTCCGCGTCCTCTGACCCGTGCGCCGCAACAAGTGCTGGATTCTCTGGGTCGCGCCGACGCCGGAATTCTCTGCATGCAACCGATGATGGGAGAGCTCGCCGCACGCAAGGATATTGTCGGCGTTGTCGAGAGGCGCCACATTCGTTACGCGCACATGGTCGGCGTTACTCCTGAAATCATGCAGCAGGGAATGCGCGCGGACTACACCATGGTGGACAAGCTGAGCGAACGATTGCTGCAGCGCATGCATTCCGCGCGGTCGCTTACCGTGCGCACCGATGCTGGAACCTCTCTGGTTGCTAGTTTTGACGCTGCACTCGATTGGGTGAAGACCAGCGGGCTGATCAACCGGCGTTACTGGTCGAACCTTCCGGCGGGCGAAGTGTTTACCACGCCGGCGAAAGTGGACGGCACATTTGTGTGCGACGGCACGGCCGGCGATCACTTCTGCGGAAAATACGGCGATTTGGAAAAAACGCCGCTCTCGCTTGAAATTAGAGGCGGTCGATTAGTGGCCGCGAAATGCGCGCGCAAAGATCTGGAGGACGAATTCTGGAAGTATTGCCATACGGATGAAAATAGCGACCGCGTCGGCGAACTCGCCTTCGGCACGAACCTCAGCTTGTCAAACATGATTGGCGTTCTGCTGCAGGACGAAAAACTTCCGGGCGTGCATCTTGCTTTTGGCGATCCTTACGGCAGCCAAACGCATGCGGCGTGGACTTCGCGAACGCATGTGGACGTGCTAGCGCGCGCTTGCGACGTTTGGATTGACGAAGAACAAGTGATTGCCAAAGGCCGCTACCTTCTCGACCGGCTGGGGCTAGCGTAGCCGCGTCAAAATAACCTGGTGATGTATTCCCACATTTGATGTTTCCAGAAGGGCCAGTCGTGCCCGCCTTGCGGTCCCCAATCGTCGAGATGATGAGGGATGCCTTTGCTCGACAAGATATTCGAGAGGCGGTAAGAAGGGCCGCTGTTTTCCCATGGTCCGTTGCCGGTGGCGATGTGAATGTCGCACTGCGCGAGCTGCGCCATTACGTTTCCGTCGGAAAGGTTTGAGAGATAATCCACCGGATTGTTGAAGTAGGTGTTGTCGTCGTACATTCCGTCCATGAAATTCTTTATGTCGTAAACGCCGGAAAGGGCGAAGCAGCGGCGCACGACGTCAGGATGCTTGAACAGAGTATTTGCAGCGTGGTAAGCGCCGAACGACGCGCCCATGGTGGAAATCGCGATGTCGTGCGAGCGGCAGTTGTCGCGAATAAAAGGAACGACTTCGTTGCGCACGTAAGCGTCGAATTGCGATTGAACCCAGCTACGATGAAACGGGTGCGCGCGCTTGTTATAGAATCCCGCGGAATTCACGGAGTTGATGCTGAAAAACTTCACGCGCCCGGCGTCAATCAGCGGCGACAAGCTGCCGACTAATCCTTGGTTCTCCAGCTCCCACTCGTCGCCGGCGCTGGTAGGGAATCCGAGAAGCGGAGGGCCCCAGTGGCCGTACACAACGACTCCCATATCGAGGCCGAGACGATGCGAATACCACCGATGATATTCCCGTTTCATGTCGCTCCTGGTCGCGAGCTGCCGCTCGAAGTTCAAGCCAAAGGTTGAGCGCGGTATTATACGGTGTTTAACGGCATGGGAAACCGGAATCTCTGTGCGGATGAATTTTTGCTCTGCTATTGTAATAGAATGCGCGATTCGAGAAGGAGGGTTCTTGTTTAGCGATTCAACGGGAGCGGATCCGGCGGCAGGCAATTCGAAGGGGAAAAATCTCGATTGGCGCCCCACACGGAAATGGCGGCGGGATTGATCGCGTCGGGGCCTGGACAGTTGCGCAAATATGAACAGTATCGTTCGCGGTTTCTTCCGCGCGCGCGCGATGTGATCGTTTATTCGCCGGCTGCCTACGAGCGAGATCCGCAGGCGCGCCTCCCGGTGCTTTATCTTCAGGACGGCCAGAATCTGTTCGATGGCGCAACTTCGTTCATCCCGGGCATGGACTGGCACGTGCGGGAGACTGCTGATTATTTGATCGGCCAAGGAGCGATTCGGCCGCTCATCATCGTCGGGATATACAACACCGGGAAAGCGCGGCTTGGCGAGTACACACCTTCGCGCGATAAAAGAATGGGTGGAGGAAGGGCAAGCCGCTACGGCCGGATGTTGATCGAGGAAATCATACCGTTCATCAATTCTGAATATCGAACGCTCTCCGGCCCGGCGAACACGGGCATCGGCGGCTCGTCGCTGGGAGGGTTACTCGCGATCTATCTCGGTCTGCGGTATCCGCAAGTATTCGGCAGGCTGGCGATTCTTTCGCCTTCGGTATGGTGGAACCAGGGCTGGATCTTGAAATTTGCCGCTCGGACGCGAGTGCGCGAACGTTCCCGGATCTGGTTAGATGTCGGCACCAAGGAAGGCGGCCGCAGCGCGGAGAACGTGGAAAAGCTACGCGACGTTCTCGCGCGGAAAGGCTGGCAAGAAGGCCGCGACCTACATTTCGAAGTGATTCCCGGCGCCGAGCACAATGAAGCGGCTTGGGGACAACGCGTGGGGCCGTTCTTGCAATTCCTTTTTCCCTCCGGCTAGACCGCAGTATAATCCGGACTATCGTTCTGACCGCCGAGCCGGATTAATTCAGCAGTATCCGAGGCCACTGCCTTTGTCTCCAGATAGACCGCTCACTATTCTGTGCATCAGCTCTTACGAAAAAGGGCAGGAATTTCTGCGCGAGGCAAAGAAGGAAGGCTGCCGCGTGCTGCTGCTGACGCTCGAAAAACTGCGCAACGCCGACTGGCCGAGCGAAGCCATCGACGAAATGTTTTACATGCCCGAGGAACTTCCCACGGCGGACATCATCCGCGCCGTCAGCTTCATGGCTCGCACGCAGCCGATCGATCGCATCGTGGCGCTGGACGAATTCGACATGGAAAACGTGGCAGCGCTACGCGAACATCTGCGCATTCCGGGCATGGGACTCACCACCATGCGCTATTTTCGCGACAAGCTGGCGATGCGCGGGCGCGCGCGGGAATCCGGGATTCTGGTCCCAGAATTCGTGCACGTCCTGAACTACGAAGATATGAAGAGTTTCATGGCGCGCGTGAAACCGCCCTGGCTGCTGAAACCGCGTTCGCAGGCATCCGGGATCGGCATGAAAAAAATTCAGGAGCCCGCGGAGCTGTGGCCCTGGCTAGACCAGGCCGGCGACCTGCAATCTTTTTTTCTGATGGAGCAGTTCGTTCCCGGCGACGTTTTTCACGTGGACAGCATCGTGTCCGAGCGCAAAGTAGTGTTTGCCGAAGCGCATGCGTACGGAAAGCCGCCTTTGGAGGTTTCTCACCAAGGTGGCATCTTCACCACGCAGACCGTGCGCCGGACGTCAGCGGAATTCAAGGCGTTGCAGAAGGTCAATCGCGAGTTGATTGAAGCGCTCGGATTCGTGCGCGGAGTGACGCATGCTGAATTCCTGCGCGCGCACGAAGACGGCAGGATTTATTTTATCGAAATTGCGTCCCGCGTGGGCGGCGCTTGTATTTCGGACATGATCGAGGCCGCCACCGGAATCAACCTTTGGCGCGAATGGGCGCGTATCGAAGTCGGGGGAGGGAAGACGCCCTACGTTCTGCCGGAGACCCGCCGCGATTACGCTGGAGTTGCCATCTCCTTGGCGCGCCAGGAGCGGCCGGATACTTCCGCTTACAACGATCCCGAAATCGTGCTGCGCGTTCCGAAGCATCATCACGCGGGATTCGTGCTGCGCGCGCAAAAGCCGGAGCGAATAACGGATTTGCTTCAATCCTATTCGACGCGCTTCCTCAACGATTTTTACGCCACTGAGCCGGTTCCCGATAAACCCAGCGCATGATTCCAGCGGGAAAGGCAGCCGTAATTGTGTTTGAGGAAAAACTTTATTTGCGCGGCGGCCGTTCCAGGCCGTAGAAGTCCTCTGAGTTAATAGGCTTGCTCCCGAGGCCGAGCTGTAGAACCTGCAGATGGCTGCTGCGGTCAAACACCTTGTCGGGAAAATAACGCTTCACCACTAGCCGCACTCCTCCGAAAGCGATGCCGGAAATTATTGCGAACATGCAGATGATTCCCGCGCCGATGATCGTTCCGGCGATCATTGCGGTGATGGGCGGCTCTTTGAATTGGAAGGTGGGTTCGTTCCATGTGATTTCGGCGCCCGATTCGACCTGCTTCAGCAAAGCATCGGCCTCTGCTTGCGTGCGCGCTCCGTATACGATCGCCAGCAGAGTCATGGAGCGTTTGGCAAACAACGGCGGAGCACCTGGATCAGGGTTGACGGCATTGACGTGATAGAACTTCTGCAGCTCAGCCAGTTTTTTCCCGGCGGTTTGCGGCGTGGGAAAATCAACGAGAAGAAGCGTTAGCTCATGGCCTTCAGCTTTGTACCGCGCAGATTCAGCTTCCGCTCCTTGAGAAAATCCGAGCCAGTCGTTTGATGCGACGGGGAAGAACTGATACAGAGTCGCGGGCCCCAAGAGATAACGATCCGATCGTTCAATCATCCCCTGCGAGGGCATTTCATCCGGAAGCGACGGCAGCGGGCCCTCTTCGGCGTGCAGCTTTACATCGGCGACTAGCGCCTTCAGATCTTTTTCCTTTTTCGGAAGCTCGGTGCCGCGAATATCCAGCAGAAGATTGCCGTCGAGCGCCAACGCCCGGGAAGGACCGAGCGCGGAATGCTCGGTCAGGCTGCCGTGCGGCAGATCGGCAGTGCGCATATAGGAATACAGGCCGTACGCGCCGCTGGGATCCTTCATTCGATAGACTTGGACTCCCAACTTTTCAGAAGCGCGTGTGTACTCGCACTGTTCTCCGGCGACGAATCCGTACTCGGCCAACACATCGTTTCCCACTGAAGTGGGAGTCTGCGAGGCAATCTCCGAGGGTTGAGCGGGATTAAACGCGGATCTTCCGTTGCAGCTCCAGCCTGCAAACGAATCCGGGATCACTGCTTGAGCAGGAGTGGAAATCGCCGCAAACAATAAAAGTATGGCGATGAGAGAAAGGGAAATGTAATGGCGCGTAAGCATCTTGATTAGATGCTGGAATTCTACTTCGGGTTCCCGTTGGACGCTACTGTGGCTATGGCCCCGCCGGAGTTGGGGGATTGATCGGCGGAGCGCTCTGCGATTGGCCTGGTCGCTTTAACCGGGAGCGCTGCGGGGCGATTGTCCGAGACGAGCTTTGTTTTGCCGTAGGAAAGGCTGTTCAGATTGTCTAGATATGCGGCGATGCCACGGTACAGGCCGTCGGCGACGCGCTGGCGCTGATCGGGTTTGCGCAGCAGTTTTTCGTCGCTGGGATTGCTGATGAACGAAATTTCCGAAAGGATGGAAGGCATATTCGCGCCGATCAGGACGACGAAGGGAGCCTTTTTGACGCCGCGATTCTTTTCATTCTGGCTCACGAGCTGCATGCGATGCGCCAGCGAATCCTGGACGTCATTTGCGAATTCTTTCGATTCCTCGATCTTTTCGTTACGCGCGATCTTTTTTACGATGTCCTGCAAATCATGCAGACCTTCTTGCGAAAGGGAATTCTCGCGCGTTGCGACTTCCAGGGATTCTTCCGAGGTTGCGAAGTTCAGGTAATAGGTCTCTATGCCGCGCGCTTCGTGGTCGTGGCTCGAATTTGCGTGAATGGAAATGAACAGGTCCGCTTTCGCATCGTTGGCAATGGCGGTGCGCTGTTCGAGCGGAATAAATGTGTCGTCTTTACGCGTGTAAACGACTTCCGCGCCGGGAAGTTTTTGCTCGATCAGATGTCCCAGGCGCAGCGCGACGTCCAGGCAAAGGTCTTTCTCCATCAAGCCGTGCGGCCCGATGGTTCCGGTGTCGTGCCCGCCGTGGCCCGGATCGATGACGATGCGTCCGATTTTCAGCCCCAGCGCGCGCGTCAGCGAATGCTGCCCGTCGCGAGTGGGCTTGGGCTCGGTCGGGGGCTGCAAAGGAGCGCTATTCGCAGCGGAGGATTTTGTTTTAGACGGGGTACTTTTCGACGCCGGAGTTGCAACAAGCTTCGCCGTGAGTTTGGCGGAAGCAGGATCTTTTTCGTTGGCCGCGGAGACGCTTTCGTTCGTCTTCTCCGCTGCATTCGCGCTGGTTTTCTCGGCGTCGTCTTTTGCAGGAGCGGCGGTGGCGGGCGTAGTCGCCGCCGGTTGCGCGGGAGTGCTGCTTCCGTTTTTCGCGGTCGAAGTGGCGGCATTGTTGCGGACTTCTATCACCAAGCGGTAAGGATTAGAGACCAGGTAGGCCGAACAATCGCGCGCGCCGTCCACATCCAGAACCAGACGGACGACGCCTTCCCGGTTTTGCCCCACGCGGACAGATTTCAGCAGGCCATTTTTCACGTCAATCGTTTTATTGGCCAGGCCGGGACCGATGAGCGCTTTGTGCAAATCGAAATAGACGCGATCGGGAGAAGCGATGTGCGCGGAGTCAAATTTAACGGTGTCTTCGAGGCTCACTACGATTCGGGTGTAGTTTTCAGCGTTCCAGGTATGAATGTCGGTGACGTGCGGCGTTGCGTGCGTGCTCTCCCGCTGCTCGACGATCTGCCCCTTGATTTCAGGAGGCTTCTCTTTCGCCACCACGACTTCGCGCGCGTCCGAAATTTCCTTCAGCGCCTGGCGCGCTTTCGGCGCCTTATCTGATTTCGGGAAACGTTTCAGAAAATCCTTGAAGGTGACTTCGGCGACTTCGGGCCGGCCCAAATCGTCTTTCTGAATCTGAGCAATGGAGAAAATCGCTTCGGAGCGGTAGCGGCTCTCGGGATATTGCTTCAGCAGAAAATTGTAAGTATCGATGGCCGACTGAAAATATTTCTCGTCGAATTGCCGGGCCATTTGCTGGTACAGCTCGGCCTCCGCAATCAGCGCGGGTGTCACTTCTTCTGCTTGCGGGGTGATCAAATAAACTTTCTGGTAGGCGGCGACTGCTTGTTTGTAGTCGGCGAGAGTGCGGGCTTTTTCAGGGCGCTCTTCCAAAGCGGTTCGAATTCGTACGGCGCGCTCGAATTGCTGGCGCGCTTCATATTTCCGGTCGGCATAAGCGGGGGAGGCAAGCGACACAAGTATTGCAATGGCTAGCAGAAAAAACTTCTTCGGCCTATGAACTTTGAAGGAGAACACTTGCGTTCATTCGTTCGTGTAAACTACGCGGCCTTTCGAGTCCACTTCTTTTCGCAATGGACGTCGTGGCGGAGTCCAGAGCGTCTGGTTGCGTCCCGAGTCAGACCGGAAGTAAGCTTCAGTCACTTTTTGCACGTACTGTTGCGTTTCTCTGTAGGCCGGAACACCCCCATTCATGTCCACGGCGCGCTCGCCTGCGTTGTATGCGGCCAGCGACAGCGAAAGATTGTTGTCATAGCGATCCAGCAGCGATTTCAGATACGACGTTCCAGCTTCCACGTTTTGGGCCGGGTCAAACGGATTTCCTGCACCAAAACGTTGTGCCGTACCTGGAATCAATTGCATCAAGCCGATCGCTCCCTTGCGCGAAACAGCTCCCGGATTCCATCCCGACTCTTGATTGATTACGGCTTTCACCAAGGCCTGATCCACGTGATGCCGGTCGGCCGCATCACGTACGATGCGATCGAGCCGCGGGTCCGTGACGTCCGTTGCCGACTTCGGCTGCGCGTCCACCGAATGAAACCCTGCGGGCACCGATGGAGAACTTATAGTACTACCACGACGGGCTGATTTGGAATCATCATTCACGAAGACTTGCTTGCCGTGATTGTCCACTGTGGTGGCAATCTGGGCGCGCGCCGGCGACGCCAGGGAGAGGAACGTCCCAGCGGCTAGGATTGCTACGGTGATGAGTCTGCGATGCATCAGTATGGACCCTCGTTCGCTAAACGCTTTGCGAGTACCGAACGCTGTCAGACTTCCACAACACGCCTAAGGGAAGGCAGAAAGTCTCTGAAACTTTTAGAGACACAAATTCTCGAAATCACAGAACTGTTCCGCCGAAAAAAAGGTGACCGCTCGGCGTAAAGTCCTGGCGCTGTTGACATTATAACAAGCGGTCGAGGAAGGGGTATACCTGGCCGAGGGCATTTTCTATGCCGGATGTGTCTTTTCCGCCAGCCTCCGCTAAGTCGGGTCTGCCGCCTCCGGAACCGCCCACAAACTTGGCCAGTTCCTGGACCAGCTTTCCGGCGTGGACGCGGCTGGTGAGATCCTTCGTAACTGCTGTGATTAGAGCAACTTTGCCGTCTTCCGCGGTGGCCAAAACCACGACTCCGGAGCCCAGTTTCTGGCGCAGGGAATCGACAAGCTGGCGAAGCGATTCGCGGCCAAAACCGTCAACTTTGGCGGCAATGAAGCGAACTTCCTTGACCAGCCGCACATCTTCCAGAAGTTCATCGACGATGGAACCGGCGGCTTTGCGTTTCAGGGCTTCGAGCTGCTTTTCGAGCTGGCGGACGGACTCGAATTGGCGTTCGAGGGCGGCGACAACGTCGCCTTCTCCGGAATTCAACATGCCGGCGACGGAGCGCAGAGTTGCGAGCGATTTTTGATATTCGGCGAGAGCACGATCACCGGAGATTGCCTCGATGCGGCGGACTCCCGCGGCGGTGGACTCCTCGCGAAGAATTTTGAACACGCCGATTGCGCCGGTTCGCGAGACGTGTGTGCCGCCGCAGAGTTCCTTACTGTAAAATCCGCGCGACGAATCGGCGTCGGGGATGGTGACGACGCGAACGTTTGATTCGGGGTACTTGTCGCCGAAGAAAGCGAGAGCGCCGGAAGCGAGGGCTTCGTCGATGTTCATGATGTCGGTGCGCATTTCGAGGTTCTTCCAGATTTCCTCGTTCACCTGCTGCTCGATTTCGGCGAGCTCGCTCGAGTCGACAGCGGCGAAATGCGAGAAGTCGAAGCGAAGATGGTCGGGAGCGACGAGCGAGCCGGCTTGTTTGACGTGCGTGCCCAAAATGTTGCGCAGCGCGGCGTTCAGCAGGTGCGTCGCGGTGTGGTTGCGCATGTTGCGGATGCGGCGCTCGGCGTCGGCGACGGTGGCCACGCGATCGCCTACGTGCAAATCTTCTTTGGCTACGATGCGGTGCGCGATCAGTCCAGTGACGGGATAATACGCGCCGCGCACTTCGGCAACTTCGAGCGATTCGGAATTGTCGAAGAGGCCGCCGGTGTCGGCCACCTGGCCGCCGGATTCGGAGTAGATCGACGTGCGGTCGAGGATGATTTCGGCTTCCGCGCCCTTTTTGATTTCGTTCACCTGGCCGGCTTTTGTGACGATGGCTTCGATGCGGCAGTCGCGCGCGTTCGTGCCGAAGTAAAAATCGGGCTCAGTCTTGTTGGTCTGCGCGATCTTGGAGTAAACGGGATTAGCGGCGTCTTTGTGCACGCCTTTCCACGCTGCTCGCCCCCGTGCCTGCTGTTCTGCTTTCGCTCGGTCGAAGTCCTTCATCTCAAGTTTCATACCGACATCGCGGAGCGCGTCGACAATGAAATCCACGGGCAGCCCGTAGGTGTCGTACAGCTTGAAAGCGTCGGGCGCAGGAAGTACCGTCGCAGACACATTCGCACTCCCGGAGATGTCTGCCTTCAAATTGCCTCGAATCTCTTCGATCTTATCGTCTAGTTTTCTTAGTCCCACATCGACGGTCCTGCCAAATTGACGTTCTTCTTCGTCGAGAATTTTAGTGATACGGGAGGCGTGCTCCTCAAGCTCGGGATACGCCTCCTTCATCTCCGCTCGAACTGTACCGGACATCAGGGAAAGAAAGGGCATCGGAGCCTGAAGCATGCGTGCGTGACGCAAGGCGCGGCGAATAATTTTGCGCAGGACGTAGCCGCGACCGTCATTCGAAGGAACCACACCATCGGAAATTAGAAACGTAGCGGCGCGAGAGTGGTCAGCAATAATGCGAAGCGATGGCTGAATCTTCGCGTCATTCACATCAGCATTTGCGAGCTTGGCGGCCTCACGGATCAGCGGTTGGAATAAATCTGTGTCGTAATTGCTGATTTTGCCTTCTAGGACGGCGGTCATGCGTTCGAGGCCCATGCCGGTGTCAACGGAGGGCTTGGGCAGGGGATTGAGCTTGCCGGATGCGTCGCGGTTGAACTGCATGAAAACCAGATTCCAGATTTCGACGTAGCGGCCGCAGTCACAGGGAAACTTGCAATTTGGGCAATCGGGAGTTGTCCGATCAGAGGCCGTCGGGCCCATATCGTAGAAAATTTCGCTGCAGGGGCCGCAGGGGCCGGTGTCGCCCATGGCCCAGAAATTCTCTTTCAGGCCGGGGACCTCGACCACGCGATCTTTTGGCGCTCCGATATTGATCCAGAAGCCGGCGGCTTCGTGGTCCGGAGGGAGCTTTTGTCCGGAGACTTCCGCGCCGCCGAAGACGGTGAAGTACAGTTTTTCGAGCGGGACGCCGTACCAATTTGGAGAAATGATTAGCTCCCAGGCGTAGGCGACGGCTTTTTCTTTGAAATAATCGCCGAAGGAAAAATTGCCGAGCATTTCGAAAAAAGTGTGATGGCGATTGGTGAAGCCGACGTTTTCGAGGTCGTTGTGCTTTCCGCCGGCGCGCACGCATTTCTGGCAGGAGGTAGCGGTCTTGTAATCGCGCTGCTCGAGGCCGAGGAAAACATCCTTGAACTGGTTCATCCCGGCGTTGGTGAAAAGCAGCGTGGGGTCGTTGGTGGGGACGAGCGAAGAGCTGCGCACGACGCGGTGGCCGCGCTCTTCGAAAAATTTCAGGAATGTCTTGCGGACTTCGTTCCCAGTCCAGTCAGTACGAGTCAAAGACGCCCTCGATTGCAGCGAAACATTATCGCAGACGAGTTGCGGAGCCGCAACGCGAAGCGGCGACGGGCGATGTACTGGGTGGAGTCTAAACCGTAAATCAAGGCTCGCGGGAACTGCGCCGCGAAAGGAAGGCGCTGCGCGACTGCTTTTGTGGGAGCTAAAGCCTGCCTGTCCGGCAGGCAGGCTCCGACCCCCTGAAACCCGGAGGTGTTGTGCCGCGCCGTCGCGTCGGGGCCCTTCACTTCGTGATCGGCGGTGTTCGTCACACGGAAACGGCTTTTTATCTTTGCTCAGTTCAAGCTTCAGTTCCAAGCCAGTAACGTTTCTTGACTGGAATCATCCTATCTAATATAAAGGGATTTGGCGTTCCCTCGTGAGGCACAGCGATGTGGTTGAGCGCACCTGTGTTTCTAGCCCTGTTTTTGCCCACGCGCTATTGCTGGCGGACCAAAACCAAGCCGCGCAATGACGAAGCTTGATTTCGAGTCAAAAGCTGCCCGTCCGGCTGAGAAAATCGCTGGCACTCTATTCGGCTCAGGCACGGTGGTAGTGACAGAAGAAAAATTTCACTGGGTGAATTTGGCCGGGTAAATCAAATGAGGACTTCAGAACAGTTCCTGCGAGGCTTAGCGTACAAACTTTTTTCCTGTGCCCCATCAAACTGGGTGCATTGGTTCCGGAACCGCGCCGTGCTCAGAAGCACTCTCGGGAAACTTTCCATCAACTGCGTTCTCGACGTGGGAGCAAATCGAGGCCAGTTTGGCGTTTTGCTGAGAGAAGTAGGATATAGCGGATGGATTATATCTTTCGAGCCTGTTCGAGCCAGCTATGAAAAGCTGAAAGCAACTGCTGCTCACCTGCAACCGTGGAGAGTCTTTCCCTACGCTTTGGGTGCGGCAGATGAGCGCCGAGAGATCAACGTTACAGAAGATAGTTTGTTTTGTTCTTTCTTGACTCCGCGCGAGGAATCCCAAGTAATCTTTGCCGGAAACCGGGTGAACAGGACGGAAATGGTCGAGATACGGCGTTTGGATGATGTACTCGAATCCTGTCTGGCGGATATTTCTTCGCCGCGTCTCTTCTTGAAGCTTGACACACAAGGTTTCGACGTCTCGGTACTGGAAGGAGCACAATCCGTACTGCCGCGCATACTAGCCCTGCAAACGGAAGTATCTGTTCATGATCTTTATCACGGGATGCATCAGTTCGGCGAGACCGTGAGTAGGTTCGAGGCTGCCGGTTTTGAAATCATAGACTTCGTTACAGTGAATCGTGACATAGATCAGCTTTGTGCTATTGATATGGATTGTGTGATGACGAGGAAGCCTGACTGGAAGTCAGCCGCGAATGGGACGAGGAAGTCCTGTGAGCCTGACACCCGTCAATCAGTTACTGCGGCGTCCGAGTCGCAGCTCCTCTGATTTCCTTGATACAGCCGCCCCATGTTGTCGCAGGCAAATCCGTAGTTCCGGTAGGATCAGTGACCCCTTGGAGTTGCCCGGCTAACTCGCACACATGTTCCACGCTTGCAGAGTCAGGTAAGTTTCTTGCGTAATGCGATACGGGAGAAGCGATGAAAGCTGCGTTTCTTAGCGCGCCTAAGACGGCGGCGCCGCTTACTATTGGAGAAGTGGCGAAGCCCACGCCTGGGCCGGGGCAGGTGCTGCTGCGCGTGCGGGCGTGCGGAGTTTGCAGGACGGACTTGCATATTGTCGAGGGAGAGCTGCCGCCGATTCTGCCGAAGATAATTCCGGGGCACCAGATTGTGGGCGATGTAGTCGAGGGCGGATCAGCGGAGCTTCCGGTTGGAGCGCGCGTGGGAGTGTCTTGGGTCGGCGGCACGGACGGCAGTTGCTGGTACTGCAAGCACGGGATGGAGAATCTTTGCGACGCTCCGACGTTTACGGGCTACTCGGTGAACGGGGGATACGCCGAATTTGCGGTGGCGCGGCAGGACTTTGTGTTTCCTCTTCCGCCGAATTTGGATGATTTACATGCGGCGCCGCTGCTGTGCGCGGGGATCATCGGGTTTCGGAGTCTGCGTGTGGCTGGAGTTGAACGCGGAGAGCGAGTGGGACTGTTCGGCTTCGGATCGTCCGCGAGTTTGACGATTGCTGTGCTGCAGGCTTGGGGCTGCTCCGTTTATGTTTCGACCAGGGGAGAGTCCCATCGCAAGCTGGCAACCGAGCTGGGAGCGACTTGGGTTGGAGGCGAGGCGGATAAGCCGCCGGTAGAACTGGATCGCGCGGTGACGTTTGCTCCGAGCGGAGATGTGGTCATTGCGGCGCTGAAGAGTTTACGCAAAGGCGGAGTGGTGGCGATCAACGCCATCCATTTGGACCGAATTCCTCAATTCGATTACGACAGCTTGCTTTGGGGCGAACGCCAAATTCGTAGCGTGGCTAACATGACGCGGCAGGATGCCAGGGATTTTCTGCAATTGGCGGGCGAGATCAAATTGACGCCCAAAGTGACGGTTTTCAAGTTGGATCGAGCGAATGAAGCGCTCGCGGCGGTGAAAAGCGATCAGATTGACGGGGCGGCCGTGATTATTCCGTGAGAGCGGCCTGACCCACTCTAAGTCTAGCGTTCACTTCCCCACAGGCACGCGCAATTTATCGGTGGCGAAGGCGATCGGGCCTGCAAAGTTCGCGCGAATCGATTTGCGGACGGCGTCCTCCTGGCTTTCAACGTCTGGCGCAGTATGGCTGAGCAGCAAACTTTTCACGCCACTCTCACGCGCGGCTTCGCCGATCTTTTTCGGCGGCGTATGCAGATCGTACAATTGCGGCGGCGAGGCCGGCGGATCGAGCACCGCGCAATTAAAGATCAGCAAGTCCGCATCTTTGGCCAAGCTCACCAGATTCGGCAGAGCTGAGGCATCCATGTCTCCCGAGAAGACCAGCACCGCTCCCTTGTAAGAAATGCGGTAAGCGACTGAGGGGCAGTCGCCGTGATGCGTGGCAATTTCTTCCACCACTAAGCCGTCGCGATCGACGATTTTGTTAAGGGTTGGATCCAAATTAATCGGCAGATCGCGAACGGCAAACGTTTCGTCCGCGCCGAAAGTTTTTTGATAGGCAAACGCGCCGCCAGTCCCCACCAGCAAGTCGACGAAACGCGAAGTCTTGGGGAAGAGTCCCGCGCCATCAGGGCCGAAAATGTGATACGTGATTGGTCTGTCGGCGGACAGCGCTCGAGCATTGAAGAAGGCCGCCAGGTCTCCGGCGTGATCGATGTGCAAATGCGTCAACAGAACCGTATCGACTTTGTCCAAGTCCAGGCCGAGTTCACCGATTCGCAAAAAAGTGCCGGGACCGGCGTCCACCAAGATTCGCGGTTGACCGTCGAGAAGGACAATGAAACTGGAGCCGCCTCTACCGAACGGGCGCGGGCCGCCAGAACCGAGCACAATCACTTCCAGCGATGGCTTTGCTGGATTTGCGCGAACGCAAGCGGGGAACAAAACGAAAATTGCCGCAGCGAGCACCGTCAACTTTTTCATCGATTTTCCCCTTGCGCGCATTCGCAACTCTCATCTCCCGGATGTGTGCCGCGTTCATGCGCCCGCGACTGGAAAGGTGAAAACAGCTTTTCCTCGTAGACTGCCGTCATTGACCTGCGTGTAAGCTTGCGCGGCTTCGTTTAGGCTGAAGCGTTTCGCTATGGGAATGGGTTTGAGCGCGGCGGATTCGAAACCCGGCGTAAGGCGTTCGAGAATTGCGGCGCAAGCTTCGGTGTCATAGGCGCGGCTGTCGACACCAAACAGGCTGAGGCGGCGGTGATAGAAATCGAGCAGGTCGAAGCAGACTCGGCGGTCGCCGACGGATGTGATGTTTAGCTGGCGTCCCAGTTGGCCGAGAGTTTTGAGACAAGGCTCGAACAACGGGCCGCCCACGCAGTCGAATACGACGTTCACGCCTTTGCCTTCGCTGAATCGACCCGCGCCGTCGACCATACTTTTGTAGCCGTCGTTCGGGTCTGAGACGAGGAAGTGATCGATTCCAAATTCTTTTTGAGTTTCCGGCGAGATAGGCGCGCGGTCCACGCCGATGGTTTGTCCGCCTTTCCACTTCGCGATCTGAGTGACCGCGCTGCCTACTCCACCCGCCGCGCCTGTGGCGAGGACAGTTTCTCGCGATTGGAAGCGAGCGGTCTCGACCAGTCCAATCCAGGCGGTCACGAAATTCACACCAACTACGGCGGCCTCTTCGAACGAAAGATTTTTAGGTTTGGCGCGCACTCCGCCAACCGGCACCTCCAGCAATTCGGCTTGCGCGCCGTTGCGAGTGAAACCGATATCGCCGCCGGTGCCCCATACTTCCGCTCCGATCAGATTCGCGGGCCCCTTGACGACGACTCCGGCGAAGTCGCGGCCTGGCGTGCGCGGCAGCGTTGTGCCTTCCATCCGGCCGAGAACGTTTTTGGCGTCACTGGGGCTCAGCGAGGCGGCGCGAATGCGCACGACGACTTCGCCCGGCTTCGGCTGCGGATCAGGAATCGTCTCGACCTTCAGTTTTTCGAAGCTGCCGAACTCGTGGAATCGGAGTGCTTGCATCTAACTGGTCCTTTTTCTACGGGCAACATCGCACTACATATTCACGAGTTCGAGTCGCAGCGAGATCGAACGCCGCGAGATTGGGGCAGCGTCCTAATTGAAACGCGCTTCATTTCAAGCCTAAGGCCGTGGGATGTTTCGGTTGATACAGGCCGATCTCGCCGCCACCTGGAAGCCGCATCTTCGTGATGGAGCCCCAACGCTCTTGCTCAACTTTAGAGCACTCGACGCCCTTCTTCTTAAGAGACGCCATTTCGGCTTTCAGGTCGTCGCACATGAAATAAAGTTGGTGAGCGCCGCTCGCGTCGGATGGGTGGACAGCTACTTCCGACGGCGGCAGAGCGAAGATCAGCCAGCCATGACCCGCATCCACGGATTTGAAGCCGAGGACGTCGCGGAAAAATGCGCGGTCCGCTTCGGCATTTTTGCTGTTGACAATTACGTGCGCGCCAGAAAACATTTGCCCCCCTAAAAAACGGGATGAACTTTTGACCCCCTGCAGAATAGGAGACTACCGGGATTTTGCGACTTTGGCGATGACGAATCCGGCGAAGAGCCACATTAGCGTGAAGTCAACGAGATTTACCACGGTGTACTCGCCGGAAAAGCCCCACCAGTTCCAATTGGGCAGATCGACGATCACGCTGGAGGCAAGTCCAACGGCGGCGAGGAACACGACGCGCCTTGCGTAGCTCAAGCCGCTAGTCTGCAAAACCAGCCAGGTGAGCAGGGCTGCGGCAGCCATCAGAGAAAGAAGCTGAATAATCAGGCCGCGCGTGTACGATCCGAAGCCGCCGGTCCGAACCGCCGCGAACACGATGGGTCCCTTTTGCATTTTTGTAATTTGAGCTTCTGCCGCGGCTTTCTTTTGTTCCGCGGTCAAGCCTGCCGCAGGGGCGCCGGGAAGAAGGTAGACGCCGGATTGAGGAGTGTGAGAGGCGATGACGGCTGCGACTTCGTCTTCGTTTTGAAAGGCGAGCATCGGCTTCTCGTGCCAGCCGAGAACCTCCCACGAAAAGCTGCTCCAGACAAATGCGGTCAAGCCGCCGAGAATGGCGCCCAGCAAAAGCGATTTGGTCATTGAGCCTCCCAAGCGAAGCGCGAACTATGCTGCAACGAGGCGGATTCTCCTCCGAGACACCAGGCCTTGGCAAATTATTTTGACGCAGGTTCAGCGTGCTGCGCGATGCTCAGAATATTGCCGTCCGGATCTTTGAACCACGCGATTTGGTCGCCGCCGGGCGCAGTCCAAATGCCGAGTTCCTTATCTTGAGCGAACGGATATTTCTCGAGGGTGATGCCACGATCTTTCAGCCAGTTTGCGACTGCTCGGATGTCTTTCACTTCCCAGCCGAGGATGGTGCCTTGAAGCGGGGTGAAGCTCGGGATTTTTGCGATGCGAATCTTGTGGCCGCCGACGCTCACGACCAATGCAAATTGATCTAGGCTCACAAAATCAAACCCAAGCTTGCCTTCGTAGAAAGCACGCGCATTGTCATAGTCCTTGGTGGGAACGAACCCGACCATTTTTCCTGTAGCCAACATTTTTGCCTCCTCGCTGCTTATGGCTCAGAAATACCACTTGCGCGGTTTTGTTTCTCTCGCTATTGTGACAACAAATGTCGCATAGGTGCCAAAGCGTATTGCTGGGCCCAAACGGCCGTTGTGTCGCACAGATTGCAAGCCTGTCCGTCGAGCTTGAAAACGGCCATGTGATCGTCGAGCATTCCCATCCTGAGGACCAACTGCTGTTTGCTTCAGAAGGTGTAATGACGGTGAACACGCAACAGGGCGTATGGGTTGTTCCGCCACTGCGCGCTGTGTGGGTTCCGGCGGACACATCTCACTCTGTGGTCATGTCCGGGCCGGTGTCGATGAGGACTTTGTATTTTGCCCCTAAACTTTGCCGCTCATTTCCCAGGAAATGCTTTGTGATGAATGTGTCCCGGTTGTTAAAGGAATTAATTCTTCATGCCTGTACATTTCCCAAGTTGCACAAGAGAAGTCCGGCTGAGAGGCGGATCGTGGAGATCATTATCGACCAGTTGAAATCGGTGGAGTCCATCCCGCTGCAGTTGCCGCATCCGTCGGACGCACGAGCGAAAAGAGTAGTAGGGACATTGCTTGCGGAGCCGGGTGACGGAAGAACGTTAGAGAAGCTGTGTGAGGATTGCGGGGCAAGCAAGAGAACGATTCAGCGCCTTTTCCTTGATGAAACAAAAATGACTTTCAACAAGTGGCGGCAGCAGCTTCGCCTGCTGCACGGAATGCAACGGCTTGCAGCGGGAGAGAAAGTGACGGCGGCGGCTCTGGAGGCTGGGTATAACAGCACGAGCGCGTTTATATCGATGTTCCGCAAACAACTGGGAACCACGCCGACACGTTATTTGCACGGCGGGATCGAGCAAGGGCAAGACGTGAAGCCGGCTGCTTCGTAGAAGCTCTCTACAACCATGCCAGGTCGCGTTGGCGGGGAGCCATGGGCCGGAGTGGCTCCCCGCGTCCAGTGGACTCCGCTACTTCGGGGACTCCTGAGCCTTCTTCGCGGCTGCAGCGGCAGCGACAGTCCACGGCGGCACGATGGCATTGACGCGTCCGTAAGCGATAACCTGGCCTAGGTGCTCGTGGGCGTCGGCGACGAGAATGTAGATGACGTCGCCTTCATTTGCGTCTGGACCAAGCTTCGGCAAGAGCTTCGCGAAGTCAGAGTTGGCCATGCCTTGAATCGTCTTCTGCTCGTATTCCCACGACTTATTCAGTTCCTCAATGATCTTGGCCTTATCCGTGGTCGATTTCTCAAAAGTTTTCCGATCGTATCCCGCCGGCGGCGCGGCGCCCATCAATCCCAAAATGCCGTAGCGTTCGCCTGCAACGTGAAGAAAGACTTCGGCGAAGGAGCGAGAATCTTCCGAAGGGCGCCAGGTGAATTTGTCCTGAGGGAGGGCCTCAGCGAGACTGACGAACTTCTTGTTTACAATGTCGAGGTCTACGAGGGCCTGACCCTTCATGTCGTAGCTCGGCCCGGTCTTGTCGGTGGACTGCGCCGGCGGTGCAGATTGCGCCGACTGCGAGGCAGCTCGCGTGACACCGGCACCTGCAAGAATGGCCAAAGCCAAAATTGAAAAGGCTAACTTTTTCATTTTTCCTGCTCCTTTGTTCGCCGCCGCACACATTTCGGTAGGTGGTCTCGATTCCGAACAGGTGTAGGGCGCAAATGTTCTAGGTAATTCTGATTTTGTTAGACGGCCCTTAGGAGAAAAGACTTCAGGGGAGTTTACTTTTTTTTCGGCAGCAACAGGCGCTGGAGCGGGTCGAACGATCGCCCAAAGGATTCTCAGGGCTAGCTTTCGTCAGCGGCGGAAGGGTCCGGAAAGTCAGGAAGATCGCCGTGGGTGATGCCGCGAAGCTCGGCGCGGATAACGTCCGAGGAGAAACCGGCGCTGAGGAGGCTGCGATAGAGCGAAGCGATTTTGCGCTGGTCGAGAGCGCCGCGAAGATGCGCAAGGCGGCGTTTTACACGCGTGCGGACCAGAGCGGCTTCGTCCGTTTCCGCGAAGACAGTCTGCAGGGCAGCTTCGATGTAACGGTCGGGAACGCCGCGCGCTCGCAATTCGCGCGCGATGCGGAAGCGTCCCTGGCGCCGCAATTTTGCGTGCTGATTCGAGTAGTCGAGCGCGTAGCGGGCGTCGTCCAGATATTTCAGTTCGCGCAGGCGCGCAACGACAGGCGGAATGGATTCTTTGTCTTCGGCGCGGCGGTCGAGGTAGTCCTTCATTTCGTGGATGGAGTAGGCGCGGCGCATCAGGGCGCGGAGCGCGGTGGAGTAGAGTTCCTGTTCGGTGGAAAACTTGCGAGGTGAAGAGCGCTGTCGCATCGGTGACCGTCTGTGGGGATTTATTTTTGCGATGCGGCAGCGCCGCGCAGTTTTATGCGATCGGTCGGCTGGTAGTGACCCGGTTCGGCGCGAAAGGTGATAGCCAAGCGGTTCCAAGTATTGATGGTTGCAATGGCCATGGCCAGATCTACGAGCTCGGTGTCGCTGAACTGCGCGTGAGCTTGCGCGTACACATCGTCCGGAACGTGGTCCACGCTGACTAGCGTGACGGCTTCGGTGAAAGCGAGCGCGGCTCGTTCGCGTTCGGTGAAGAATGGAGTTTCACGCCAGGCGGAAACGGTGTAGAGGCGCTGCTCGGTTTCGCCCATGGCACGCGCGTCTTTCGTGTGCATGTCGAGGCAATATGCGCATCCATTGATCTGCGAAGCGCGGAGCTTTATCAATTCGAGCAGCAGAGGCTCGAGGCCGCACTGGTCAACGTACTGCTGCATGGTTGAGACGGCAGCATAGACTTTCGGATTGAACTTCTTCATGCTGATTCGCTGATTCAAGGGTGCTCCCAGTTTCCGGCAAATGGCTTCTATCAGGATAGCGCCACGATGGCCGCGCGAGAAGGCTATTCGTAAATTTCGGATGAGCCAATTTGGAGCGACCTAGAAAACGAAAGGAATGAGGCGGTGCGTGCGGCGAATGTATTTCTCGTACGGCTCGCCCAGAGTGGCGAGCAGCGCGGCCTCTTCAATTGGAATTCGATAGGCATAAGCGATCGCCATACAACCCAGAAGCGCGATCAGCCCAGCCCAATTTCCGAGAGCTAATCCGAATCCGGTTATGGTGATCAGCGCGCCAGTGTAGGAAGGATGGCGAATATAACGATAGGGCCCGGCCTCGATCACTGGCTGATCCGCGTGAACTGCGACTTCAAATGTGAAATAGCGGCCAAGAAGAGAAATCGAATAGAACCGCAGAGCCATCCCGGCAAACATCAAGCCGATGCCAACAAAAAAGATGGGTTCGCGCTGCGAGCGAATGGCAGCTTGCGGCAGTTGGAAGCAGAGTGCGAAGTCCGTCCCGATTCCGATCCATAAAAGCAGCACCACCACCAGGAGAGAGCCGCGATCGGACTTGGACGAAAGTTCGGGCGCTCTTCTCTTAGAAACTATGATTTCCGGAACTATCCACAGAGTGAAGGCGGTCCAAAATATTATCGCGTAGATGGTGCTGACGAATGGCAGCGGGCGCAAGATAGTTCTCTCCGGGGCGGCTGCCAGTTTATATGAGAGCGGGGAAAAATTGTTGATTCAGACTGAGCGATTGCAGCTGCGGCGTTGGACCGAAGAGGACCGCGAACCGTTTTACCGGCTCAATTCGGACCCTCGCGTGATGGAATTCATGCCGGAATGTCTGACGCGTCCGGAGAGCGATTTGCTTGTTGAACGTATTACTGAACATTTCCGCGAGCACGATTTTGGATTGTACGCGGCGGAGTTGCGCGAAAATCAGTCGTTCATTGGTTATGTAGGGCTTGCTGTGCCGTCATTCAAGGCGAGCTTCACTCCGTGCGTTGAAATCGGATGGAGGCTGTCGGCCGATCATTGGGGGCGCGGTCTGGCGACGGAGGGAGCGCGGGCGGTGGTGAAGCACGCATTCGGCGAACTAGGACTCGAAGAAATCGTGTCGTTCACAGTTGCGGAAAATATCCGATCCCGCCGAGTGATGGAGAAGATCGGGATGACGCATGATGCTTCAGAGGACTTCGACCATCCGAATTTGCCGGAAGGGCATCCACTGCGGCGGCACGTTCTGTACCGGCTGCGGCGCCTGGAACCCTGACGGAGCGTTAAGAAAATCTCCGTATGTTTTTAACGGGTGCCGAGGCGGTCGAATTCCGTCATGGCGCGTTCCATTTCTTCGCGAGCGGCGTCTGCGGAAGAGCGGACACCTTGAACGCGGAGGCGGAATTCGTCCGGATTCGACGCGCGCATGAGAGCTTCTTCCAGAGTAATTAAATTGCGCGAGTAGAGATCGAAGAGCGATTGATCGAAAGTCTGCATGCCGTACTGGCTGGTGCCGGCGGCGATGGCATCGCGAATCATACGAGTCTTGTCGGGATTAATGATGCAATCGCGAATGTAGCCGGTGCAAATCATCACTTCCACCGCGGGGACGCGGCCAGTTCCGTCCGCCTTGCGCACGAGGCGCTGGCTGATGACGGCCTTCAGCGTTCCGGCAAGCTGCAGGCGAATTTGTTTTTGCTCCGGCGGCGGAAACACGGCGATGATGCGCTGAATGGTTTCCGTAGCGTCGAGTGTGTGCAAAGTGGAAAGCACCAGGTGGCCGGTTTCAGCGGCCAGCAAAGCAGTGGAAATTGTTTCCAGGTCGCGCATTTCGCCGACGAGTACGACGTCGGGATCCTGGCGCAATGCGGCGCGTAGCGCGGTAGAAAACGAAGACGTATCCACTTCGACTTCGCGCTGATTGATGAAACCTTTTTTGTCGCGATGCAGGTATTCAATCGGGTCTTCAATGGTGATGATGTGTTCGGCGCGCAGAGAATTGATGCGGTCAATCATGGCTGCGAGCGTGGTGGATTTACCGGAACCGGTGGTTCCCGTGGTCAAGATCAAGCCGCGCTGCTCTTCGCAAATCTGCGAGAGGACGCGCGGAAGTTCGAGCTCTTCAATGGTGCGAATTTTTGTGGGAATGACGCGCAGAACCATGCCGACGTTACCGCGCTGTTGAAAAACGTTCACGCGAAAACGGCCGAGGCCGGCGACGCCGTAAGCCATGTCCAACTCGGCTGTTTCTTTGAATTTTTGCTTTTGCCGGTTGGTCATCATGCTGAAAGCCATGGAAAGCATTTCTTCCGGCGTGATGCGCGGCACGTCGCCGAGGGCGTTGAGGATGCCGTCCACGCGCAAGTAGGGATGGTTGCCGACTTTGAGGTGCAAGTCGGACGCTCTGTTTTCTACTGCGCGGCGCAATAAATCGTCAATATTGATGGCCATAAGCGAAAGTCCTCGGCTACATAGCTTCTAGTCACGCTAGCACGCGCATCGGGGGGTAGCAACAAGGCTGCGGGGAGTCATTTCTAAACTGCCAACCCTGTACTTTAGGTCAGGTGCTACGAATTGGCGATTGGCGCGAGGTCGGGCTGAGAAGCGGCCTCACCTCTAAAGAGGTGAGCTACATGTCCGGCTTAAACGGGAGGCTGGTCGGCGAGGAAGACGCGGTCGTAAATCACGGCAGCCAGGACGCCGCCTAGGAGCGGCCCGACCCAATAGACCCCGTGATTAGCCCAGTAGCGAGCGGCGAGCGCGGGACCAAACGCCCGAGCCGGATTGATGGCGGCGCCTGTGAATGGGCCGCCGAAGAGGACGCCTACAGTGATCGTGAGGCCGATGGCGAAAGCGGACACTTTGTTGAGCGCGCCTCTGACGTCAACGGAGGTGGCGAAAACGACGAGGATCAGAAAGAACGTCATCACGCTTTCGAGCAGCATGGCGTGCAGGCGTGTGAAGTCCGGCGCCAGAAGCATGACGCCTCTTCCCATCGAACTCCAAACAGTTTCCGGAACGATGGCGACGAGAGCGTAGGTGGCTGCAACTGCGCCGAGAAGCTGCGCGATCCAGTAGAAAAGAGTTTGCAGAGTGCTCAGGCGTCTGGTGACCCAAAAGCCCACGGTGACGGCGGGGTTCAAATGACCGCCGGAAATGTGGCCGACGGCGCTGACCATGATTGCGTAAGCGAGACCGTAGGCGATGGCGATTCCAAGAATGCCGATACCAGGCTGCCCGGCGGTGCGGAGATATTGATCCGCGCAAATTGCTCCGATGCTGAAGAAGATCAGCGCGAATGTGCCGATAAACTCCGCGAGAAGTTTCTGAGGCAGGCTATACAAACAACTCCTCCGATGAGCGGCCTAAGACAGAATTTTCAGAGCCGCGCGCGATTTTACTGAATTCCCGGAGAGAAAGCGAGTTGGCAGATTGGGAGTTAAGAATAGAGCTTCTACAATTGGCAGGAATAAATCTGCGTGTGAGGGAAGCGTGGATTTCGCCAATCTTGGCCGTGCGATTCTATGTGGGTATAGCGACACCGGCGCCCGCGGCGACGTTAACCTGCGATAGCCAGTGATGACGGTCGGGCTTGATTCCTCCGGTAAGCGCGAAGAATTCGTCCTGGATGCGCTTGGTCACTGGACCGCGCGAACCGATCCCGATTTTGATGCGGTCTATCGAGCGAATCGGGGTGATTTCCACGGCCGTGCCGCAGAAGAAAACTTCTTCAGCGATATAGAGCATCTCGCGCGGAATAATTTGCTCGGCAACCGGAATATTCAAGTCGCGGCAAATGGTCAGTATAGAGTGGCGCGTGATGCCAGGCAGCGCGGAATTGGAAAGCGGCGGAGTGACCAGTGTGCCGTCCATCACCAGGAAAACGTTTTCGCCGGAACCTTCGCTGACGTGGCCATGCACGTCCAGCGCAATGCCTTCGACATAGCCGTTCGCGCGCGCTTCCATGCGGATGAGCTGGGAGTTCATGTAATTCGCGGCGGCCTTGGCCATTTGCGGCAAAGTGTTGGGCGCAGGACGATTCCAGGAGCTGATGCACACATCCACTCCGCTGCGCAACGCTTCTTCACCGAGATATTTTCCCCAGTCCCAGCACGCCAAATAAACTTCAATGGGACAGCCCTTGGGATCGACGCCCGCTTCGCCGTAACCGCGCATCACAATCGGCCGCAGGTAGCATGCGTTGATGTTGTTCGTGCGGACGAGCTCGAGATTTGCATTGCAGAGTTCGTCGAGGCTGAAGGGAACTTCCATGCGGTAGATATAGGCTGAATTCAACAGGCGCTGGATGTGATCGCGGAGGCGGAAAATCGCGGGACCTTTCTTGGTGTCGTAGCAGCGAATGCCTTCGAAAACCGCGGAGCCGTAGCTGACGACGTGCGAAAGGATGTGAATATTCGCGTCATCCCAGCCGATAAATTTTCCGTTATGCCAAATCTTTTCAGTTTTCGGGATGGGCATTGTGGCTGCTCCGGCGCGTTAGCGAGCCGCTTAAATCGATGCGCAGAACGGATTATAACATACGGGTTTTCCAGTCAGCGCGGGCCGGACTCGCAGAGGAGGAGCGCGCCACATCCAAATTGGCCGCATCTTCCCGAGGGCAATAGTACTTATTCTTCGCGCAGAGCTACGAGCGGATCCACACGGGTCGCGCGCCGCGCGGGGATATAGCAGGCCAGAAACGCGACGCCTGCGAGAATGCCGGAGATAGCGGCGAAGGTAAGCGGGTCAGCGGGGCTCACATCGAAGAGCATGGTGCGGACGAATCGCGTGAGCACAGCGGCTCCGACAAGGCCGAAGGCAAGCCCGATGATGACGAGCCGCATTCCCTCACCCACGGCCAGACGCAGGATGTCCATGCGCTGCGCGCCAAGCGCGATGCGGATACCCATCTCGTGCGTTCGCTGGCTGAAGGAATACGCCATCACGCCGTAGATGCCAATTGCCGCAAGCAGAAGCGCCACCGTCGCGAAGACGCCGAGAAGTTGAAGGGCGAAGCGCCGCTCGGCCATGGATCTTGCAATTACTTGGTCCATCGTTCGCACGCTGAACACGGGAATGTTGGGATCAAGAGATTGGACTTCGTTCCGAATAGCCTCGCCCAGGCTTTCGGGATTTCCTCCGCTGCGGACATAAATCACCGAGGCATAGCCCGGAGATTGACGGACGGGGAGATAGATGTGCGGAGCGGTGGGTGCATCGAAGCCATCCGACTTGATGTCGCCGACGACGCCGACAATCGTGAGCCAACGGTTTTGTGAAACGGTGGGGCCGATTTTTACTTGTTTTCCAAGCGGATCCTCATCGGGCCAGTATCGCCGCTGGAGAGTTTGATCGATCAGCACAACTTGCTGCGCTTTGTCCGCGTCGGATTCGGCGAAATTTCTTCCAGCCAGGAGCGGGACTTGCAGCACGCGGAAGTATTCGGGGCTTGCGGCGGCAAATTCCGCGATGGGCGCTCGCTCCGAATCGGCCGGCCGACCCTGTATGGTGAACGGAAAGCCGTTTCGAGCTTGTCCGAGAGGCAGGCTGTTCGTGCTGCCGATGGCCGCTTCCTGCACTGACGGAAGCGCGGAGACGCGGCGAAGGATTTCCATCAGAAAAGCAGCCCGCTTTTCGACGGGGCGATAAGGATCGGTGCTCGGGTCATTCGGAACTGGAATCCAAATTTGCGCAGTGATGACGTGGCTCGGATTAAAGCCTGGACGCACCTCCATTACATGCCAGAAGCTGCGAAGAAGAAGCCCCGCGCCTGCCAGCAATATGAGAGACAGCGCTACCTCTGAGACTACAAGTACGCGCGAGAGGCGCGTGTGACGTTTGCCGGAACCAGAGCCGCGGCTGCCTTCGCGAAGGTTCTCAACCTGATTCGGATTCGCAGCTTGCAGCGCCGGCGCCAGGCCGAACAGCAGGCCCGTAAGAATTGAGACGACGAAAGCAAAAAATAAAACGCCGGCGCTCACATGGACTTCGCTCAGACGAGGAATGTTCGAGGGCGCCAGCGTAAGAATCGAATTCTTGAATAGGATTACCGTAAACAGCGCGACCACTCCGGAGATTACCGACAGAAGAACGCTCTCGGTGAGCAGTTGCGTGGTCAAACGCGCGCGGCTAGCGCCCAGCGCCAGCCGGATCGCAATTTCGCGGCGTCTGGCGGAAGACCGCGCCAGCAAAAGATTGGCGAGGTTCACGCATCCAATCAGCAACACGAAACCGACGGCGCCGAATAGCACGAACAATTCCGTTCGCTCCGGACCCACGAGATCTTCCTTGACGGCCACGAGGCGCGGCGCCCAGCCAGTCGCCGCCGGATAATCGTTCGGATATTCCTGGCTTAAGTGAGCCGCGAATGCGTCAAGTTGCGCCTGCGCTGCGGCTACGGTCAATCCCGGCTTTAAGCGCCCGATGGCGCCGGGAATCATTCTTATAGCGCGCTGCGCCGGAACGGGGAAGGGAGCCGCGTTATAACCGGCTGCGCACCAAACCTCGACGTCGGTTTGAAGCGTGCGCCCCGGATGGCGAAAGCCGGCGGGCATCACACCGATAATTGTGTACAGATCGTTATCGAGGCGCATCGTTCGGCCGATTATTTTCGGGTCCGAACCGTAGTTCCGCCGCCAGAAGCCGTCGCTGATGACGACCGCTTCGATGAAACCGGGTACGGCATCCTTTGCTGTGAAGACGCGACCAAGCTGAGGCTGGACGCCGAGCATGGTGAAGTAATCCGGGCTGGTGGCCAGAGTTTCCGCGCGAACCGGGCGGTCCGTACCTGCAATATCGGAATCAATCGGCCAAACGGCGGAAATATCCTGAAAAACTCCGGACTTATCCTGGAAATCCCAGAGTTCGGGAGCGGACATTCCCACATTTTTGGCGTTTGAGCTCCGCAGGTCGTCGAAGACGCGCACGAGCTGTTCCGGATGCGGGAAGGGCAGCGGACGGAGCAGGACGGCATAGACCACGCTGAAAGTGGCGACGTTGGCACCGATTCCCAGGGCCAGAGTCAGAACTGCCACAATCGCGAACCCGGGGCTCTTGAGCAACATTCGCAGCGCGTAGCGCAGGTCTTGAAGGAATGAAGCCATGATACCCTCCTAGCGCGTTTTGCGAAGCCGCGGACGCAATCAACCCTGTCGGTATATGGACGAGCGATGGCGCTTTAATGTTAGCAGCAAGTGGGGGATTTGATGAGGCTCCCAGCTGCTAGGAGTGGTCGTCGTGTGCGCGTTCGACTTGGCTCTGTGCAGTAAAACCGGAGATGCGGCCCCAGGCGCTGGTTTTCCAATTGTCCGTGCTTTCTTTGGCCAAGATCCAGGGCGGGAGATCAAAATACAGAAACTGGGACAGAGCCTCAACGTAAGGCTCGTACATGTCACGCAGCTTGGTTAGCTTCTCGTTCGACTCCGGCGTGTCGTGAAGTTTCAGTCCCGATTCCGCAACAGCTGCACGGAGGCGAACAAGTTCTGACGTGGGCAAGCGATTCTCGTTGTGATTCAGGGGAGCCGCATGAAACACCTGAGCCAAATCCACGACGGCATGGCGGCACATGGCAAAAGTCAGTCGAGCCTGACGCTGGCATGCGCCTTCGACGCCTGAAATTACCAGCGCAGACGTGTCGAGTATCGCGGTGAGCGCCGAGAGCCAGGACTCGTTATTGTGCTGCGAGCGAAAATACGTGAGAACCGGATAGGACACGTGACTCTCGAGCAGTTCCGCACCCCAGCGCTCCCAGTCGCGGAGAAGCCTTTCCAAAGCGTCGAGGCCGTGCACACCTGCGTGACGCCGCAGAAGTTCGGTGGAGGTAGGCGGCGAACCTGCGCGCGCGTCGAGCAGCACGATGGCAACCTCTCTGCGCGAAAACGCTTGATAGATGACGGGCAGGTAGCTGAGCACCAGCGCGAGGAAGCCGAAGCCCAGCCCGCTTTCGAATACCGCCAGCACCCGCTCCGCCGAAGTGTGCGGAGTCACGTCACCAAGGCCCAAGGTGAAAAAAGTGGTGCCGCTTAGATAGAAGCACGTCGGCAAAGTCGGATGGGTTTGATCTATGCGAGCATCGCTGAAATACAAAAAGCCGAAGCCTATGATTAACATCGCGGCCCATAGGGCAAACAAGCCCAGCAGAGAAAGCGGACCGAAATAACTCAGAAATCCTTCGCGTCTTCTGGGCGATTTCACGAAGTGGGCAAGCCTGCGGCAGGGAATCCACAGGACGCGATAGTAGAGCCTGGTCAGCCGGAAACGGCGAGTCACCCTTCGCGGAAGAACGATCGTTTCAAACGCTTCCAGCAAGATGCCTGAGATGATCAGGAAGCCGGCGATAACCGGAAGGATCTTCATGCCGCTTGCTCCAGCACGGCGCTCAGTGTGATTTCAGCCTTGAAGAGGCGCGACACGGGGCAATTGGCTTTCGCGCTGGCGGCCGCGGATTGGAAGGCGGCGTCGGAAATCTCCGGGATGCGCGCGGCTACGTCGAGATGGATTTTCGAAATGGTCCAGCCTGCGTCGAGCTTCTCGAGTGTGACGGTGGAAGTAGCGCGGATCGTTTGGGGCCTGAAATTCATGGTTCCGAGTTGCGCGGAAAGCGCCATGGCAAAGCAGCCCGCATGCGCTGCTCCGATTAATTCTTCCGGATTTGTTCCTTTTCCGTTTTCGAAGCGTGTGAGGAAGGAATATGGTGCATCGGAGAGCACGCCGCTTGGCGTCGAAATAGAACCCTTGCCGTCCTTCACCGCCCCTGTCCAGATTGCCGTCGCCGTGCGCTGCATCATTTCCTCCGTCTGCGAAATTCCGTGGGCATAGCCTCGAAGCGAGCTAGCGAGTCTGAGATGGCGGCGCAGCCGTCGCTGTTCGGTTCATCATTTGAAAATCCTGACGGATGCGCGCTAGGCGGTCACCTTTGACGTTTTCGTACGTTCCAAAGGCAATGAACGGAATCATGGCCGCCACCACCCACAATTTCGCGCTTCCGGGAAGTTTTGCTTCCGGCTCCCAGCGGAAAAGCTGCCGCGAGATTTCGAAAGCGACGAGAACTCCGATGGCCAGTGCGATTAAGTCGGTGAGAATTTCGCCGTTGGTCGCAAGATTTGTGGCTGCGTTTTCAAGCCCGGTGGCGAGATAGGTCGCCGGCATAAACAGGGAAGCGCCTTGAATCCAATGCGGGAACCTCGCCAGCGGAACCGTCGCACCCGAGAGGAACAGAAATGCGGTCCAGATAACTTGGTTGATGACCTGCGTTTCCTGCATCGTGTTCGTCACACTCGCGACGATCAGGCCGAAGGAGGAAAAAGTGGCCGAGCCGATCGTGACCAGAAGAAAAATGGCCCACAAATTTCCCCAGCCCTGCATATGCAGCACGAATTTGGTTACAAGAATCTCGATAATGACCGATGGGACCACGAGAATGTAATTCGCCAGGATGCTAGATGCGAGCATCGGCCCCGCACCCAGAGGCGCCAGCCGGAACCGGCGAAGAATACCGGCTTCGCGGAACATAACCAGTTGCACGCTGAGCCCCCAGAAGCTGCCCATCACCGTCATGGTGAGAATCGCGCCGAGAATGTAAGCAGTCCATGCCGGCTCGCCTTTACTGAACACCATGACAAAGAAAAACAGAAAGCCGAGCGGCATTAGCAGGCTGAAGAAAAGAAACGTCCGGTTGCGCATTGCCAGGCGCACGCGAATTTTTGTGAGCGTCCAAGTGTTTCCAATGGGATTCGATGCCATGTTCGTCCTTGTATTCAATCGATCAAATCAATCACGAAGCCTGCGGCCGGTGAGCTCGATGAAAACGTCTTCGAGCGACGGCGAAAACATTTCCAGACTTTGCAGCTCGTTGTTATCCGACTCGAGCTGTTTCACCAGCGCGACGATGGTTTGCGGCGCGCGTGTGGAGTGCACCACGTAGGTGCCGTCGAACTCGCGACAATCCGCGACGCCGTCGAGATGGGCCAGAACGCCGTCTGACACCGGCCTGGCGAGCCGAACTTCGATGCGCGTTGTGCCGGCCGAAGTGTGCTTCAGTTCGCGCGGTGTCCCGGTTTTAATCACGCGGCCGTAGTCAATGATCGCTACGCGGTCGCACAGCCGCTCGGCTTCCTCAATATAATGCGTCGTCAGCAGAACAGTCTTCTTGTCCTGCTTCAACTCTTCAATGATGGCATAAATCTCGCGGCGAACCTGCGGATCGAGGCCCGCAGTCGGTTCGTCCAGAAAAATAACATGTGGATTATTCACCAGCGCCATAGCCAGCGCGAGCCGCTGTTTCTGGCCCCCGGAGAGCTGGCTGTAGAAAGCATCGCGCTTTTCTTCGAGTTGAAACCGTTTCAGCAAGTCATCCGTATTGGCGCGAGCGCTATAGAATTTTGCGAACAGCTCGATCGCTTCCTTCACCCTGATTTTATCAGGCAGGGAAGTGGATTGCAGAACTGCGCCGATCATTTCCTTGAACCGGCTGCCGCTCTTTTCCGGATCGATCCCGCAGACGCGCGCGAGTCCGCGGTCCGGTGTGCGCATGCCTTCCAATATCTCGACGGTGGTCGTCTTGCCCGCGCCGTTGGGTCCAAGGAGGCCGAACACTTCGCCTTGCTCCACGGAAAAACTCACGCCGCGCAAGGCGGCCACTTCGCCGTAGTTCTTAAAAAGGTCTTCCGCCTGGATGATGGGTTCCGCCACGCAGTCTCTCTCCTTGCTTTTGGAGCATTCCTCTATATCACAACCGCAGACGCTTGGAAGGCTAGCGACCCGATTTTACGCGCTTTTTCTTCCGCACGGCCGCGGCCTTCGATTTGCGAAACGGCCAGCCGTAGATCTTCATGTCAACGGTCACGCCAAATTTTACGCCCTCGCTTTCAAGAAGCTTCCGCTGCAATGCGGCGTGTGGTTCCGGGACGCGAATCCGCCCGCCCGCTCCCAGCACGCGATGCCAGGGAATGCCTTGGCCGCGCGGGCAGGCCGCCAGAGCGTAGCCCACCGCGCGCGCTCCAGCCTTCAGTCGCATCGCTTTCGCCACCTCGCCATAGGTAGATACGCGCCCGCGCGGGATTTTTTTCACCTGGCGATAGACTGGGTTCCAGGACACTTTTCCCCCTACTGTGCGTGATGCGCGGCTCGAAAATTCGACTGGGTTCTCAAATCGCTTCGCAACGTTTTGTTCCACGCCCGATTGAAACTCGCATCCACCGGAGCCCGCAAGCAACTCCGTCTAGCGTTTTGTGCCCCAAAAAGCCGCGCTTCCCGACTAATAACTGATTAGCAGCATTTTCGGCGTCCACCGCATCGTACCATTGACGGCGTAGTGGACGCTTTCTACACTACGTACGCTGAATCAAAAAGGAGGTGTTGTGGCTTTCGTAAGACGCAAGGGCAACACTTATTTCCTGGTGCATAACGTACGGCGCCAGGGAAAGGTTCAGCAGCTACACCTGGCGCGGCTGGGCGAGAGGCCGCGAATCACGGACGACGTGGTGCGAAAGGTTTCGCGCAACCACCCGTTCCTTGATCTCGATTGGTCCAGCCTGCGCGAGCAGGTGAACAGCCGCATCGAGCTATTCGATATCCGCTCGCCGTACGTACAGAACCTGATGCATTCGTTACGAAACCTTCACATGGACCTGGCCGATCTGTCACCACCGATGCTGCTGCTGACCGACCGAGCCAATTCGAGCCGTGAACTGGTCACGCAATTGCGATTGTTGCGTTCGACGCTCGACATCAAGCTGGATCAATTCGAGCGAACCGAAATCCGCAATCCCGAAAGCGGCAGGGAGTTCCGGTAGAGGGAGCACGACAGTGGGAGCGCATGCGTTACAACTTGACCCGACACAGCGCAGTCTGGAGTCGCGGGATTTTGAATCGGGGCTGCGGCGGAAGATCGTCGGCCAAGACGAGGCGGTACAGGCGGTCGTGGACCTCTACCAGGTATTTCGCGCCGGCCTGAATTCGCCGGGACGCCCGGTAGGCAACTTGCTGTTTCTGGGGCCTACGGGCGCCGGAAAAACGCGCGTGGTGGAAGCCACCGCCGAAGTGTTGTTCGGCGATCCGCGCGCGGTGATTAAAGTGGATTGCGCCGAGTTCCAGCACTCGCATGAAATCGCGAAGCTGATCGGCTCGCCTCCGGGATATTTGGGCCACCGCGAAACGCATCCGCTGATTACGCAGGAAGCGCTCGCCCAATATCACACCGAAAAACTGAAGATCAGCTTTTTGCTGTTCGACGAAATCGAAAAAGCTTCCGACGCGCT